>RCUN01000175.1_pt1 | contig 60038 bp, 56 predicted proteins | sample 2166181 | NCBI WGS metagenome assembly RCUN01 (sample SAMN09932603, study PRJNA488358) | compost metagenome | feature: garden; material: soil; isolation source: compost soil in crotononitrile-enriched culture | place: Germany: Experimental Botanical Garden Goettingen | collected 2016-01-27 | reverse complement strand
CCGAACTCAGAAGTGAAACGCCGTAGCGCCGATGGTAGTGTGGGGTCTCCCCATGTGAGAGTAGGGAACTGCCAGGCATCAATTAAGTGAAGAGGCCATCCGGAAGGATGGCCTTTTTGCGTTTTTGTTATTTATATAAATAAGCCATAAAACTGAAAAACCGCTCAATTATTTCCCCGCCATCCACGCCTGAATAAACTCGACGATCGCATTAGTATCATTTAAATCCAGCACTGGAACTTCAAGCGACAGCGAAACGTCAGTGGCCACTGCAATAACATGCTGATCCACAGTTAACTCATCGATCTCATGCCCCGCATCGCTTCTGAAAAGCAAAATCTTGGGCACTGATTCATGTTTAAACCCCTCGACCAGCACCAAATCCAGCGTTGAATGGTCCATTCGGCTTACAAGATAATTCAGATCCAAACTTTCTGTTTCGGGGGTCTCCGTCATTAATGCCCATCGCTGCGCGCTGGCTACCATAGTTTGCGCCGCGCCGGCTTTACGCAGCTCGTAACTGTCTTTCCCCGGCTTATCGATATCCATGTTGTGGTGAGTGTGCTTAATCAATCCTGGACGGATTCCCTTAGCACACAGAGCCGGGATCAACTTTTTGAGAAGCGAGGTTTTCCCGGTACCGCTCCATGCGGCGATCGCTAAAACAGGTTTCATTCTTTCCCCTGCATCATTTGCAAATCCTCAGTAGTGTTCACGTTAATAAAAGCAGATTTCAAATCACTAAAATCAACGGAATGGCCGCCAGACTGATGCATAAACACCATGACTCGTCGTTCTCCCGCAGCCAGATAAGCTTCTAATTCAGGGATTAATTTCCGGTTAACAAGCGCAATCGTTGGATGATCGCGCTCGCCGTCATGAACCCAGACAACGGGCGCATCTTCACGTTGATGAATCAGCCGCTCAGCAAGGCTGGAGGGGATAAACGGCGTATCACACGGACAAAAGAGGAACCATTCCCCGTCAGATTGCTGCATAACGCTCAGCATTCCGGCCAGTGGACCAAGGTAATCTTCTTGGTTATCCTGGTAGACCGGATTCCCGCTTTGCCGATAAATATCGATGTGGCGGTTAGCGCTGATAGCGATGGTTTCCACTTGATTACTAAGCGTAGCGGCAACATGCTGCCATAATGGCTTGCCATTAAGCTCTTGTAAGCCCTTATCTTTCCCGCCCATTCTCGTCGCTCTTCCCCCGGCTAGAACGACGCCGATCACTTCTCGGCACTGATTCACTAATGTCGCCTCTTTTATTGTGGGATTGACCCTGCTAACGTGTTCCTATCAATGAAAGGAGCACGACAATGAAATGTAAACGTCTGAATGAAGTTATCGAACTTCTCCAGCCAGCCTGGCAAAAAGAGCCAGAACTCAACCTGATGCAATTTTTACAGAAACTGGCGAAAGAGTCAGGTTATGACGGTGAACTGACCGACCTTTCTGATGACATCCTGATCTACCATCTTAAAATGCGTGATTCTGATAAAGATGCGGCCATTCCGGGCATTAAGAAAGATTATGAGGAAGATTTCAAAACTGCACTGCTGCGTGCCCGTGGCATAATTAAAGAGTAAAACCTTGTAAGCGGCGCCACCGAAATCGCTGTGAAATGATATCCTGAATCATTCGTATAATTTCCGGATGATCGGATGAACGACACGGCTTTTACTTTCCAGACATTAAACCCGGATACCATTATGGATGCCCTCTTCGAACAGGGTATTCGGGTGGATTCCGGGCTAACTCCCTTAAACAGCTACGAAAACCGCGTCTATCAATTCCAGGACGAGGATCGTCAGCGCTTCGTCGTCAAATTTTATCGGCCCCAACGCTGGTCGGCTGAGCAAATTCAGGAAGAGCATCAGTTCGCTCTCGATTTGGTCAACGATGATGTTCCGGTGGCCGCACCCATTCAGTTTAATAACCAGTCACTGCTCACGCATCAAGGATATTACTTTGCTGTTTTTCCGAGCCTGGGTGGCCGCCAGTTTGAGGCGGATAATATCGATCAGATGGAGTGGGTTGCTCGTTATTTGGGACGAATCCATCAGACGGGACGTAAAAAAGCCTTCAACGTACGCCCTACGATCGGGATTCAGGAATATTTGACGGAACCCCGCCAGGTATTCGAAACATCAACGCTGATTCCGAAAGCCTTGAAAGTGAATTTCCTGAAAGCCACGGATGCCCTTATTGCGGCGGTAACTGAGCGCTGGGACGATCAAACAGATATTCTGCGCCTTCATGGTGACTGCCACGCCGGGAATATTCTCTGGCGCGACGGCCCGCTATTTGTCGATCTCGACGATGCGCGTATGGGGCCAGCGATTCAGGATCTGTGGATGCTGCTGAATGGCGATAAAGCCGAACAGCGAATGCAGCTTGAAACTATCATTGAAGCCTACGAAGAGTTTAGTCCCTTTAATTCAGACGAAATCGCCCTGATTGAACCTTTACGAGCTATGCGACTTGTATATTATCTCGCTTGGCTAATCAGGCGTTGGGACGATCCCGCGTTTCCTAAAAACTTCCCGTGGTTGACCGGGGAAGATTACTGGCGTAGCCAGACAACCACCTTTATTCAGCAAGTTAAGGTTCTACAGGAACCGCCACTACAATTAACGCCAATGTATTAATCGGACACATCAGGAGAAATTTGATCATGAAAAAAATATGGCTGGCGCTGGCAGGTATGATTCTGGCATTTAGCGCATCTGCTGCTCAATTCAGCGATGGCAAACAGTTTACTACCCTTGAAAAACCGGTCGCCGGTGAGCCTCAGGTGCTTGAGTTCTTCTCATTCTATTGCCCTCATTGCTATCAGTTTGAAGAAGTTCTGCACGTTTCTGATAACGTGAAGAAAAAGCTGCCTGAAGGCACCAAAATGACCAAGTATCATGTCGAATTCCTGGGTCCTTTGGGTAAAGATCTGACGCAAGCCTGGGCTGTTGCTCTGGCGCTGGGCGTGGAAGATCAAGTGACGGCGCCAATGTTTGAAGCCGTACAGAAAACCCAAACCGTTCAGACCGTTGCCGATATTCGTAAAGTTTTTGTTGATGCCGGCGTGAAAGGTGAAGATTACGACGCAGCATGGAACAGCTTCGTGGTGAAATCTCTGGTCGCTCAGCAGGAAAAAGCTGCCGCTGATCTTCAGTTGCAGGGCGTTCCGGCAATGTTTGTTAATGGCAAATATCAGGTTAACCCGCAGGGCATGGATACCAGCAGCATGGATATCTTCGTGCAGCAGTATGCCGAGACCGTGAAATATCTGGTTGAGAAGAAATAAAAGTGAAAACGCCGGTCAGAGACCGGCGTTTTTGTTTGTAGATTTTAAATCGTTTATGAGCATATCTTTATCATTCCACAACGTATTCAGCCACAGCTGGAAGCGACGTTTGAAATTCTTATCATTGATGTAATCACCGTGTAGCTCTTCATTCACGGGCACCAGATTTACTCTCACCACGATCCGCGTCAGCTTTCCGCTCAACATATCGTAGAACGGCGTTGCGTCATTTTCTGGATAGCACAGAGTGACGTTCAGCAATTTATCAAACTGCTCTCCAAGAACATTAAGCGCCATCGCAATCCCTGCCGCTTTAGGCGGCAATAAGTTTTTATAAGGGGAGCGAGTTTGCTGGCGCTTCATTTCCGTGAAGCGTGAGCCTTCCACGAAGTTAACGATCGTCGTCGGATGTGCGCGGAATTTTTCGCAGGAGCGCCGCGTCGTTTCAACATCTCGACCGCGACGTTCCGGGTGACGAATAAGATAGCCGCGAGAATAGCGTTTCATAAACGGCATATCCAGAGCCCAACAGGCCAGCCCGATAAACGGTACCCACGCCAGTTGCTGCTTAAGAAAGTATTTATTCATTGGGATATGTTTGCGAAACAGCACGCATAACACCACGATATCTGCCCAGCTATGGTGATTACACAGCAGCAAATACCAATTTTTCTTGTTCAGGCCTTCTAGCCCTTCGATATCCCATGTCAGATGCGGATTCAGACGCAACAACAGCGCCAGACCTTCACACCAGCAGTACATCATAAAATTGCAGAACGCAGATACCGCTCGCCAGACGCCAGGAACAGGCAATAGCAGCTTAATGATTCCGGCAATGATGATCGGAACAGAACAAGCGATGGTCACCAGGATGGTTAAAATGATGCTTAACAGTAATGTTATCGCAGCGAGTAATCTCGACATGATGAGCTTTTTCAGGTAGTTAGCTGGATTCTGGCGGCCAGATCGCTGCGCAGGGCGCTGATTTTACCAGAAAACGAATAAAAGCAGGCGGCTTTCACTCTGAGAGGGTGGGGCAAATGTGCCTCAACAGAGTATTTGTCTGCAAAACAGGATTCACCGTTTCTTATATCCACATAGAGCAAATAGTCATCAATTGGAAATATGTCAACAAGATCTATTTATAACCGACTGATAAAATTGGATAAATAATTAAAACAAGATCCGGTAGTGACACGATTATTCATATGAATTAAAAGTATGCACAAACTTATCCACAGTTTGATTTTGCGAGCGATCCTGACGATCGCAAAATCTTTTCCTGTATTCCGAGCTAAAAACTGATGTTTTCATCCTTCTGTGGCATCCTTTAGCCATTAATTGATTAAAGGCACGGACATTATGGTTCAGATCCCAGAAAACCCTCTTATTCTCGTCGACGGCTCTTCATACCTGTATCGGGCGTATCATGCGTTTCCTCCTCTGACCAACAGCGCAGGAGAGCCAACCGGCGCGATGTACGGCGTGCTGAATATGCTACGCAGCCTGATCCTTCAATATCAACCGTCCCATGCGGCCGTGGTATTCGATGCGAAAGGTAAAACGTTCCGCGATGAGCTGTTTGAGGATTACAAATCCCATCGTCCGCCAATGCCGGACGATCTGCGCGCGCAGATTGAACCACTGCACACTATGGTGAAAGCAATGGGCCTGCCGTTGCTGGCGGTCTCTGGTGTCGAAGCTGATGACGTCATCGGTACCCTGGCACGTGAAGCGGAGAAACTGGGCCGTCCGGTGCTGATCAGTACGGGTGATAAAGACATGGCGCAGCTGGTTACGCCTGGTATCACCCTGATCAATACCATGACTAACACCATTCTTGGGCCGGAAGAGGTCGTCACCAAATATGGTGTACCACCAGAACTGATCATCGACTTCCTCGCCTTGATGGGTGACTCCTCGGATAACATTCCGGGCGTGCCGGGCGTAGGTGAGAAAACCGCGCAGGCGCTGCTGCAGGGACTCGGTGGATTGGATACGCTGTATGCCGAATCAGACAAAATCGCCGGGCTGACTTTCCGTGGTGCCAAAACCATGGCCGCGAAGCTGGAGCAAAATAAAGATGTGGCTTACCTTTCCTATAAGCTGGCCACCATCAAAACTGACGTTGAGCTGGAACTCACCTGCGAACAACTCGAAGTTCAGCAGCCAGTTGCAGAAGAGCTCCTCGGCCTGTTTAAGCAATATGAGTTTAAACGCTGGATAACCGACGTCGAAGCCGGGAAATGGATGCAGGCGAAAGGCGCGAAGCCTGCCGCTAAGCCAAAAGAGACCATCGTTGTTGATGCCGAAGAGGAAGTGGAAGAAGCAGCTAGTACGCTCTCCTTCGAAAACTACGAAACGGTACTTGAAGAAGCGCAGCTCGTCGCCTGGATTGAGAAACTGAAGAAAGCGCCGGTCTTCGCATTCGATACCGAAACAGACAGCCTCGATAACATCTCTGCCAATATGGTCGGACTATCCTTTGCCACAGAGCCGGGTATCGCCGCCTATGTTCCTGTCGCGCATGACTATCTGGACGCGCCGGACCAAATCTCCCGTGACCGCGTGCTTGAGCTGCTCAAACCGCTGCTGGAAGATGACAAAGCGCTCAAGGTGGGGCAAAACCTGAAGTACGATCGCGGCATCTTGCAGAACTACGGCATCGAGCTGCGCGGTATCGCCTACGACACCATGCTGGAATCTTACATTCTGAACAGCGTGGCGGGCCGTCATGATATGGATTCGCTTTCCGATCGTTGGCTGAAACATAAAACCGTCACCTTTGAAGAAATTGCCGGGAAAGGAAAAAACCAGCTGACGTTTAACCAAATTGCCCTGGAAGAAGCGGGTCGCTACGCGGCTGAAGATGCTGACGTGACGCTGCAATTGCACCTGAAAATGTACCCGAAACTGCAAAAGCAGGAAGGGCCGCTGAACATTTTCGAGAATGTCGAAATGCCGCTGGTGCCTGTGCTGTCGCGTATTGAGCGCAACGGGGTTAAAATCGATCCAGCCGTTCTGCACAAGCATTCGGAAGAGATTGCCCTGCGTCTGAACGAGCTGGAACTTAAAGCGCACGATATTGCTGGCGAGCCCTTCAACCTGGCGTCGACCAAACAGCTGCAAACGATTCTGTTTGAAAAACAGGGTATTAAACCGCTGAAGAAAACCCCGGGCGGCGCACCATCGACGTCTGAAGAGGTGCTGGAAGAACTGGCGCTGGATTACCCGCTGCCCAAAGTCATTCTGGAATACCGTGGTCTCGCGAAGCTTAAATCGACGTACACCGATAAGCTGCCGCTGATGATCAACCCAAAAACCGGTCGCGTTCATACTTCTTATCATCAGGCGGTTGCCGCGACAGGACGATTGTCATCAACCGATCCAAACCTGCAAAACATTCCGGTGCGTAATGAAGAAGGGCGTCGTATTCGTCAGGCCTTTATTGCCCCGAATGACTACCTGATTGTCTCTGCCGACTACTCGCAAATCGAACTGCGCATCATGGCGCACCTGTCACGTGACAAAGGTTTGTTGACCGCGTTTGCTGAAGGAAAAGACATTCACCGCGCGACTGCAGCTGAAGTCTTTGGTTTGCCGTTAGAGAGTGTCACTGGCGAACAGCGCCGCAGCGCGAAGGCGATCAACTTCGGCCTGATTTACGGCATGAGCGCTTTTGGCCTCTCCCGTCAGCTCAATATTCCGCGTAAAGAGTCGCAGAAGTACATGGATCTCTACTTCGAGCGTTATCCTGGCGTTCTGGAATACATGGAACGCACCCGCGCCCAGGCGAAGGAAAAAGGCTACGTTGAAACGTTGGATGGCCGTCGTTTGTATCTGCCTGATATTACGTCCAGCAATGCGGCTCGCCGTGCTGGCGCGGAACGTGCGGCAATCAACGCCCCGATGCAGGGGACAGCTGCGGATATCATCAAGCGCGCCATGATTGCGGTTGATGCGTGGCTGGAAAACGACAAACCACGCGTAAAAATGATCATGCAGGTTCATGATGAACTGGTGTTTGAAGTGCACAAGGATGATCTGGAAGCCGTCTCGAAAAAGATCCATGAACTGATGGAAAGCAGCATGAAATTAGATGTGCCATTGCTGGTGGAAGTGGGGAGTGGGGTGAACTGGGATCAGGCTCACTAAGGGTTAGACGACAAAGCGGCTGATTATGTAAGTAAGCAACATAACAGCCCGCTTTTTGTGACAATCATTAGATTTACCTATGTAAAGAGTGAAAAAAAACTACAAAAAGTGCTTTGTCCAGCGATAAAAAAAGAGTAGAGTTATCGATGTAGGGTACAGAGGTAAGATGTTCTATCTTTCAGACCTTTTACTTCACGTAATCGGATTTGGCTGAATATTTTAGCCGCCCCAGTCAGTAATGACTGGGGCGTTTTTTATTGCGGAAAAGAAAATATTTGGACCAAAAAAAAGCGCGGTCATCGCCGCGCTTTTTTATTACTCTTCCGCTTCTGTCGCGGGTTCTATGCCGTTATACCAGCTGTCGAGCTTGTGACGCAGTACATCCACGCCCTGCTTTTTCAGGGATGAAAACGTTTCGATCTGCACATCACCGCCAAATTCTACAGCCGCGTCCCGCACCATTTTCAGCTGTGCTTTACGCGCGCCACTCGCCAGTTTATCGGCTTTGGTCAGCAGCACCAGCACCGGGATTTCGCTCGCCACACCCCAGTGGATCATCTGTTGATCGAGATCTTTAAGCGGATGGCGGATATCCATGAGCACAACCAGACCTTTCAGGCACTGGCGTTTTTCAAGGTACTCACCCAGCGCACGCTGCCATTTGATTTTTACCTCTTCTGGCACTTCTGCATAACCGTATCCCGGTAAATCCACCAGGCGTTTGCCTTCAGCGACTTCGAAAAGGTTGATCAGCTGAGTACGACCAGGTGTTTTTGAGGTACGCGCCAGGCTTTTCTGGTTAGTGAGCGTATTCAGGGCGCTGGATTTACCCGCATTGGAGCGGCCAGCAAATGCCACTTCAATACCCGTATCGGGCGGTAAGTGGCGAATATCAGGCGCACTGGTGACAAAATGCGTCTGTTGGTAGTTCCAGTTAGTCACGGGGTCGTCTCCTAAAATCTTATTCTGAAGGGGAGTATACCTGAATGCAGACAAAAGGCTTTTCACTTCGCTCTTGGGCAAGATTAAAACCATTGGCATTGTAAGACATCGGCCATCATCGCTATGGGAGATTTAAGAGGATCCTCATACGGAAAAAAACACAAAGCATTTAAAATCAGTTGGTTGATTATCTGGAATTATCCGAAAGTTCTATTTTGGACTATTTAGCGGCTTGTCTGACGCACTGAAAAAGGTAAAGTAGCACCCACGGCGAGGATGCCAACAGGATAAAGACTTAAGGAAGAGGGTCAGGAGCGCCAGGAGGCGAAGACTCAGGACCACAAGGGATCGTACACGCCTGGAGGCGTTTAAAAGGGAAAAGGAACCGTATCACGGACGGTATCCGCTAAAGGATAAACAGGGCGAGTTGTTGGCAAACACGGAATGTTTGACCCGTTAAGGGTTGAGAGTCAGGAAAAAAGGCGACAGATTGCTCTGTCGCCTTTTTTCTTTGCTTGCTTTCTGCTAGATTTCGCCGCAATTCTATACTGAAGAAAACGGCTTAAAGACAAGGCATCATGAAAAAACCGACATCCACAGCGGGCGCTAAACGCCCGGCAAAAGCGCACCGCAAAACCCGTGAAGAACTGAATCAGGAAGCTCGCGATCGCAAACGTGCGAAAAAGCACAGTGGTCATGCTTCGGGTAGCCGTGCGACCGGTAGCAATGCATCCGGTTCTGCCGCGCAACAATCTAAACTAAAAGATCCGCGTATCGGGAGCAAAACTCCTGTTCCACTGGGCGTGACAGACACCCCGGTTACCAAGCAGCAAAAACCGAAGAAGAGCGAGAAACCTATGCTTTCACCGCAGGCTGAGCTGGATATGCTGGAAAATGATGAGCGCCTGGACGCGCTGCTGGAACGTCTTGAGGCAGGCGAATCCCTGAATGCTGAAGAGCAGAAATGGGTAGATGCCAAACTGGATCGTATCGATGAACTGATGCAGCAGCTCGGTCTCTCCTACGACGATGATGAAGACGAAGAAGAAGAAAAGCAGGACGATATGATGCGTCTGCTGAAAGGTGGAAACTAACATTTGCACCCGGCGGGCTTAATAGTCCTCCTTATAACCCTTCCGGTTATATGTTATCTGGTGTGGTTATTCGTTAAACTACGGCGGTTGTCGCGGCGACAGAAGTGGCTGCGCACCCGAGTTTTAGCCCGCAATGGGGTTAAAACGGGCCGCCGTATACGAACGCGACACCAACGGAAGGAGTGAGCATGTCTGTACCAAGCATCGACTGGGATCTGGCCCTGATCCAGAAATATAACTATTCCGGGCCGCGTTATACCTCATACCCGACCGCGCTGGAGTTCTCTGAATCCTTCGGCGAGGCTGATTTTTTGCAGGCGGTTGCGCGTTATCCTGAGCGCCCGCTTTCGCTGTATGTTCACATTCCTTTCTGTCATAAGCTCTGCTATTTCTGCGGCTGCAATAAAATCGTTACTCGTCAGCAGCACAAAGCCGATCAGTATCTGGATGCGTTAGAGCAGGAAATCCTGCATCGTGCACCGCTGGTGGCTGGCCGCAACGTGAGTCAGCTTCACTGGGGCGGCGGTACGCCAACCTATCTCAACAAAGCGCAAATCAGCCGTCTGATGAGCTTGCTGCGCGCTAATTTCCGTTTTGATGCCGATGCCGAAATTTCTATTGAAGTCGATCCGCGTGAAATAGAGCTGGATGTTCTCGATCACCTGCGTGCCGAGGGCTTTAACCGCCTGAGCATGGGCGTTCAGGATTTTAACAAAGAAGTTCAGCGCCTGGTCAATCGCGAGCAGGACGAGGAATTTATTTTTGCGTTGCTGAATCATGCGCGTGAAATCGGATTTACTTCCACGAATATCGACCTGATTTACGGCCTCCCTAAGCAAACGCCGGAAAGCTTCGCCTTCACTCTGAAACGCGTGGCTGAGCTGAATCCTGACCGCCTGAGCGTTTTTAACTACGCGCACCTGCCGACGCTGTTTGCCGCCCAGCGCAAAATCAAAGATGCTGACCTGCCCTCTGCGCAGCAAAAGCTGGATATCTTGCAGGAAACCATCACTTCTCTGACACAAGCTGGCTACCAGTTTATCGGCATGGACCACTTTGCCCGCCCTGATGACGAGCTGGCGATTGCCCAGCGTGAAGGCGTGTTGCATCGTAATTTCCAGGGTTATACCACTCAGGGTGATACGGATTTACTGGGGATGGGCGTGTCGGCGATCAGCATGATTGGCGACTGTTACGCGCAGAATCAAAAAGAGCTGAAGCAGTATTATCAGCAGGTGGATGAAACCGGCAACGCTCTGTGGCGCGGTATTGTGTTAACGCGCGATGACTGCATTCGTCGGGATGTCATTAAGGCGCTGATCTGCAACTTCCGCCTCGATTTTGCGGACGTCGAGTCCCAGTGGAAACTCACCTTTACCGACTACTTTGCTGAAGATCTGAAGCTGCTTGCGCCGCTGGCGAAAGACGGGCTGGTGGAGGTGACGGATAAGGCGATTCAGGTGACGCCGAAAGGACGCTTATTGATTCGTAATATCTGCATGTGTTTCGACGCCTATCTGCGCCAGAAAGCGCGACTGCAGCAATTCTCTCGCGTGATCTAAAATTTCCCGGTGGTGCCGCGCTGACCTGGCTGACAATACGTAGGCCTGATAAGCGCAGCGCCATCAGGCGTTATTCCATCCCTAATTCTTTCAACTTCCGCGTCAGGGTATTTCGACCCCAGCCTAACAAGCGAGCCGCTTCCTGTTTGTGCCCCTGCGTATGACGCAATGCCGTTGTCAGCAAAGTGCGCTCCATTTCAGGTTGCGCTTCGGAAAGCAGGTTTTGATGACCGGAACGCAGCGCGCGATCCGCCCACTGTGCCAGCAGCGTCGCCCAGCTATCGGGTAACGACTGTCCGGTACTGCTTTCTGGTGCGGTGGCTTCAAACAATTCGCTGGGCAGATCCTGAATCAACACCTCCTGACCGGCCGCCATCACCGTCAGCCAGCGGCAGGTGTTTTCCAGCTGACGCACGTTGCCCGGCCAGGCCAGACGCGTCAGCGCTGCATCCGTTTCCGGGTGCAGCAGTTTGGCTTCGACGCCCAGTTCACGAGCGGCCACCTGCAGGAAGTGACGCGCCAGACGAGGAATATCTTCCCGACGTTCACGCAGCGGCGGGAGATGAACGCGAATCACGTTCAGGCGGTGGAATAAGTCCTCACGGAACTTACCTTCCTGCACGCGCTGCTCCAGGTTCTGGTGGGTTGCGGCGATAATGCGCACATCGACTTTCACCGGCGCATAGCCGCCGACGCGATAAAACTGCCCATCGGCAAGAACACGTAGCAGACGCGTTTGCACATCCATCGGCATATCACCGATTTCATCGAGGAAAAGTGTCCCGCCGTCAGCCTGTTCGAAGCGGCCCTGGCGAATGGTATTCGCGCCAGTAAACGCGCCTTTTTCATGACCAAACAGCTCCGACTCGATCAAATCTTTCGGGATAGCGGCCATATTCAGGGCGATAAACGGGGCTTTTGCGCGTGGGCTGTGGCGATGCAGCGCGTGAGCGACCAGCTCTTTACCGGTCCCTGATTCACCGTTGATCAGTACGCTGATGGACGAACGCGACAGACGACCGATGATGCGAAAGACATCCTGCATCGCGGGCGCTTCGCCAATGATATCGGTTGTCGGGCCAAACACCGGTGCGTTGCGCGGCTGTTGCTGTTCCTGATAATGGCTGATCGCACGTTCCACCAGGGCGACGGCTTCATCAATATCAAAAGGTTTTGGCAGATAATCAAATGCGCCCTGTTGATAGGCGCTGACGGCGGCATCCAGGTCAGAGTGAGCGGTCATTATGATGACCGGAAGCATCGGATGGCGTTGCTTGATTTGCTTTAACAGCGCAAGCCCGTCCATGCCCGGCATCCGAATATCTGAAAGCAGCACGTCCGGAGTTTTGGTGATGAGCGCATCAAGCACTTCGCTGCCGCTTTCAAAGGTGGTGCAGTTTAACCCTGCGCCCGTGAGCGCGCGTTCAAGCACCCAGCGGATGGAGCTATCATCATCGACTACCCAGACTATCCCTCGTTGCATCGTCGTCACCTTATTTTTTTATTGGCAGGTAAACCGAAAACTCGGTATGACCCGGCCAACTGGTAAATTCAATTTTGCCGGAGTGTTGGTCGATCAAATTACGGGCAATGGATAAGCCCAGCCCGGTTCCGCCTTCGCGCCCGCTGACCATCGGGTAAAACAGTGTGTCCTGCAGATGCGAAGGAATACCTGGCCCGTTATCTTCAACGTCGATTCGTGCGGCGAGGCGATAGCGAACGCCATGCAGCGTCAGTTGGAACGCGGTGCGTGTGCGCAGAATGATTTGCCCGCCTTCAGCGCCAAGCGCCTGCAGAGCATTTCGTACAACGTTCAATAGAACCTGTTCAATCTGATCGGGATCGTGCGGCAATTCCGGCAGGCTCGGATCGTAGTCTCGAATCAGCGTCACGTTGGACGGTAGCTCCATCGATACCAGCTTCACGACGCGCTCAGCCACTTTGTGGATGCTTTCCGTCACGTGCATACCCGGCTGTTGCGGGCCCAGCAGGCGATCCACCAGATTGCGCAGGCGATCGGCCTGTTCAATGATGACGTTGGTGTATTCGGCAAGTGCCGGGTCGGGCAGCGCTTTGGTTAACAGCTGTGCGGCGCCCCGCAGGCCACCCAGGGGGTTTTTAATTTCATGGGCAAGGCCACGTACCAGATCGCGGGCCGCGATTTGCTGAGCGTGCTGGAGCTGCTCCTGGCTGAGTCGACGGAGATTATCCATCGGTGCCATTTCCAGCAAAATTAATCCGTCCGGCAGGCGCTGTGCTGTTAGCGAGAGAATATGCGAACGTCCGTCGATGACCAGGGTGACTTCGTTGTCGGTAAAGCCCTGTCCGGCGGCTAAACTCTCCTGCATCAGCGCAATATTCAGCGAAAAATAACTCAACAGTTCCGGGAGCGGTGTACCAAATAATTTACGCGAGCTTTGGGCGAGCAATTGCTGTGCCGCAGGGTTGGCGTAATGCACCGCCAGCTCATCGTCGACCAGTAAGATACTGTTGATTAAAGAATTGAGGATCTGCCCAGCATCGGGCAGCGTGCCAGTTGCCATTAAGCAGTCTCCTGGAGTTGGGTGCACTAATTTAGTGCAGTATAGCTTTTTCAGTGTAAAAAGCGCGTGAGATCAGTTTGTTGGTGGAGAAAAAAGCCCATCCGGAGATGGGCTAAAAAGTTTCCACGGCAACAAAAAATCTGCTTTCAATTTCAGGCGTAAAAGGTCGCCTGAAATCGTCAAACTTAAACGCTGTAGTACAGTTCGAACTCAACCGGATGTGGAGTCATGCGCACGCGGTCGTTCTCTTCGATACGCAGGGCGATGTAAGCATCGATGGCGTCGTCAGTGAACACACCGCCAGCCGTCAGGAACTCACGGTCGGCGTCCAGCGCGTTCAGCGCTTCTTCCAGAGAACCGGCAACCTGTGGGATCTCTTTCGCTTCTTCTGGCGGCAGGTCGTACAGGTTTTTATCCATCGCTTCGCCTGGGTGGATCTTGTTCTTAATACCGTCAAGTCCCGCCATCAGCAGCGCTGCGAAGCACAGGTATGGGTTAGCCGCTGGGTCCGGGAAGCGCACTTCGATACGACGCGCTTTTGGAGACGCAACCACTGGGATACGGATAGAAGCAGAACGGTTACGGGCAGAGTAAGCCAGCATAACAGGCGCTTCGTAGCCTGGGACCAGACGCTTGTAAGAGTTGGTGGTTGGGTTCGCCAGGGCGTTGATCGCTTTAGCGTGTTTGATAACACCACCGATGTAGAACAGCGCCTGCTCGGACAGACCCGCATATTTGTCGCCAGAGAACAGGTTGGTACCGTTCTTGGACAGAGACATGTGGCAGTGCATACCGGAACCGTTATCGCCGAACATCGGTTTTGGCATGAAGGTCGCGGTTTTGCCGAAGCGGTGGGCAACGTTGTGAACCACATATTTGTAGATCTGAATCTCATCCGCTTTTTTGGTCATGGTGTTAAAGCGGGTTGCGATTTCGTTCTGACCGGCTGTCGCCACTTCGTGGTGATGCGCTTCAACCACCAGGCCCATCTCTTCCATGATCAGACACATGGTAGAACGAATGTCCTGTGAAGAATCGACCGGAGGAACCGGGAAGTAACCGCCTTTCACGCCTGGACGGTGACCTTTGTTACCACCTTCGTATTTGGTGGAGGAGTTCCATGCGCCTTCGATATCGTCGATAGCCACGTGGGAACCGGAGATAGACGCACCAAAGCGGATGTCGTCAAACAGGAAGAACTCTGGCTCTGGCCCGAACAGCACGGTGTCCGCGATGCCGGTAGAACGCAGGTACTCTTCAGCGCGTTTAGCGATGGAGCGTGGGTCGCGGTCGTAGCCCTGCAGCGTGCCTGGCTCAAGGATGTCGCAACGGATAATCAGGGTAGACTCTTCGTAGAACGGGTCAATGAGCGCAGTGGTTGCGTCTGGCATCAGAACCATGTCGGATTCGTTGATACCTTTCCAGCCGCCGATTGAGGAGCCGTCAAACATTTTGCCTTCTTCGAAGAATTCGGCATTTACCTGGTGAGCAGGAATTGTGACGTGCTGTTCTTTGCCTTTGGTATCGGTGAAGCGCAGATCAACAAACTTCACTTCGTGTTCGTTCAGCATCGTCAAAACGTGTTCAGCGGACATACTTAACTCTCCCGGATTGGTCATTGTCGTCGTGGTAACGAGGTCTTCAATTCTGTTTAAGGCTGGCGTGGTCGCCATGTTTTTGCCGTATTTTTATAAAGCGAAATCTGTGCCAACTTTTAAATCACCCCAAAAAGGCGTTATCATGCACGTCATAGTGCAAATGAACTGCACCACGAAAGTCATCTTGCACCAGTATAGTGCTTCATTGTGAACATTGAGCACCATATTGGTGCAATTTTCGTTAAAGTGCACTTTTTACGCTGCGTGAAAGCGGTCACAAAGCAACTCTGCGATACTTGTTTGCGGAGGATGTTTGTGATCCTGTTTAGTCCTGCGATTAATCCGTGTACAATAACGCGCTATTTCTAAATGCCTGAGGCAAAGTTGTGATCGAAAATCTGCGTAATATCGCCATCATCGCGCACGTTGACCATGGTAAAACTACCCTGGTTGATAAGCTGCTGCAGCAATCCGGTACCTTCAGTAATGATCGTGCTGAAGCCACCGAACGCGTGATGGACTCCAACGATTTGGAGAAAGAGCGTGGGATTACCATCCTCGCTAAAAACACCGCTATCAAATGGAATGACTACCGTATCAACATCGTTGATACCCCAGGGCACGCCGACTTCGGTGGTGAAGTTGAACGTGTAATGTCCATGGTAGACTCCGTTCTGCTGGTCGTTGACGCAATGGATGGCCCAATGCCGCAGACGCGCTTCGTAACCAAAAAGGCATTTGCCCATGGTTTGAAGCCAATCGTGGTTATCAACAAAGTTGACCGTCCTGGCGCGCGTCCTGACTGGGTTGTGGATCAGGTGTTTGACCTGTTCGTAAACCTGGATGCGAGCGACGAGCAGCTCGACTTCCCAATCATCTATGCATCAGCACTGATGGGTATCGCGGGCAACGATCACACTGATATGGCGGAAGACATGACCCCGCTGTACCAGGCGATTGTTGACCACGTTAAAGCACCAAGCGTTGACCTCGATGGTCCGTTCCAGATGCAGATCTCCCAGCTGGATTACAACAACTACGTTGGCGTAATCGGCATCGGTCGCATCAAGCGCGGTAAAGTGAAGCCTAACCAGCAGATCACTGTTATCGACAGCGAAGGTAAAACCCGCAACGGTAAAGTCGGCAAAGTTCTGACTCACCTCGGTCTGGAGCGTATTGAATCCACCGAAGCCGAAGCTGGCGACATCATCGCGATCACCGGTCTGGGCGAGCTGAACATCTCCGACACCCTTTGCGATCCGCAAAACGTCGAAGCACTGCCAGCGCTGTCTGTTGATGAACCGACTGTAACCATGTTCTTCAACGTCAACACCTCTCCGTTCTGTGGCAAAGAAGGTAAATACGTTACCTCTCGTCAGATTCTTGACCGCCTGAACAAAGAGCTGGTGCACAACGTGGCACTGCGTGTTGAAGAAACCGAAGATGCGGACGCGTTCCGTGTATCCGGTCGTGGTGAACTGCACCTGTCCGTTCTTATCGAAAACATGCGTCGTGAAGGCTTCGAACTGGCTGTGTCCCGTCCGAAAGTTATTAACCGTATGATCGATGGCCGTATGCAAGAGCCGTTCGAGAACGTGACTCTGGATATCGAAGAACAGCATCAGGGTTCTGTGATGCAGGCTATGGGCGAGCGTAAGGGCGATGTCAAAGACATGATCCCTGATGGCAAAGGCCGTATTCGTCTGGATTACCTGATCCCGGCACGTGGCCTGATCGGCTTCCGTACCGAGTTCATGACCATGACTTCCGGTACTGGTCTGCTGTACTCCACCTTCAGCCACTACGATGACGTTAAACCGGGTGAAATCGGCCAGCGCCAGAACGGCGTGCTGATCTCTAACGGCCAGGGTAAAGCAGTTGCGTTCGCACTGTTCAGCCTGCAGGACCGCGGTAAGCTGTTCCTGGGTCACGGTGCAGAAGTTTACGAAGGCCAGATCATCGGTATTCACAGTCGTTCTAACGACCTGACTGTAAACTGCCTGACCGGTAAGAAACTGACCAACATGCGTGCTTCCGGTACTGACGAAGCAACCACGCTGGTTCCAGCACAGAAAATGTCTCTTGAGCAGGCTCTGGAATTTATCGATGACGACGAACTGGTAGAAGTTACCCCTACCTCCGTACGTATCCGTAAACGTCACCTGACTGAGAACGACCGTAAACGTGCGGGCCGTGGCAGCAAAGACTAATACGATACCTCTCTGAGGTGCGTAGTGCGAAAAGCCGCTGAGTTTCAGCGGCTTTTTTATTTGTATAAATTCCAGGACTCTCTCTACCTTTAACCTGAATCTGGCGCATAGCCAAAGCCTCTCTTTCCCGCTACAGTTATTTCTCCACGGCGCGAAGGGGATAAACATGCTTTATATCTTTGACTTAGGAAATGTCATCGTCGATATCGATTTCAATCGAGTGCTGGGGGCATGGAGCGATTTTAGCCGTGTGCCGCTGGCGACGCTTAAGCAGAATTTCACTATGGGAGAGGCTTTCCATCAGCATGAGCGGGGTGAAATCAGCGATGAAGCCTTCGCTGAAGCCATGTGTCATGAGATGGACCTGCCTTTAAGCTACGAGCAGTTTGCTCACGGCTGGCAGGCGGTCTTTGTGGCGCTCCGCCCGGAGGTCATCGACACCATGAATAAACTGCGCGAGCAGGGGCATCGCGTGGTCGTGCTATCCAATACCAATCGTCTGCACACCACCTTCTGGCCCGGTGAATATCCGCAAATCCATGACTCCGCAGATAAAATATACCTGTCTCAGGAGATGGGGATGCGCAAACCCGAAGCACGAATTTACCAGGCAGTATTGCAGGCAGAAGGTTTCTCGGCTGCCGATACGGTCTTTTTTGACGATAACGCCGATAATATAGAGGGAGCTAACCAGTTGGGTATCACGTCGATCCTGGTGACCGGGAAAGAGACGATACCGAACTACTTTGCGAAGTTGTTATGCTAAAAACCGTTCATCAAAAAGCCACTCATCATACGCGTCCGTTTCGGGCGTGGATAAAACTGCTCTGGCAGCGCATTGATGAGGACAACATGACCACGCTGGCGGGTAATCTCGCCTATGTGTCGTTGCTCTCGTTAGTGCCGCTGGTAGCGGTGATTTTTGCGTTGTTCTCTGCCTTTCCGATGTTTGCCGACGTGAGCCTGCAACTTCGTCATTTCGTTTTTGCGAACTTCATTCCCGCTACCGGGGATGTGATTCAGGGATATATCGAGCAGTTCGTCGCCAACTCCAGCAAGATGACCGCCGTGGGCGCGTGCGGATTAATTGTCACCGCGCTGCTGCTGATGTATGCCATCGATAGCGCGCTGAATACTATCTGGCACAGTAAAAAGGCGCGGCCCAAAGTGTACTCCTTTGCGGTGTACTGGATGATTCTGACGCTGGGGCCGCTGCTGGCCGGGGCCAGTCTGGCAATCAGTTCTTATCTGCTCTCGTTGCGCTGGGCGAGCGATCTCAACAGCGTTATCGACAACGTGTTACGCATCTTCCCACTGATTTTGTCCTGGCTCTCTTTTTGGCTGCTCTATAGCGTGGTGCCGACCACGCGTGTTCCGAATCGAGATGCCATTGTCGGGGCGCTGGTCGCCGCTGTTCTCTTCGAACTGGGTAAAAAAGGCTTCGCGGTTTACATCACTATGTTCCCGTCGTATCAGCTGATTTATGGCGTGCTGGCGGTGATCCCGATTTTGTTTGTCTGGGTCTACTGGACCTGGTGTATCGTCTTGCTAGGTGCCGAAATAACTGTCACTCTCGGTGAATATCGCAAACTCAAACAAGCCGCAGAACAAGAAGAAGCAGACCAACTATGATTGCATTGATTCAGCGCGTAACCCGTGCCAGCGTCACCGTGGAGGATGAGGTGACGGGTGAAATTGGCCCAGGACTTTTGGTGTTATTAGGTGTCGAAAAGGATGATGACGAACAAAAAGCGAACCGTTTAACCGAGCGTGTGCTGGGTTATCGCATCTTCAGTGACGCTGAAGGGAAGATGAATCTTAACGTACAGCAGGCGGGTGGCAGCGTGCTGGTGGTGTCTCAGTTTACCCTGGCCGCCGATACGGAACGCGGAATGCGTCCTGGGTTCTCCAAAGGGGCAGCTCCTGAGCGTGCAGAAGCGCTCTATGAATATTTTGTTGAACGTTGTCGCCAGCAGGAAATGAATACGCAAACCGGACGATTCGCTGCAGATATGCAGGTTTCGCTGGTGAACGATGGCCCCGTCACGTTCTGGCTCCAGGTATGAGCCAGCTGGCGGCATGGCCGCGGGTAACAAGAGAGAGTACAGCTATGTATCACCTTCGAGTACCGCAAACAGAAGAAGAATTAGAGGTTTACTACCACTTCCGCTGGGAAATGCTGCGTAAACCGTTGCATCAGCCAAAAGGCTCCGAGCGCGACGCCTGGGATGCGATGGCGCATCATCAGATGGTGGTCGACGAAGAGGGCAACCTGGTTGCCGTCGGGCGTTTGTACATCAACGCGGATAGCGAAGCCTCAATTCGTTTTATGGCCGTGCATCCTTCGGTGCAGGATAAAGGTCTTGGGACCCTGATGGCGATGACACTCGAATCCGTTGCCCGCCAGGAGGGCGTCAAGCGCGTCACCTGTAGCGCCCGTGAAGATGCGGTGGAATTCTTCTCCAAACTGGGTTTCGTCAACGAAGGCGAAATCACTGCGCCGCAGACCACCCCGATTCGTCATTTTTTGATGATCAAACCCATCGCCACCCTCGATGATATTCTCCACCGTGCCGACTGGTGCGGTCAGTTGCAGCAGGCCTGGTATCAGCATATCCCGCTGAGCGAAAAGATGGGTGTGCGCATCCAGCAATACACCGGGCAGAAATTCATTACCACTATGCCGGAAATCGGCAATCAGAACCCGCACCACACTCTGTTCGCCGGTAGCCTGTTCTCACTGGCCACCCTGACCGGCTGGGGCCTTATCTGGTTGATGCTGCGCGAAAGGCACCTCGGCGGTACGATTATCCTCGCCGATGCCCATATTCGCTACAGCAGTCCCATCAGCGGAAAGCCGAGCGCGGTGGCGGATTTAGGCTCGCTCAGCGGCGATCTGGACCGTCTGGCTCGCGGACGCAAAGCGCGCGTGCAGATGCAGGTTGAGCTGTTTGGCGATGAGATCTCCGGTGCGATCTTCGAAGGTACTTATCTTGTACTGCCTGCAAAACCCTTCGGCCCGTATGAAGAGGGTGGAAACGAGGAAGAGTAAGCTCCATTCCTGATTAATCCTTACGGCCTGGTGAGCTCACTCGCCAGGCGATATCTCTCATTACATCTCGCGCAGCCTGGCTTACACCGCCCAGTTGAAAGAATCCGTGGATGACACCAGACCAGCGCTGACACGTACAGTCAACGCCCTGGTCCGTCATACGTTGATACATCGCTTCGCCTTCATCGCATAGCGGGTCGAACTCGGCAGTAATGATGTGCGTTGGCGGTAGTCCACTAAAATCATCACGCCATAATGGACTGGCCTCCGGATGATGGCGATCGGTTCCAGCAAGGTAGAACTCATAGCCACTGAGGAGCGTATCGCGAGTAATGATATAATCCGCGCCGTTGCGGGTGTAGCTTTCAAAGTAGGCCGTTGCATCGAGCATCGGATAGATCAGGAGCAACTGTGCCGGTTGCCATTCTCCGACTGCTTTTAGCCGCAAAGCGGTCACCAACGCCAGATGCCCGCCAGCACTGTCACCGGCAAGGGTGATCCGATTTTTATCTGCACCAAATCTTTCGGCATATTGCCAGATCAGACGGGCGGCTTTCTCTGCATCATCATGAGCGGCGGGGAAGGTATGCTCCGGTGCCAGCCGATACTGAACGGCAATGACCCGACAGCGACTGTAATACGCCAGCTGACGCAGCTGGTTATCGTGCGTGTCAAAGCCACCGCTGATAAAACACCCGCCGTGAAAATAGAGGACTGCCGGTAGCGTTTCGGCGGAATCCAGCGGCGAGTAAACCCGGAACAGCAGTCCTTCGAGTTCAGTCGTTTCAATGTGAACACGGGTTTCCGTCACGCCCGCCAGTACCGTGCTGGCAACATACCCTGCGCGTCGGTCATCAATACTCTGCTTCCTGGCAGATGGCCCCCCGGAGGAAACAAAATCTTGAACCAGTTCAGCAATTCCTTTTTCCAGAGCCATAACCATTCCTGATAACTGTTTGGATATACAGTGTTATAACCTGGTTTTTGGCAGAAGAAAATGATGGATTTTAGTGGGCATGAAAATCTGGAAAGAGGCTCGCAAAATGGAGCTCACAGGTAGGTGTAGGCCGGGCAAACAAGCTATGCCCGGCAATATCACAGAAAATTACTCCCCTTCACCCGGGAACAGGAACGGGTTGATGGAGCTGCGGGCGAAGCCCTCTTGTTCCATGCGTGCGTCGAGTACCAGGGTAGCGAGATCGTCGGCGACAGCTTCCACTTTTGGGTCCTTTTCCTGATAGAGAATCTTCAGGTAAGTCCCGCAGTCACCGCAGCTTTCTGCTTTAACCGCCGCATTCTCGTTTTCCAGAGACCAGTAGTTCAGATCACGGGTCTGCTCGCAGTTGCTGCATTTGATACGCACCACGTGCCACTCGGTCTCACACAGGTTGCAGTGCAAATAGCGCAAACCTTGTGTGGTGCCAATTTGCACCATGCTGGTCACCGGCATCGAGCCGCACACTGGGCAGAACTGACGCGCTTCACCGTATTCGGCGCGGGCTTTACCTGGAATCAGGCTGGCCATTTGCGCCCAGTAGAGCGAAAGAGCGGCCCAGATAAATGGCGCTTTATCGCTGCTCACCAACGCGAAGTCGGATGCAAACAGCGCGTTCGCCATCTCTTCCAGCTCCAGTTCGGAGGCTTTTTCCAGATTCTCGATAACCGCTAATGCGGGACCGCTCATCTCAGGTTTCAGCTCAGCAATCAGCGAGTGCAGCAGCTTCTGCCAGTGCTTATCACGCGGCAGCACGTGGATATCCAGCGGCGGCTTACCTTGCTCGTTGGCTTCTTTGATGCGCGCAGCCAGGTCCATTTGCAGCGGATGGTCGTACAGAACCACTTCCTGCGCGTGGGCGATCAGTGCAGCAAAGCGAAGAAATTCACCGAGTGGATTGTTCTCTGCCAGCTCGCGCAGACGCTCTGCGCGGCGGTTGTAGAGGTTTTTGAGTCTGGGGAATAGCAGCGGCGGAATGTATTCCGCCGTGCGTTTCTCGCTCGAACCCAGCTCATCTTGCGGGATTATGCGAATACTCATTCAGATGACTTTTCCTGTTTCTGGCGGACTTCACGGTACCAGCGCGGGTGATGCTTTTTCGCCCACGTGCTGGTTACCCATCCTTCCACCATCGCGGTAATGGTGCCTTTCACCCAAAGGGCGGCGTAGATATGCACCATGATAACCACAATTAATGCTACTGCGGCAAATGAATGCAGCATCAGCGCAAATCGGATCACCGGGATTGAGAAAGCAGGCGCAAAATACGGACGCCAGATGATCACGCCGCTTGCCAGCAACAGGACCAGGAAGATAATCGCCGCCCAGAATACGCATTTCTGGCCGAAGTTATAACGCCCGGTATCACCCACTTCCTCGTTGACGACGATCTTACGAATATTCTTCGCCCAAAAGATATCATCCCGATTGATTAGGTTATGGTGCCAGTAGCGGAAAAACATGATGATAAACGAGGCAAACATAATCACACCGACAAACGGGTGCAGAATACGCGCCAGCTGCGGAGTGCCCATAATTTGCATCAACCAGTTGAAGGACGGGAAGAAGAACCCCAGCCCGCTTATCGCCGCCAGCATGAAGCAGAAGGCGGTGACCCAGTGGTTGATACGTTCCGGCGCCGTATAGCGCACGATGGTGTCACGTCTTTTCATTTGCGCACCTCGTCTTTCTCTTCATGCAGATTATCGTCTTCCTCTTCCGCACGGTTCGGACCGACGCCGACGTAATGGAAGATACTGGCGGCAAAGGTCGCAGCAAAGCCAACGGCGGCCAGCGGTTTCCAGATGCCTTTCCAGAATTTCACCGTGGCGCTGATTTCCGGGTTCTCCGGCAGGCCGTGATACAGATTCGGCTTGTCGGCGTGGTGCAGCACGTACATCACGTGCGTCCCGCCAACGCCCGCTGGATCGTACAGACCGGCGTTATCGTAACCACGGGTTTTCAGCTCCGACACACGTTCTCCCGCCAGGGTTTTCATATCCTCTTTAGAGCCAAAGTGGATAGCGCCTGTCGGACAGGTTTTCACGCAGGCCGGTTCCTGGCCGACGTTCACGCGATCGACGCACAGCGTACATTTGTAGACGCGGTTGTCTTCCGGGTTCAGTCGCGGCACGTTGAACGGACAGCCGGCAATGCAGTAGCCGCAGCCGATGCACTGCTCAGACTGGAAGTCGACGATGCCATTGGCATACTGAATGATAGCCCCTTCTGACGGACACGCCTTCAGGCAGCCCGGATCGGCGCAGTGCATACAGCCATCCTTACGGATCAGCCACTCCAGTTTGTCGTTCTGTTCCACTTCCGAGAAACGCATCACCGTCCAGGACTTGGCGGTCAAATCGGCGGGGTTGTCGTACACCCCGACGTTGTGACCCACTTCGTCACGGAGATTGTTCCACTCCGAGCACGCCACCTGACAAGCCTTACAGCCGATACAGGTGGTCACGTCGATGAGCTTCGCCACTTCCTGCTGGTGGTCCCGCGCCTGAGGCGCGGGCGTGAGACCGTTAGTCGCGGAACGACGAATGATGTCTTGCGATTGATAAGCCATAAGTCGTCTCCGTTACACCTTTTCCACGTTCACAAGGAAGGCTTTGAACTCCGGCGTCTGCGTGTTCGCATCACCGACGAACGGCGTCAGAGTGTTGGCGATAAAGCCTTTCTTCGCCACGCCCTCGTAACCCCAGTGAATCGGGATACCGATGGTGTCCACCTGTTGCCCATGTACATTCAGCGTGCGAATACGTTTAGTCACCACTGCCTTGGCCTTGATGTAGCCACGGTTAGACGAGACTTTCACCGTATCGCCGTGCGCGATACCGAGCTTGTTCGCCAGCTTCTCACCGATTTCCACAAACTGTTCCGGCTGCGCGATGGCGTTAAGCAGCGCGTGTTTGGTCCAGTAGTGGAAGTGTTCGGTCAGACGGTACGTGGTGCCGACGTACGGGAACTTATCTTTTTTACCCAGCGCGTCAAAATCGCCTTTAAAGATACGGGCAGCCGGGTTAGAGATAACGTTCGGGTGCAGCGGGTTGGTGCCCAGCGGCGTCTCAAACGGCTCGTAGTGTTCCGGGAACGGACCTTCTGCCATCTTGTCGATCGCAAACAGGCGGCCCATGCCTTCTGGCTGCATGATAAACGGCCCAACGTCGCTACCTGGTGCGGCTGCGCTGTAGTCCGGAATATCCACGCCGCCCCATTTCGCGCCGTCCCATTTCAGGAGCTGACGCTTCGGATCCCACGGTTTACCCTGCGGGTCAGCGGATGCGCGGTTATACAGAATGCGGCGGTTCAGCGGCCACGCCCATGCCCAGCCCAGCGTATTGCCGAGGCCCGACGGATCGGCGTTATCGCGGTTCGCCATCTGGTTGCCTTTCGGCGTCCAGCTACCTGCGAAAATCCAGCAGCCGCTGGCGGTTGAGCCGTCATCACGCAGATGTGCAAAGGTGCTCAGCTGATCGCCTTTCTTCGCCAGCACGGTGCCGGTGGCCGGATCAATCACATCCGCCAGCGCTTTACCGTTGCTCTCCATCGCCACTTCTTCAGGGGCTGGATTGTCAGGCGTCGAATAGTTCCAGGTCATGTTCAGAACCTGCTCTGGATTCGCACCGCTTTCTGCCTCGTACATCTTGCGCAGACGCAGGAAGATACCGGCCAGGATCTCGCCGTCGTTCAGGGCGATGCCTGGGGCGTCCGCGCCTTTCCAGTGCCACTGTAACCAGCGACCGGAGTTGACGATTGAGCCGTTCTCTTCCGCGAAGCAGGTGGAGGGCAGACGGAACACTTCGGTCTGAATTTTGGACGGATCGACGTCGTTCGATTCGCCGTGGTTCTGCCAGAACGTTGACGTTTCGGTATTGAGTGGGTCAATCGTCACCAGGAATTTCAGCTTCGACAGCGACTCCACCACTTTGTTCTTGTTCGGGAACGAGGCGACCGGGTTAAAGCCCTGGCACAGATAGCCGTTCACTTTTCCCTGATGCATCATGTCGAAATACTGCAGCACGTCGTAACCCTTGTCCCACTTCGGCAACCAGTCAAAGCCCCAGCTGTTTTCCGCCGTCGCTTTATCGCCGTAGAAGGCCTTCATCATTGAGACGAAGAATTTCGGGTAGTTGCCCCAGTAGTTCACCTGGCCTTCCAGCAGCGGTTTCGGCGTGTTGGCGGTCAGGTAGGTCTGGATGTCGGTCTGCTTTTCGCTTGGCAGCGTCATGTAGCCCGGCAGGCTCTGCGACAGCAGGCCAAGGTCCGTCAGGCCCTGAATGTTGGAGTGACCGCGCAGGGCGTTTACGCCGCCGCCTGCCATTCCCATATTGCCAAGCAACAGCTGAACCATCGCCATAGTGCGGATGTTCTGTGCGCCGACGGAGTGCTGCGTCCAGCCCAGTGCGTAGAGGAACGACGCGGTTTTGTCATGAGCGCTGGTTTCGGCGATGTATTCGCAGACTTTCAGGAAGTCGGCTTTCGGTGTGCCGCAGATGTTCTCGACCACCTCTGGCGTGTAGCGGGAAACGTGCGTTTTCAGCAGGTTCCATACACAGCGCGGATGGGTCAGCGTGGTGTCGCGTTTCGCAAAGCCGTTTTCATCCAGCTCGTAGTTCCAGCTGGTTTTGTCGTATTTGCGTTTATCCGCGTCGTAGCCGCTGAACAGACCATCTTCAAAGCTGTAATCCTCACGCACGATCAGGCTGGCGTTGGTGTAAGCCTCGGTATATTCGCGGTTATATTTTTCGTTAGTTAACAGATACAGCAGTACGCCTGACAGGAAAGTAATGTCAGTACCTGAACGAATAGGGGTGTAGAAATCCGCCACTGACGCCGTACGCGTGAAGCGGGGATCGATAACAATCAGTTTCGCGCCATTGTGGATTTTGGCTTCCATCGCCCAGCGGAACCCGACTGGATGCGCTTCTGCCGCGTTTCCACCCATCACGATGATGAGGTTAGCGTTTTTGATGTCGACCCAGTGGTTGGTCATCGCACCGCGACCAAATGTTGGAGCAAGACTTGCTACCGTTGGTCCGTGTCAGACACGCGCCTGGTTGTCGACCGCGAGCATACCGAGTGCGCGCGTAAATTTCTGCGTTAAATAGCCGGTTTCGTTGCTGGATGCCGAAGCACAGAGCATGCCGGTGGAGAGCCAGCGGTTAACGGTGACGCCGTCGGCATTCTGCGCGACATAGTTGGCATCACGATCTTCTTTCATCAGTTTAGCGATACGATCAAACGCCGTTTCCCAGCTGATTTGCTGCCATTTATCAGAGCCAGGAGCGCGATATTCAGGGAATTTCAGGCGGCTTTCGGAGTGGATGAAATCCACCAGACCGGCCCCTTTCGGGCACAGTGCGCCACGGTTGACCGGATGGTCCGGATCACCTTCGATATGGAAGATAGATGCTTTAGCGTTTTTCGCGCCGTCGCCGAGGCTATACATTAACAGCCCACAACCGACAGAGCAGTACGTACAGGTATTACGGGTTTCGCGGGTGCGCAGCAGTTTGTACTGCCGTGTCTCCGCCAGCGCTACGCCGGGGGCAAAGCCCAGCGCCGCTGCCGTTGTGCCTGCCATACCGCCAGCGCAGATCTTAAAGAACTGCCTTCTGCTGACCTGCATGGGTCACTCCTTGTTTCGACATTACTCGTTTTTTGTTTTTGCGCATGATTGCAAAGTAACCATAACGCTCAAAATTTGATGTATTCCCTCAATTCCACGAGGGATATGATTTGAGAATACCACAATGTCGGTAAGCCTGTTCCGATGGGGTTAATACAAAGTGAACGTATTATCACTCTGATGATTATAAAGTGTGATATTGATCACATTTCGGTCCTGGCTTGTTAAAGAGCTGTATCAGCGCTTCAGTTGTGCCACTCCCAAATGAGTAGGTAAACTTGATGAGTATGGCTGCCGAAAAGTTGATCCATACTATGCGTAAGGCCTGCGGTTTGTGGTGCAATAGCAGGCTCACCTTTGTGGTTGCTCAGGAATACCGTTGTGTCTAAACAAAATCGTGATACCCAGTCGTCTCCACTGCCTGTGGGCGTAGTGGAACATTCGGTACATCGACCCCCTCACATTGCGCACGCCGTCCCTGATTTTTTGGCGGAGGAAGTGCCTGTTGCCCTGGTTTACAACGGTATTTCACATGTCGTGATGATGGCCTCGCCAAAAGATCTTGAGCTGTTCGCTATGGGCTTTTCTCTCTCCGAGGGCATTATCGAGCGCCCGCAGGAAATTTACAGCATGGACGTGGTGAAGGTCTGTAACGGCCTCGAAGTGCAAATCGAGCTTTCCAGCCGCCGTTTTATGAATCTTAAAGAGCGCCGTCGTGCACTCGCCGGGCGCACGGGCTGCGGTGTGTGTGGCGTCGAGCAGCTCAACGATATCGGCAAGCCGATAGTCCCGCTGCCTTTTACCCAAACCTTCACGCTTAAACACCTCGATCACGCGCTCGAGCATCTCAATGACGTCCAGCCAATCGGCCAGTTGAGCGGCTGTACGCACGCAGCGGCGTGGGTTTTGCCTTCCGGGAAAATTGCCGGCGGTCACGAAGATGTCGGGCGTCATGTTGCGCTGGATAAACTGCTCGGGCGTCGTGCTGGTGAAAACGATGAATGGCAGCAGGGCGCGGCGCTGGTATCAAGCCGTGCGAGCTATGAGATGGTGCAAAAAGCGGCCATGTGCGGGGTCGAGATTCTGTTTGCCGTCTCGGCGGCGACCACCCTAGCGGTGGAAGTGGCGCAGCGCTGCAACCTGACGCTGGTGGGGTTTTGTAAGCCAGGAAGAGTGACCATTTATACCCATTCTCAGCGTCTTATTTTAGATCAATAAATTTGAATGACGTGAGCAAATCCTTCCGCTTTTAGTTGTCAGTGATGAAGCCTATTATTATCACATCAAGGCACAACGCCTTATCTAAACAACTTACTGAAGGATTTACATCATGAAAAACATCAAAACTTTTGTTGCAGTTATCGCTCTGGCCGCTTCTTTCGGTTCATTCGCTGCACAGACCGTGACAGCAACTTCTTCCACCATTGATGGTGCAGAAGCCAAAATCGCCGCTCAGGCTCAACAAGCTGGCGCATCGTCTTACACCATTACCCAGGCTTTCTCCGGTAACCGTGTGCACATGACCGCTGAACTGAACAAATAAGAACAGTAGCCACTGTCCCCTGCTCTTCGGAGCAGGGACAGGTCTTAGCGCAGTAACGCAATAAACCCCTCGTAGTCTGCAATTTTCTCGATTGTCTCCACCGAATGGCCGTTCAGTACGTTGGCCAGAAAGCTAAAAATTTTCAGCTCCTGTCGATTCGCCGCGCTGGCGCAAGCCATCACCAGATGCTGCACCTCTTCACCGTTCACCAGCAGTCCGCGTTCAAGCGTAATGAAAAATCCGCGAAACGGTTTTTGCCGATCGCTCCAGCAGTGGGGAATCGCGATGCGATTCACGATAAGATTTTCACCTTCCTGTTCTCGCTGACACATCCGCTGTGATTCTTCGGGCGTTAACCGCTTTTCGGCACACAGACGCGTTGCGATCGCCTCGACAATCTGCGCCCAGCTTTCGCCCGCCGCGTTGTGATAATGAAAATAGCCCTCAGGCGGGAAAAAGCGTTCCGGCTGCTGGCGAATAAACGCCGAGGCGAGGAAGTCTTTAATCTGATCGATGCCTGCTGAAGTGATGATATTGCGGATGGTCAAGACGTGACGCGGCCCGCCATCAAGTGTGTAAGGACCGTTGTTGACGATAAGCGCTGGCGTCAGCTCTTCACAGATGGCTTCAACGTCATCAGGATTGCGCGCCACAATCACCCGGCAGTTCAGCACCTCGCGCTCAATCGCCATTTTGTTGATTGCGGCAATGGCGTTCTGGTCAGCCAACAGGATAACCGGCGTCGATTCGTGCTGATGGCGCTCCAGCGCACAGGCGAAGTAGAGTCCCGGAAGATCGCTGTCAATCAGCGGAATATCCATCACCGTTCGCAGATGATTGATAAATTTCACGCTCATATCAAATGCGGCTGGCCACGCGGTCTTAAGGTTATTCATCGTTCCCTGACGATTTTCCACCAGCCACTGCGGCATCGCCACGCAGCGCTTAAGATGGCCGGTCAGATCGTCAATCAGCTGCGCATCCACCACATGCGGTGAGCCCGCGCTGGAACTGGCGGTGAGTAACTCCCTGACATACTCGGGCGTCATACTGTCGGCCTGTTGCTGCAAATGATTGAGCCGTTCCCGCACTTTCTCTGGAATCGTTGGGTCGGGGCATTGTGGACATTCCCGCAGCGCACAGGCTGCAAGGATCATACTCACCCGATAATCAGCGGAGATATTCGGCCAGCCTGTCTGCCGACGACCCTCTTCCAGCAGTCGGGCGTAAGCGTCAGGCGTGATACCCGGCAGAGGATACACAAAGGGGTCTTTGCGAAAGACATTGGCGAGCAGGAGAAAACGTTTTGCTTCATCAACTGCCACGAAATGGCCCGCACCGGGACGGCTCGCCAGGTTGAACGCCCTCTGGTGGCGGATTTTCAGTCGGGGTAGGCGCTCGGCGACCCAGCTATCAGGCAACTTGAGCGCGTCGGCTAATTGAGCGCGGGTAATCACCGGATGGATCAGCAGCAGGGCCAGCATCCGGTCATCATTATCATGGCGCTGTAAAAGCTGGAAATAGCTTTTGCGATCAACGATATCCAACTGATACAGGGCGTTGCCCGCCGTGCGAATGTGTGCCTTGCCGCTCAGGGTAAAGTTAAGATAATCAATATCACGCAGAATAGTGCGCGCCGAAACGCCAGTCTGCCGCGCCAGCACGCTCAGCGATACGGGCTGTGATTCAATGGCATCGAGTAGGGAAAACTGGCGTTCATTCAACATGCTGTATCCTTAGCGAAACTGCGTAAACGCGGCGACGTGCTCCTCGTCGAGGGACATCAACAGCTCATAGACAATAGTGAATGCCGCGTCGTAATCCGTTGCTGAAATCATACCGCTATTGGCGTGCAGATAACGTGTCGGCAGGCAAAGCGCCACCACCGGGCGGCCACCGCCCATCACGTTATACCGCCCGCCGTCGGTCGCGCCGGTTTTCATGGTGCTAAATTGCAGCGCCGCTTCCTGTTTTTCTGCGCTCGCTTTCAGCGCCGCCAGCAATTTCTGGTTCGGGAAGTAGTGTTTGTCGAACAGCATCACTCCCGGACCCTGACCGAGTTTCAGCGGATATTTCACCGCGTCGATGCCCGGAACATCGCCCGCTACGGCGGTATCCAGCACGATCACCACGTCCGGTTTAATCGACTCGGCGGAGGTTTGCGCCCCGCGAAGCCCAACCTCTTCTTCCACACTCCCGACGCCATAAAGGGTGATATTCGGGTTATCAACGCGCTGGAACAGCTCCGCCATCAGCGCACAGCCGACGCGATTATCCAGCGCCTTGGCGACGATTTTGTCCTCGCCCCATTGGGCGAAATTGGCTTCCGGGCTGATGAAATCACCCATCGCGATACCGCGTTTTTCCACCTCTTCGCGGCTGTTCGCGCCAATATCGACAAACATCTCGTCAAAGGCCATCGGCTGCTGCTTTTGCTTTTCGCTCAGCGCGTGCGGCGCGACCGAGCCGATCACGCCAGGGATTTTGCGCCCGCTGCGGGTACGAAGGGTCACGCGATGATTCAGCATCGACTGGCTCCACCAGCCGCCGATGGTATCGAAGCGGATAAACCCCTCGTCGGTAATATGAGTCACCATAAAACCCACTTCGTCCATGTGCCCGACGATGGCGACTTTCGGGCCGCGCGCGCCTTTGCGGGCGATAAAACTCCCCAGCCCGTCAAAGCGGATTTCATCAGCGTGTTCTTCGAGGGTATCGATAAGCACATCGCGAACTTCCTGCTCATCCCCGCTAACTGCACTGCAATCGCACAATGTTTTCAGTAACTCAATGTTCATGAGACATCTCCAGACGGGCGGCCTGACGTTTCAGCCACCAGCCTTTCAGTAAAATAATCAGTGAGATATTCAGCGCCAGCCCAATCGCCAGCACCAGATAGAAAGAGCCTGCCGGAGACATCAGGCCGATCAGCGGATCGAACACGCCCAATCCCGGCGCCAGACGCTGAATGCCAAACGAAATCGTCAGCATCCCCGCAATACCGCCGCTCAGGGTATTCGCGGTCAGCATCGGCAGCGGCGCGGCGAGGGCGTAAGGAATGGCCGGTTCGGTGGCGACGGTCGCGCCCACCACAATCGCGCTACTGGCTGCCGCTTTTTCCTGGGCGGTAAAGAGTTTCGGCGCGAGGTAGGTCGCAATACCCGCCGCGACAGGCGGCATCAGGGCAACCACGCCGACGATGGCGTACCAATCGTAGATATGTTTTTCCAGCAGGGAGAAGCAGAAGAACCACGCGGTTTTGTTGACCGGGCCCCCCATATCAAAGGCCAGCATCGCGCCGACCAGGAAGGCCGCGCCGAGCTTCATCGACGGCGGAATGGTGTTCAGGAAATGCAGCAGGCCGCCCATTAAATCGGACATCAGCGGGCCAATCACGTAATACGTCAGCACGCCAAATACCAGCAGGGTGACAAACGGGATCAGCATCGACCCCAGCAGCGGTTGCAATGCCTTGCCCAGTTTCACCTTGCGGAACCACAGCACGAAATAACCGATCGCCAGCCCTAGCACCACCGCACCGAGAAAACCCGCGCCGGACTGAGTGCCCAGCAGCCCTTTGTCGTTCGCCAGATAGCAGACCAGAAACGCCGGGGCGAACGCTGGTTTATCAGCAATCGACAGGGCGATGTACGCGCCCATAATCGGGATCATAAAGGTGAACCCCAGATAACCGATGGACTCGATAACCCAGGTAAACGACGGTGCGCCTTTGGCCATATCGGTGTACGGCAGGCCAAACTGCACCAGCATATTGGCGAGGGCGACAAGAATACCGCCGCCAATGACAAACGGCAGCGCCGCTGAAACACCCGCCATCAGGTGGCTCATCACGCTGCCCTGCGGCACATCCTGCTTACCCAGCTTCACGCTGTTATCGGCGGCAAACCTCTGCGATTGCGCGGGTAAATTTTCAAAAATGGCGTCGATATTTTTCAGCGCCTGGGATATGGGAATCTGATAAACCTGCTTGCCGGCAAAGCGCGCGCGGTCATCGGCGCTCAGACCGCGCCCGGTCGCCAGAATCACATAATCGGCAGCAAGAATGGCGGCGTCGCTGAGGTGATTCTCCACGCCGCTCGACCCCTGGGTTTCCACCTGAATAGTGTGGCCTAAATCGCGTGCTTTACGTTCCAGCGCTTCCGCCACCATATAGGTGTGGGCGATGCCTGCCGGGCAGTTGGTGATCGCCACCAGGCGTAAGGATTTTTCCATGATTGACCCCTTATTGGCTGAGCGTCTGGTTTAGCAGCGTCAGAATCTGGTCGGCATCGCCTTGTTTGAGTTGGGCGATAAAATCGGCGTGGATAATTTTGCGGCACAGGCTGCCGATCACTTTTACCTGATCGTCCTCGCCCTCCTGCGGTACACCGAGGCAAATCCAACAGGTGACGGCCTCGTTATCGCTGGCTTTCCAGTCCACCCCTTCGGTTTGACGGGCAAAGAGAACAAAAGGCTGTTTGACGGCGACACTTTTGCCGTGTGGCACCGCAATGCCCGAGCCAAACCCGGTGGAATGCAGTTTTTCGCGCAGTAACAGTGTTTGCAAAAAGGCGCTGCGATCGGTGATAAAGCCATTCTGAAAGGCCATATCGGACAGCGCTTTCAGCACAGAATAGGGACTGTTGCCGCGAATGTTGAGGTCAATACAGTGAGGCGTAAGAAGGGCCATGATGCCACTCCATTAGAGAATGTCTGCTGCCATTCTACGGGGGCGATGTGCTGGCTATGAGAGGGAATATGTCAGTGAAAAGTGACAACAGAACAGGGAAGCAAAGCGGCGTTTTGTGGGCGAAACCACACTTTGACGTGTGAGGTTTCCCTGATGAATCTTTCATCATCAGGGAATGTGTTTTATCAATGGATGCCCGCTATCCGCAGCAGTGCCGTCACTACTGCCGCCGCGATAATCACCACGATCAGCGGCACTTTGCGCCACGCCAGGAACACCGCAAACGCCACGCCCAGCACCCGAGCCATTCCGGCAAAATGTTCGCCTTCGTAGAAAGTGGTCGCCAGCGCTACGGAAAACAGCAGAACCGTTGCGGCATCTGAGAGCAACGCCTGGGACCGCTCAGAGAGCGCCAAACGGTTGCCGAGTTTCGCCCCGCCGAGGCGCATCAGATAGGTTCCTGCCGACAAAATGGCGATGCCGAGGATAAAGACCGTCATGTTTTCCATTATTTCTTCCTTGCTGCCAGACCGAGTAACGACAGCAGTACCGGTAAACCGACCGGCGCGAACGGTACCGCGGCCAGCGACAGCGCTGCCCCGCTACAGGCGCGGACAAGCGTAGTACGGTTTTTAAACGCCGGGACCACTAACGCCAGCAAAATTGCCGGGAACACGGCATCGAGACCGATGGTTTCAGGCGCTGGCAGCAGTTTGCCGACCATCGCGCCTAAAAGCGTGCCGAGTGGCCAGATAATCGCCACGCCCATGCCGCACAGCCAGTAGGCGGCTTTGCGCTGCTCGGGCGTTTTTTGCGACAGGCCAAACACCACGCTTTCGTCGTTCATGATGTGGCAGCCGAGGAAGCTCAGTCCGCGTTTCCCCACCAGTTCGCGCACCGTCACGCCGAATGGTACGTGGCGTGCATTCACCAATAAACCCGCCGCCGCTGCCGCAAGCGGATTACCGCCGCTGGCGACAATCCCGATAAACATAAATTCCGACGCGCCCGCGAGAACGGTAATCGAGAGTAAAAATGGCACCCAAACCGGGAAGCCGTAAGCCATCGCCAGCGAGCCGTAGGACATGCCGACGACGCCCACGGCGAGGCACACCAGCACGATCGCTTTTATCGTGTCGCCTTTCAGGCAGGAGAGGGAGTTCTTCATACAATTTTAGCCATATCGAACGAGATTCCATTATAATGAACGCATCAGTATCGTTTTTCAAGATGAACGATTCGTTCGATTTATAGAACAAGAGGCCGTTTTATGACGCAGCCAATCAGCGTGATTGCCAAAAGCCTGGTGCGGGAACGCCTGCGAACCGGGCTGTCGCTGGCGGAAATCGCGCGCCGTGCCGGGATCGCCAAATCCACGCTGTCCCAACTGGAATCAGGCAATGGAAATCCTAGCCTGGAAACGCTCTGGTCGCTGTGCGTGGCGCTGGGTATTCCTTTTGCCCGGCTATTAGAGCCGCAGCAGCCGACCACGCAGGTGATCCGCCGGGGTGAAGGGACGAAGGTGATTGCCGAGCAGGCGAACTACCAGGCGATTTTGCTGGCGTCCTGTCCGCCTGGTGCGCGTCGGGATGTCTACCTCCTGATGACCCAGCCGGGCGCAGACCGCATTTCGCAGCCGCACCCGCCGGGCTCTGTGGAGCATATTATCGTCACTCAGGGCCGCGCGTTAATTGGCCTGACGGACGCACCGGAAGAGTTAGGTCCGGGCGATTACATCTGCTATCCCGCCGATCAGCCGCATATCTTCAAAGCGCTGGAGCCGGATACCCACGCGCTTTTAGTGGCGGAACAAAACTAACTTCTTCGGACCCGGAAATCATGTCGCTCAAAGCCATTGCCAAAGAACTGGGGCTGTCTGTTACCACGGTCAGCCGCGCCCTCAACGGATATGATGACGTTTCTCGCGAGACGCGCGCCCGCGTGGAAGCCGAAGCGCAGCGCCGTGGCTATCGCCCGAACACCTTTGCCCGTCGTCTGAAGATGGGCAAAATCGACGCCGTCGGGCTGGTGTTCCCCGTCCATCCGGTTCCGCTTAATAACAGCGTGTTTATGGACATGGTCGGCGAAATTAGCCACGAACTGGCGCGACATGAGATTGATTTGCTGCTGATCGCCGACGATGATCTTGCCGACAAACACAGCTACATGCGCATGGTGCAAAGCCGCCGCGTGGATGCCCTGATTGTCGCCCATACCCTCGATCAAGACCCGCGCCTCACGCAGCTGCAAAACGCCGGTTTTCCGTTCCTCGCCCTGGGTCGTAGCCAGCTGCCGAAACCCTACGCATGGTTTGATTTCGACAACTACGCGGGCACCTATCGCGCCACGCGCTGGCTGATCGACAAAGGCCATCAGCGCATCGCCCTGTTAGGCGAAAACAATAGTCAGGCGTTTATCACCCAGCGCCGTTTAGGTTATCTCGACGCCCTGTGCGAAGCGGGGTTGTCCAGCGAATGGCTGCGCGCCATGCCGCCGTCACGCCGCGCGGGCTATACCGCGACGCTTGAGCTGTTGTCGCTGCCCAACCCGCCCACCGCCATTGTCACCGACTGCAACACCCACGGCGACGGAGCCGCGATGGCGTTGGCCCAGCAGGGGCGACTCACCGGTCGCGATGCGGTTTCGCTGGTGGTGTACGACGGTCTGCCGCAGGACAGCATTGTCGAGGCCGATGTGGCGGCGGTGATCCAGTCCACCCGTGAGGGCGTCGGCAAGCAAATCGCCGACATGGTGCGCCAGCTGATTAATGGGGAGAATATTTCCCAGCTGCAGGTGCTGTGGCAGCCTGAATTCTCACCGGGCCAGACGGCCTAAATCTCCGCAAAATTCAAAAGTTGATCACAGATCCGAAACGTTTTGGTTGGTATCCGAAACGTTTCGGATCAACACTCAGGACATCCGATGACAGGAGATGTCCGATGCAAGATTCCATTTTACGACTCACAAGCCCGACGACGGACGTGGTGATCAAAACTCACCCGTTCGCCGAAATTGTCTACTGGGGACCACACCTTCACCACTTTTCGCCGCAGGATGCGCAAAGCCTGATTCGCCCGGTCGCCAACGGCAGGCTGGATGTCGATATTCCGCTGACACTGATGGCCGAACTGGGCCACGGTCTGTTTGGCGCGCCGGGAATTGAAGGGCATCGTCAGGGGCTGGACGGGTCGCCGGTTTTTAAGACCGTTGCCGTCGAGCAGCAGCGCCAGAGCCTGTCTATCACCGCAGAAGACGAACACGCCGGGCTACGCCTGACCAGCGAACTCGCCCTTGATGAGAGCGGCGTGCTGGTGGTGCGCCACGGTTTGACTAACCTGCGGGCGCAGCCGTGGCAGGTGGATCGCCTGGCCGTAACGCTGCCGGTTTCGGAGCGTGCGAAAGAGGTTATGGCGTTTCATGGTCGCTGGATCCGCGAATTCCAGCCGCATCGCCTGACCCTTGAGCACGACAGTTTTGTGATTGAGAACCGCCGTGGGCGTACCTCTCACGAACATTTCCCGGCGCTGATGACCGGCACACCGGCGTTCAGTGAAATGCACGGCGACGTGTGGGGCGTGCATCTTGGCTGGAGCGGTAACCATCGTCTGCGCGCCGAAGTCAAAACCGATGGCCGCCACTACGTGCAGGCCGAAGCGCTCTATCTGCCGGGAGAAATAGCGATCGCCGAGGGCGAAACCCTCTGGACGCCGAAGCTCTACGCCAGCTACTCCGCGCAGGGGCTGAATGGGATGAGTCAGCAGTTCCACCGCTATCTGCGCGACAATATTATTCGCTTCCCGGAAAACAAACCGCGCCCGGTGCATCTCAACACCTGGGAAGGGATTTATTTCAACCACGACCCGGAATACATCATGCGCATGGCCGACGAAGCCGCGGCGCTGGGCGTGGAGCGTTTCATCATCGACGACGGCTGGTTTAAAGGGCGCAACGACGACCACGCCGCCCTCGGTGACTGGACCCTCGACGAGGAAAAATACCCTGACGGCCTGATGCCGGTGATCAATCACGTCAAAAATCTCGGGATGGAGTTTGGCATCTGGGTTGAGCCGGAGATGATTAACCCGGACTCCGATCTCTACCGCGCGCATCCTGACTGGGTGTTGGCCCTGCCGGGGTATCCGCAGGCGACGGGGCGACATCAGCTGGTGCTGAATCTGAATATTCCTGAAGCCTTTGAGTATCTGCTGGAGCGTATGAGCTGGCTGCTGGGCGAGCATCCGGTGGACTACGTGAAATGGGACATGAACCGCGAGCTGGTGCAGCCGGGCCATCTCGGTAAAGCGGCGGCGGACGCGCAAACGCGCCAGTATTATCGTCTGCTTGAGACACTGGGCCAGCGCTTCCCGCAGGTGGAATTTGAATCCTGCTCGTCCGGCGGCGGACGCATTGATTACGAAGTCCTGACCCGCTGCCATCGCTTCTGGGCGTCCGATAATAACGACGCGCTTGAGCGCAACACCATCCAGCGCGGAATGAGCTACTTCTTCCCGCCGGAGGTAATGGGTGCGCATATCGGTCATCATAAATGCCACGCCACGTTCCGCCAGCACAGCATTGAATTCCGTGGGCTGACGGCGCTGTTTGGACATATGGGACTGGAGCTGGACCCGCTTACCGTCGACGAGCACGAGCGCGAAGGTTACCGCCGCTATGCCGCGCTGCACAAACAGTGGCGCGAGGTGATTCACCACGGCACCCAGTGGCGCGTGGATATGCCGGATGCCAGCACCCAGGCACAAGGTATAGTGAGTGAAGACCAGCGACAGGGGTTGTTTATCGTCAGCCAGCTGGCGATGCCGGATTATACCCTGATGATGCCGCTGCGCATGCCGGGCCTGGCGCCAGACGCGCAGTACCGCATCACGTTGCTCGATCACCCGAATATCCGCCTGACCGGCGAAGGGGGCCACACCATGCGCAAACTGCCGGCATGGATGGAAGCGCCGCAGACGGTGAGCGGCGAATGGCTGATGCAGGCGGGGCTCGTCCTGCCGATTCTGGACCCGGAAACCGCCATTCTGATTGGCGTTGAACGCGTGTAAGGGTGATGGGCCGGGCGACCGGCCCTGAGTTGAGGATAAAAATAATGAACACGACTGCCTGTACCCACAAAGACAACCCTAATTTCTGGATTTTCGGGGCGTTCTTCTTTCTCTACTTCTTCATTATGGCCACCTGCTTTCCGTTCCTGCCGATCTGGCTGTCGGATATCATCGGCCTGAATAAAACCCATACCGGGATTGTCTTCTCCTGCATCTCGCTCTCGGCGATTGCCTTCCAGCCGGTGCTGGGCGTCATTTCCGACAAGCTGGGGCTGAAAAAACACCTGCTGTGGATTATCGCGGTTCTGCTGTTTTTGTTCGCACCGTTCTTCCTCTACGTTTTCGCGCCGCTGCTGAAAATGAATATCTGGCTCGGGGCGCTAAGCGGCGGGCTGTATATCGGCTTTGTCTTCTCGGCGGGATCGGGTGCGATTGAGGCCTATATTGAGCGCGTGAGTCGCAACAGCTTCTTCGAATACGGCAAAGCGCGGATGTTTGGCTGTCTGGGCTGGGGGCTGTGCGCTTCAACGGGCGGCGTGTTGTTCAGCATCGATCCGTCGTATGTCTTCTGGATGGGCTCCGGCGCGGCGCTGCTGCTGATGCTCCTGCTGGTAGTCGCCAAGCCCAAGCCAAACCAGACCGCTGAAGTGATGAACGCGCTGGGCGCGAACCAGCCGCAAATCACCGCCAAAACCGTCTTCACCCTGTTCCGTCAGCGCAAAATGTGGATGTTTATTCTGTACGTGATTGGCGTGGCCTGCGTGTATGACGTGTTCGACCAGCAGTTTGCCACCTTCTTCAAATCGTTCTTTGCGACGCCGGAAGAGGGAACGCGCGCCTTTGGTTTTGCGACTACGGCCGGGGAAATGTGTAACGCGATCATCATGTTCTGCTCGCCGTGGATCATTAACCGCATCGGCGCGAAAAACACCCTGCTGATTGCCGGGCTGATAATGGCGACGCGCATTATCGGTTCGTCCTTCGCCACCACCGTGACGGAAGTGATCGCCCTGAAAATGCTCCATGCGCTGGAAGTGCCGTTCCTGCTGGTGGGGGCGTTTAAATACATCACCGGCGTGTTTGATACCCGTCTTTCAGCGACCATCTATCTGATTGGCTTCAACTTTGCCAAACAGTCGGCGGCCATTTTCCTGTCGGCGTTCGCCGGGAATATGTATGACCGGATCGGTTTCCAGGACACCTATCTGATGCTCGGATGCTTCGTGCTGGCGGTGACGGTAATCTCGGCGTTTACGCTGAGCAGCAGGCAGGAAATCGCTGCCGCAAGGGCGGCAGCATAATCTTTCGTAGGCCGGGTAAGGCGCAGCCGCCACCCGGCAATCACACAACAACTTACTCGAGGAAAAACACCTCTTTCAGCTCCGCACTCACCGGGCTGTTGTCCGGGTTGGCGGGCATCACGTCGCGCATGTGTTTCCACCAGCGCTGGCACACGTCGGTATTCGCCACCGCGTTCCAGCGCTCTTCCGATTCAACCTCCACGGTCGCAAACAGCAGGTTACGATCCTTGTCGAGATAAATGGCGTAGTGATGCGCGCCGTGGTCTTTCAGCACCGATTCCAGTTCCGGCCAGATTGGGCTGTGGCGGCGCTGATACTCCTCGTGGGCATCCGGATTTACCTGCATCACAAAAGCTTTGCGGATCATAAGGCCTCCAGATACAACTCACGCACGTCGTCACGGCTGGCGGTGCGCGGGTTGCACGGCGCACACGGATCGGCGAGGGCTTTGTCCAGCCAGCCTTCGATGTCCGCTTTGGTGACGCCGAGTTTGCTGAAACCCGATGGAATTCCGACGCGCGTGCTCAGGGCGCGAATGGCGTTGATCGCCTCCATGCTCGCCGCTTCATCGCTCATCCCGCGCGTCTCCACGCCCATCGCCTGCGCCACGCGGGCAAAACGCGCCACCGCATTCGGACGGTTAAAGTTTTCGATGATCGGCAGCAGGATGGCGTTGCACACGCCGTGCGGCAGGTTGTGCGTCGCGCCCGGCTGATGCGCCAGGGCGTGAACCAGGCCCAGACCGGCGCTGTTAAAGGCCATACCCGCCAGATACTGGCCGAACGCCATTTGCTCGCGCGCTTCCAGATTATGTCCGTCATCGACCGCTTTCGGCAGCCAGAGGCTGATCAGGCGAATCGCTTCCAGCGCGTTAGCGTCCGTGAGCGGGTGCGCGCCAACGGAAACATAGGCTTCAATAGCGTGGGTCAGGGCGTCCATCCCCGTAGCGGCGGTGACGGAGGCGGGAATATCGAGCATCACGCTGGCATCGTCCACGGCGATATCCGGGATGATATTCGGGTCGATAATTACCTCTTTCACCTGGCGCTCGCTGTCGATGATCACCGCGTTGCTGGTCATCTCCGCCGCGGTGCCTGCCGTGGTGTTGATCGCCACCAGCGGCACACCAGCGTTTTTCACCTTGCCGACGCCGGAATAGGCGGTCGACGGACCAGGGTTGGCGGTGAGGATTTTAATCGCTTTCGCCGTATCAATCGGGCTGCCGCCACCGAAGGCAATCACGTAATCACATTCAGCGCTCTGATACGCCGCAAAGCCTTTTTGCACCAGCGCTTCCGTCGGGTTCGGGAACACCTCGTCAAACAGGTGATACGACATTTGATGGGCATCCAGAGCGGTAAACAGGCTGTCGAGCAGGCCCATTTTCACCAGCTGGCCGTCGGTGACAATCAGCGCTTTGCCCCACTGTTTGCTCGCCACCAGATTAACCATATCGCCGATAGCACCTGCGCCGTGCAGGCTGATTTTCGGAAGTGCCAACATAAAGCTCATGATAATTCTCCTTAATGATTTTTTGGGTAATCCTTGCCCCTCACCCCAGCCCTCTCCCCAAGGGAGAGGGGGGAAAGGCCGCACCGAGCAGTCCCCTCTCCCTGTGGGAGAGGGTTAGGGTGAGGGCATCAAATCCGTCTTCGCTGCAACATCCGGCGGGTGATAATCGGCAGCGAAATCACCACAATCAGCATGGCGCCGATGATCACCGACATCACAATGCCGGGCACGTTGAGCAGGCTCAGTCCAAAGGTCACCAGCCCCATCAGGAAGGCGGCGATAATCACGCCCACCATGCTGCCGGACCCGCCGAGAATATTGACGCCGCCGAGCACCGCCATCGTCACCACCGCCAGCTCCCAGCCCATCGCAATGGTCGGGCGCGTGCTGCCGAGGCGTGAGGTGAGCAGCACCGAGGCCAGGCCCGACATCAGCCCGACCAGCGCAAACAGCAGCAGGTTGTGACGTTTCACGTTGATACCCGAATACCACGCTCCGGTCGGGTTATTGCCGATGGCGTAAGTCCGGCGGCCAAAGTTGGTGCGATGCAGCACAAAGGCAAACACCGCCGCCAGGACGATAAACAGCGCGAACTCAAACGACAGCGCGCCCCACACGTAGCCCTGCCCGAACCAGGCGAAGCTCTCCGGCCAGCTGTTCAGGGCCTGATCGCCGAGCAAAATGTAGGTAATGCCGCGATACAGACTCATGGTGCCGATGGTTACCACGATCGACGACAGGTTAAAGCGCGTCACCAGAAAGCCGTTGAACAGCCCGCACAACAGCCCGATGCCTAATCCCACGCAGACCAGCAGCGGCGTATCCACCCCCGCCGCCGCGCAAAAGCCCATCGCCGTGGAGCTGAGCGCGATGGTCGAGGCTACCGACAGGTCGATCTCGCGGGCGATAATCAGCATCGCCATCGGCAGCACGATGATCGCTTTTTCGGTGAAGTTGAAGGTGGCATCCGACAGGTTCCAGATATCGAGGAAGTAGGGCGAGGCCATCGCGTTGACGATAAACACCGCCAGCGTGACTGCCAGCAGGAAGCCCTCCCAGCACAGCAGGCGCTGGAAAATCCCCGTCGGGGCGGGACGATTGTTGATCTCTTCGGTAGTCATCATTTTGCTCATGAGTTCACCGCCTGTTTCTGCTGCTGCCGCGCGGCATCGCGCAGAATTAACCGCCCTTTGCGTTTGTTGCCGCGCTCATTGAGCAACACCGCAATCACGATCACCGTTCCGGAAATCGCCATCTGCCAGAACGGCGAAACGCCGATCACCGGCAGTGCGTTGTTGATAACGCCAAGGAACAGTGCGCCAAACAGACAGCCCAACACCCGGCCCGTGCCGCCCATCGTGCTGATGCCGCCGATCACGCACGCGGCAACGACCTGCAATTCAAAACCGTTGGCGACATCGACGTAGGCCACGGCGAAGCGAGAAATCCACAAATAGCCGCAAAATCCGGCCAGCGCGCCCGAGAGGCAGAAGCTGACGAACTGCATTTTGCCGGCGTTGATGCCGGTGTAATACGCCGCCGTGGCGTTGCCGCCTGCGGTGTAGAGGGCGCGCCCGGTGCGGCTGTAGCGCAGGAAATAGCCGACCAGCAGCAGGGCGGCAATCGCGCACCAGCTCAACACCGGCAGGCCGAGGAGCGCGGCGCGCGGTAGAGCAAGGAAATCCGCGCCCATCTGGTTGGAGTTGACCCAGCCGCCGCCGGTGAGTAAAAAGATAATTCCGCGATAAATACTCATGGTGCCGAGCGTCACCACAATCGCCGGAATCCCCAGTTTCCACACCAGCAGGCCGTTGATGACGCCCATCAGCAGGCCGAGCGCGGTCGCCAGAAACAGCAGCGCCCAGACCGGGACGTCGGGATAGTGGAAGTTAATCAGCGCGACAATCATCCCCGTTAGCGCCAGATTGGCCGCCATCGACAGATCGATGCCTTTGGTCAGCAGGACCATCATCTGGCCCAGCGCGAGAATGATCAGAATCGAAGTGTCGTTAAACATCTCCACCAGATTTCCCGGCGCGATAAACGACGGCACGCGGCTGCCGATGGCGAGTATCATCAGCACGATGACGCCGCCCAGCAGGGCTTCGCGGTGTTTCAGGAGTGACTGGAACATTACGCGGCCTCCTGTTTGGCGCCGCTGGCCGCGCTGACGATGGTTTCCGCCGTCGCACCGCCTGCCGGGTATTCCGCCACCATCAGCCCCTCGTGCATCACGATGATGCGATCGGCCATGCCCATCACTTCCGGCAGTTCCGACGAGACCATGATCACCGCCAGCCCCTGGCCGACCAGTTCGGACATAAACTGATGAACGGCCGCTTTCGAGCCAATATCGATGCCTTTTGTCGGCTCATCGAGGATGATCACCTCAGGATGCGTCGCCAGCCATTTGCCAATAACGACCTTTTGCTGATTGCCGCCGGAGAGCGTTTCGACCGGCTGTTTCCAGCTAAAGGCCTTCACCTGCAAGCGTCGGGCGTACTCATCGGCCAGCGCCCATTCGCGATCGTGATTCAACACGCCGCCGGGATTGAGTTTGCTCAGCTGCGGCAGGCTGATGTTCTGTGCAATCGACAGCTCGATAATCGCCCCCTGCTTTTGCCGCTCCTCCGGCACGCAGACAATCCCCGCGCGAATGGCGTCGGCGAGCTGGCGGAAACGTTGCGCGTTGCCGTTCAGCACAATTTCGCCGGAAGAGGGGCGCGTGACGCCGGAAAGCGCCTGCATCAGTTCGGTTCGCCCGGCACCGACCAGCCCGTAAAAGCCGAGAATTTCGCCTTTGCGCAGAGAGAAAGAGATGTGCGCGAACTCGGTGGGATGACAGAGATCTTTCACCTCCAGCACCGTCTCCCCTTTTTCGCACGCCACTTTCGGGAAGGTCTGGGTGATTGCCCGACCCACCATCATTGCCACCATCCGCTCTTCGGTGATGTCGTTGATCGCCCCCGCGCCGACAAATACGCCGTCGCGCAAAATGGTGTAGTGGTCCGCCAGCTCAAAAATCTCGTCGAATTTGTGCGAGATAAACAGGATCGCTTTCCCGTCCTGCTTGAGGCGCTCAACGATCTGATAAAACTCGAGGATTTCGTGCTGCGACAGGGCGGCGGTGGGCTCGTCGAGGATCACCACCTGTGCCTCAAACGACAGGGCGCGGGCAATGGCGACCATATGGCGTTGGGCGATGCTCAGAGTTTTAAGTGTCGCTCGTGGGTCGATTTGCACCTCGAGGCGCGTGAGGATCTCCTGCGCCCGGCGGTGCATCTGGGGCCAGTCGAGCTTTTTGAACAAGCCCTTATGCAGGTACTGGCCGACAAAAATGTTTTCGGTCACCGACAGCTCATCGAACAGCACGGTTTCCTGATGAATCGCGGTTATCCCGACCTTGTGCGCCGATTCCGGCGTCGGGAGATGAATGGGGATCGCTTTATAAAGGATTTCGCCCTCTTCGGGCTGGTAAATCCCGGTCATCACTTTGACCAGCGTCGATTTGCCTGCGCCGTTTTCACCAATAAGGGCGGTAACTTTGCCGGGCCAAAGCTCAAGCTGCACGTTCTCAAGGGCGCGCACACCAGGGAAAATCTTGGTGATGCCCTTGAGCTCCAGCAGCGGGGTGGATGCGGTCATGAGAGTTCTCCGGATAATCCCCTCTCCCCCCGGGAGAGGGTTAGGGTGAGGGGACGTGCGGCCTGATGCCCTCACCCCGGCCCTCTCCCACAGGGAGAGGGAGAAGGGATTAAAAGATTTTCGAGAACTTATCAATATTGCTCGCATCGTAGACGAACGGCTCGGCCATTGCGCCGCTGCCGTCGGCATCGAGCTTCACTTTGCCGAGTTTGCCCATGCTGGCTTCGTCTTTGGTGGCGGTGCCTTTCACCAGGTCGTCGGCTAAGTAAGTGGCGGCGTAGCCCAGATCGATCGGGTTCCAGATAGCGAAGCTTTTGCTCGCCCCGGATTTCACCGCGCCGGCCATTTCAGACGGCAGGCCTAAGCCCGTCACGTACACTTTGCCAATCTTGCCCTGATCCTTCACCGCCTGCGCAGCGGCCACGATCCCGACCGACGACGGGGAGACGATCACTTTTAAATCCGGGTAGGTTTTCAGCAGGCCGACCGCTTCGCGGTAGCTCTTGTCCGACAGATCGTCGCCATAGGCCACGGTCACCAGATTGACGGACGGGTACTGCGGCAGCACCTTTTTCATTTCGGCAATCCAGGTATTCTGGTTGGTGGAGGTCGGGGTGGCGCTCAGAACTGCCACTTCGCCTTTGTCGACGTTCAATGCTTTCAGCGCCTCGGCGGCCAGCTTGACGTTGGTTTCACCGATCAGCGCGTTATTCGATGGATTGAGGTGGATCTGACGCCCGGCTTTCGCCACGCCGGAATCCCAGGAAACGACTTTGATCCCGCGCTGCATCGCTTTTTTCAGCACCGGCACCAGCGCATCGGGATCGTTGGCGGAGATGGCGATCGCATCTACGCCCTGGGCGATCAAACCGTTCAGCACTTCGATCTGCGCTTCGGCGGTGGTGGTGGTCGGGCCGGTATAAATCACTTTCACATCACCCAACTCTTTGGCCGCCTCTTGTGCGCCAACGTTCGCTGCCTCGAAGAATCCATTTCCGAGAGATTTCGCCACCAGGGCGATTTTCACTTCTGCAAGTGCGGAACCGGACAACGCCAGAGCGGCAACGGTGAGGATTAAGCTTGTCTTTATTTTCATTGCTTTGACTCCACTTAGGATGACATGTGTAGGGTTTGCAGGTGTTTTTTCGCCCCGTCTCAATGAGCGGGGCGCGATGTTGTTATTTGTACAGCTCTAACGCCGATTTCAGCGGGGTGACACCGAAGCGTTTACCCAGCGCAATCAGCTCTTCCTGGGTGATGGTCTGCTTCATTCCGCCCATGGAATAGACCTTCACCAGCACTTCAGCCGACTTCTCGGCGGTATCGATCAGGCCGAACGCTTCATCAAGCGTCGGGCCACTGCCGAACACGCCGTGGAATGGCCACAGTACCAGGGAATGTTTTTGCATCTCTTGCGCGGTGGCTTCGCCGATTTCATCGGTGCCAGGCACCATCCACGGCAGAATGCCCACGCCGTCCGGGAACACCACCAGACACTCGGTGCTGCCTTCCCACAGTTTGCGGGTGATGAAGTCGGTGCTGTTTTCCAGCACGTAGGTCAGGGCGATCAGGTTGGTCGCGTGGCAGTGCATGATCACGCGGTCTTTGCCGTCCGTCGCCTTGATGCGCTCGCAATGGGAGAGGAAGTGCGCCGGGAGCTCAGAGGTCGGCACCGCTTCGTTCGTCAGCCCCCAAAGAATGTGGTAGCCCGCGCCGTCGCTGTCCACTTTTACGATGCCTAAATTGGCGGCGGGATCGAGCTGCACGTTACGGAAGAATTTACCGGAACCGGTGACGATAAACGGCGTGTTGGCCAGCAGCGGCATCGGCTGGCTCAGGGCGATATAGCGCGGCTTCTGGTGGAAATCGGCTTCGAACGGTGCGATATCGGCGTCGTCGAGGCGCAGCGTCAGGTTGCCGCCGTTGCGCTCGTCCCAGCCTTTCAGCCAGGCGTCTGTGGTGGCTTTGATCATGCCCTGGACGAACCAGGCGTTGGTGATGGTGTGCATAGTGTTCATGTTCCTGTTAATTCGGCGAGGCCTGATGCCCTCACCCTAACCCTCTCCCACAGGGAGAGGGGACTGTTCTGTTTTCTCCCTCACCTTGGGAGAGGGGACTGTTCTGTTTTCTCCCTCACCTTGGGAGAGGGGACTGTTCTGTTTTCTCCCTCACCTTGGGAGAGGGGACTGTTCTGTTTTCTCCCTCACCTTGGGAGAGGGGACTGTTCTGTTTTCTCCCTCACCTTGGGAGAGGGGACTGTTCTGTTTTCTCCCTCACCTTGGGAGAGGGGACTGTTCTGCTTTCTCCCTCATCTTGGGAGAGGGCTGCTCTGTTTTCTCCCTCTCCCTCAGGGAGAGGGCAGGGGTGAGGGTTGTTTTACCCGCGCTGACTCAACACCTCTTTCTCATACGCCCGCACGTTGTCCAGCCACTGGCTGCCTGCTGGCGCATCGTTGCGCTGGCAGTACATTTCCCACACGGCCTGCCACGGCAGGGATTTTTGCTCTTCGAGCAGCGCCAGACGCGCGGTGTAGTCGCCTTGCTCTTCGAGCGTACGCAGGGCGGCCGTCGGCTCCAGCAGAGCGCGCAGCAGGGCTTTTTTCATGTTGCGGGTGCCGATCACCCACGCCGCGATGCGGTTGATCGAGGCGTCGAAGAAGTCGAGGCCGATATGCACGCGGTCGAACAGATCGTGGCGAATGATTTCGCTGGCGATGGCCTGGGTTTCGTCATCCAGCAGCACCACGTGGTCGCTGTCCCAGCGCACCGGGCGGCTGACGTGCAGCAGCAGGCGCGGGACGTATAGAATGGCGGCAGAGATTTTGTCGGAGATAACCTCGGTCGGGTGGAAATGGCCCGCGTCCAGGCACAGGGCGGTCTGGCGGCTGGTGGCGTAACCCATGTAGAACTCGTTCGAGCCAACGGTATAGCTTTCTGCGCCGATGCCGAACAGTTTGCTTTCCACCGCATCAATGTGATGCGCCGGATTCAGTTTTTCACTGATCACCTCGTCGAGCGCCTCCAGCAAACGCTGGCGCGGAGCCAGACGGTCCACGGTGATGTCTTTCATGCCGTCCGGGATCCAGATGTTCATCACCGACGGCGTGCCAAGCTGTTCACCGAAGTAGGCTGATACGCGGCGGCTGGCTTTGACGTGGTCGATCCAGAACTGACGGATTTCATCGTCGGCGTGGGAGAGGGTAAAACCGTCGGCGCTCAGCGGATGTGAGAAGCAGGACGGGTTAAAATCCAGCCCCAGTTTGTTGGCTTTGGCCCACTCCACCCAGTTCTTAAAGTGTTCCGGTTTGATTTCGTTACGTGCGACCGGCTCGCTGGCTTCATGATAAATCGCGTGCAGATTCAGGCGCTTTGGACCAGGAATTAAACTCAAGGCCAGTTCCAGATCGGCGCGCAGTTCGGTGGCATTACGCGCTTTACCCGGATAATTGCCGGTCGCCTGAATGCCGCCCGTCAGCGCGCCGCCACTGTTTTCAAAACCCGCGACATCATCGCCTTGCCAGCAGTGCATGGAGACCGGCAGACGGTCGAGCTGACGCAGCGCCTCTTCGACATCCACGCCCACGGCGGCGAAACGCTGTTTAGCCAGTTCCCAGGCTTGTTCAAGTTGAGTGGTCATGCGCAAAGCTCCTTTGTCAGTCGTTTTTGCAGAAACTGCGCCTGATAGCGGGCAATTTCATGGCAGGGATTAGGGGTAAAAGTGGTGAGCGGGTAGTTGTGGGTCACAACCGCCCGGAAATCGTCAACACTGGAAAGCTCGTCCAGGGTCATCAGCTGAATGCCGATATTGCCCAGCGTCGAGGCCTCCACAGGGCCGGCAACCACAGTGATGCCGCAAGCGTCGGCGCAAAGCTGGTTCAGCAGCTGGTTCTGACAGCCGCCGCCAACGATGTGCAGCTGGCTAAACGGTTTTCCGCGAAGCGCCGCCAGCTCGTTCAAAACATCGGCGTAAAGCAGGGCGAGGCTGTCGAAAATGCAGCGTGCCAGCTCTGCCGGAGTTTGCGGCACGGGCTGCGCGCTCTCGCGGCAGGCTGTCTGAATTTCAGCACTCATGTTGTGCGGATTGATAAAACGGTCGTCGTTCGGGTTGATCACGAAACGGCAGGCTGGCAGTTTTTCCGTGTCGGCAATCAGACGTGCCAGGTCGGTGATGTTCTGCTCTTTCAGTACTCGCTGGAGCAGCCACAGTCCCATGATGTTTTTCAGCACCCGGTAGCGGCCTTCCGCGCCGCCTTCGTTGGTGATGTTCGCCGCCAGCGATTTTTCACAGGTGTAGGGCGTTTTGCTCTCAAAGCCCATCAGCGACCAGGTGCCGGACGAGAGATACGCCGCGTCTTTGTCGGCCAACGGCGAGGCAATCACCGCGCTGGCAGTATCGTGGCTGGCCACGGCGACAACCGGGATTTCATTCTTCTGCGGGCAAATCCAGTGACCGATCACATTACCGGGATGGGTCGGCGTGCCGAACCAATTGGCGGAGGCGCCTGTCCAGTGGAGCAGGTTTTCGTCCCAGTTATCGGAATTGATGTTCACCAGTTGGGTGGTGGTGGCGTTGGTGTATTCCCAGTTCATTTTGCCGGTCAGGCGGTAACTGAAGTAATCCGGGATCAGCAGGGCGTGGGCGACGTTCGCCACCAGCTCCGGCTGCTGTTCCACCAGGGCGCGCAGCTGATAGAGAGTATTAAAGGGCAAAAACTGGATGCCGCTGCGCCCGTAGATGTCGGCTTTGCCGAGCTGTTCAATAGCGCGGGCCATCACGCCGTCGGTCCGGCTGTCGCGATAGGCAACGGGCAGGCCGACGCGGTTGCCGTTACGGTCGAGCAGGACAAAATCGACGCCCCAGGTATCGATGCCGATGCTGTCGATTAAAATGCCTTCGTCGCAGACCTTGTTCAGTCCGGTGCGGATTTCCGCTTCCAGACTGTCAATATCCCAGGTCTCCACGCCGTCCTGCTTTTGCAGGCAGTTACCGAAGCGATGGATTTCACGTAGCGAAAGTGCACGCTGTGCAGGCACGTAGCTGGCGAGCATTACGCGCCCGCTGGATGCGCCTAAATCGACAGCCACACAATGGCGAGAGGTCATAATTCGGTCCTTCTTGAAGTCATTGCGAAACAGTCTAAGAAAGGGAAGAAAAACGCACCTTCTCGCCACTGACAGGCAAAATCCCGCGCTGGCAAGAAAGCAAAGATGAACGTGAGGAAGTTCACAGTTTCCAGTAATGACGGGGATTTCAGGCCATGTGACCGTTGCCGCATTTCCCGATCTTTCCCGCTGTTTCTTGAAAAACTGACAGGCTTTGCACGGTTTGATGTCGAAAATTGAAGGTGAGAAACCCGGCCCTTAATTACTATTTTGAGAACATTTCTCATTGGTGGTGGCCGTGATGACCGTACTGCACAGCGTGGATTTTTTCCCTTCAGGAAGTTCGCCGGTGGCGATCGAGCCGCGGCTGCCTCAGGCGGCCTTTCCGGAACATCATCATGATTTTCATGAAATTGTGATTGTTGAGCACGGGACGGGCATTCATGTGTTTAATGGCCAGCCCTACACCATCAGCGGTGGAACGGTGTGCTTTGTGCGCGACCACGACCGGCACTTGTACGAACATACGGACAATCTGTGCCTGACCAATGTGCTGTACCGTTCCCCGGATGCGTTCCAGTTTCTCTCAGGGCTGAACCAGCTGCTGCCGCAGGAGCAGGACGGGCACTATCCGTCGCACTGGCGGGTGAATCAGTCGACGCTGCAACAGGTGCGTCAGCTGGTGGGGCAGATGGAAAATGCGGAAGAAAATACTGAAACCCATGCGCGCGCCAGCCGTGAACTGTTGTTCATGCAACTGCTGGTCCTGCTGCGCCGCAGCAGCCTGGTGGAAGGGGCGGAAAACAACGACGCGCGCCTCAATTTGCTGATGGCGTGGCTGGAAGATCACTTTGCAGAAGATGTGAGTTGGGAAACGGTGGCGGACAGGTTTTCACTTTCGCTGCGCACCCTGCATCGTCAGCTCAAGCAGCACACGGGCCTGACGCCGCAGCGCTATCTGAACCGGCTGCGTCTGATCAAAGCCCGGCACTTGCTGCGCCACACGGACGATAGCGTTACGGATATCGCGTATCGCTGTGGATTTGGCGATAGTAACCACTTTTCGACGCTTTTCCGCCGGGAATTTAGCTGGTCGCCGCGCGAAATCCGCCAGGGAAGGGATGCGTCACTTCAGTAACGCGAGGACAATCACCGTTTTTTCGGCGCAAAACAGCTAATAATGTCAGGTTATTAGCTGTTGAGGTGTGTTGTGGGCGCTCCGTTAATCCTTCGCAAAACCGATTTCTTTGCTAACGCCGTGCAGGCCGTGGCGGTGGCCGATCGCTATCCGCAAAACGTCTTTGCCGAGCACACGCACGAGTTTTGCGAGCTGGTGCTGGTGTGGCGCGGCAACGGCCTGCACGTCCTCAACGACCGCCCGTATCGCATCACCCGCGGCGACCTGTTTTACATCCGCGCGGAAGACAAACACTCCTATGCTTCGGTCAACGATCTGGTTTTACAGAACGTGATTTATTGCCCGGACCGGCTGAAACTCAACGTCGACTGGGCGGGGCATATCCCCGGTTTTAACGACGCGCACACCGCCCCGCACTGGCGTTTGAGCAGCAACGGCATGACCCAGGTGCGACACGTTATCACCCAGCTTGAGCAGGAAAGCCTGAAAGCTGAGCCTGGCGCGAACGAGATGGCCGAGCTGCTGTTTGCCCAACTGGTGATGACCCTCAAGCGCTACCGCTACGCGATTGATAACCCGTCTGCCAATGAGCAGGAAGCGCTGCTCGACAGGCTGATTACCACGCTGGCGGGCAGCCTGAATCGCAGCTTTGTGCTGGAGAAATTTTGCGAGCAGGAACAGTGCAGCGAGCGCGCGTTACGCCAGCAGTTCCGCACCCAGACGGGGATGACGGTGAACCACTATCTGCGCCAGCTGCGGATCTGCCACGCGCAGTATCTGCTGCAACATACGGAGCTGATGGTGAGTGAGGTTTCGACGCGCTGTGGCTTTGAGGACAGTAACTATTTTTCGGTGGTGTTTAATCGCGAGGTAGGGATGACGCCAGTTCAGTGGCGTCATCACAGTCGAAAAGCAGCGTGATTAATTCGCCATGCCAAGTCCGACAATGTTGGCCGCAATAATAATCACTACGCAACCCAGACTCAGCACGCTCACCGGACGCCGTCCGGCGTTGTTCCACTCTTTCAGCACCAGCCCGACAATCCCGCCGCACAGCACGTAGAAGCTCATGTGCAGCATCCAGCTCATATAGTCATACTGCGGTGGAATGCTGGCGTGGCCCCAGGCGTAGAAGAAGAACTGCAAATACCACATCAAGCCGCCGAGTGCCGACAGCAGCACGTTGGTGATGATCAGGTTTTTTGCCAGCGAGAAGTCGGCTTTTACCGACAGATTCTTCACTTTTGCCAGACGAATGAAGCAGAAGCCGAGGTTAACCAGCGCACCGCCTCCCATGATGACTACGTAGCTTGGCAACGCGACGTACAGCGGGTCCACGCCAAGCGCAGCGGCAGCTTCATGCATCGGTTTGGCGGCGTTCATCGCAAATGACATCCCGGCGGAGAAAATACCGCACATCACCGCCAGAATCAGCCCTTTCTTCAGATTGAACTCTTCCGCGCGAATCCCCATTTTGCGCTCTTTCAGTTGACCTGCGCGGGTGACAATCCCCACGCCGACCACCGCCACCAGCACGCCCAGCAGCGTCATCTGGCCGCCTTTGGTGTTGATCAGCACGTCGAAATTACCGTTCAGGATTGGCGTCATCAGGGTGCCGACAATCAGGGTGATGCCAATCGCAATCCCGATGCCCATCGACATGCCGAGATAGCGCATGGTCAGGCCATAGTTGATATTGCCGATGCCCCACATCGCGCCGAACAGAAACACCGGCAGCAGCGTCGAGGCGCTAAAGGAGGAGAAATATCCCCAGAAATCGGGCAACAGCATGGCGCTGATAGTCCACGGCAGGATCAGCCATGAAACCGTACCGCCGACAGACCACATGGTTTCCCATGACCAATGTTTGACCTTTTTAAACGGGGCATAGAAACAGGCTGCACTGGCTGCGCCTATCAAATGCCAGAAAATACCCATCGTAATCGCATGATTCATTTTTACATCCTCATCGTTTTTATAGGCCGGTGGCTTCCCTCCGACTCCGATGAGTTTAAAAATTAAGCGGCGAGCGAACCTTCAGAAGGTTGCCGTACTTTTCTTGTCTATGGCAATCAGCGCGTTAACCGCGTGAGCAGACTCACAAATTCGCGTTTGCAGCAAAATGAATAACCTTATAAAAACTACGGCATTGATAATCATTTTCAATATCATTTAATTAACTATAATGAACCAACTGCTTACGCGGCATTAACAGCTGTGCCGCCCGACAATAATGGAGAGGATTATGAGTTATACACTGCCATCCCTGCCGTATGCCTATGACGCACTGGAACCGCATTTCGACAAGCAGACGATGGAAATCCATCACACTAAACATCACCAGACTTATGTGAACAACGCGAACGCAGCGCTGGAAAGCCTGCCAGAATTCGCCAGCCTGTCTGCTGAAGAGCTGATCACCAAACTGGATCAACTGCCGGCTGACAAGAAAACCGTTCTGCGTAACAACGCGGGCGGTCACGCTAACCACAGCCTGTTCTGGAAAGGCCTGAAAACCGGCACTACCCTGCAGGGCGATCTGAAAGCCGCTATCGAGCGCGACTTCGGTTCCGTGGACAACTTCAAAGCAGAATTCGAAAAAGCGGCAGCGACCCGTTTCGGTTCTGGCTGGGCTTGGCTGGTACTGAAAGGTGACAAACTGGCTGTGGTTTCTACTGCAAACCAGGACTCCCCGCTGATGGGTGAAGCAATTTCTGGCGCGTCTGGCTTCCCAATCGTGGGCCTGGACGTGTGGGAACACGCTTACTACCTGAAGTTCCAGAACCGTCGCCCGGACTACATCAAAGCCTTCTGGGATGTCGTCAACTGGGACGAAGCAGCCGCGCGTTTCGCTGCTAAAAAATAAGGTTGCACTAGCGCCTGCGAGAAGCGAGTCTGATGACTCGCTTTTTTTGTATCTGCAGAAAGGAGCCACGATACATGCAGCATCCGGTGAATGTGTTTACAGGCAAAATCAGGGATTACGACGGCAGCCGGCCAAGTGCGATTGCTAAAGTGCAGGTCGACGGCGAGCTAACCCTGACCGAGCTAGGTCTGGCGGGGGATGAGCAGGCCGAGAAAAAAATCCACGGCGGGCCGGAGCGCGCGCTGTGCCATTATCCGCGCGAGCACTACTCGCACTGGGCGCGGGAATTCCCCGAGCAGGCAGAGCTTTTTGTTGCGCCAGCATTTGGTGAGAATCTGTCGACCGAGGGTCTGACCGAGAAAAACGTCTTTATCGGCGACATTTTTCGCTGGGGCGATACGCTGATTCAAGTCACGCAGCCGCGCTCGCCGTGCTTTAAGCTTAACTACCATTTTGGCATCAGTGATATGTCCGCGCAGCTGCAAACGGCAGGTAAAACCGGCTGGCTGTATCGGGTGATTCTGGCTGGGAAAGTGTCGGCGGATACGCCACTGGAGCTGGCCTCCAGGCTCAGCGATGTGTCGGTTTATGATGCCTGCGCGATTGCGTGGCATATGCCGTTTGATGATGAGCAGTATCGTCGTTTGTTGTCGGCGGCGGGGTTATCGACCAGCTGGACGAGAACGATGCAGAAGCGGCGCATTAGCATGCAGATCGAGGATAATTCGCGGAGATTGTGGGGGAAGTAGGGGTTTCCGTGCGGCCAATGTCGCCCGGTGGCGCTACGCTTACCGGGCCTACGATTAGGTTTGTAGGCCGGGTAAGGCGAAGCCGCCACCCGGCACAAAGCCCGCACAGAATTCGTAGCCGCCACCCGGCACAAAGCCCGCACAGAATTCGTAGGCCGGGTAAGGTGTAGCGCCACCCGGCACCACAGCGACTACGAACGCTTATACAGCGGCAACCACAGCGTTAAGCGCAATCCACCCAGCGGGCTATCATCGGCTTTCACCCAGCCGCGATGCTGCTGAATGGCGGTCTCGACAATCGCCAGCCCCAGCCCTGTCCCACCGGATTCACGATCGCGCGCTTCATCGGTGCGATAGAACGGGCGGAAAATCTGCTCGCGGTCTTCCGGGCTCACGCCTGGACCGTCATCATCCACGTTGATGGTGATGCCGTCTTTATCGACCGAGAACGCCACCTCAATCTTCGTATGCGAGTAGCGCAGGGCGTTACGCACGATATTCTCCAGCGCGCTCTCCAGCGTGTTGGGGTTACCGTACAGCGGCCACGGGCCCGGCGGGAAGTTGACGGTGAAGGATTTCCCCATCTGCTCCGCTTCGAACGCCGCGTTGTCCAGCACCTCATGCCACAGGTGGTTGGCTTTCACCGTTTCGCTCACCAGCGCGTTTTTCTGCTGATTGCGCGACATCACCAGCAGATCGTTGATCATGCTGTCCAGACGATGCGCTTCCATCTCGATACGCTCCAGCTCTTTGCTCTCTCCGCTGCGACGACGCAGTAATGCGGTGCCCAGCTGTAAGCGCGTCAGCGGTGTGCGCAGCTCGTGGGAGATGTCCGACAGCAGGCGTTGCTGGGTGGTCATCATCCGCTCAAGTGCGGTCACCATCTGGTTAAAGCTGGCCCCGGCGGCGAGAAATTCTTGCGGCCCGGCTTCCAGTTCCGGGTGCTGTCGCAGGTTGCCCTGCGCCACTTCATCGGCGGCGTTTTTCAGCTTACGCGCCGGTTTTGCCAGGCTCCACGCCAGCCATAACAGCAAGGGAGAACTCAGCAGCATGGTGACAATCAGCAGCAGCAGCGGTCGGTCAAACAGCAGATTGATAAAGTCGGTCTGGGAGCTGCTCGCCGGTCGAATCAGATAGAGTTGGTAATTATCTTCCCCATCCTTGATGGAAAATGGCCCTACCATTTCTACCCGACCGTATTTCTTTTTCTGCGGGTGATCGGCGTTATCCGCCTGGCCAATGAAGTTGCGGATGATCTGCATTTCATTGCGTTCCGCACCGATCACGCGGCCTTCGCTGGTGACCAGCAGCAGGCGTTGTCCGGGCGGCGCCCACTTGTCGATAGCGCGAAACAGCCTGCGCCACCACATCAAATCGTTAGGCGGGTCGTTTGCCAGTTCGGCTTCCACGTGTTGCTCGATCATCACGCCCTGACGCTGCTCGCTGTCGAGAAGCTCCGTCATCTGGCGTGAGTCGAGTTTGGGCAACATCAAAACCAGCATTAAAACCAGTGCCAGCGTCAGCCAGAAAATGGCGAAGATGCGGGCGGTTAAACTGCCTATCATGAAGCGGAAACCATCAGATAACCGCGACCACGCAAGGTTTTAAACCACGGGTGACCGTCTTTGCGCTCCGGCAGCTTACGGCGCAGGTTAGAGATGTGCATGTCGATGGCGCGGTCAAACGGCGTAAGACGCTTGCCGAGCACTTCCTGGCTTAAGTGTTCACGCGATACCACCTGGCCGAGATGCTGCGCCAGCAGATACAGCAGGGTGAACTCGGTGCCGGTCAGCTCCAGCGTCTGGCCGTCGAAGCTCGCTTCCTGACGACCTGGGTTCAGGCTCAGGGAGTCCACTTCCAGGGTCGGAGAGCTGTTGTCGGTATTCTGCTGCTGCTCGCTCCAGTGGGAACGGCGCAGGATCGCGCGAATACGGGCCACCAGTTCACGGTCGTTGAACGGTTTAGGTAAATAGTCATCCGCGCCCAGCTCAAGGCCGAGAACGCGATCCAGTTCGCTGCCGCGCGCGGTCAGCATAATTACAGGCGTCTGGTGTGTCTGGCGTAATTCTTTCAACGTATCAATACCGTTTTTCTTCGGCATCATCACGTCAAGCAAAAGTAAATCGATGCTGTCATCAAGCAGACTTAGCGCTTGTTCCCCGTCGTGGGCAACCAGAACATTAAAGCCTTCCATGTCGAGCAACTCTTTCAAAAGAGAGGTGAGCTCTCGGTCATCATCAACTAACAGGATTTTATTCATTGTTTAAATACCTCCGAGGCAGAAATTACGACATCAAGGCTATCTAATCCATGACTTTACGTTGTTTTACACCCCCTGACGCATGTTTGCAGCCCGAATCGTAAGATGTCTCTCGTTGAATCGCGACACGAAAGATTTTGGGAGCAAGTGATGCGCATAGTTACCGCTGCCGTCATGGCCTCAACACTGGCGTTTAGTGCTCTTAGCCAGGCTGCTGGAGTCATCACCGGCGATAACGGTCCCTCGGTAGAGGGCACTACGCAGCACAGTGGCCAAAGTAATATGTTTGACGGCATAAGTTTAACCGAACATCAGCGTCAACAGATGCGAGATCTGATGCACAGGGCACGACACGATCGACTCCCTGTTAATGTTAGCGAAATGGAGACAATGCATCGCCTTGTCACCGCAGAAAATTTTGACGAAAGCGCTGTACGCGCTCAGGCAGAAAAGATGGCGCAGGAGCAAGTTGCCCGCCAGGTCGAAATGGCCAGGGTCCGCAACCAAATGTTCCACCTGTTATCGCCCGAGCAGCAAGCGGTTTTGAACGACAAACATCAGCAACGGATGGACCAGTTGCGTGAGGTTGCCCGGATGCAACAAAGCTCTGAGACAAAGTTTTTCAGTAGCAATACCCGTAGTAACCAGTAGACCCTGTTTTCCTTGCCATAGACACCATCCCTGTCTTCCCCCACATGATGTGGGGGTTTTTTTTGCCCTTCATTCAAGTTTGTTAACCGTTTATTCATCCTTTGACTCCTTTTCCATCCGTTATACTAGCGGCATGGCATGACAGGAGTGTTTATGAATCAATCCTATGGCCGGCTGGTGAGCCGTGCCGCAATCGCCGCGACGGTTATGGCGTCGTGTTTGCTGCTAATCAAAATTTTTGCGTGGTGGTATACCGGCTCGGTCAGTATTCTGGCAGCGCTGGTGGACTCGCTGGTGGATATTGCCGCATCCCTCACCAACCTGCTGGTGGTGCGCTATTCGCTGCAACCGGCGGATGAAGAACACACGTTCGGCCACGGCAAAGCGGAATCGCTGGCGGCGCTGGCGCAAAGTATGTTTATTTCCGGTTCGGCGCTGTTCCTGTTTTTGACCGGCATTCAGCATCTGGCGTCACCGACACCGATGAAAGATCCGGGCGTTGGCGTGGTGGTCACCGTTATCGCACTTATTAGCACAATTGTTCTTGTAACGTTCCAGCGCTGGGTGGTTCGCAAAACGCAAAGTCAGGCAGTACGGGCGGATATGCTTCATTATCAGTCTGATGTTATGATGAATGGCGCGATTCTTATTGCGCTCGGACTGGCGTGGTACGGATGGCATCGTGCCGACGCGTTGTTCGCGTTAGGGATTGGGGTTTATATTTTATACAGCGCCTTACGCATGGCGTATGAAGCGGTGCAATCACTTCTGGACCGCGCGCTTCCCGATGCTGAACGAGAAGAAATCTTTGAAATCGTGACCTCCTGGCCCGGCGTCAGCGGTGCTCACGATCTTCGTACGCGGCAGTCAGGGCCGACCCGCTTTATTCAGATTCATTTAGAAATGGAAGACAACTTACCGCTGGTTCAGGCGCATTTAGTGGCTGAACAGGTAGAGCAGGCGATTTTGCGACGTTTCCCTGGTTCAGACGTGATTATTCACCAGGACCCCTGCTCAGTCGTACCCAAGGAAGGCAAAGGACATTTTGAGCTTTCGTAATTCGTTGTAAAAAAGTGAGCCAGGCCAGCATTTTGTGGATAAATTACCGCCATTGGGTCTGACCTGAATCAATTCAGCTGGAAGTGATTGATATACTATTTGGAGTATTGGTCGAATAGATGTCTTCCGGCAACAGATTTCATTTTTGCATTCCTAAGTTCAGAGGTAGTCATGATTAAGAAAATCGGTGTGTTAACAAGCGGCGGTGATGCGCCAGGCATGAACGCCGCCATTCGTGGAGTGGTTCGTGCAGCGTTGACCGAAGGTCTGGAAATTTTTGGCGTGTATGACGGTTACCTGGGTCTGTACGAAGACCGCATGGTTCAACTGGATCGCTACAGTGTATCTGACATGATCAACCGTGGCGGTACCTTCCTCGGTTCCGCACGCTTCCCGGAATTCCGCGAAGAGCACATCCGTCAGGTGGCTATCGAAAACATGAAAAAACGCGGCCTGGACGCGCTGGTGGTTATCGGCGGTGACGGTTCGTATATGGGTGCAAAACGTCTGACTGAAATGGGCTTCCCGTGCATCGGTCTGCCGGGCACCATCGACAACGATATCAAAGGCACCGACTACACCATCGGCTTCTTCACCGCGCTGGGTACCGTTGTTGAAGCGATTGACCGTCTGCGTGACACCTCTTCTTCTCACCAGCGTATCTCCATCGTTGAAGTGATGGGCCGCTACTGTGGCGACCTGACCCTGGCGGCAGCGATTGCGGGCGGCTGCGAGTTCATCGTGGTGCCAGAAGTTGAATTTAGCCGTGAAGATCTGGTTAACGAAATCAAAGCCGGTATCGCGAAAGGCAAGAAACACGCTATCGTCGCTATCACCGAGCACATCTGCGACGTTGACGAACTGGCGAAATACATCGAGACCGAAACCAAACGCGAAACGCGCGCCACGGTTCTGGGCCACATTCAGCGCGGCGGCTCTCCGGGTCCTTACGACCGTATTCTGGCTTCCCGTATGGGCGCTTACGCGATCGATCTGCTGCTGCAAGGCCACGGCGGTCGTTGCGTGGGTATTCAGAACGAGAAACTGGTTCACCATGACATCATCGACGCGATTGAAAGCATGAAGCGTCCGTTCAAAGGTGACTGGCTGGACTGCGCGAAAAAGCTGTACTAATTAGCTCTCGCGAACATCGTAGGCCCAGTAAGCGTCAGCGCCACCGGGCAAAAAAGGCGGATGGCGCTGCGCTTATCCGCCCTACGAAACACCGGGGTTGAATGCGGCCTGATGCCCTCACCCCAACCCTCTCCCACTGTACGGTCCGGGGACATGGTAGACAGGTGTTCGGGGACATAGTGAACACTATTTAACATCCTTTACCCATGGTGATCGACTTTTTCTTCAGGTCGA
>RCUN01000174.1_pt1 | contig 60214 bp, 52 predicted proteins | sample 2166181 | NCBI WGS metagenome assembly RCUN01 (sample SAMN09932603, study PRJNA488358) | compost metagenome | feature: garden; material: soil; isolation source: compost soil in crotononitrile-enriched culture | place: Germany: Experimental Botanical Garden Goettingen | collected 2016-01-27 | reverse complement strand
AAATAGTGTTCACCATGTCCCCGAACACCTGTCTACCATGTCCCCGGACCGTACACCCACAGGGAGAGGGAGAAAAACAAAGCCTCCTATTGGGAGGCTTTTTGCTACAGCAAATACTCAATTTAATCAGGCGTTATACGCATTCTCGCCGTGGCTGTTCACGTCCAGGCCTTCGCGCTCCTGCTCTTCCGGTACGCGCAGACCAACAGTCATGTCCGCCAGTTTATAGCCGATAAAGGCCACCACACCCGACCAGACGATGGTGAGGCCGATACTTTCCAGCTGAACCAGCAGCTGATGGCCCATAGTCACGCCTTCTGCGTAGCCCACACCGCCCAGCGAGGTAGCCGCAAAGATACCGGTCATGATGCAGCCAACGATACCGCACACGCCGTGTACACCGAACACATCGCAAGGGTCATCAACGCGCAGAATACGTTTCAGCGCCGTCACACCCCACAGACCCGCCAGACCAGAGACCAGACCAATCAGCAGCGCCCCCCCCACACCGACATAACCACACGCTGGGGTGATGCCAACCAGGCCCGCAATCGCACCGGAACAGGCACCCAGCAGGGACGGTTTGCCACGAACGACCCACTCGCCAAACACCCACGACAGAATCGCACCCGCGGTAGCGACGACGGTGTTCACAAACGCCAGGGCTGCGATTTCGTTAGCGGCACTGGCGGAACCGGCGTTGAAGCCGAACCAGCCGAAGTACAGTATTGCCGTGCCGGTGAAGACCATCGGCAGGTTGTGTGGTTTGAATGCTTCTTTACCGAAGCCCACGCGTTTGCCAATCAGGTATGCCCCAACCAGCCCGGCAACAGCGGCGTTAATGTGCACCACGGTACCGCCCGCAAAGTCCAGCGCACCATGAGATGCCAGCAGACCGCCGCCCCAGACCATGTGCGCAATCGGCACATAGGAGAGCGTCAACCACACCACCACGAAGATCAGTACGGCGGAGAAGCGAATACGTTCCGCCAGCGCACCGACAATCAGGCCGACGGTGATACAGGCGAACGAGCCCTGGAACGCAACGTGGATGTACTGATAGAAGCTGCCCATCAAGGCGGTCAGCTGAATATTTTTGAGCATCACCCAGTTAAAGTTGCCGAAGAAGGCGTTACCTTCACCGAAGGCCAGCGAGTAGCCGTATACCACCCACAGAACGCACACCAGCGCGAATGTCACCGCGACCTGCGTCAGCATGGACAACACGTTTTTACCGCGAATCAGACCGCCGTAAAACAGCGCGATGCCCGGAATTGTCATGAACAGCACCAGCGCGGTGCAGATCATCATGAAGGCGTTGTCTGCCTTGTCGGCTACCGCAGGAGCCGCCATCACCAGGCCCGGCAGCAGTGCCAGAGACCCCAGAGCTGTTTTGATTGTTAATTTGTTCATTTTCTCGATCCCTATCACTGTGTGCCAGGAGTTACTTACAGTGCCGCTTCGTCAGATTCGCCCGTACGGATGCGAATGACGCGCTGCAATTCGGCAACGAAAATTTTGCCGTCGCCAATTTTTCCGGTGTAAGCCGCTTTGCTCACGACGTCGATCACTTCGTCGAGTTGGTCGTCTGCAATAGCCACATCAATCTTCACCTTAGGCAGGAAGTTGACGCTGTATTCGGCGCCACGATAAAGCTCCGCGTGGCCTTTCTGACGCCCAAAGCCTTTCACTTCGGTAACCGTCAGTCCCTGAATCCCCATTGAAGAGAGCGCTTCACGCACGTCTTCCAGTTTGAATGGTTTGATGACAACCGTAACCAGCTTCATAGTTCCTCTCCCGTCAGAATTCGATAATGGCCTCAGCGTTTACACATGAGTTATTGCAAGCGGTGTGCCAGAGTTTGAAAACACGAAGAAATCAGGCGGGAAAGGCAGGAAATGGCGATTGAGAAGAAATGGATAAAAAAAACGCACCATGACAGTGCAGGGTGCGTTTCATTTTTGCACCAACAGAAATCCCTGTTAGCACGGTGCTTATTTTTGGTGCATCAGGCGCTGAGGGATTCCTCTTCGCGCGTGCTGGCGGCAAGCTCTTCACCCGCCAGCTGCAGCTGATACATTTGCCAGTAGCGCCCTTTTGCTTCCAGGAGCTCACGGTGAGTGCCGCGTTCAACGGCCTGCCCGCGATGCAGGACCAGAATGGTATCGGCCTCAACAATCGTCGAGAGACGATGCGCAATCACCACCAGCGTGGTGTGTTCTCGCACTTCGGCCAGCGCCTGCTGGATGGCCTGTTCCGTACCGGAGTCGATGCTGGCGGTTGCTTCATCGAGGATCAGCACCTGCGGCGTTTCGATCAGCACCCGCGCCAGTGCCAGTAGCTGCTTCTGCCCGACCGAGAGATTATTCCCCTGCTCACCGAGTTTGGTGTAAATCCCGTCGCTCATTTCACGCGCCAGTTCCGCAAGCTGGACTTTCTCCAGCACCGCCCAGACCTGTTCTTCACTGAACGGGCGGCCCAGCGCGACGTTGGCAAAGAAGGAGTCGGCCATCACAACCGGATCTTGCTGCACCATTGCAATCCCTTTACGCAGCGCGCCGTGGCTCAGCGTGGAAAGCGGGCGACCATCAAGACGAATTTCGCCTTTCGTCAGCGGGTAATAGCCCATCAGCAGGCTGGCGAGCGTACTTTTCCCGCTGCCCGTATGCCCCACCAGCGCGACAAAACTGCGCGACGGGATATCAAGATTAATATCCTGCAGCACCAGACGATCTTCGCGATAGGCAAAGGAGACGTTATCGATCGCAATCGCCCCGCTTTGCAGTTCACGCTCGTCGTCGCCGTAGGTCTGTCGCGGCCTGTCCATAAGTTCGAAGACGCGCTCACCGGCGACCACCGCCTGTTGCAGCATCGATTGCTGGGTCGTAAGTTCGATCAACGGCTCGTTAAGACGCCCGAGGTAGCTGATAAACGCGTACAGTACGCCCACTTCCATCGTGCCGCCAGAACCGAAACCAAACAGCATCAGCAGACCACACAGCACCAGCGCTGAAAACAGGCTCAACAGCGGGCGAAGCAGGAATCCGTCCAGACGCAGAGTTTGCATACGCGCCATATAGTGCGACCGACTTGCCTCGCCCATGCGTTCGCCAAAACGCGCCTGCTGGCGGAACTGCTGGATGACGCTCATGCCGTTGATGACTTCATTAAAGCCGTCGTTGATATCCGCCAGATAGGCGCGCACCCGGCGCACAATCGGCGTGCTGTAGCGCTGATAAATGATCATCACGATCATCACCGCCGGGAAAATGGTGATGGCCACCAGCGCCATGCGCCAGTCGAGACTGAACATCGCCACCAGCATGGCACCGACCAGCGCCGCACTGCGCAACACCGTGGCGACAACGGTCACGTACAGGTCGCGGATCACTTCCGTATCGTTCGTCACGCGGGAGATCACCTGGCCGACCGGCTGGGTATCAAACTCGCTGAGCGGCTGGCGCAGCGCCGCATCCATCACGTCGGTACGCAGCTGCTGCACCACGCCGACCGCGGCCTGGTTAAACAGCAAAGACTGCGCGTAGTGAAGAGAGGCAGCCAACAGCTGCAATCCGATATAGGCAGCACCCAATCCAGCAACCAGCCCCAGCGGCAGATAGCTTTTCGCGACCATGTTATCGATAAAATAGCTGATCAGCAGCGGACCGCTCACTTCCGCAATCGCCGCCACCCACAGCATCACGACCGCAATCGAGAGCGGTTTTCGCCACGGCGAACCATAGGCCAGCAGGCGTTTCAGCGTCGGCCACAGCTGAGTAAACTTACGCATGAGTGGCCTCCTCGTTCAGGTCTGGCGCGTCATCCAGTGCCGCTTCCAGCTGTTGATAGCGATACATGTCGCGATACCATCCCGGCTGTTCCGCCAGATTTTCGTGATGCCCGCGCTGGGCAACGTGCCCGTGCTGCATCACCAGAATTTCATTGGCTTCCGTCAGCGCCGACAGACGATGAGCGCTGATAATCACCGTGCGTCCTTCGCCCCACTGGCGCAGGTTGTGCAGAATCTGATGCTCTGTGCGCCCGTCGACGGCAGAGAGCGCATCGTCGAGGATCAGGATTTCGGCATTCAGTAGCAGTGCACGCGCAATCGAAATACGCTGTTTCTGCCCGCCGGAGAGCATCACGCCGCGCTCGCCCACTTCGGTGGCGTAACCCTGCGGCAGACGCAGAATATCGTCATGAACGCTGGCGAGACGCGCCACATGCTCGATCTCTTCCTGCGTGGCTGTCGGATGGCCCAGCGCGATGTTATTGGCGATCGTATCGGAGAACAAAAACGGCGTCTGGCTGACGACGGCCAGGCGGCTGCGCCAGGCATCAAGCTGTAAGCGGGTCAGCGGAATATCATGAAAACGGATGTCGCCTTTGGTGACATCAAAGTGACGCTGAATCAGCGACAGAATGGTGCTTTTGCCCGCGCCTGTCGGGCCACAAATACCGAGCATCTGACCTGGACGCAGCTCAAAGTTGACGTTTTCGAGCGTCGGGCGTTCAGTTTGTGGATAGGAGAATTCAGCAATGGCCACCTTCAGCACACCGCGTCCTTCCGGCACCGTTTCTGTCCCATCGTTGACCACCGGCGCTTCGGCCAGCATTGCGCGAATACGGCTGTACGCAGCACTGCCGCGCTCGACGATGTTAAACATCCAGGCCAGGGCCAGCATCGGCCAAATCATTAGTCCGAGGTACATAGCAAAACTGGTCAACTGGCCGAGCGTCATGGAACCGTTGACCACCATCCAGCTGCCACCGCCAATGGCCAACAGGTTGGCAGTGCCAATAGCGATATAAATCGTCGGGTCAAAACGCGCATCAATACGCGCCACGCGCAGGTTTTTAGCCCCCGTATCGGCGGCGTCGGCGGCAAACTGGGCCGACTGGCGATCTTCCAGGCCAAAGGCTTTGATCATCCGAATACTGGTCATGCTCTCCTGGGTTCTATCGTTCAAAGAGGAGAATGCCGCCTGCGCCAGTTTGAAGCGCTCGTGCAGTTGCTCACCGAAACGGTTGATCGCCAGCGCCATGAGCGGCATCGGCAGTAGCGCCAGGAGCGTAAGCTGCCAGCTGATCTGCGTCGACATCACGATCAGTACCGCGCAGCCCATCACCAGTGAATCGACCAGCGTAAGCACCCCTTCCCCGGCGGCAAACACCACGCGATCCACGTCGTTGGTGGCACGCGCAATCAGATCGCCCGTGCGGTGGCGCAGGTAGAATTCAGGATGCTGGCGGCTGAGCTGGCGGTAAAAATCTTCGCGTAGTTCGACGGCGAGTTGATAGGACGCTCCAAACAGCAGCACGCGCCAGACGTAGCGCAGCAGGTAAACAATCACCGCGGTCAGGACCAGCGTGCCTACCCACATCATCACCCGTGCGGTGGTGTAATGTTGTTCCGTGACGCCGTCCACCACATAGCCCACCACTTTCGGCGGGATCAACTGGAGAATGGCAATGATAATAAGCAGGGCCACGGCGCCGAGATAGCGTCGCCACTCCCGGCGAAAGTACCAGCTTAGTTGAGCAAATAATCGCACGCGGTCAATTCCTGAAGGTATTGTTCTGAGTTATTCAATGGGTAACGCTGTGGTGTATTTAATCTGTTCCATGGCGAAGCTTGAGGTCACATCTGACAAGCCGGGAACGCTGTTCACCAGCCGCTTGTAGAAGTCGTCGTAGCGTTTCATGTCCGCCACCTGGACGCGCATCAGATAGTCGTATTCCCCTGCCATGCGCCAGAAGCCGAGCACTTCGGGCATATCGGAAACCTCGGTGACAAACCGGCAGTACCAGTCGCTGCTGTGGTGCTGCGTTTTTATCAGAACAAAGGCGGTCAGTCCAAGCCCCAGTTTTTCGGGATCCAGTAGCGCCACGCGCCCGAGCAAAACACCATCGTCTTCGAGTCTTTTAAGGCGTTTCCAGCACGGCGTGGTGGTCAGATTAACGGCATCGGCGAGTGCCTGCAAAGAGAGGGTGCAGTCCTTTTGCAGTAAGGAGAGCAGCTTACGGTCAATTTTATCTAACATACCCCACCTCGCAGAGAATAATTTTCTCCTGATATTCTATTTTAAAGGCCAGATAGCAACAATTTTTTCTGTGCTTTTCGCTATGCTAGGCACAAAATGACAAACGGACAGACACGATGAATAGCACCTGGGTCAAACACGCGATCAGCGAAATTAATGCCGACTATCAGCGCTCGGCGGACACGCACCTCATCCGCCTGGCTTTGCCGGGTTTTCCCGGCATTCAGCTGTACCTGAAAGATGAAAGCACCCATCCGACCGGCAGCCTGAAGCACCGTCTGGCGCGCTCCCTGTTCCTGTACGGGTTATGCAACGGCTGGATCAAAGAAGGCACCACGATCATTGAATCCTCGTCGGGTTCAACCGCCGTGTCCGAGGCTTATTTCGCCCGTCTGCTTGGCCTGCCGTTTATCGCCGTGATGCCCTCCTGCACCGCCAAACGCAAAATTGAGCAGATCGAATTTTACGGCGGACGCTGTCATTTTGTCGAAAGCGCCTGCGAAATCTACGCCGCCTCAGAAATGCTCGCCCGCGAGTTGAACGGCCATTATATGGACCAGTTTACCTTCGCCGAACGCGCGACCGACTGGCGCGGGAATAATAATATCGCCGACAGTATTTTCCGTCAGATGAACAACGAACCTCACCCGGAGCCGTCGTACATCGTCATGAGCGCGGGAACTGGCGGAACGTCAGCCACCATTGGCCGCTACATTCGTTGTCAGGGTTATGACACAAAACTGATGGTGGTGGACCCGCAGAACTCGGTATTCCTCGACTACTGGCAAAACCGTGACGCCAGCCTGCGCAGCCCGGTGGGCAGCAAAATCGAAGGTATCGGGCGCCCGCGCGTGGAGCCGTCTTTCATTCCTGATGTGGTCGATGAGATGCTGCGCGTGCCAGATGCGGCCAGCGTCGCCACGGCACACTGGCTGGAAACGCAGCTGGGCCGCAAAGTGGGCGCATCAACGGGCACCAATATGTGGGGTGCGTTACAGCTGGCGGTGCGGATGCGCGAAGAGGGCCGGTGCGGTTCTATCGTCACGTTGCTGTGTGACAGCGGCGACCGTTATCTCGATACCTACTACAATGCGGAATGGGTCAAAGCCAATATTGGCGAGATTGAGCCGTGGAAAGCGCAGATTGCGCAGATGACAAAATAAAAAAAGCCAGACCGATAAACATCGACGTCTGGCTTGCTGGAAGGGTCTCACTATTCGGGGGAATACGGGAGGTTTGGTTTATCCAGCCAATGAGTCAAAAAATGGGACACCGCTTCATTACGGCAATGTCCGATAACCGGGAGATGCGACAGCTCAGCCTTCAGCTGCGGCATCGCATTTCCCATAATCACACCGCGACCCACGCTACCGAGCATCTCGCGGTCGTTCATGGCATCGCCAAATGCCATACAATCTTGCATCGTTAACCCCAGGTGGTCGCTCAGTACCGCCAGCGCGGAACCTTTGTTACACCCGACCGGCAGCACCTCCAGGCACTCCACAGCAGAGAACGTAAGATGCGCACGGTCGCCTAATACCTCGTTAAGCTGAATGCGCAGACGACACAGATCGTCGTGATCGCCGCAGAAACAGATCTTGGTCACCGAATGCGCAGGAATACGGCGCAAGTCGGTGAGCTGGTAACGAAAGCCGCTGTAGACATGCGCTTTCAGCAGTTCCGGGATCTCTTCGCCCGTCAGCCAGCCGGTATCGTTGAAGACATGAATGCTGGCCTGGGTATCCCAGGTACTGTGCAGTACCAGATCCGCGACTTCCGGGTTCAGATCCTGACGGTGTAAAACATCGCCTTCGACGGAATGGATGCGCGTCCCGTTGCCGGTGATCAAAAATGCATCCATCGACAGTTTGCCCAGCAGGTGGCGCATCTCAAGCACATGGCGACCGGTGGCAAACGTCAGGGTGATATCACGCTCATGCAGCCGCTTCAGCGCACTCAGGGTTTTGTCTCCTAAGCGGTGATCCGGCATTAAGAGCGTGCCGTCCATATCAAATGCTGCAAGCCGCGCCATGATGACTCCGTAAAAGTAATGGGGTTAATCTGGGTATCAGTATTGCCCGCAATATACGGAAGTAATAGTGAATAGATGAGGATTATTGTTCCGGGTTTATGAAAAAACGCTGCCGGGGCAGCGTCTTGAGGCAGTAAAATCAGGCCTGATTGAGCAGCAGATGTTGAATAAAACCGACATGGAGTTTGACGCCGATCTGGAGCGCCGCTTCATCCAGGCGGAATCGCGGATTATGTACACCGTAAGTTGCGCCAATTTGCTGATTGCCGCTGCCAATAAACACGAAGCAGCCGGGCACTTTTTGCTGGTATGACGAAAAATCTTCGCCACCAAACAGCGGATAAGTCATCTCGTGTAATGCCTGCTCTCCCAGCGCATCGCTGACCACTTTGCGTGCAATTACACAGGCATCGGGATGGTTGTTGCCACTGGCGTAGCCTCGCGTCCAGCGCAGAGTAAAGCGTGCGCCGTGCGCGGCGGTGATCCCGGCGATGATCTGCTCCATCTGCTGCGGCACCTGCTGGCGCACACTGTCGTGGTGAGTTCGTAGCGTTCCTGCGAGTTTGACGCGCTCCGGGATCACGTTATAGCTCTCTCCGCTCTGGAAAGTGGCGATGGTCAGTACCGGTACCTGAAGCGGATCGGTGCGGCGTGACACCACGTTTTGCAGCGCCATCACCACCTCTGCGCCAATCGTCACCGGGTCGATACAGAGATGCGGCATCGAGCCGTGCCCGCCTTTGCCTTCAATAGTGATATCGAAGTTATCCGTTGACGCGCAGAACACGCCCTCTTTCAGCACCACTTCGCCGGTCGGGAAATTCGGCATCACGTGCAGCCCGAAGATTTTCTCCACGCCGTCGAGCACGCCCAGATCCACCAGCTCCTGCGCGCCACCAGGCGGCACCTCTTCCGCATGCTGGAAAATAAAGCGCACCGAGCCATGCAGCATCGACTGGCACTGAGTCAGCACTTTTGCCGCCCCGAGCAGCATCGCGGCATGAGCGTCATGACCGCAGGCGTGCATCACGCCGGGCACCGTCGAGCAAAACGCTTCGTCGTTCTCCTCCTGGATGGGTAGCGCGTCGATATCAGCCCGCAGCGCATAGCGCGGCCCGTCATGCGCTCCTTTCAAATCGGCAATCACGCTGTTGGGCGTCAGGCGCGTCAGCGTCAGGCCGCCAAAACCGGCCAGCGCGTCGGCAATATAATCCGCCGTTTTATGCTCCTGAAATGAGAGTTCAGGATGCGCATGAATGTGTCTGCGCCAGCGTAAAACATCCTCTTTGACGTCAGCCAGCATCGCTTCAAAATTAAATGCCATCACACTTCTCCTCGGTTAATGCATGGCGCGTTTTCAGCGCCAGCGGCAACATGGCAAGCCCGGCAACCACCATTGCCAGCGCCAGAAAAATAAACGTCGACAGGTAGCCGTGGCTGACGGTGATCAGATACCCCATCACAATCGGGGCGACAAATCCGCCCAGCGTCCCGCCGGTATTGATAATCCCCATCGCCGCGCCCATCACCTCCGGCGGCAGCCGTTTCATCGGTAAGGTGAAAACGGTGACGAAAGCCGCCATCAGGAAGACGTAGCCGAGGAACAGGAATAGCCCGGCGGTGAGCGCCGAGGCAGAGCCGTAAACCAGCCAGATGCAGAGCGCACTGAGCAAGGCACAGCAAAAAATCACCTTCGGCTCTTTGCCCTGCATATAGCGCCCCACCAGCCAGCCGGTCGCCAGCGACGAAATCCAGATCCCCAGCCCTCCCGCAGCCACCACCAGCCCGGAAACGTCCAGCGTCATGCCGCGCTGTTGAACCAGATACTTCGGCAGCCACGCCATCAGGCCGTAGGATGGAATGTTGATGCAAAAAATCGAGATGAAAAGCAGCACTACAATCGGGTTTTTCAACAGTTCACGATAGCCCGTGGCAGCACCGGCCCGCGCTTTCGCGAGCGCCGGATTGGGCACCCACAGCAGTATCGCGACGGCAATTGCGAAAGCCAGCAGGCCGAGAATCGAAAAAGACCCGCGCCAGCCCAACGAATTCAGGCTATACACGGCGACGAGTGGCCCGGCGGTCATCGCCAGGCCCGCCGACGAGAGCAATATCGACTGGGCAAAAGTGCGCTTTTCAAGAGGGAAATTAGAGACAACAGCTTTGGCGCAGGAACATGGATAGCCGGAATGGCCGACGCCGGATAAAAAGCGGAACGTGACCAGCAGCCCCAGACCGAAACCCAGTATACCAAAGCAGAGAGCAAAACCGCCGAGCAGACACAGCGACATGCTCAACACTTTCTTGTAGCCAAACCGATCGTTCAGCCAGCCTGCGGGAATCTGAAACAGCGAATAGGCGAGGAAGAAAATCCCGGTAATGTAGCCTAACTGCTCGGGACGAAGGTCAAACTCACGTTCGATGGGCAGCAGTGCAAAGCCCATCACCGTTTTGTCGAGATACACCACTACATAGCCGACAAAGATCAGGAAAATCATCAGAAAACGATTTTTCATAGCCGATATCTCTTTTGTTATCACCCCATCAGAGAGTTGTCGACGGGTGAGAGTAAAATGCGACATGCATCACATAACAGACTGAACAACAACAAATTATGTTTTATCTGCATCGACGTTAGCAGCTTTACCACCCCGCCATAAGATACAATTTTTGTACAGGTGATGCTTTTTACTGATAGGGGCAGACGTTGCGTTATTTGCCGAAGTTGCAGCAACTGAAGGTGTTTCAGCAGGTTATCCGCAGCGGCAGTATTCGCGGGGCGGCACGGGCGTTAGGTCAATCTCAGCCCGCAGTCAGCAGAACGTTGCGCGAACTGGAGCAAACGCTGGAGACCCGCCTCATCGTGCGCGGAAACCAGGGGATGACCCTAACGGAAACCGGGCGGGCATTTTCCCAGCGGATGCAATTTATTCTGGAGGAGCTGGAACGGGCCGCCGATGAGATCCGTCAGATCGACCAGTTCTCGCAAGGAGCGGTGGCGATGGGGTTCTCCTCACTCCTCGCGGTAACGGTTTTCCCGGCGCTCAACGACGCCTTCAAAGCGCAGTTTCCCCAGTCCACGCTGTTGGTGAAAGAGGGACAGCTGTCGATGCTGTTACCGGCGCTGCGCGAGGGACGGCTGGATTTCGCCGTCGGTACCGCCGGGCCAGGGTTCCCGCTGGACGACCTGGTGCGCGAGCCGCTGTTCAATGCCTCGTTCGGCATTATCGCCCGCAAAGGACATCCGCTGGCAGAGGCGACAACCTTCGACGCGTTGCAACATGCACGTTGGGTGCTGCCAGAAACCGATATGGGGTATTACCAGCAGCTAGCGGTGAATGAACTTCTGCCGCCGTTGGCGCAAACGCCCCTGCGCACGGATTCAATGATCTCCGGGCTGAGTCTGGTGCTAAAGTCTGACTATCTGACCATCGTGGCGCGCGCGATGCAGGCCCCGTTCGGCTTGCAGGACCAGCTGTGTATGCTGAATATCGACAGCCTGCCGCAGGCGGAATATCACGTGCTGTATTCGCAAAAATCGCCGCTGACATTTACGGCACGCCGTTTGCTGGATCTGCTGCGTCAACACTGTCAGACGTACCACTGGCATTAACTTTTTACCATCAGGGCAGCGACGATGCGTCAACTTAACAGACTGAATCAGTTTCAACGTCTCTGGCAGCCTTCCGCCGGTGAGCCACAGCAAATTACTGTGGCCGAACTGGCGACGCGTTGCTTTTGCAGCGAACGGCACGTGCGAACGCTGCTGCGCCAGGCTCAGGAGGCCGGCTGGCTGAGCTGGCAGGCCCAGTCCGGGCGCGGCAAACGCGGCACCCTGACCTTTCACGTCACACCCGACAGCCTGCGCAATGAGATGATGGAGCAGGCGCTGACGCGTGGGCTGCAACATGACGCCCTGGAGCTGGCGCAGTTGGATGCCCCGGAACTGCGCGCGTTACTGCATCCTTTTCTCGGCGGGCAGTGGCAAAACGATACGCCGACGCTGCGCATCCCCTACTACCGCTCGCTCGACCCGCTCCATTCCGGCTTTTTACCGGGGCGCGCGGAGCAGCATCTGGTCGGCCAGGTGTTCTCCGGGCTGACGCGGTTTGACGGCGACAGTCGCGAACCCGTTGGCGATTTAGCCCACCACTGGGAGGTGTCTGCCGATGGATTGCGCTGGCATTTTTATATCCGCTCGACGCTGCACTGGCATAACGGCGATAAGGTCGAAACAGCGCAACTGCAATCGAGCCTGACAGCGCTGTTTGCCATTCCCGCGCTACGACGCCTGTTTAATAGCGTGCTTCACGTTGAAGTGACGCATCCTCAGTGTCTGACCTTTGTGTTGCATCAACCGGATTATTGGCTGGCGCATCGTCTGGCAAGCTATTGCAGTCGTCTGGTGCATCCCGATCTTCCCTTGATCGGCAGCGGTCCGTTTCGTCTCACGGTGTTTGAGCCGGATTTGGTGCGCCTCGAGAGCCATGAGCAATATCACCTCAGCCATCCGCTGCTCAAAGCGATTGAATTCTGGATAACGCCGCAACTGTTCGAGCAGGATTTAGGCACCAGCTGTCGCCATCCGGTGCAAATCGCCATCGGCGAACCTGATGAACTGGCCAATCTGCGCCTTGTCAGCAGCAGCACGAGCCTGGGCTTTTGCTATCTCACGCTGAAACAGAGCCCGCGTTTGAGTCAACTTCAGGCGCGGCGGTTAATCAATATCATCCATCATACGACCCTTCTGCACACGCTACCCTTGGATGAAAACCTGATCACTCCGGCTCACGAATTGCTGCCCGGGTGGACGATTCCCGAATGGTCATCACTCGAAAACGTCGTTTTACCCGAAACACTAACTCTGATTTATCATCTGCCAGTCGAGTTGCATACGATGGCTGAACAGTTGAAACAGTACCTGGCAAAGCATGGCTGCACGCTGAAGGTCATTTTTCACGATGCTAAAACCTGGGATGGCTGTAGCTATTTTGCCGAAGCCGACCTGATGATGGGCGACAGACTGATCGGTGAGGCGCCGGGATATACGCTAGAGCAGTGGTTACGTTGCGATACGCTGTGGCCGCATCTGTTAAGCGCACCACAATTTGCCCACCTTCAGGCGACACTCGATTCGGTACAAACACAGGTCAATGAGCACACTCGTCACGCAGGTCTTCAGTCAATATTCAGCCACCTGATGGAAAATGCGGTACTGACGCCGCTGTTTAACTATCAGTATCAGATCAGCGCCCCGCCGGGGGTGAACGGGATTAGCCTGAACACTCGTGGCTGGTTTGATTTTTCTAAGGCTTGGCTGCCGGCCCCGAACACGTGAAGAAGCTGGTCGCCTAGCTTGCCAGGCGTTACCATATTGTTTTTGCCGATACTGTTGAGACTATTTATGAAACGTGCCGTCGTCGTGTTCAGCGGAGGACAAGATTCCACCACCTGCCTGATTCAGGCCCTGCAACAATATGATGAAGTGCATTGTGTGACGTTTGATTATGGTCAGCGCCACCGCGCTGAAATCGACGTTGCCCGCGAACTGGCGCTGAAACTGGGCGCACGCGCGCACAAGGTACTGGACGTCACACTGTTAAACGAACTGGCCGTCAGCAGCCTGACGCGCGACAGTATTCCTGTCCCCGACTATGAACCAGATTCCAGCGGCATTCCTAATACCTTCGTGCCTGGCCGCAATATCCTGTTCCTGACGCTCACCGCCATTTACGCCTATCAGGTGAAAGCCGAAGCGGTGATCACCGGCGTGTGTGAAACCGATTTCTCCGGCTACCCGGACTGCCGCGACGAGTTCGTGAAAGCGCTCAATCACGCCGTCGATCTCGGCATGGCGAAAGAAACCCGCTTTGAAACGCCGCTAATGTGGCTGGATAAAGCCGAGACCTGGGCGCTGGCCGATTACTGGGGCAAACTCGACCTGGTACGCAACGAAACCCTGACCTGCTATAACGGCATCAAAGGCGACGGCTGTGGTCAATGCGCCGCCTGTAACCTGCGTGCCAACGGTCTGAATCATTATCTGGCCGATAAGCCTGGGGTAATGGCGCTGATGAAGAAAAAAACCGGACTAAAGTAAGCCGCTGTTTGACCGGGTGAATCACCTTCACCCGGTCGCAAATTATTCAATTAACAGATCAAGCTTCTCGCGTAATTCCCCTTCCAGCGGAAGCGCCTTCTGCGTTTTCAAATCGATACAGACAAAGGTAATCAGCGCATCGGCCACAACCTGCCCTTCCGGGTCGAGTGTCACGACCTGGCTCAACACGCCGCTCTTACCGTTTAGCTGTTGCAACTGACTGGTCACCGTCAGGCGATCGCCAAGCACGGCCGGACGACGGTAGTTGATGTTGATATTGGCGACCACAAAAGCGATGTTGTGTGCCGTGAGCCACTGGAAGCTTTCACTGTTCTCCAGCCCATCCCAGCGGGCTTCTTCGAGGAATTCGAGATAACGTGCATTATTCACATGCTGGTAAACATCGAGATGATAACCGCGTACTTTGATCTGAGTCTGCATAGCGCACTAACCTTGAAGTTGTTATAGGGTAAGAGATCATAACTGGTATGACCTCTTTATCCTGGCAAAATTTTGCCACTCTGCAAGTTATTGCGTGATTACAGCATCAGGTGAGCGAGGTTGCGCTCAACCAGTGCGCTGCCAATCCCAGGCACCTGCTTCAGGTCGTCGACCGTTTTAAATGGGCCATATTCATCTCGGTAGCCGACAATCGCCTGTGCTTTTTTCAGTCCAACGCCGTTCATGGCACGAGCCAGATCTTCTGCCGATGCCGAATTGATACTGACCCTGGTTCCTTCATCTTCGGCAGCTTTATCACTAACCTTTGCCTTAGTTTGTGCAGCACCTGCCTCAGCGCTGGGGGCTTCTGCGGTTGTGGACACTGCATGTGTTTTCGCCGCAGGTGTCGCCGCCAGTGCGCTAAAACTCATTCCCGCTGTGGCGATTACGAGCGTAATAAAAAGTGCTTTGATTCCATGTTTCATGCTGTTTTCTCCTTGTTTGTTGACAGCCAGGCAACGATAGCCGCCCACAGAAACAAGCACAAACAGCAGATTTCAGAAATGGAAAAGGCCGCGAAAGCGGCCTTTGAATATTGCAGAGCGTTGCGAAAATATGCGAGCAGCGCCGAAATTACTGCTGCTGCGTGATGATATCGCCCAGCTTGATTTTAGCGTCTTTACGCAGGTTGCTCATCAGTGCTTCGAAAGCGATCTGGGCGTTGTTCTGGGTGATTCCCTGAACCATTGCCTTTTTCTGCTCTTCCGGCATGGTGCCTGCTTTGACTTCGTCCAGCGCAAGCAGAACAACGTTGCCCTGCATGTCAGAGGCCGTGCCGAAGCTCGGTTTATCCTTCGCAGGCAGGCTTAGACCAAACGCAGCCTGGCTAACAGGATCCTGACCGGTACGGCTCAGCGTTTTCGGCTCGCCGAAGCTCAGACCAGCGGCCTTCATCGCGGCATCACCTTTGCCCGCTTTCAGCTCAGTCAGCAGTTTTTCTGCATCCAGCTTCGCCTGCTGTTCCGCTTTGGTGTGCTTCACAAGCGTTGCAATCTGATCTTTCACAGCATCCAACGGTTTGATGGCTTCAGCTTTATGTTCCGCCACGCGCACCACAAACGCACGATCGCCGTCCACGGTAATGATGTCAGAGTTGCTGCCCGGCGTGCCGTTCTCACCGACCAGGCCACCGTTAAAGATAGCATCGGCAACCGGTTTGAAGTTCAGCTCTTCTGGCAGGTTATCGTGACCGAACCAGCCTGTTTCAACGGCTTTCACGCCAGCGGCCTGTTCTGCGCCTGCCAGGGATTCGTTGTCATTGCTTGCCGCGTCACTCACTTTCTGCTGCAAGGCGTAGTAAGCATCCAGCGCTTTTTCCTGCTTCACTTTCGCCGCGATGTCATCGCGAACGTCAGCCAGCGGCTTGGTTTTGGCAGGCTGGACATCATCCAGACGCGCCACCAGGAAGCCAACGGAAGATTTGATCACACCAGAGAGTTGACCTTTCTCTTTCAGGCCTGCGTTTTTCAGCTCATCAGGGGTGGTGGCATCTTCCAGCCAGCCCATATCACCGCCGTTTTTCGCAGAGATGATATCGGTGGATTTTTCTTTCGCCAGTGCGGCAAAATCAGCGCCTTTGGTTAGCTCGTCGACAATCGCCTTGGCATCGGCCTCGGTTTTGGTCTGAATCACGTTGTAGCGGTTACGCTGCGCCTGAGTGAACTGATCCTGATGCTGATCGTAGTAAGACTGGATTTCGCTGTCAGACGCGTTTTCCTGCATCGCAGCGGCATCAAGCTTGATGTAGCTCACGCGGAACTGTTCAGGAGAGGTGAAGTTGTTTTTATTCTGCTCATAGTAAGCATTAACTTCTTCGTCTGTGACCTGTTGTTTAGCCGCCAGCGCATTGACGTCGATAGTCGCGGTGCGAACCACACGCTGCTGAGCAACCAGAGCGGCCAGTTCGTCAGTTTCGCCCTTGAGCATGAAATCAGTACCGACAACCGCATTGATCAGTTGCTGAGTAGTTAGCTGATTGCGCAGCGCCTGAGCGTACTGATCCGGGGTCATGCCCATCTGGTTGACGATAGAGGTATAGCGCGTGTTGTCGAATTTGCCGTTGTTCTGGAAAGCTGGCGTCACGAAAATCGCTTTCTTAACCTGCTCATCGCTGATGCCCAGGCCCAGATGTTTGGCATACTGATCCAGCAGCGCTTCGTCGATAAGACGATTCACGGTCTGCTGACGTAAGGTTTTCATGTAGCCTTCGTTCGCTGCAAGCTCAGAGAACTGTTCGCCCAGTTGCTGCTGCATGCGGTTACGTTCTCCGGCAAAGGCATTTTCAAACTGCCCCCGGCTAATTTCCTGGCCATTCACTTTTGCGGCGTAGTTGCTACTTCCGCCAATCAGGTATCCACTCACGCCGGTCAAAATAAACGACACGATAATGATACCGAAAATAATCTTGAGCACGAGACTGTTAGCAGCCGTGCGTAAGTTGTCCATCATGGTGAAACCACACTCCGCTGTAGGTGACTGGTGACCTCACGCTGGGGAAAATCCTGACCGCAGCGCGTAAGGTCGTATTGTGACAAGAAACAGGGGTAAATGTCAGCCCACAACGCGCATAAAGTCACATAAAGTCGCGCTGGACAAACAAAAAAGGCACATCAAATGATGCGCCCTTGTACTTTTCAACTTCCCTTGAACGAGAAAGCGATCAGTTTACTGCGTCTTTCAGTGCTTTACCTGCACGGAAACCTGGCACTTTAGCGGCAGCGATGGTGATCTCTTTACCGGTCTGAGGGTTGCGGCCAGTACGGGCAGCACGCTCTTTAACAGCAAAAGTACCAAAACCTACCAGCGCAACGTCATCCCCGGACTGCAGAGATTCTGTTACAGAGGCAATTAATGCATCTAATGCACGTCCAGCCGCAGCTTTAGAGATATCAGCACCCGCAGCAATTTTGTCAATCAGTTGAGATTTATTCACTGTTCTCTTCCTCTCTTTATAATTTATATCGCGCGTGAATCCTTCACGACGCGACCGCGCAGCAGTTATATCAGGCCTGCCATGACCTTACAACACCCGTTGTTGATGGCTAACCCAATCAGCAATCTAAATTAGCTATACAAAAAAAGGCTGGCAAGTAAGAAATCACCTGCCAGCCTTGTTTTTCTTAACGCTCTTTGCGCGAGGTCACTATTTTGCGGTTACAACCTGCATTCCAGAGGGCTCATTCTGCAGCGCGAGGCTCAGAACCTCTTCAATGCGTTTCACCGGATGGATATCCAGATCGGCGATAACATTGTCAGGAATCTCTTCCAGATCACGTTTGTTCTCATGCGGGATCAATACGGTTTTGATACCACCGCGGTGCGCAGCCAGCAGTTTTTCTTTCAAACCACCGATTGGCAGCACCAGACCACGCAGGGTGATCTCACCGGTCATGGCGACATCAGCTCGCACCGGGTTACCCGTCAGGCAAGAAACCAGCGCGGTACACATCGCGATACCCGCACTTGGACCGTCTTTAGGTGTTGCCCCTTCTGGAACGTGGACGTGGATGTCGCGTTTTTCGTAGAAGTCCGGGTTGATACCTAGTTTCTCCGCACGCGCACGGACCACAGTCAGCGCCGCCTGAATGGACTCCTGCATGACTTCACCCAGAGAACCGGTATAGGTCAGCTTACCTTTGCCTGGAACACAGGCGGTTTCGATGGTCAGAAGATCGCCGCCCACTTCCGTCCATGCCAGACCCGTCACTTGACCGACGCGGTTTTCATTATCGGCACGGCCGTAATCGAAGCGCTGTACGCCCAGATATTCGTGCAAATTGTCGCCGTTAATCTCAATGTGTTTCAGCGATTTATCCAGCAGAAGCTGTTTAACCGCCTTACGGCACAGTTTTGAGATTTCACGCTCAAGGCTACGCACGCCCGCTTCGCGAGTGTAGTAACGAATAATGCTGATAATGGCACTATCGTCGACTGTAATTTCGTTCTCTTTCAGCGCGTTACGCTCAATCTGTTTCGACAACAGGTGACGTTTGGCGATGTTCAGTTTTTCGTCTTCGGTGTAACCGGAAAGACGGATCACTTCCATACGATCCAGCAGCGGTGCCGGAATGTTCATGGAGTTAGAGGTCGCTACGAACATGACATCGCTGAGATCGTAATCGACTTCCAGGTAGTGATCGCTGAACGCCACGTTCTGTTCTGGATCTAACACTTCAAGCAGAGCAGACGCCGGATCGCCACGCATGTCCGAGGACATTTTGTCGATCTCATCGAGCAGGAACAGCGGGTTTTTAACGCCCACTTTCGCCATTTTCTGAATCAGTTTACCCGGCATAGAGCCGATGTAAGTACGACGGTGACCGCGAATTTCTGCTTCGTCACGCACGCCGCCAAGCGCCATACGGATGTATTTACGTCCGGTGGCTTTAGCAATGGACTGACCCAGAGAAGTTTTACCCACACCAGGAGGCCCTACCAGGCACAGAATCGGGCCTTTAAGTTTGTTCACACGGCTCTGAACCGCGAGGTACTCAAGGATGCGATCCTTGACGCGTTCGAGGCCGTAATGGTCGGTGTCGAGGATTTCTTGCGCCTGACGCAGGTCTTTTTTGACCTTGCTACGCGCGTTCCACGGAACCTGAACCATCCATTCGATATAGCCGCGAACCACGGTCGCTTCAGCCGACATCGGAGACATCATTTTCAGCTTCTGCAGTTCAGCTTCGGCTTTTTCTTTTGCCTCTTTCGGCATTTTCGCCGCATCGATCTTACGCTTCAGCGCTTCGTTTTCGTCCGGCGCGTCGTCCATCTCGCCGAGTTCTTTCTGAATGGCTTTCATTTGCTCGTTCAGATAGTACTCGCGCTGGGATTTTTCCATCTGCTTTTTGACACGGTTGCGAATGCGTTTCTCAACCTGCAGCAGATCGATTTCAGATTCCATCATCGCCATCAGATATTCCAGACGTTCATTCACGTCGGACATCTCCAGCACAGACTGTTTGTCAGCCAGCTTCAGCGGCATGTGTGCAGCGATGGTATCTGCCAGACGTGCAGGATCGTCGATGCTATTGAGCGACGTCAGCACTTCTGGTGGGATTTTTTTGTTGAGCTTGATGTAGCCTTCAAACTGGCTAATCGCGGTGCGCACCAGCACTTCCTGCTCACGCTCGTCGAGCGCAGGAGACTCAAGGTACTCGGCTTTCGCAGAGAAGTGCTCGCCGTCGTCAGAAAGAGTGGTGATTCGCGCACGCTGCAAGCCTTCTACCAGCACCTTCACGGTGCCGTCAGGCAGCTTCAGCATTTGTAAAATAGAGGCCACGGTCCCGACGGTGAAAAGATCGTTTACACCCGGCTCATCCGTTGATGCTTCTTTCTGCGCAACCAGCATGATTTTTTTATCATGATCCATGGCGGCTTCAAGGCAACGGATAGATTTTTCCCGCCCTACAAATAAGGGTATGACCATGTGCGGATAAACCACCACATCGCGCAGCGGCAATACGGGGATTTCAATGCGTTCAGAACGCTCAGGATTCATAGAGCTCTCTCTTAGTTTAGTGTCCGCCAGGTAAGCAGGTCATGTCACTGTGTTACACAACCATAAACATGTAACCAGTATATGGGGATGTTTCCCACACATTCAACGCTATGAATACGGAAAAATAAAAGGGGAGATAAAATCCCCCCTTTTTGATTAACTGCTTGTATGATTTGGCTAATTATTCGCCAGATGCCTGCTGGGCTTCCGGCTTGCCATACATCAGCATTGGTTTGCTTTGGCCGCTGATAACGGACTCGTCGATCACCACTTTCTCGACATCTTCCATGGACGGTAAATCGTACATGGTATCGAGCAGCGCCGCTTCAACGATAGAGCGCAAACCACGCGCACCCGTTTTACGGACCATCGCTTTCTTGGCGATAGCGACCAGCGCTTCGTCACGGAATTCCAGATCCACGCCTTCCAGATTGAACAATGCCTGATACTGCTTGGTCAGCGCATTTTTCGGCTCTTTCAGGATCTGAATCAGCGCATCTTCGCTCAGCTCATTCAGCGTTGCCACCACCGGCAGACGACCGATGAACTCAGGGATCAGACCAAACTTGATCAAATCTTCTGGCTCGACCTGCGACAGCAGTTCGCCTTCGTTCGCTTTCTCAGACTTGGCTTTCACCGTCGCGCCAAAACCAATGCCGGAGCCGGTTTCTACGCGGTTAGCGATCACTTTATCCAGGCCTGCAAACGCACCGCCACAGATGAAGAGGATCTTGGAGGTATCTACCTGCAAGAACTCCTGCTGCGGATGCTTACGACCACCCTGCGGCGGAACAGCGGCAACCGTACCTTCGATCAGTTTCAGCAGAGCCTGCTGTACACCTTCGCCCGACACGTCACGGGTGATAGATGGGTTATCGGATTTACGCGAGATCTTGTCGATCTCATCGATATACACGATACCGCGCTGTGCTTTCTGTACGTCGTAGTCGCACTTCTGCAGCAGCTTCTGAATGATGTTTTCAACGTCTTCACCCACATAACCGGCTTCGGTCAATGTGGTGGCATCTGCCATAGTAAACGGAACATCCAGCAGGCGTGCCAGCGTTTCAGCCAGCAGCGTTTTACCGGAACCCGTTGGCCCGATCAGCAAAATGTTACTTTTGCCCAACTCAACGCCATTGCTGGTATCGCCGTTACGCAGACGTTTGTAGTGGTTGTACACTGCAACTGCCAGCACTTTTTTAGCCGGTTCCTGGCCGATCACATAATCATCAAGATGATGACGGATCTCGTGCGGGGTCGGCAATGCGCTGCGCTCACGATGAGGCGCTACTTCTTTAATCTCTTCGCGGATGATGTCGTTACATAAATCGACACATTCGTCGCAGATATACACGGACGGCCCGGCAATCAGTTTACGCACTTCATGCTGGCTCTTGCCGCAAAAAGAGCAGTACAGCAGTTTGCCCGAACCATCTTTGCGTTTATCTGTCATGAGTCCAAACCTCTTTTTAAGTTCTTTGTGCCGCACATGACGACGCAAATGCCATTCTCAGGCGCAAGTCGCAATCAAGCAAAGTGCCGCCCTACCTTAGTATAGCGGCACACTCGCGCCGTGGGCATCAATTACGATGGGTCAAAATGGAGTCGACTAAGCCGTACTCAACTGCCTCTGATGCGGAGAGGAAGCGATCGCGCTCGGTATCACGCTCGATCTGCTCAAGTGATTGACCCGTGTGGTGCGCCATAAGTTCATTCATGCGCCCTTTCACTTTCAGGATTTCACGCGCATGAATTTCAATGTCTGTCGCCTGACCCTGGTATCCGCCCAGCGGCTGGTGAATCATCACGCGGGAATTTGGCAGACAGAAACGTTTGCCCTTCGCGCCTGCCGTCAGCAGGAACGCCCCCATAGATGCCGCCTGCCCCATACAAATGGTGCTGACGTCAGGCTTGATGAACTGCATGGTGTCATAAATGGACATCCCGGCAGTGATGACACCGCCTGGGGAGTTAATATACAGGTAAATGTCTTTTTCCGGGTTTTCCGCTTCCAGGAACAGCATCTGCGCCACGATCAGGTTTGCCATGTGGTCTTCCACCTGGCCGGTCAGAAAGATTACGCGTTCCTTGAGCAGACGGGAATAGATATCAAAAGAACGTTCCCCGCGAGAGGTCTGTTCAATAACCATTGGCACCAGAGCCATATGGGGTGCAAAGTTATCTCGTTCGCCACTGTATGACATTTCCGTCTCCTGGATAAAAATTGGAAAATACCTGCTGTACTGATTGTAACCTTATGGACGGATTATCAGCCAGTCTCATTAATCGTGATTACACACTTATGGGGACGGCATCGCCATATTTCAAGCATAACAATCTTTTGCTGTAACGCTAACACTGAAAGGGCGTTTTAGCACTCTTCCTGGGCTATTACTGCGATAAAAAAAACCCGTCACCAGAAGGCAACGGGTTTTCGTTCAAACTTTAAACCGTTGGGGCGAAATTACGCCTGCTGGTTCATCAGTTCGTTGAAAGAAGTGGCTTTTTCAGACACTTTGGCTTTAGCCAGAACGGCTTCAACGGCCTGCTCTTCCAGGGCAACGTTGCGCATGTTGTCCATCAGCTCTTTGTTGCTGCCGTAGAATTCAACCACTTCACGTGGATCTTCGTAAGCAGAAGCCATCTCTTCGATCAGGCCTTTCACGCGGTCTTCATCAGCTTTCAGCTCGTGGGTACGAATCACTTCGCCCAGCAGCAGACCAACAACAACGCGGCGTTTAGCCTGCTCTTCGAACAGTTCACGAGGCAGTTCCAGCGCTTGCTGCTGGTTGCCACCGAAGCGCTGTGCAGCCTGGCGACGCAGAACGTCGATTTCGCTGTCAATCAGTGCTGCAGGAACGTCGATTTCGTTCGCTTTCACCAGACCTTCGATAGCCTGAGATTTCACACGGTTACGCACAGCGCCGTTCAGCTCACGTTCCATGTTTTTACGCACTTCTGCACGCAGACCGGCTACGGAACCATCTTCAACGCCGAAACGTTTGATGAATTCTTCAGTCAGTTCTGGCAGTTCGCGCTCTTCAACTTTCTTCAGGTTGATAACGAACTTGGCTGCTTTACCTTTCAGGTTTTCAGCGTGGTACTCTTCCGGGAAGGTCACGTCGATAGTGAATTCTTCGCCAGCTTTGTGACCTTTGATACCGTCTTCGAAGCCTGGGATCATACGACCCTGGCCCATCGCCAGTACGAAGTCAGACGCTTTGCCGCCTTCGAATTCTTCGCCGTCTACAGAACCGGAGAAGTCGATGGTTACGCGGTCTTCTGCATCAACAGCGCCGTCTTTGTCTTTCCAGTTCGCCTGCTGCTTACGCAGAGTGTCCAGCATGCCATCAACGTCAGCGTCGGTCACTTCGACAACAGGTTTCTCAACTTCGATGGTTTCCAGACCTTTCAGCTCAACTTCTGGATAAACTTCGAACTCAACGGAGTAAGTGAAGTCTTCGCCCAGTTTGTATTCGCCCGGAACGTAGTTCGGTGCGCCAGCTGGATTGATTTTTTCTTTGATGATGGCATCAATGAAGTTGCGGCTCATCAGGTCACCCAGCACGTCCTGGCGAACAGAAGCGCCATAACGCTGAGCAACGACATTCATCGGTACTTTACCCTTGCGGAAGCCGTCAATACGTACTTTTTTTGCTACGTTGACCAGCTCGCTTTTCACAGCAGTTTCGATGCTGTCAGCAGCGATAGTAATCGTTACACGGCGGCCAAGGCCTTGAGTGGTTTCAACTGAAACTTGCATCTTGTTACCTCAAAAAAATCACAGTGCTCGGTCAACTCTGAATTTGTCTCGCAATACCGGGATGCTCACTTTTAGCAGATTCACATTCCCTGTCGCCAGAATCATCCCGAAGACATTCATTAAGACGCGGCATTATAGCGGCATCACTTGGGTGAGTCGAGAACGGTTGGGGCATCTTGCTGCGGCTTTTTTCACAATTTAAGGCTATTTTTGGCCTAAATTTCGCCCCACACGTTCAAAACGCAGACAAAACAAAACGGCCCGCAGGCCGCTTTGACATCATTCTGTATGCAACATACTGGAAAAACTCCAACGGTTGCAACCCGGATTGTTTACGCGATGCTTCCTGCACCTCGACAAGGTGGAGAAGCGAAAATGGTATCCTGCAACCCTTCCCACTCTTTAATGGTGTAGGTATGAAGGGCCAGCGCATGCACTGTAGAGGAGAGTTCTTCCGTCAGCGTTCCGTAGATCATACGGTGACGATTCAGAAAACGTTCCCCTGCGAAGCGGTCGCTAACCAGTACGACTTTGAAATGGCTTTCAGAACCGGCCGGCACATTATGACGGTAGCTCTCATCGACAACTTCGAGGAACACGGGATTAAACGCTGTCCTTAGTTTTTCTTCGATCTGTTCACGTATCATCATGATATTACTCCTCTGACAACGCTGAGATGTCACCCATCCCTTTAAATGTTAGCCGCTTTTACCGCTTCCATTACATCAAGACAACAAATATTTAGCTTTCGTCTGATTTCCTCATTCAAACGGATGAAGTTTACTGTGTCACTCATACCTTTTGCCTTAGATGCAGTGAGGAAAATGCACATGGTGGTCAGATTTCGGACAAGACGATGAATTTACATGCGTTGACCACTTCCCCTTGCCGTTGGCGATGTTATGATGGCGGCAATTTTTCGCTCTATATGCTAACGATCCGTTGAGAACCTGAAATGTTAAAAAAACTCTTCTTTCCGCTGGTAGCACTCTTCATGCTGGCTGGTTGTGCCACTCCGCCAACCACCATTGACGTCTCGCCAAAAATTACTCTGCCACAGCAGGACCCAAGCCTGATGGGCGTTACCGTGAGCATCAACGGAGCCGATCAGCGTCAGGATCAAGCGCTGGCAAAAGTGACTCGCGATAACCAGCAAGTCACGCTCACAGCCTCCCGCGACCTGCGTTTCCTGCTGCAAGAAGTTCTGGAAAAACAGATGACTTCTCGTGGTTATATGGTCGGCCCAAGCGGTGCAGTTGATCTGCAGATCATTGTGAACAATCTGTATGCCGACGTTTCTCAAGGCAACGTGCGTTACAATATCTCCACCAAAGCCGATATCGCCATCATCGCTACCGCGAAGAACGGCAATAAAATGAACAAAAACTACCGCGCAAGCTACTCGGTTGAAGGTGCCTTCCAGGCGTCTAACCAGAACATTGCTAATGCGGTAAATAGTGTGCTGACTGACACCATCGCCGATATGGCGCAGGACACCAGCATTCACGAATTCATCAAGCAGAACGCGCGCTAATCCCGCACACTGACCCGGCACCTCGCCGGGTCAGTCATATAGAAACATGTCCAGTCATTACTTGCGCATTTTCCAGCAGCCTAAATCAGCCATTTTGCTGATCCTTGGTTTCGCCTCCGGTTTACCTCTCGCCCTCACCTCCGGCACGCTTCAGGCCTGGATGACGGTCGAGAATATCGATCTCAAAACCATCGGTTTCTTCTCCCTTGTCGGCCAGGCCTACGTTTTTAAGTTTTTATGGTCACCGGTGATGGACCGCTATACCCCGCCATTCCTCGGTCGTCGTCGAGGCTGGCTGGTGATGACACAGATTCTGCTGTTGCTGGCGATCGCCGCAATGGGGTTCCTGGAGCCGTCAACCCAACTGCGCTGGATGGCGGCGCTGGCGGTAGTCATCGCCTTTTGTTCCGCCTCGCAGGATATCGTCTTTGATGCCTGGAAAACGGATGTGTTATCGGCTGAAGAGCGCGGCGCCGGTGCGGCAATCAGCGTGCTAGGCTATCGTCTGGGAATGCTGGTTTCCGGTGGATTAGCGCTTTGGCTGGCCGACCGCTATCTCGGCTGGCAGGGAATGTACTGGCTGATGGCAGCCCTGCTGATCCCATGCATTATCACAACCTTTTTTGCCCCTGAGCCTAGCGATGTTATCCCCGTTCCTCGTTCGCTCGAGCAGGCTGTCGCCGAGCCACTGCGAGACTTCTTCGGGCGCAACAATGCCTGGCTGATTTTACTGCTGATCGTCCTTTATAAGCTCGGCGATGCTTTTGCTATGAGCCTGACCACCACTTTCCTGATTCGCGGCGTAGGCTTCGATGCCGGTGAAGTGGGGGTGGTGAACAAAACGCTCGGTCTGTTTGCGACGATTCTTGGTGCGCTGTACGGCGGGGTATTAATGCAGCGTCTGTCGCTGTTTCGCGCCCTGCTTATCTTCGGCATTTTGCAGGGTGCGTCCAACGCGGGTTACTGGCTGCTCTCTATCACTGATAAAAATATGTTCAGCATGGGCACGGCTGTTTTCTTTGAAAACCTGTGCGGCGGGATGGGAACAGCGGCGTTTGTCGCGCTGCTCATGACGTTGTGCAATAAGTCGTTTTCCGCGACCCAGTTTGCGCTGCTCTCTGCACTTTCCGCTGTTGGCCGTGTGTATGTCGGGCCGATTGCGGGCTGGTTTGTTGAAGCCCACGGTTGGCCAACGTTTTATCTCTTCTCAGTGATTGCGGCCGTGCCGGGAATATTGCTTTTGCTGGTCTGCCGCCAGACGCTGGAATATACCCAGCAAACAGAACATTTTATGCCGCGAACGGAATATCAGCGCGCCTATCACTATGCACTGCGACTGTTAATGATCGGCTGCGTACTCCTGGCGCTATGGCTGATCGTGTTGATTATCAACGCGTCCACACCACTCGCCCTGCCGTTCGAAGCAATACTCCTGGAAGTCGGCGGACTGCTTGCGGTCCTCGGTATCGTCACCGGGGGTCTTCTCGATTTCATGGCGTTGCGTAAAACCCAGCTGACCTGAAGCAAAAACCGAAAGGTTATTTCCCGTGGTAATAACGCCATGTAATTATAACGGTGAAATAACCGACGCCAGCTGAAAAAAATATTTGTTGTTTTGTGCGGGATAGGTTTCGGAAATTATAGGAACCCTCAGCGTTTCGCTATTTTTCATTAAACGATTCAGCTTTGGGAAGATTAAATTTTCGTATTTCAATTGTCTTTTTATTGATGCTTTTTTGTTAATTTATTGTTTATTTTTAACAATGGTTATACCAATTGCCCTGTTTGGGGTATCCTTATGGGCCCTTTCGTTATAACTCCCGTCCCGTGGGGCTTTTGTCTTAAAAGTAGACATAATTTGCAACACATGTGACACGTGCGGCAGAACCCAGTAACACCTTCCTGACACAGGGCTAATGATGTTTACAGTAATGTAACCTTCCCGTAAAATGCCCCCACACTTTAAACGCCACCAGGTCCCCGTGGAATTGAGGTCGTTAAATGACACTTAGGAAATACAATAAAAGTTTGGGATGGTTGTCGTTATTTGCAGGCACTGTTTTACTCAGTGGCTGTGATTCTGCGCTTCTCGACCCCAAAGGACAGATTGGACTGGAACAACGCTCGTTGATTCTGACGGCCTTCGGCCTGATGATGATTGTCGTTATCCCCGCCATTTTGATGGCAGTAGGTTTCGCCTGGAAGTACCGTGCAAGCAATAAAGATGCGAAGTATAGCCCTAACTGGTCACACTCCAATAAAGTGGAAGCTGTGGTCTGGACGGTCCCTATTCTGATCATCTTGTTCCTTGCCGTGCTGACGTGGAAAACCACTCACGCGCTTGAGCCGAGCAAACCGCTGGTTCACGATGAAAAACCGATTACCATTGAAGTGGTCTCCATGGACTGGAAATGGTTCTTCATCTATCCGGAACAGGGCATTGCTACCGTGAATGAAATCGCCTTCCCGGCGAACACTCCGGTGCAGTTCAAAGTGACCTCTAACTCCGTGATGAACTCCTTCTTTATTCCGCGTCTGGGCAGCCAGATTTACGCGATGGCCGGTATGCAGACTAACCTGCACCTGATCGCGAATGAAGCAGGCACCTACGATGGTATCTCCGCCAGCTATAGTGGCCCGGGCTTCTCAGGTATGAAGTTCAAAGCTATCGCAACGCCGGACCGTGCCGCTTTCGACCAGTGGGTCGAAAAAGCGAAACAGTCTACCAACACCATGTCTGACATGGCGGCATTCGATAAAGTGGCGACACCTAGCGAATACAACAAGGTGGAATACTTCTCTAACGTGAAACCTGATTTGTTTAAAGACGTTGTGAACAAATTTATGGACCACGGGAAGAGCATGAACATGACTCAGCCAGAAGGTGAGCACAGCTCGCACGAAGGTATGGAAGGCATGGACATGAGCCACGCGGAAACCTCTCACTAAGGGGCCGAGGAAGAAAATGTTCGGAAAATTGACACTGGATGCAGTGCCGTACCATGAACCGATTATCGTGGTTACGATTGCTGCAATTATCATTGGTGGCGCGGCCTTACTGGGCCTGATCACTTACTTCGGTAAGTGGAGCTACCTGTGGAATGAGTGGCTGACTTCGGTTGACCACAAAAAACTCGGTATCATGTACTGCATCGTCGGTATCGTCATGTTAATTCGTGGCTTTGCCGATGCTATCATGATGCGTAGCCAGCAGGTCCTTGCTTCGGCAGGTGAAGCTGGCTTCCTGCCTCCGCACCACTACGATCAGATCTTTACCGCGCACGGCGTGATTATGATCTTCTTCGTGGCGATGCCGCTGGTTATCGGTCTGATGAACGTGGTTGTGCCGCTGCAAATCGGCGCGCGCGACGTAGCGTTCCCGTTCCTGAACAACCTGAGCTTCTGGTTCACGGTTGTCGGTGTAATTCTGGTTAACCTGTCACTGGGTGTGGGCGAATTCGCACAGACCGGCTGGCTGGCATACCCACCGCTTTCGGGAATTGAATACAGTCCTGGCGTAGGCGTCGATTACTGGATTTGGGCGATTCAGCTCTCCGGTATCGGTACGACCCTGACCGGTATTAACTTCTTCGTGACCATTATCAAGATGCGTGCCCCTGGCATGACCATGTTCAAGATGCCGGTATTTACCTGGGCATCTCTGTGCGCCAACATCCTGATTATCGCGTCATTCCCAATTCTGACGGTTACCGTCGCGTTGCTGACCCTGGATCGCTATCTGGGCACCCATTTCTTCACCAATGATATGGGCGGCAACATGATGATGTACATCAACCTGATTTGGGCATGGGGTCACCCTGAGGTGTACATTCTGGTTCTGCCGGTCTTCGGTGTGTTCTCCGAAATCGCCGCAACCTTCTCGCGTAAACGTCTGTTTGGTTACACCTCGCTGGTGTGGGCAACCGTGTGTATTACCGTCCTGTCGTTCATCGTTTGGCTGCACCACTTCTTTACTATGGGTGCGGGCGCGAACGTAAACGCCTTCTTCGGTATTACCACCATGATTATCGCCATCCCTACCGGGGTGAAGATCTTCAACTGGCTGTTCACCATGTATCAGGGCCGTATCGTGTTCCACTCAGCAATGCTGTGGACCATCGGCTTCATCGTCACCTTCTCTGTAGGTGGGATGACCGGCGTACTGCTGGCGGTACCAGGTGCTGACTTCGTACTGCACAACAGTCTGTTCCTGATTGCGCACTTCCATAACGTTATCATCGGCGGCGTCGTCTTCGGCTGCTTCGCTGGCGTAACCTACTGGTGGCCAAAAGCGTTCGGCTTCACGCTGAACGAAACCTGGGGCAAACGCGCGTTCTGGCTGTGGATTGTCGGCTTCTTCGTCGCATTTATGCCGCTGTATGTGCTGGGCTTCATGGGTATGACCCGTCGCCTGAGCCAGCAGATTGATCCGCAGTTCCACCCGATGCTGGTGATTGCAGCCTGTGGTGCGGTGCTGATTGCGATGGGTATCGCCTGTCAGCTGATTCAGTTCTACGTCTCTATTCGCGACCGCGAGCAGAACCGTGACCTGACCGGTGACCCGTGGGGTGGCCGTACGCTGGAGTGGGCAACCTCCTCCCCGCCTCCGTTCTATAACTTTGCCATTGTGCCGCAGATCCATGAGCGCGACGCATTCTGGGAAATGAAAGAAAAAGGCGAAGCGTACAAGCAACCTGAGCATTACGAAGAGATCCACATGCCGAAAAACAGCGGCGCGGGCATTGTGATTGCCGCCTTCGCAACGGTGTTTGGCTTCGCCATGATCTGGCACATCTGGTGGCTGGCGATCGCGAGCTTCGCGGGCGTGATCATCAGCTGGATTGTGAAGAGCTTTGACGAGGACGTGGACTACTACGTACCAGTCCGTGAAGTCGAAAAACTGGAAAACCAGCATTTCGATGAGATTTCTAAAGCGGGGCTGAAAAATGGCAACTGATACTTTGGCGCACCCAACTGCCCATGCGCATGACCACGCGCACCACGATACAGGGCCGATGAAAGTCTTCGGCTTCTGGATCTACCTGATGAGCGACTGCATTCTGTTCTGCTGTCTGTTCGCGACCTATGCCGTTCTGGTGAACGGCACAGCGGGCGGCCCGACTGGCAAGGACATTTTCGAACTGCCGTTCGTTCTGGTCGAAACCGCTCTGCTGTTATTCAGCTCCATCACCTACGGCATGGCGGCGATCGCCATGTACAAAAACAACAAGAGCCAGGTCGTTTCCTGGCTGGCGTTGACCTGGCTGTTTGGTGCTGGATTTATCGGGATGGAACTCTATGAATTCCATCACCTGATTGCTGAAGGCATGGGCCCGGATCGCAGTGGCTTCCTGTCCGCGTTCTTCGCGCTGGTAGGTACTCACGGTCTGCACGTGACATCCGGTCTTATCTGGATGGCGGTGCTGATGTTCCAGGTTTATCGTCGCGGCCTGACCAATACTAACCGCACCCGTATCATGTGCCTGAGTCTGTTCTGGCACTTCCTGGACGTGGTGTGGATCTGTGTGTTCTCGGTTGTCTATCTGATGGGGGCGATGTAATGAGTCATACTAACGATCATGGCGCTTCCCACGGTAGCGTAAAAACCTACATGACAGGTTTCATCCTGTCGATCATCCTGACGGCAATCCCGTTCTGGATGGTGATGAGCGGAACAGCTTCTCACACGGTGATTCTGGGCACAGTCCTGATCTCTGCTGTGGTGCAGATTCTGGTGCATCTGGTTTGCTTCCTGCACATGAACACCAAATCCGATGAAGGCTGGAACATGACGGCCTTCGTCTTTACCGTGATTATCATCGCTATCCTGGTAGTCGGTTCCATCTGGATTATGTGGAACCTCAACTACAACATGATGGTTCACTAAGAGCGGCGAGTATGTTTAAGCAATACCTGCAAGTAACGAAACCAGGCATCATCTTCGGCAATCTGATCTCCGTGATCGGAGGGTTCCTGCTGGCCTCTAAGGGCAGCATTGATTACACCCTCTTTGCATCCACGCTTATCGGAGTGTCGCTGGTGGTTGCGTCCGGTTGTGTATTTAACAACTACATCGACATGGATATCGACAGGAAGATGGAAAGGACCAAGAATCGGGTGCTTGTCAAAGGCCTGATATCCCCTACCGTCTCGCTGGTGTACGCCACGTTGCTGGGTATTGCTGGCTTTATGCTGCTGTGGTTTGGTGCTAACCCTCTGGCCTGCTGGCTGGGGGTGATGGGTTTCGTGGTGTATGTGGGCGTCTACAGCCTGTATATGAAACGTCACTCCGTCTACGGTACGCTGATTGGTTCTCTCTCCGGCGCTGCGCCGCCGGTGATTGGCTACTGCGCCGTCACGAACGAGTTCGACAGCGGTGCGCTCATCCTGCTGGCTATCTTTAGCCTGTGGCAGATGCCGCACTCCTACGCCATCGCGATTTTCCGCTTTAAGGATTATCAGGCAGCGAACATCCCGGTTCTGCCGGTCGTGAAAGGCATTTCAGTCGCCAAGAATCACATCACGCTGTACATCATCGCCTTTGCCGTCGCGACACTGATGCTTTCTCTGGGTGGTTACGCTGGATACAAATATCTGGTGGTGGCCGCTGCGGTGAGCGTCTGGTGGCTCGGTATGGCGCTACGCGGTTACAAAGTGGAAGACGATAAAGTCTGGGCACGCAAGCTGTTTGTGTTCTCGATTGTCGCTATAACTTCGCTGTCCGTAATGATGTCCGTCGACTTTATGGTGCCGGATTCACACAATCTGCTGACTTACGTCTGGTAAGAACGCTGATTTGAAAAAGCCGGGTGATGATAACCCGGCTTTTTTTTTGCCCGGCGGCGCTACGCTTGCACGAGCCTACGGGTTCGGTAGGCTGGGTAAGGTGAAGCCGCCACCCGGCAATGATTTGCACCCGTAATATCTCTTAAACAAACACCTATTTACCGCACTTAACACCCCGCCTACACTAGTGCCTGCTTTTGAACTGAGGTGGTAATGAACGATTATAAAATGACACCAGGCGAACTGCGCGCGACCTGGGGTTTAGGGACTGTTTTCTCGCTGCGCATGCTCGGCATGTTTATGGTCCTGCCTGTTCTGACCACCTATGGTATGGCACTTCAGGGTGCCAGCGAGGCATTAATTGGTCTGGCGATTGGTATCTACGGTCTGGCCCAGGCGGTATTCCAGATTCCCTTCGGCCTGCTCTCCGATCGCGTCGGTCGTAAACCGCTGATCGTCGGCGGCCTGATGATCTTTGTGCTCGGTAGCGTGATTGCCGCGCTGTCGGACTCAATCTGGGGCATAATTCTGGGCCGTGCGCTGCAAGGTTCAGGGGCCATTGCTGCCGCCGTCATGGCGCTGCTCTCTGATTTAACCCGCGAACAGAACCGTACTAAAGCGATGGCCTTTATCGGTGTCAGCTTTGGCGTCACCTTCGCTATTGCGATGGTCCTCGGCCCGATCATTACCCACAAACTTGGCCTGAATGCCCTTTTCTGGATGATTGCCGTGCTGGCCACCCTCGGTATTGCGCTAACTATTTGGGTCGTACCGGACAGCAAAAATCACGTTCTGAACCGCGAATCGGGCATGGTGAAAGGCTGCTTCAGTAAAGTCATCGTCGAACCGCGTCTGCTCAAACTCAATTTCGGCATTATGTGTCTGCACATTCTGCTGATGTCTACGTTCGTCGCCCTGCCCGGCCAGCTGGCAGCAGCCGGCTTCCCGGCGGCTGAGCACTGGAAGATTTATCTGGTGACGATGCTTGTCTCCTTCGTCTCCGTGGTGCCTTTTATTATCTACGCCGAAGTGAAACGCCGCATGAAGCGCGTGTTCCTGGGCTGTGTGGCATTGCTGTTAATCGCAGAAATTGTTCTCTGGGGCTCCGGACCGCACTTCTGGGAGCTGGTCCTGGGCGTGCAGTTGTTCTTCCTTGCCTTCAACCTGATGGAAGCCCTGCTGCCGTCGCTGATCAGCAAAGAATCCCCCGCCGGATACAAAGGTACGGCGATGGGCATTTATTCCACCAGCCAGTTCCTTGGCGTGGCGATAGGCGGCTCGCTTGGCGGTTGGGTAGACGGATTATTTGATTCGCAGACCGTGTTTCTCGCAGGCGCGCTGTTGGCAATGCTCTGGCTGCTGGTCGCCAGCACCATGAAAGAGCCGCGCTATGTCAGCAGCCTGCGGGTTGAAATCCCAGACGATGTTGAGATCAGCGACACGCTGAAACAGCGACTGGAAGCCACAGAAGGGATAAGTGAAGTGTTTATCGTCCCGGAAGAGCGCAGCGCTTACGTCAAAATTGACAGTAAAGTGACGAATCGCTTCGAAGTGGAACAGGCCATCAAAGCCTGAAAAAATGCCCGGCTTGCCGGGCATTTTCGTTTTAATCGCGGAAGTTCTTAAACTGGAACGGCTGACCCAGGTCGCCACCGCGCACCAGCGCCATGACTGCCTGCAGATCGTCGCGCGCTTTGCCAGTCACACGAATCTCTTCACCCTGAATTTGCGCCTGCACTTTCAGCTTGCTGTCTTTGATAAGCTTAACGATTTTCTTCTGCATCGCGCTTTCAATGCCCTGTTTAAGCTTAGCTTCAACAAACCAGGTTTTGCCGCTGTGCACGAACTCTTCCGGCACATCGAGAGACGTTCCTTCAATGCCGCGCTTTAACAGCTTGGCGCGCAGAATATCAAGCAGCTGGTTGACCTGGAAATCAGACTCGCTCAGCACCTTGATGGTCTTATTCGCGTCGTTCAGCTCAAAACTCGCCTCTACACCACGAAAATCGAAACGTGATTCAACTTCGCGGCTAGCGTTATCCACGCCGTTACGGACTTCCTGGATATCAACTTCTGAAACAATATCGAAAGATGGCATCTTTTCTTCTCCCTTTACTTTTGTTGCGTTGCATAATACCCGCAACGAGGCATAACTCAACAGAAGCTTAGCTGACGGCGCTATACTTAACCGACACGCCTGGCGCAGTTGCAGGTGAGGAGGAACAATGAAAATTACCGTGCTCGGATGCGGAGCCCTGGGCCAGCTTTGGCTCACCGCATTGTGCAAACATGGACACGAGGTACAAGGCTGGCTACGCGTCCCCCAGCCGTATTGCAGTGTAAACCTGATCGATGAAGATGGTAGTATCTTTAACGAATCGCTCACCGCCAACGATCCCGATTTCCTGGCGCAAAGCGACCTGCTGCTGGTCACGCTCAAGGCCTGGCAGGTCTCGGACGCCGTCAAAGCGCTGGCCGCCACCCTACCCCGTACCACACCGATTGTGCTGGTGCATAACGGCATGGGTACCATTGATGAACTCAAAAGCATCCATCAGCCGCTGCTGATGGCAATCACCACCCATGCGGCCCGTCGTGACGGCAATATCATCGTTCACGTCGCAAGCGGCGTGACGCATATGGGCCCGGCACGCGAGCAGGACGGCGATTACAGCTATCTCGCCGATGTGCTGCAACACGTGCTGCCCGACGTCGCCTGGCACAATAACATTCGCCCGCAGCTATGGCGTAAACTGGCAGTTAACTGCGTGATCAATCCGCTGACAGCGCTTCTGGACTGCCCGAACGGTGAACTCAAAAACCACCCGCTGGAAGTGGCCGCGCTGTGTGCTGAAGTGGCGGCGGTGATAGAGCGCGAAGGCATCCACACCTCTGCAGATGATATCCGTTATTACGTCGAACAGATTATCGATAGCACGGCAGAAAACATCTCATCGATGTTGCAGGACGTGCGCGCGCAGCGGCACACTGAAATCGACTACATTACCGGCTACCTGCTCAAACGCGCCCGCGCGCACGGCATCAACGTGCCGGAAAATGTTCAACTGTATGACAGGGTAAAACGTAAGGAGAGTGAGTATGAGCGCGTCGGCACTGATATGCCTCGCCCCTGGTAGCGAAGAAACGGAAGCGGTCACCACCATTGATTTGCTGGTGCGCGGCGGGATCAGCGTCACCACGGCCAGCGTCGCCAGCGATGGCAATCTGGCGATTGTTTGCTCGCGCGGCGTCAAACTGCTGGCTGATGCGCCGCTGGTTGAAGTGGCTGACGGCGATTACGACATCATTATTCTACCTGGTGGTCTGAAAGGCGCAGAGTGTTTTCGCGACAGTCCCCTACTGGTCGAAACCGTCCGCCAGTTTCACCTTTCCGGGCGCATAGTCGCCGCCATCTGCGCAGCAGCAGGCACCGTATTGGTTCCGCACAATCTCTTCCCGCTCGGCAATATGACCGGTTTCCCGACCCTGAAAGACCGTATCCCGGAAGGGCAATGGGTTGATAAACGGGTAGTGTGGGACCCGCGCGTTAATCTGTTGACCAGCCAGGGACCGGGAACATCGATTGATTTTGCGCTCAAAATTATCGACCTGCTGGTAGGGCGTGAAAAAGCCTACGAAGTAGCGTCATCGCTGGTGATGCCCGCTGGGATTTATAACTACTACGAGTCCTGATCCTCCCTCAGGCTGGCTCAATGCCAGCCTTCCTCTTTTTGCACATAATTGCGGCAGTTATCACACTTCCTATCTTTCTTTCTAAGATGGCTTCTCATCGCGTCCAATCCGTGAAAAACTCACTCCAACTGGTATATACCAGTTAAGAGCTTCGCCTCACACTCGATAAGGAAATGAATAATGGCGAAGAACAGAAATCTCTTCTGGAGTAAGCAATGTGATTACATTTCTTGAGAACAGAGTCATTCCTGTCCTGATTCGCGTCGGTGAAAACAAAATACTGGTAGCGGTGCGCAACGGTATCGCCCTGACGCTCCCTTTCACTATCACCGGCAGCCTGTTTCTGATCCTGGCAAATTTACCAATTCCCGGCTGGACCGACTGGCTGGGCCCCTACGCCGAGAAACTGAGCGCGCCAGTTGCGGTGACTTTCGGGGCAATCGGGCTCATCTCGGCTATTGGCATCAGCTATAACCTGGCGAAAGAGTACAGTCTCAACGCCTTAACCTGCGCCATTGTCACGATGGTGGTGTTTCTGCTGGCGCAGCTCAACGATAAGTACCAGCTCAACGTCGATAATCTCGGTGCCGCCGGGCTTTTCTCAGCGATTATATTGTCGATTCTGACGGTGCAAATTGTCCGCTTCTTTATCCATCATAACGTGGTGATCAAACTTCCCGACGGCGTTCCCCCTGCGGTAGCGCAATCTTTCGCGAGCCTGATTCCGGCGGCTGTCGCGATTACACTTATCTGGTTCGTTAGGGTCATTCTTAACTTCGATATTAATCAGTTTTTTACCCTTATTCTCAGCCCGCTGGTCACCGGCTTAGGTTCGCTGCCCGGCATGCTGGTCTTAATCTTTTTAATTTCGCTGCTGTGGTGCTGCGGGATTCACGGGGATAACGTACTTTCGGGGATCACCGCGCCGATTTTCCTGAAATATATCGCTGAAAATACGCAGGCCTATTTGCACCACCAGCCGATTCCTCATATCACCGCCGACGGGTTCTATATCGTCTTTATGTGTCTCGGCGGCACCGGCGCAACGCTCGGGTTAGTGATGGCGATGATGCGCTCGCGCAGCAAGCTGTATAAATCGGTCGGCAAACTCTCTTTGCCCTCCGCGATATTTTGCATCAACGAGCCGGTGATATTTGGCTGCCCGATTGTCTTCAACCCGTTGCTAATGATCCCTTTCACCCTCACCCCGATGATTCTGTGCATTTCGACCTATGCCCTGATGTATTTCGACATCATTGGCCGCCCGGTGCTGCAAATTCCGTGGACCATGCCGCCCATTTTCGCCGCGTGGTTCGTCACTGGCGGCAATATCCCTGCCGTAATTTGGTCGGTGTGCACCATTGCCATTTCAGCCCTCGTCTGGCTGCCGTTTTTCAAACTCGCTGAACGCAAACAGTTAGAAACCGAAGCGGCGGAAGAACATTCGCGCCGTGAAGCAGAAAAATTACCCGATCCCATCTTGTAAAAAGGATTCACGATGAAAAAGCTCAAAATTGTCACGATTGGTGGCGGCTCAAGCTATACGCCGGAATTGATCGATGGATTTATCAAACGCTACGACGAACTTCCGGTCACTGATTTCTACCTGCTGGATATCGAGGAAGGGAAAGAGAAACTGGAAATTGTCGGCAAACTCGCCCAGCGCATGGTGAAAGACGCAGGCATTCCGATGAATATTCACCTGACGCTGGACCGTGAGGCGGCGCTGAAAGACGCCGATTTCGTCACCACCCAGCTGCGGGTCGGCTTCCTGGATGCGCGTATCAATGATGAGAAAATCCCGCTGAAATACGGCGTGCTCGGCCAGGAAACCACCGGTCCCGGTGGATTTATGAAAGCTCAGCGTACCATTCCCGTGCTGCTGGATATCTGCAAAGCGATGGAAAAATGGTGTCCGAATGCGTGGCTGATTAACTTCACCAACCCGGCGGGCATCGTCACCGAAGCCATCACCCGTCACTCGGCGATCAAAACCATCGGGATTTGCAGCGGCGCGAACAGCATGATGATGGACATCGCCAAAGCCTATGACGTCAAAAAAGCGGATATTTACGCGCGCATTATCGGTCTGAACCACCTGATTTTTGCCGATAAAATTTACGTGAAAGGTGACGATCTCACCGACGATTTTATCGAGAAACTGGCCGTCGGCAGCGCCAATAACTCGCTGAAAAACATCCCGGATATCGGCTTTACCGCACGCTTTGCCCGCGCGCTGCACATGTACCCGATCTCCTATCTGAAGTACTACTTCCTGATCCGTGAAATGACGGAAACGGCAATCCGTGATTCAGAGAAAAAAGGCACGCGCGGCGAGCAAACACGTGAGATTGAGAGAAAACTGTTTGAGCTGTATCAGGACCCGAACCTGAACCACAAGCCGAAAGAGCTCGAGCAGCGCGGCGGCGCGTGGTACTCGGACACAGCCTGCTCGATCATTAGCTCTATTTTCAACGACAAAAAAGAAGTCCACGTGGTGAACACCGTCAATAATGGCGCAACGCCCGATCTGCCGGATCACGTCACTCTGGAAACCAACGCTGTGATTGATAAAAACGGTGCTCATCCGCTGGCCTACGGAAGATTGCCGGTGAAAATTCGCGGGCTAATCCAGAGCGTCAAAGCCTACGAAGAGCTCACCGTCGAAGCCGCCGTCACCGGGGATTACGCCACCGCCCTGCTAGCGCTGAGCATCAACCCTATTGTGCCTTCCGCCGCCATTGCCGAGCAGATCCTCGACGAGTATCTGGAAGTGAACCACGCTTATTTACCTCAGTACAAACGCTAAGGAACTGCGATGAACATTGAAATTGTTGAAGATTACCCGGCGCTCAGCGCCACCGTGGCCCAGCGCGTGATCGACACCCTCACGCGTAAACCCAATGCATTGATCTGTATTGCCGGGGGCGATACGCCGTTCGGCGTGTTTGATGCCCTTGTACGTGCCAGCGAAGAAGGGAAAGTCGATTTTTCCCATGCCACTTTTGTCGGCCTGGACGAGTGGTTAGGGTTGGGCAAAGCAGACAAAGGAAGCTGTCGGGAAATGGTCTGGGGGCATTTCTTCAGCCGCCTGACGCTTCGCGATGAACAAATCTGCTTCTTTGACGGCTTAACCACCGACCCGGCGCAGGAGTGCCGCCGCGTGGATCGCTTCATCAGCGAACACGGTGGAATTGATACGATTGTGCTGGGGATCGGCATGAATGGGCATATCGGTTTCAATGAGCCAGGCGCGGCCATTGATACGGAGTGTCACGTGGTCGATCTCGATGAAGTCACTCAGTCCGTCTCCGTGAAATATTTCGGACAGGCGCGCGACGTGAAACAAGGGATTTCCCTGGGGATGAAAACAATTCTGGCGGCGAAGTCAGTGATTTTGATGGCCAGCGGGGAGAAAAAAGCCGCTATCGTGGCGCGAACGCTGCGCTCAGATATCGACGCCAGTATTCCAGCAACGCTGCTTAAAAACCATCCGCAGGTACAGATGCTGGTGGATAAACCCGCCGCGACGCTGCTTTAATCGGTCCGACAGGCGCGACTGCGCCTGTCATCTTTCAATACGCATATTTTTGACTCGGAACAGATCTGCGCGGTTGTAGCTTATCGAATAGTTAAAGGCTTTTTTATCGCTGAGGCGGGTAACTTCGGTAATTTTCAGCATCGCCTGTCCGGGCGTAATATCCAGCAGTTTTGCTAATTCGCGGTCGAAAAGCGCCGCTTCAATCAGGGAATCTGCGTCGCTGATTTTTTTACCGGTGTACTCTTCGATATAACCATACAGGGACCCCTTTTCAAGAACGGACTGGGGAATATCAGCAATAGTTTGCAGAGGAATATTAGTGTCTTCGACCAGAACAGGCTGACCATCGAGGAGGCGAACGCGGCGGATAAAATAGACATCGTCGCCAGGCTTAATCTCAAGATGTTGTGCCAGCGCGGTATCGGCGTGAATAGTCGTAAAGGTGATTAAGCGACTGGTGACATTCACGCGTCCCTGAAATTCACGAGAAAAACCCAGGATGCTGTCGCTCTTTTCATTGTTGAGGATATAGATATTGCTGTCGGTGTTTTTCAGCACAAACATGCCTTTGCCATGAATGCGCTCGATATACCCTTCCTGAACCAGATTCGCCATCGCTTTTTGCACCGTCACCCGCGTCACGTTATAGACGCTTGCGAGGTCACGCTCGGATGGAATGCTTTCCCCGATTTTATATTTCTGGTCGAGAATATCCTTTTTAATCTTCTCTTTTATTTCCAGGTATTTATGCATGATTCCCTCACGACGTCCTGACGGATCGTTACTTTACCATGTGTGCATAATTTAGAAATAAAAAAGCCGGGTGGCGGCTACGCCTTACCCGGCCTACGATGCATTTTTGTAGGCCCGGTAAGCGCAGCGCGACCGGGCATTTTACTACGGGCGATACACCTTCACATTGGTGAAGCCTTGCTCGCGCAGATAAAGCGCCTGCAGACGGCTCATTACACCGCGCTCACACCACAACAGATAGGTTTTGTCTTTCTCCAAATCGCCAAACTTGGTGCTCAGCTTATAGAAAGGCAGAGAGACAATTTCAACGCCCTCGACTTTCAGCGGGCTGGCGTCCTGTTCGTCGCTGGAGCGAATATCGACAATCACGTCGTTCGCGCCAAAACCGGTGACCGTTTCGACTTCAACGACGTCCTGATCGGTCTGCTGCGCGATTTCACGGATATCGACGTTGGTCGCTTCCGCTACCACTCTGTCGAGGATCTCGAAATCGAAGTTCTGCTCTTCCGCTTCGATCTTCGCCTTCACCGCTTTCACGGTTGGGCTTTTCGAAATCACACCGCAGTATTCCGGCATCGTCCGGGCAAAATCTTCGGTACCGATTTTACGCGCCAGGTCGATGATGTGCTCTTTGTCGTGGGAAATCAGCGGACGCAGGATCAAGGTATCGGAAACATTATCGATCAAACGCAGGTTGGTCAGCGTCTGGCTGGAGACCTGACCCAGCGCTTCGCCGGTGACCAGTGCCTGCACGCCGTAGCGCTCGGCCACTTTAGACGCCGCGCGCACCATCATACGCTTCAGCACCACGCCCATCTGGCCGTCATCCACTTTTTCGAGGATTTCGCCAACCACTGGCTCGAAGTTGATCGCGACAAAACGCACGCGGTGGGAGCTGCCAAAACGGTTCCACAGGTAATGCGCCACCTGACGAACGCCGATTTCATGCGCCGCGCCGCCGAGGTTAAAGAAGCAGTAATGCACGCGACAGCCGCGACGCATCAGCATGTAACTAGAGACACCGGAGTCAAAACCACCGGAGATCAGCGACAGCACATCTTCCTGCGTGCCGATCGGATAACCGCCGATACCTTCGTAACGACCTTTGACCAGCAGCAGGCGATCGTTTTCGATCTCCAGATTGACAGTCACTTCCGGGTTGGTCAGTTTTACGCGCGCGGTTTCAACGTGCTGGTTCAGACCGCCGCCGACATAACGCTCGGCTTCGATCGAGCTGAATTCATGTTTGCCGCGACGCTTCACGCGCACGCAGAAGGTTTTGCCTTCGATCTGATCGCGGTACTGAGCCAGCGCCAGTTCAAAAATATTGTGCAGCGAGGTGAAAGGAACATCTTCCACATCCAGAATATGGTGAATACCGGGAATGCGGGTCAACGCATCGCGAATATCCAGACGCTTATTTTCGTCTTTCGCACGGACTTCAACGTGATCCCAGTGACGAACCACGGCAAGCGTTTCGTCATAATCTTTTAAAACGTTACGAATGTTTCCGGTCAGGATTTTAATAAAGCGCAAACGCACAGATTGGCTTTTGATGGTGATTTCCGGGAACAATTTAATGATAAACTTCATGGCGGCAATGTTTCTTAGGCAAGCCAGTAAAGGCTTGTGATGGAAAGAGTACAGCAGCCCACATTGGTGGCTGCATCCAGGCGCAGAAGTATACCACCATCGTGTGCCTCCTGTGCACATTGCGCGTTATTTGCTTATCTGCCCGAGTCCGTTACCATGACGGAGCTGAAAACATGAGAGTTAACATTCACTATGCCGAAGAAAAATGACGCACCAGCCAGCTTCGAAACTGCGCTGAGTGAACTGGAGCAAATTGTCACCCGTCTGGAAAGTGGCGATTTGCCACTGGAAGACGCGCTCAATGAATTTGAACGCGGCGTGCAGCTTGCGCGCCAGGGGCAGGTCAAATTGCAGCAGGCGGAACAACGCGTGCAGATCCTGCTTTCCGATAGCGAAGATGCCGCCACAACCCCTTTTACACCGGACGCTGAGTAAATGGATTTCTCCAGAGAGCTTCAGGTTTGCGTGGAGCGTGCCAACGATGCGTTGCGTCGTTTTATCGAACCACAGCCTTTTCAGAACACTCCACTGGTTGAAGCCATGCACTATGGCGCACTCTTAGGTGGAAAACGCCTGCGCCCGTTCCTGGTGTACGCCACGGGTAATATGTTTGGCATCAGCGATAACACGCTCGATGCGCCAGCGGCCGCCGTTGAATGCATCCACGCCTATTCGCTGATCCACGATGATTTACCGGCAATGGACGACGACGATTTACGTCGCGGCCAGCCAACCTGCCACATTAAGTTCGGCGAAGCCAATGCCATTCTGGCGGGTGATGCGTTGCAGACCCTGGCGTTCTCGATTCTGAGCGATGCGCCGATGGCAGAAGTGTCCGACCGCGATCGTCTGGCGATGGTCTCCGAACTGGCGATGGCCAGCGGGATCGCCGGAATGTGCGGCGGCCAGGCGTTAGATCTGGAGGCGGAAGGTCGTCAGGTTAATCTGGAACAGCTGGAACGCATTCACCGTCATAAAACTGGGGCGTTGATTCGCGCAGCCGTTCGCCTGGGCGCACTGAGCGCGGGTGAACAAGGGCGTAACGCTCTGCCCGTTCTGGACAGATACGCTGAAAGTATCGGCCTGGCTTTCCAGGTTCAGGATGACATTCTGGATGTGGTGGGCGATACTGCAACATTGGGAAAACGTCAGGGCGCAGACCAGCAACTTGGCAAAAGTACCTACCCCGCCCTGCTGGGACTTGAGCAAGCCCAACGTAAAGCCCGGGACCTGATCGATGATGCCCGCCAGTCGCTGAATCAGCTGGCAGCACAATCACTGGATACCTCGGCACTGGAAGCGCTAGCGGACTATATAATCCAGCGTGATAAATAAACTATAAATCTCGATGAGCCTTTGATGAGTTTTGATATTGCCAAATACCCGACACTGGCGTTGGTTGACTCCACCCAGGAGTTACGTCTGTTGCCGAAAGATAGCCTGCCGAAGCTGAGCGACGAATTACGTCGTTATCTCCTCGACAGCGTGAGCCGTTCCAGCGGACATTTCGCCTCCGGGCTTGGCACGGTGGAGCTGACCGTTGCGCTGCACTACGTCTATAACACGCCGTTTGACCAGTTGATCTGGGATGTCGGCCATCAGGCTTATCCACACAAAATTCTCACCGGTCGTCGCGATAAGATTGGCACAATTCGTCAGAAAGGCGGTCTGCACCCGTTCCCGTGGCGCGGTGAGAGCGAGTTCGACGTGTTAAGCGTTGGCCACTCTTCAACGTCGATCTCTGCGGGTATCGGTATTGCCGTCGCGGCAGAAAAAGAGAACAAACAGCGTCGCACCGTCTGCGTGATTGGCGATGGCGCGATCACGGCGGGGATGGCGTTTGAGGCGATGAACCACGCGGGCGATATCAAGCCCGATATGCTGGTTATCCTCAACGACAACGAAATGTCGATCTCGGAAAACGTCGGCGCGCTCAATAACCACCTGGCGCAACTGCTCTCCGGCAAGCTCTATTCCAGCCTGCGCGAAGGCGGCAAAAAAGTCTTCTCTGGCGTTCCGCCAATCAAAGAACTGCTGAAACGCACCGAAGAACATATCAAAGGCATGGTGGTGCCTGGCACCCTGTTTGAAGAGTTGGGCTTTAACTATATCGGTCCGGTCGATGGACACGACGTGCTGGGCCTGGTCACCACGCTCAAAAACATGCGCGACCTGAAAGGCCCGCAGTTCCTGCACATCATGACCAAGAAAGGGCGCGGCTACGAGCCCGCGGAAAAAGATCCGATTACCTTCCACGCCGTTCCGAAATTCGACCCGACCAGCGGCTGTCTGCCAAAAAGCAGCGGCGGGATGCCGAGCTATTCGAAAATCTTCGGCGACTGGCTGTGCGAAACAGCGGCCAAAGACAATAAGCTGATGGCCGTGACTCCCGCCATGCGCGAAGGCTCCGGCATGGTTGAGTTCTCCAAAAAATACCCTGATCAGTATTTTGACGTGGCTATTGCTGAACAACACGCAGTCACTTTCGCCGCCGGTCTGGCGATTGGTGGTTATAAGCCGATTGTGGCGATCTACTCCACCTTCCTACAGCGCGCCTACGATCAGGTGATTCACGATGTCGCGATCCAGAAGCTGCCGGTGCTCTTTGCTATCGACCGCGCTGGCATCGTCGGCGCAGACGGACAAACGCACCAGGGCGCATTTGACCTCTCCTTCCTGCGCTGCATCCCGGACATGGTGGTGATGACGCCGAGCGACGAGAACGAATGCCGCCAAATGCTGTTTACCGGGTATCACTACCAGGATGGTCCGAGCGCGGTGCGCTATCCGCGTGGCAATGCAGTTGGCGTTGAGCTGGAACCGCTGGCGAAACTGCCGATCGGCAAAGGCCTGGTGAAGCGTCGCGGTGAAAAACTGGCGATCCTCAACTTCGGCACACTGATGCCAGAAGCGGCTAAAGTCGCGGAATCCCTCAATGCGACGCTGGTGGACATGCGTTTTGTGAAACCACTGGATGAAACATTAATTCTGGAGATGGCAGCGAGTCATGATTCGTTGGTAACGCTGGAAGAGAATGCCATTATGGGTGGCGCGGGCAGCGGCGTGAACGAAGTGCTGATGGCCCATCGCAAGGTGGTTCCGGTGCTGAATCTCGGTCTGCCAGACCACTTTATTCCACAAGGCACTCAGGACGAAGCCCGCGCGGCGATTGGCCTGGATGCCGCCGGTATCGAAGCCAAAATCCTCAGCTGGCTGGCGTAATTTCCCTCCTCTTTTCCCTCCTGCTATGCTTAAAGGATGTGTTTTAAGCAATCAGCAGGAGTGGAAGCATGCAATACAATGCATTAGGAAAAACAGATCTTAAGGTTTCCCGTCTTTGTCTGGGCTGTATGACCTTTGGTGAACCCGCACGGGGAAATCACGCCTGGACGCTCCCGGAAGAGAGCAGCCGTCTCATTATCAAACACGCCATTGACGGCGGCATTAATTTCTTCGATACCGCGAACAGCTATTCCGACGGCAGCAGCGAAGAGATTGTCGGCCGCGCGCTGCGTGATTTTGCTCGCCGCGACGAGGTAGTTGTGGCCACCAAAGTTTATTATCCATCCGGCGATTTGGCTGAAGGGCTTTCCCGCGCGCAAATCCTGCGATCCATTGATGACAGCCTGCGACGCCTGAATATGGATTATGTCGATCTGCTGCAAATCCATCGCTGGGATTACAACACGCCGATTGAAGAGACGCTCGAAGCCCTGAACGACGTGGTGAAAGCGGGTAAAGCGCGTTACATCGGCGCGTCGTCGATGCACGCCTCGCAGTTTGCCCAGGCGCTGGATTTGCAGGCGCAGCACGGCTGGGCGCGATTCGTCACCATGCAGGATCACTACAATCTTATTTATCGCGAAGAAGAGCGCGAGATGCTGCCGCTTTGCTATCAGGAGGGCGTGGCGGTGATCCCCTGGAGCCCGCTGGCGCGTGGGCGTTTGACCCGTCCGTGGGGTGAAACCACCGCGCGCTCGGTTTCCGATGAAGTCGGGAAGAATCTGTATAACGACACCGAAGCCAGCGATGCGCTGATCGCCGAACGTCTGGCGGGCATCGCCGAGGAGACGGGCGCTACGCGCGCACAGGTGGCGCTGGCGTGGCTTCTGAGTAAGCGCGGGGTTGCGGCACCGATTATCGGTACATCGCGCGAGGAGCAACTGGACGAGCTGTTGAATGCGGTGGATTTGACGCTTACGCCAGAACAGATTGCCGAGCTGGAAACGCCATATCAGCAGCATCCGGTGGTGGGGTTCAAGTAAAAAAAAAAGCCGGGTGGCGGCTTCGCCTTACCCGGCCTACAAGCCTGTAGGCCCGGTAAGCGCAGCGCCACCGGGCAACAGGCCGCACAAACTCACGCGAAGTGATCGTAGCCTTTCCAGTCGAGCGCAACTGGCGTGCCGTTTTGCACAAACTGCATCCCTTCACTTTCCGGCAAAATCTGCCCGATACAGGTGAACGGCGCACCAAGGTTCCCCAGCGCCACATCCAGCGTACCACGATTTAGCTCTGGAACCGTAAAGCACAGCTCGTAATCTTCGCCGCCTGATAGCGCCCATCGCAGCGCCTGCTCAGGTTCGACGTGTTTACGGATTTGCTCCGAGAGCGGGAAAGCATCAAGATCGACACGCGCACCCACGCCGCTGGCTTTCAGAATATGGCCGAGATCGGAAATCAAACCATCGGACAAATCGATCGCCGAACTGGCGCGTTCACGCAGCGCCTGACCGTGCAAAATCCGCGGCGTCGGGCGCAAATGGCGCTTCACCAGATACGCCGCATCGTCTGCGTCGTTAACAGTAAGGCGGTCCTGCAAAATCGCCAGCCCCGCGGCGCTGTCGCCCGGCGTACCGGTGACATAAATCCAGTCGCCCGGCTTCGCGCCCGAGCGTTTCAACGCGCGACCTATCGGCACATAGCCGTGGATCGCCAGCGTCATCGACAGCGGACCAGCCGTAGTATCACCGCCAATCAGCTGCATATCATAATAGTTGAGTTGTTCAAACAGCGCGTCGCTGAAGGCTTCAAGCCAGGCTTCATTGACGTTCGGCAATGTCAGGGCCAGCGTCAGCCATGCCGGATCGGCACCCATCGCCGCCAGATCGCTCACGTTGACCGCCAGCGCTTTGTACGCCAGATCGGCAGGATCGATATCCGCGAGGAAGTGACGCCCGCACACTAAGGTGTCGGTACTGATCGCCAGGGTCTGTTTTTCGGGAATATTAAGAAGTGCGCAGTCGTCGCCAATGCCCGTTTCAACATCAAGACGGGAGGTACGAACACGGTCAAAATAACGGGCAATCAGGGAGAATTCGCCGCATGCCATACGTTATTCCTCAGCAAATAAAATAAAAAACCGGAGCCGCACAGCCAGGCGGCGGTGCGAAACTCCGGTTTGCGGATCACTTTTTGTGGGGACGGATCGCAGGTGCGGCTTTATCCAGCACGCCATTCACAAATTTGTGGCTGTCTTCAGCACCGAAGGTTTTCGCCAGTTCGATAGCTTCGTTGATGGCCACTTTATATGGCACATCCTGACGTTTAGACAGCTCAAACAGCGCGATGCGCAGCACTGCTTTCTCAACCTGACCCAACTCTTCGAGCAGACGGGACAGGTACGGCTTCATCAGACCGTCGAGATACGCGCTATTAGTCGCCACTCCCGACAGCAGTTCACGGAAGTACAGGACGTCAACGTCTTTGACGTCTTGTTCCGCCAGGAACTGGTATTCAACATCAGAGATGTCGTTCTGGGACAACTGCCAGGAGTAAAGCGCCTGGACGGCACACTCACGGGCGCGGCGACGAGCAGCAGGTTTCACGGAATTCCCCTTACAAAAAAATCAGGCCTTAATGGCTTTCAATACGTTGATCATTTCCAGCGCGGTCAGTGCAGCTTCTGCACCTTTATTACCGGCTTTGGTGCCAGCGCGTTCGATGGCTTGTTCAATACTTTCGGTAGTCAGCACGCCGAATGCGACAGGGATTTCAGAATCCTGTGCCACGTGCGCCAGACCATTGCTTGCACCACCCGCAACGTATTCGAAGTGAGCAGTGCCGCCACGAATTACCGTACCCAGCGCAATCACCGCGTCATATTTACCGGTTTTCGCCAAAGCACCCGCTGCCAACGGCAGTTCGTAGGCACCTGGAACCCAAACAACGGTAATATTGTCATCTTTGACCTGGCCAATACGTTTCAGGGCGTCAATCGCACCATCCAGCAGGCTGTCGTTAATGAAGTTGTTGAAACGCGCAATAGTGATGGCGACGCGAGCGTCCGGGGTAGCAACAGCAGCTTCAATAATGTTCATACTCTTCCTTTACGGGTTCATTTGGCCCCGCAGGGGGGCGGATTTTATCATAATACTTCACGCACTGCTTCTCTATTTCAGAAAGCCTCACGCAGGGGTTAAATGCAGGCACACGTCCGGGCCAACCTGCCGAATTTCACCAAATTTGAGTTGAGGTGCATCGGCCAGTTTTTCAAGGCCGGGCAGCACAAACAGGCCGCGCGCATCGCTACCCAACAGTTTAGGTGCAACGTACACAATCAGTTCATCCACCAGACCGGCCTGCAATAATGCCCCCGCAAGCGTCGGGCCAGCTTCAACCCAGATGCTATTCACCTGCTGTTTGCCCAGCAGCATCATCAGCACCACTAAATCAATGTGGCCGTTATGTTCCGGCACCATAAAATGGCGTACCGCGTCCGGCCATTCGCGGCTGTCTTCCTGCGTGCGCGCAATCCAGGTTTCTCCAGGCTGCTGCACGATGCGGTGCGCGGGCGTCACACGATTCTGACGATCCAGCACAATGCGCAGCGGCTGGCGCAGATTCTCCTGCGGATAGAGCGCTTGCGTATCAGCATTGAGTTCTTCCCAACGCACGGTCATGGCCGGATCGTCCGCCAGCACCGTTTCACTGCTGGTGAGAATAGCATGGCTTTGCGCGCGCAGACGTTGCACATCGCGCCTTGACTGTGGAGAGGTTACCCACTGACTTTCACCGCTGGCCATCGCCGTACGCCCGTCAACGGATGCGCCGAGTTTTAGCTGAATGTACGGAAAGCCGGTACGCATCCGCTTGAGAAAACCTTTATTCAACGCCTCGGCATCGTTCATCATCAACCCGTGGCTGACATCGATGCCCTCTTGTTGCAGGCGATATAATCCGCGCCCTGCTACCTGCGGATTCGGGTCCTGCATGGAGGTGACGACGCGCGCAATACCCGCTGCAATGAGTGCTTCGCAGCACGGCGGCGTGCGCCCGTGATGGCTGCATGGCTCCAGCGTTACATAGGCCGTTGCACCACGCGCTTTCTCGCCCGCCATGCGCAAGGCATGGACTTCGGCGTGCGGCTCACCGGCGCGATAATGAAAACCTTCGCCGACAATCTCGCCGTCTTTAACAATCACGCAGCCGACATTGGGGTTAGGATGGGTGGTGAATCGACCGCGCTGCGCCAGCTTCATCGCTCGCGCCATGTAAATCTCATCTTGCATGCGCTTAATCCTGTAGGCGGGCGATCTCTTCGCCGAATTCTTTGATGTCTTCGAAACTGCGATAGACAGACGCGAAGCGGATGTAGGCCACTTTATCGAGCTTTTTAAGCTGCTCCATCACCAGGTTGCCGATCATCTTGCTCGGCACTTCACGTTCGCCAGTGCCGCGCAGATGCGATTTGATGTGGTTCAGCGCCATTTCGACGTCATCTGCGCTGACTGGCCGTTTTTCCAGTGCTTTTAGCATCCCTCTGCGCAGTTTCTCTTCGTTGAACGGCTCGCGTACATCGTTGCTTTTCACCACACGCGGCATGACCAGCTCAGCCACTTCGAAGGTGGTGAAACGTTCGTTGCACACCAGACACTGCCGACGACGGCGGACCGAGGAGCCTTCACCTACAAGACGAGAGTCGATTACTTTGGTATCCACAGCGGAACAGAATGGGCAATGCATACGGTGTCCTGGCTATCTGGTTAACTGAACTCTATTTTACCCTGAACTGGGCCGACAACAAAGGAAGAGCGTTTTTGAGACAAAGGATCTATACCTGACGGCAGGTTACTGACTACCATTAGGACAATCCGTTATTTCAGGGAATTAAACGCAATGACAAGACGTTACCTAAGAATTCTCGTGGTGGGAAGCCTCTTCACCCTCAGTGCCTGCGCCCAGCAAAGCGAAGTTCGCCAGATGAAACAGAGCGTCAACACGCTCAATACGGCAATGACCAAGCTGAATCAGGAAACGGTTAAGATCACCCAGCAAAATGCACTGAATGCCAAATCCAGCAGCGGCGTTTACCTCCTGCCGGGCGCAAATACACCTGCACTGCTGAAAAGCCAAATCGGCACGCTGCGGATGTCGCTGGTCAACGTCGCGCCAAACGCCGACGGTACGCGTGCGACTCTGCGTATTCAGGGCCAGTCCAACGATCCACTACCGGCGTTTAGCGGCACTGTCGAGTGGGGCCAATTGCAGGGCACGACCGAGAGCTACCAAGAAGTAAACGTGCAAAATCAGCTGGTGACAGCTCCGGCCAGCGTACTGGCACCCAGCGATGTCGATATCCCGCTACAGTTGAACGGCACAACGCCGGAACAGTTAGGTTTCATTCGTATCCACGACATTCAACCCGCCGTTCAGTAACACTTCCCAGCGGAACGCTTACCGCGTTCCGCCCTCCCTTACATTTCGCAAATATTGGCAACATGAATGATTGCCGCTACAATCCCCGCCGTTTAAAGTACGCAAACGTGAACGCAATCGATTACGCACATGAGAGATATGTGAAACAACACATATTTTTGTGAGCAGGGATTCCTATAATAGGCTCCGCAGAAACACGAAATATTTAGAAACGCAATTCGCGCATCTTTCACATCCCGGAAGGGATTTTCAATCAGTGGCATGATTATGAAAAAAACATTATTAGCGGCCGGTGCAGTTCTGGCACTTTCTTCCTCTTTCGCTGTTAACGCAGCTGAAAATTCAAAACCTGAATATGTTTCCGACTGGTGGCACCAGAGCGTTAACGTGGTGGGCAGCTATCACACCCGCTTCGGACCACAACTCCGCAACGATACCTACCTGGAATACGAAGCTTTCGCCAAAAAAGACTGGTTTGATTTCTATGGCTACATGGATGCACCGGTCTTCTTCGGCGGTAACACCGATGCGAAAGGTATCTGGAACCACGGTTCTCCGCTGTTCATGGAAATTGAACCGCGCTTCTCTATCGACAAGCTGACTGGCGCAGACCTGAGCTTCGGTCCGTTCAAAGAGTGGTATTTCGCGAACAACTACATCTACGACATGGGCCGCAACGCATCTGGTCGTCAGAGCACCTGGTACATGGGTCTGGGCACGGACATCGACACCGGTCTGCCAATGAGCCTGTCCATGAACGTGTATGCTAAATACCAGTGGCAGAACTACCTGGCCGAGAACGAAAACGAGTGGGATGGCTACCGTTTCAAAGTTAAATACTTCGTCCCGATCACCCAGCTGTGGGGCGGTAACCTGAGCTATATCGGCTTTACGAACTTCGACTGGGGTTCAGAGTTGGGCGATAAGAGCCAGTATGCTGAGAATGGTATTAAACAACGTACCAATGATTCCATTGCCTCCAGCCACATTCTGGCACTGAACTACGATCACTGGCATTACTCTGTGGTTGCCCGTTACTGGCATAACGGTGGTCAGTGGAACGACGATGCCGACCTGGCATGGATGAAAGAGAACGTCCGCTCTACCGGTTGGGGTGGTTACCTGGTTGTAGGTTACAACTTCTAATTACAACCGCACGAACCGTAGGCCGGATAAGCGAAGCGCCATCCGGCATCAAAAGCCAGCTCAAAGCTGGCTTTTTGCTATTTACAGACCAGCGCCCGTCCCTGATCCAGCAGCCACGGACGCAAATAGCCCACGGTGTTAGACATCGGCAGCACCTCTTCCGGCAGCCTGATGCCGATATGCTCCCCAATGTACTTACGGCGCGCCACCACCCGCTCCCAAAGCGCAGGATACTCACTCGCAAGCTTCTGACGCAGCGGCTCATCCGCCAGCGCCACCGTATCCTCAATGCTTGCCCCGGCATACCCCGCTCGGGAAGGAATAATGTCGATCTGTAGCATCATCCCGCTTCGCAAGAGAGCGTCTGATTTCGGGCCAAACGGCGAGCAGAGCCACTCTTCATCCGCCACCAGATGCCCTGGATTTAGGTGCCAGTGATATTCCGCTTTTGGCAAAACCCGTTCGATCAGGTCATACATCTCCCCCCCGCGCATCCCGATATGCAGATGTTCAAGCCAGGCGACCACCGCACTAAAATAGGGTTTTGCCACCACGTCGAGATAGTCAGCTACCGCGGGCGCAAGCTCCGATGCATCCGCCACGACGTAAGCCGCCCGACTGCTTAAACCGCCTTTGTAGCTGGTGGTGAGCGAGAATTTGTCCCCGCGTTGAATGACCTTGTCGCTGGGGTAGAGAGTGGCGTGGGCGAAGCGATCGCCTGTCGCCGCGATCGTCACCACAGTGTTCGGCTGACCTTCTGCCGCCAGCAGAGAAGCGATCTCTTTTTCGGTTTTACCGGGTGCGATGGCGTTTAGCGCCGTGAGGATCGCCGTGGAAGCCAGGTTCGCGCCATATTCGTAGTGCGCGATTTCATTGGCAGAGTTGGTTGTGCGGGCTCCGCCGTCAGGGTCGATAAAAATGCCGGTAGCATTACGCAGTTGCAGCGTTCCCTCACCCGCCTGGCGAATCGCATCGACGATAAAGGCCGGTAAATCAAACATCTGGTTCACATCATCGCCCACGCCCGTAAACAGCTTCCAGCCCGCCAGCCCTAGCGTTTTACCCGCCGTCACGCCCGCTTCTGTCAGCAGTTCCGGCAGCGATTTTTGATTGTTCATCGGCTGATTCGGTAGCGAGAACCACGGCGCATGAACAACCCGATTTTCGAGTCGCGCGTGGGCCGCGAGCTTCAGGTTTTCATTCCCCAGCACCAGAACAGCTTCGCCCGTCGAATGCAGCACCAGCAGCGCTTCTTCAAAGCGAGGGATAAAACCCGTGAGATACTCAAAGTTGCCGCCGTGCTCTTTGTCAGCGTAGACAATCAGCGTATCAAGCCCAAGCTGGCGCATATTGCTCAGCACTTTTGCTTTACGTTGAAGCAGGGTTTCGTCACTCAGAATTACAGAAGGAACGCCGTGCCAGACGGCAGGCTGGGGAACAGAAGAGAGGGTGACCATCGGCAATATTCCATGTCGTTTGACGTCTACAAGGAGAGTAACCAAATTGGCTGGAGCTGTAATAAAAAAATCCCGGCCTTGCGACCGGGATTCCGTAATCAGAATGCTGTTGCCGTTACGGCAGGATGGACGGCTGATCCGCCCCTTCCTTTTCAACTTTCTGCTGCAGCAGATGCTCACGCTTCATGCCCAGTTTCAACGCCAGCGCGGACGCGACGTAGATAGAGGACGCTGTACCGATGGACACACCGATCAGCATGGTCAGCGAGAAGCCTTCCAGAACCGGGCCGCCAAACAGGAACAGCATCAGGATAACCATTAAGGTTGTCCCGGAGGTGATCAACGTACGGTGCAACGTTTGGGTCAACGACACGTTAAAGATTTCGTACGGCGTACCGCGACGAATCTTACGGAAGTTTTCACGAATACGGTCAGAGACCACGATGCTGTCGTTCAGTGAGTAACCGATAACCGACATCAACGATGCCACGATAGTCAGGTCAACCTCAATATGGAACAGCGACAGCACGCCCATCGTAATGACCACGTCGTGCGCCAGGGCGATAACCACACCCGCCGCCAGACGCCATTCGAAGCGGAAACCAACGTATACCAGGATTGAGATCAACGCCGCCAGCAGTGCCATCGCACCGTTTTGAGCCAGATCCGCACCTACGCTTGGGCCAACGAATTCAATACGCTTAACCGTCGCTTCCTGGCTGGTGGTGTCGTTAATGACCTTAACAACTTTGCTGCCCAGCTCCTGGCTGCCATTGGCATCGTGAACCGGAGGCATACGCACCATGATGTCGCGGCTGCTGCCGAAGTTCTGCAGCAGCGGCTCTTCGAAGCCCGCTTTCTGCAGGGATTCGCGCATATGGTCCATATCAATCGGTTTTTCCAGAGAGATTTCAATCACCGTACCACCGGTGAAATCCAGACCCCAGTTAAACCCACGGACACCGATAATGACAATCGACAGAATCAGGAGGAAACCTGAAATGCCGAAGGCCCAGTAGTCCCAGCGCATAAAGTCCCAGACTTTACGGCCGTGGTTCAATTGTTCAACAGTATATTCCTGTGCCACAACGCACTCCTCAGATAGACAGCTTTTTGACGCGCTTGCCGCCATACAGCAGGTTCACGATGGCACGGGTGCCGACAATAGCGGTAAACATCGACGTTGCCACACCGATACCGGTAGTGATAGCAAAGCCTTTGATCGCGCCGGTACCCACTGCGTACAGGATCAGAACCTTAATCAGTGTTGTTACGTTCGCATCGAAGATGGAGCTGAAAGCGCCTTTATAGCCTTCATCAATCGCCTGTTGTACGGAGCGACCGTTGCTCAGTTCTTCTTTGATACGTTCGTTTATCAATACGTTGGCGTCGACCGCCACCGCAAGGGTTAGAACGATACCCGCAATACCCGGCATAGTCAGCGTCGCCCCTGGCAGCAGAGACATAATCCCGATGATCAACACCAGGTTTGCCAGCAGCGCGGAGGTCGCAATCAGGCCAAACTTCTTATAGAAGAACAGCATGAAGATGATGGATACCGCCAGACCAGCCAGACACGCTTCCAGGCCCTGAGTGATGTTTTGCATACCCAGAGTAGGACCAATGGTGCGTTCTTCAACAATCTGAATTGGCGCAATCAGCGCACCGGCACGCAGCAGCAGAGAGAGCTGACGCGCTTCGTTCGGGTTGTTGATACCGGTAATACGGAAGCTGTTACCCAGGCGAGACTGGATGTTGGCGATGTTAATCACCTCTTCCTCTTTCACCAGAATCGCACGACCGTTGGCATCTTTTTTACCGCTGTCTTTGTACTCCACGAACAGGGTCGCCATCGGTTTACCGATGTTATCCTTCGTGAAGTTGGACATGATGTTACCACCTGCGCTATCAAGCGAGATGTTAACCTGCGGCTGATTGTATTCATCCTGGTTGGAAGTGGAGTCGGTGATATGGTCACCGGTCAGAATCACGCGTTTGTACAGCACAACTGGCTGGCCTTCACGGGTCTGTTTCACTTCGGAATCACCCGGTACACGCCCGGACGCCGCTGCGGATTGATCCACATTGGTGTTCACCAGACGGAATTCCAGCGTTGCCGTCGCACCCAAAATCTCTTTGGCACGCGCGGTATCCTGAATACCCGGCAGTTCAACCACGATACGGTCAGCACCCTGACGCTGCACCAGTGGCTCAGCAACACCCAGTTGGTTCACACGGTTACGCAGGATGTTGATGTTCTGCTGAACCGCATATTCACGCGCTTCGCTCAGACGTTGATCGGTCATGACCGCACGCAGCTGATTGCTACCCTGGCGAGAAATCACCAGATCGCGGTGACGAGCAGTCAGATAATCCACTGCCTGATCGCGCGCCGTGGCGTCACGGAACGTAATGCTCAGACCGTAGTTATCTTCCTTACGCACGGTGGTGTAAGGAATGCTTTTTTCACGCAGATCGCTGCGCAGGCTATCAATATTCTGTTCCTGCAGCTTGCCGAGCGCGGTATCCATATCCACTTCCATCAGGAAGTGAACGCCGCCACGCAGATCAAGACCGAGTTTCATCGGCTCTGCATTGATGGAGGCTAACCAACGCGGGGTTGCAGGTGCAAGGTTTAACGCCACGACATATTTGTCACCCAGCACGCCCATCAGCGCTTCACGTGCGCGGAGCTGCGTGTCGGTGGTGTCGAAGCGAGCAAGAATTGCGCCCTCTTCCAGTGCCACAGACTTAGCGGTAATTTTTTCTTCTTGTAACGTTTTCTGGACCTGGATCAGCGTTTGCTCACTGGCGGCGACACCGCGCGCGCCAGTGATTTGAACGGCCGGATCCTCACCATACAGGTTGGGAAGTGCGTACAGCAGGCCGACGATAATCACGACGACCAGCATGATGTACTTCCACAAAGGATAACGGTTTAACACGGCAGTTCCCTATGGGAAAAGTTAGATTACAGTGCCTTCATCGTGCCTTTCGGCAGTACGGCAGCAACGAAGTCACGTTTGATAACCACTTCAGTGGTATCGTTCAGCGCGATAGAGATGTAGCCGGTTTCAGCCACTTTCGTCACGCGACCCACCAGACCGCCACTCGTCAGCACTTCATCGCCTTTCGCGATGGAGCTCATCAGGTTTTTGTGTTCTTTGGTGCGTTTCTGCTGTGGACGCAGGATCATGAAATAGAAGATCAGACCAAACACCACCAGCATCAGAATCAGAGACATCGGGCTGCCCTGCGACGGTGCGCCAGTTGCTGCTACCGCATCAGAAATAAAAAAGCTCATTCAAATTCCCTCATTATTAAATTAGTCAACGTTCAAAGGTGGAACATCACGACCCTGACGTTGGTAAAAATCAGTCACGAAGCTCTCTAATTTACCCTCTTCGATAGCCTTACGTAAACCAGCCATTAAACGCTGATAATAACGAAGGTTATGAATGGTATTGAGACGCGCGCCTAAAATCTCATTGCAACGATCAAGATGATACAGATACGCGCGAGAATAATGACGACAGGTATAGCAATCACACTCGGCATCAAGCGTGCTGGTGTCATTTTTATGCTTCGCGTTACGGATTTTCACCACACCATCGGTCACAAACAGGTGGCCGTTACGCGCGTTGCGGGTCGGCATGACGCAGTCGAACATATCGATGCCACGACGCACGCCTTCTACCAGATCCTCTGGTTTACCCACACCCATCAGGTATCGTGGTTTATCCTCTGGGATTTGCGGGCAAACATGCTCCAGAATACGGTGCATGTCTTCCTTCGGCTCACCCACAGCCAAACCGCCGACAGCGTAGCCATCAAAACCTATCTCTACCAGACCTTTAACAGAGATATCACGTAAATCTTCGTAAACGCTGCCCTGAATAATACCGAACAGTGCATTTTTGTTTTCAAGGCCGTCAAAACGGTCACGGCTACGTTTCGCCCAACGCAATGACATCTCCATCGAACGTTTCGCGTAATCCCAGTCCGCAGGATATGGCGTACATTCGTCGAAGATCATCACGATGTCTGAGCCGAGATCGTACTGAATTTCCATGGATTTTTCGGGATCGAGGAAGATCGGATCGCCGTTGATCGGGTTACGGAAGTGCACGCCCTGTTCGGTGATCTTACGAATATCACCGAGGCTGAACACCTGGAAGCCGCCGGAATCGGTGAGGATCGGGCCTTTCCACTGCATGAAATCATGCAGATCGCCGTGCAGTTTCATCACTTCCTGGCCTGGGCGCAGCCACAGGTGGAAGGTGTTACCGAGGATAATCTGTGCGCCAGTGGCTTCAACTTCTTCCGGCGTCATCCCTTTTACGGTGCCGTAGGTGCCGACAGGCATAAATGCTGGCGTTTCTACCACGCCGCGATCAAACACCAGGCGGCCACGGCGAGCGCGTCCGTCGGTGGTATCGAGTTCAAATTTCATTTTTTCTCCCGCGTCAGAAAAACAGTCCGACGTGTAAACCAAGCGTAGCGGAAGTTATTCCCCAACGCGTTCCTGAATAGCGGACGGATTGTACGTGATAAACATCGCGTCACCGTAACTAAAAAAGCGATAATTTTGTTCTACCGCAGCCTTATAGGCATTCATGGTGTTCTGATAACCGGCAAATGCCGACACCAGCATAATCAAAGTCGATTCAGGCAGATGGAAGTTGGTCACCAGCGCATCAATCACTTTGTATTGATAACCTGGATAGATGAAGATCTGCGTATCACCGAAGAAGGGCTCGATCAGGTCAGTTTTTGCCGCCTGCGCTGCGCTCTCAAGCGATCGAACGGACGTGGTGCCGACGGCAATCACACGGCTGTTACGCGCTTTCGCCGCCAGTACTGCGTCAACCACCTCTTGCGGCACTTCGGCATATTCGGAGTGCATGATGTGATCTTCGATAGAGTCTACGCGCACCGGCTGGAAGGTCCCCGCGCCGACGTGCAGCGTCACAAACGCCATCTCGATGCCTTTCTCACGCAGTTTTTCCAACAGCGGTTCATCAAAGTGCAGACCGGCGGTCGGTGCCGCGACAGCGCCTGGTTTTTCGCTGTAGACCGTCTGATACAGCTCGCGGTCAGCATCTTCATCCGGGCGGTCGATATACGGCGGCAGCGGCATGTGGCCGATAGCATTCAGAATATCCAGCACCGGGCGTTCATCATTAAACTCGACTTCAAACAGCGCGCCGTGGCGGGCCGTCATCGTCGCGTTGATGCTTTCATCATCGCCCAGCAGCAGTTCCGCACCCGGCTTTGGCGCTTTGGAGGCGCGAATATGTGCCAGAATACGTTTGTCATCGAGCATACGCTCAACCAGCACTTCAATCTTGCCGCCGCTGGCTTTACGCCCAAACAGACGCGCCGGGATCACGCGGGTATTGTTAAAGACCAGCAGATCGCCAGGGTTGAGCTTGTCGAGCAAATCGGTGAAAGTACCGTGCGTCAGCGCGCCCGTTGGCCCGTCCAGTGACAGCAAGCGGCAACCACTGCGCTCCGGCTGCGGATAGTGGGCAATCAGGGATTCAGGTAATTCAAAGGAGAAATCGGCGACGCGCATGACTTATACTCGTGACTTAAAAACAGGCGGCTTAGTCTAGTGCTCACACCTCTTTGCTGCAACAACTAGCCGTATCCGGATACCAAAACGCATGAATTTTCTCGCTCACCTGCACCTCGCCCACCTCGCTGACAGCTCACTTTCCGGTAATTTGCTGGCCGATTTTGTTCGCGGCAACCCGGCAGACGACTATTCTGCCGAGGTGGTGGACGGTATTTTCATGCATCGTCGCATTGATGTATTGACCGATAACCTACCGGAAGTGAAAGAAGCCAAAGCGTGGTTTCGTCCCGAAACGCGGCGCGTCGCACCCATTACGCTGGATGTGATGTGGGATCACTTTCTGTCTCGCCATTGGGCGCAACTGTCGCCAGACATGCCACTACCTGAATTTGTCCGCTATGCCCATTCGCAGGTAGCGTTAATTTTGCCGGAGTCGCCTCCGCGCTTTGTTAATCTGAATGATTATCTGTGGTCTGAACGCTGGCTAGAGCGCTATCGCGATATGGAGTTTATCCAGCGGGTGCTGAACGGCATGGCCAGTCGTCGTCCGCGACTCGATGCCCTGCGCGACTCCTGGCAGGATCTGGATACCCATTATGATGCACTGGAAGCTCGCTTCTGGCAGTTCTATCCGCGTATGATGGCGCAGGCGAAAAACAAACAACTTTAATAGAAGTGTGATTGATAGGTAAAAACTGGCTGAACGATTGCCCGTGCCTCTTTGTCTTAACCCTGAACACTCTCTATACTGGCCCGCGTTGCGTTCCAAATAACCTCAGTAACTACAGGAGAATCACATGGTTCTGGTCACTCGTCCGGCTCCGGATTTTACAGCTGCTGCCGTTCTCGGTAACGGTGAAATCGTTGAGAACTTCAACTTCAAACAGCACACCAACGGTAAAGCTACCGTTCTGTTCTTCTGGCCAATGGACTTCACCTTCGTTTGCCCATCAGAACTGATCGCATTCGACAAACGTTACGAAGAATTCCAGAAACGTGGCGTTGAAGTTGTCGGTGTTTCCTTCGACTCCGAATTTGTACACAACGCATGGCGTAACACCCCTGTCGACAAAGGCGGCATCGGTGCAGTGAAATACGCAATGGTTGCGGACATCAAACGTGAAATCCAGCAGGCATACGGTATCGAACACCCGGACGCTGGCGTGGCACTGCGCGGCTCCTTCCTGATCGACGCGAACGGCATCGTGCGTCACCAGGTAGTAAACGATCTGCCACTGGGCCGTAACGTTGACGAAATGCTGCGCATGGTTGACGCGCTGCAATTCCACGAAGAGCACGGCGAAGTGTGCCCGGCTCAGTGGGAAAAAGGGAAAGAAGGCATGAACGCGTCTCCGGACGGCGTGGCTAAATACCTGTCTGAGAACGTATCCAGCCTGTAATCGGCAACGGATGATAAAAGGCTCGCAAATGCGAGCCTTTTTTGTTTCTCCCTCTCCCTTTGGGAGTGTACGGTCCGGGGACATCATGAACACTTGTTCGGGGACATGGTAGACACTTACAACTAAGGCATACGA
>RCUN01000171.1_pt1 | contig 60799 bp, 57 predicted proteins | sample 2166181 | NCBI WGS metagenome assembly RCUN01 (sample SAMN09932603, study PRJNA488358) | compost metagenome | feature: garden; material: soil; isolation source: compost soil in crotononitrile-enriched culture | place: Germany: Experimental Botanical Garden Goettingen | collected 2016-01-27 | reverse complement strand
ATCCGATCCCTGCTGACCGCCCTGCGGTTGTTCTGCATCCGATCCCTGCTGACCGCCCTGTGGTTGTTCGGCATCAGATCCCTGCTGACCGCCCTGTGGTTGTTCGGCATCCGATCCCTGCTGACCGCCCTGCGATTGTTCGGAGCTCTGAACTTGTCCCTTACTGGAGGCCGCTTTTTTCCTGGAAGCAGTACGAATTTTGTATATCCACCCCGCAACACATAATATTAGCGGAATGACTACAAAGAACAGAGGGTCGATCCGGTACAGGATTACGGCCCCTTCTTCCAGATGCTCTGGCAGACTTTTCGCCACCACTAATGAAATTAGCAGAACTAATAGGGCCATCGGATAAATCAGCTTGCGGTAAGCAATCTTGAATAAATCGGCAGTTCCAATCAGAGCAACATAGAAGTATACCGCCACCTTAAAAAAGTCATCTATAATCAGGGTCATGACGATAAGAATATCGTTACGCTGGATGAAATCAGATATCGAAGCTTTGCTGATTGTCGTCATTAAGGGCAGCGGGGAACGCTGAACCATATCTACGCCAAGCACCGCCACATTAATGACCGAGGTATAGCTTAGTATAATCCCCGACATCAGGATGGCTATATAGCCGGCCTTTACTCCCGTCTTTGCATTCCCCAAGTAAGGCAGGATCATAGAAAAGCAAATAATCTCACTAAACGGAAATGCGTAGCTTTGACGATAAAACGTCTCGAGTACGGGGCTAATCCCATTTCCCAGGATCGGGAAAACCCGTTCCATTTCAATAACCCCGGATAATATAAGCAGAATTGTGCTGAAGCTCCCAATGAGAATGACAACAACGGCAAATATAATCGCCGTTCTGGCAAGTACCTCAATACCCTTATGTACGACATAAGCCACTGACATAATCATTAATGCATTTGCAACAATTAACGGAGTCTGCCTAAGTGCCGTTGATAGCACCAGGGCACCACCGTCGCGCAAATCGCGACCGGTCTGGTAGACAAAGAACACTGTATACATTAATCCGATCACCCAGCCTACATACTTTCCAAATAGGTTTCGGGTATATGCGGTTGGGAGCATTCCAGGGAATAATCTATAGAGAAAGGTAAAAATCCAGAAGAGCAGTAGACCATACACCATCCCAAGGAAGATGGAGATCCAGGCATCTCTTCCAGCCCGCATTCCCAGATTAACTACCAGCGAAGTTCCAAGCTGGAACAGGAGCATCAGCGAGAAGAATTGAAAAGAGGTTATGCGGTTCTTTTCCATTCTGCTACTCCTCCTCCTTTGTGATCTGGCTGCGGTAAGAACGGTCTCTCATACCCGAGTACCGAATCACGGTCTGGGCATTGTACTCTACGTCCATGTGTGCAAATACATCTGCCCATCTGGATTTCAGAGATTTCCATACCTTTGGATTTGTACGTTCAACCACTGAACCAAAACCGAATACATCGCTCTTGATCTTCTTAGCCTCTTCTACCGCAGACTGCATTTCTTGTTCAATTAATTTGTTAAGTTCCTGCTCGAGCTGGTTCAATACAGCGTCCTTCCTAACGTCCAGATCACAATTCAGTTCTTTTATTGAGGCTTGCGGCATAACCGAGATCTTAATCACCGGGTGTTCCGGATCTTTAAGCTGAGCCTTCACTTTGGTTCGCGAACGGATAATCTCAAAAGCAACCAGCCCCTTCTTATCCGCGCATCCAGTTACCAGAGCTGTTTGTTTTATTTTATCGCTCACCCAGATGAGCCCCCGGCTTTGGTGCGGATTCATCCAGGTCATCAATTTATCTCCAGCGAATATACCAACTCCCTCCAATTGAAGGATTGCAGGTATGTTAACCTGCTCAATATTGGACTTGGTGGGTGCAGTCTGGAGATCTCCATCAATTCGGACTCCATTGATAATAGGACCCCCACCAGGTATCTGCAGCGCACGGATTACATCATCAATTTCAACCCGGTAATTGTCGCCCAGCAGCCTGGACGATGCCTGTGATTTCTGAGCCAGATCACTGGATGGGATCTTGCCGATGGGGGTCATAATATTCACGATATCCGATGCCTCCTGTCCCTTCGCCAGGTACACCTGGGAAGTCGTTCGGATCTGGGCATCGCGCTCCATATAATCCAGCACATCCTTAATTCCCGACCTCGCAAGCTCTTCAGAAAAAATTAGGGCATTGATATGTCCCAAGGAGAGATACCTCGGAACTTTACGCGAGGCCTCACGAACCGCTTCAAATATCGTTCTGCCCTCACCGTGGTATACGGAGACTGGAGAGCCGCCGCGACTGTATTTTCCGGAGATCTCATCGGCAATAATAACCTGAAGGGACACCTTATACTTCGGCTTCTCTCCATGCTGGATGTCAATGCCCATACCCGATACCACTGCCCGCCTGTTCAGCTCGATACTGTCCCAGCAGCCGGAGAGAAACAGTAAGATCACCGCCAGACCTACTAGCCCAATCCATCTTCTGATCATGATGTCTGATTTCCTCCCCCTTTAGTATTGGAAGAATTCGAGCTGTCATCACCTGGCAGCTCGTGAATGGCCTTACCCCACCTGCCTGGCTTCCCACCTGTTTCACTACCAAGTGGCTCGACCTGAAGCTTATTCTCCGCCTTTCGCTCATCATTAGGTGTAAGGGGTTGGTTCTGGTTCTGGTTCTGGTTCTGGTTCTGGTTCTGGTTCTGGTTCTGGTTCTGCCCAGAGCTTTGTCCGGCCTGCTTGCCGCCCTGCGAAGAACCTGAATTCGACGCCGATTCGTTCTTTCGCAGCGCCCAAAAAGGAAAGATGAGAATAGTATCCTTCTGACTGGACAGCACGAATGGACTTAGCGGAGTCAAATACGGCAGACCGAAGGACCGTAAGCTGTTCAGATGGGCGACCAGCACAATGAGGCCCAGTGTGATTCCGTAGAAACCGAACATTCCGGCAAGAATCATGAAGAAAAAGCGGACCAGCCGCCCGGCAATGGACAGATTGTAGGCAGGAATTGCAAAGCTCGCAATCCCTGTCAGCGCAACTACAATGACCATAACGGGTGTGATGATTCCGGCTTCCACAACCGCCTGTCCAAGAATCAGGGCACCTACGATGGATACGGTCTGGCCAATCGCCCGCGGCATGCGTACACCGGCTTCCCGAAGGATTTCGAAGGCTGTCTCCATCAGAGCCGCCTCTACAAAAGCCGGAAAAGGGACTCCTTCACGCTGGGCCATCAGACTGATCAGCATCTGCGTCGGAATCATTTCATAGTGAAAGGTAGTCAGCGCAATATAGACCGCTGGTCCGAGAATCAGAACAATAAAGCTCACAAAGCGAACCAATCTCATAAGGATACTAATATCATACCGCTGAGAATAATCTTCAGCTGAATGGAAGAACTGAGGGAATGCCGCAGGCATGATTAATGCGAATGGAGTCCCGTCAATAATTAGCACTACCCTGCCTTCCAGGAGATTTCCTGCAGCCACATCCGGCCGTTCTGTATTGAAGATGGTTGGGAAAGGGGTAAATGTATGATCCTGGATAAATTCCTCGATATAGGCTGATTCAAGAATGGAGTCAGTATCAATACTCTCGAGTCTTCGGCGCACTTCTTCCACCAGCCGCTTCTCGGCAATATTCTGAATGTACATGATCGACACCCGGGTATTGGTGACCTTGCCGATCTTCATGTTCTCCAGCCGTACATCCGGAGATTTAATTCTGCGTCTGATAAGTGACACATTCGTGACTACAGACTCCACGAAGCTGTCCTTGGGACCCCGAACGACCAGCTGAGAGGTAGGCTCTGTAACGGAACGGGCTTCTCCCCCCTGGGTACCCACGGATATCACCTTCTCGCATCCACCCAGAACAATAATTGAGTTCCCTGACAAAATAGACAGGAGCATATCCTTCCATTCGGTTATAACCTGGACTTCCCCCGAGGTAAGCGCCCTATTTAAAAGGAACTGAATCCATCCTTCAGCATCATTCGAATCAGGTTCCGTCTCGGTTGTATCCAGTAAAGAGCTTGTCACGAATTCGTTAACCGATTTGTGATCCACCAGCCCATTCATATAGACCAGGGCAGCAAGCTTGGTTGTCTTATGTCCAATCACCAGTCTGCGGATCACAATATCCGAGCTATCCCCGAAATCCTGTCTTATCCGGTCCAGTATCTGGTCCAGTTCACCTGAGGCTGGGAAGCCCGCCTTGGGGGAATCCTCGTTACTTTTTTGCGGTACTGGTTCCACTGTATAACTGCGGATGTTCCTTCCGCCCCTTCTGGATGTCCTGCTGCGATTCATGGATGCCTCCTATTCCTTTCATGCTCTTTAATTCCATTATTTACTTCGAGGGGCCCTATTATACGAGCTTTACGAGCGCCGGAAGTCCTCCCTCCGCCTGCCGAATCTGATCCGGGCAACCACCGCTTTGGAGGATATCCGTTTCTAATGCCTGAGAAATGGTAATAAATGAATACCAAGGTATTGCCATTTGATAGGAGGCTAATGTTCATGAACAGTTCCATTCCACCGCACAGTGATCTCCCCAGATTCCCTGAGTCTCTGTGGAGAAGCACAACGGATCTTCCAACCTTCGATAAATTACAGGAGACGATATATACCGATGTTGCGGTCATCGGAGCAGGAATTTCCGGCATTACAACGGCATACTTACTCGCCAAAGAGGGGGTAAGGGTTACCCTGGTCGACATGAACCGGGTGCTTGAAGGCACAACCGGCTACACAACAGCAAAGATTACGACACAGCATGGGTTGATATATGACAAACTGCTTCATCATTTTGGCGAGGATCAGGCCCGGCTGTATCACGATGCCAATCATGAAGCTTTGGAGTTTATCCGGCGAACCGTCGCCGAGCATGGTATTGATTGTGATCTTGAGAAACAGGATGCCTATCTGTACGCCGATTCTGATGATTCCCTCAACCAGCTTCAGAAGGAATGGGAAGCTTATGAGAAGCTCGGCCTGCCCGGAGAATGGACCGAATCCGTACCGATTCCCCTTGTAGTCCAGGGGGCTATTAAGGTGCCGGATCAGGCCCAGTTCCATCCGCTTCACTATTTGGTAACTATGCTCGATTACATCGTGACACACGGCGGTAAGATATATGAGCAGACAACCCTTAGCGGTGAGATCCAGGAGGAGAACGGAATCCTCCACCTGAAGACTTCGGACGGGCATACACTTAAATGTAATCAGGTTGTTGCAGCTACGCATTTCCCCTTCTATGACGGGGGCGGCCTCTTCTTCGCCCGCCTTCATGCCGAAAGATCCTACGCCGTGGCCATCGAGCCGGAGACCTCCTATGCCGGTGGGATGTATTTAAGTGCCGGATCTCCGACAAGATCACTGCGTTCAGCCAAGATGGATGGGCGTGACGTCGTTATTGTCGGCGGAGAGAACCACAAGACGGGGCAAGGGCTGTGTACCATTAAATATTATGAGAATTTAGAGCTATTTGGAGGAGAGTTACTTGGTGCAAAGCGGATTCCTTACCGCTGGTCCGCACAGGACCTGATCACCCTGGATGAGGTCCCTTACATCGGGCGACTTAACGGCAATCATCCGAATATCTACGTAGCGACCGGATTCGCCAAATGGGGAATGACAAACGGAACCCTGTCCGCGCTTCTCATAAGGGATTTAATTCTGAACCGGGAGAACAGATATACGGAGCTGTTCGACCCATCAAGATTCAAGGCCGATCCAAGCATCAAGAATCTTGTTGTGCAGAACTCTAATGTTGCCAAGGAGCTTATCGCTGGTAAGGTAGATATCATCCAACGCAAGGCGGAAGACCTTCAGCCCGATGAAGGAAGTCTGGTTCGCCACCTGGGGAAAAAGGCCGCTGCCTACAAGGACAAAGACGGCAAGCTGTTCATTGTTGATGCCACCTGCACGCATATGGGCTGTGAGGTGAATTGGAATGAGGGTGAGCGCACTTGGGATTGTCCGTGCCACGGATCCCGGTTCGATCATAAGGGTGAGGTTATTGAAGGCCCGGCCAAGGAGCCGCTGAAGCCTTATGATTCACAGCATTAAGCTGGAATGCTGACCTAAGGTAACTAACTAAAATGACGTACAGCACGGGTTCGTGTGTACGTCATTTTATTTTGCCCATATCCATTGCTCAATTCCTTAATTGGCAGCCCTATCTCCATATTTCTTATCCCACTGATCCTTCCGGCCTGTATAGGTTAGACCTGTCAGTTCCTCCAGATCCTTGGCCTCCAAGGAATAGACTGCACCAACCATAACCTCTATAACGTCCTCACTCCCGCCAAAATTGCAAGCCGTCAAATCTTACGGAATTATTAAATTATAATCAGTATGTTGCATTGTTCAGTAGTGCATGATACTATTTAGCTCAGATACTAATTAATGTTCAGTACTAAGGATTACACCACACATGAAAAAGAGGGGATGTCCCTTGGATATTAGCATCCAATTCAAGAAAGGTGCTCTGGAGTTGTGCGTGCTTGTGCTCATACATGAGCGTGACCGCTACGGATATGAACTAGCCCAATCCGTATCCGAGCATATTGAAGTCGCCGAGGGCGCTCTATATCCGCTGCTTCGCAGATTGGTCAACGATGGATACTGCACCACATATCTGCAGGAATCCACTGGAGGGCCACCGCGGAAATATTACAAGCTTACATCAACCGGTGAAACCCACATGAAGACATTAGTCACCGAATGGAAGCAATTCGTATACAGCGTATCGAGATTAATCGAGAGAGGGCCACTATTATGAAAAAACATGAATTTCTTACCCAGCTAAATGCGCAGCTATCCCAGCTGCCTCCGGAAGAAAAGCTTGAACTGCTTGAGGATTATGAAGCCCATTTCGCCTTCGGCAAGCAAAATGGGAAATCGGAAGAAGAAATCGTAAGCGAACTTGGTGACCCGCATGAGCTTGCTAAGGAGGCGCTTGGAGAACGGTTCGTCACACAGGAGCCCGTGTACTGGTACCATGACCCCAAGAAGCCACGGCAGCAGCATGCAGCCGCTCCCGCACAGCGCGAGAGAAGAAGCGTTACAGCCCAGGTGTTCATCCTGATTGGTATGTTCTTCATGAATATCGTGCTCGGTCCGCTGATGATTGCCTTCTGGGCATTCGTAATCTCCATTATGGCGGGGGCTTTGGCGGGAATTGTTAGCCCTGCACTTCTAGCTCTGGATATGGTATTCCACAGCGTGTCGCCGGCCAAATGGTTCGCGAGCATTTTTATGGTTGGCTTCGGAATCCTGCTTGGTATAGGTTCCTTCGGTCTACTTAAGAGCGTGTTGTTTACAACGCGGAAATACCTCAGCTGGAACTACCACCTTGCCAAAGGAGATGCATAATCATGAAAAAATTTATTGCGTTAGCCATCCTTCTTATGATCATTGGAATCGGAGGAATGGCTGCACAGAAGTTCGCGTTCGGTGACGAGCTTCCTTCTTACCATAAGAAGTGGACCTTCAGCGCTGGGGAACTCAAAGAGCTTGTGATCAACACCAGTTCCGCTTCTATTGAAGCGGAATTCATCCAGAGCCAGGATGGCAGCAATTACGTGGAACTCTCGGGAAACATGAATCAGAATGTAATCAATAAGCTTGGCCACGTCAACGTGAGTGGAGGAAGACTTGAGCTTGACCTGCAAAATAATTTCGAATTTCGGTTCTTTAACGTGAATTTCCAATCTACCCAGCAGCATATGATCGTCGCCTTATCCGATCCAGCCGAACTGGCCAAGGTTGAGGCTACTCTGGACTCATCCGATGTAGAGTTCAAGGGAACTCAGGCTGATCAAATTAATATTTCGGGCAGTTCAGGCGTTATCAAACTGAGTTCTGTCAAAGCCAAGACTCTGCATGCATCAGTAAATTCGGGAATTATTACAGCGGAGAGGGTTCAAGCTGATGTTGTACTCAGCGCAGAATCAGGTAATCTTGAGCTTGATCATTGGGTGGGGAACGGCAGCTTGAAGACGGAATCAGGCAACATCCGGATTCAGGATCAGAAATCCACAAAGCTTGATCTGGAAGCTGAATCAGGTACTATTGATGTAGAGGCCAATCCGGACTTCAAAGGTTTCTACGACGCACAAGCAGAGTCGGGAATGGTAAATGTTCCTGATTCACCGCGGACAACGACCGATGTAATCAAGGCTCGCGTAGAATCTGGCACTATTAACATTCGGAATTAGAGACTAACCGCCGTCATCTCACACCACCGTACATGCGGGTCCACGAGGTTAACAAAGTTCCAGAGAACGAGAAAGTAAACATTCGCCAGCCCCCGTTCGGGATTTTCACCCTAGAGGTGACGCCTATGCTGGGCGCACATACAGAAGGAGGACGCCCGGGGGCGCCCTCCTTCTTCATGCTGATTCATTAAGCAATTTCTTGTGCAATAGCTTCCCGGTATGATTGAAGCGAGACATAGATCATGGTCTGCAGCACACTTTGATCCACCTCGGGGAGAATCTCCTCTGCATAATGCCAAGCGTTCTCCTCAATCAGCAAAGCAATCTTCTTCCGCTCAAGCTCATCCTCACACATATCGAATTGATCGGAAAGCATTGACAGATGGATGTCTGCTGAATGACCTAGCTCATGGGCAAAAACTATCCTTAGCACTTCCTCATATCGTTCCAGTGATCCGAAAATATTCAGACACTGCTTCTTAATCTCATCCAGGTACATCGTAATGCCGTGTTCATTCATGCTATATTTGCCGCCCACGTTCCGGCCACCGGGGAACCGGCCCCGAATGCGGACGGTGACTTGACTGCCTGTTCTCGCCACCAGCTCATCAAAAATTTGCTTCGCAATCGTTCTGTTCAATATACTCCCCTTATTTCTTCATGATTTACCAATTAAAGTAGGCTTATTATGCCTATTATAATGTAAATCAAGGGGATTTAGAACAATAAACTAACTATTACCCCAAAAAAACATCTATAAAACAACAAATTGACACAATATATCACACCGATATATTTTCTTCAGATCACACTCTTCACCTTAACACCAGGAAGGGCCTCGGCATGCAAGGTCTCTCCCAGAGACAAGCTTACCCAGGCACTCGCCCGGCTTGAGGCGAGCTCCGCCGGTCTGCCGATCAGTGTGCAGATCATCGGCAGGCCGAATCGGGAAGATCAAGTTCTGCTCATAATGAAGGCATTGGAGCAGCAGTTCAGCACCAAAGCCGACTACCCGTCAGGGATGAAGTGTACACGTTAACCCGCGGTGAGCGTGCTTGAAATACTTTCACAATCCAGCTAAAATAAAGGTACTAAGTATAGACGGATGACATGAAGAGGGTTGCAGGGTGATCTGCAGCCCTCTCTTTAGGTTGTTAGAAACGGCATCGCCGGAGTTCACCTTACCCTAAATTGATGGAGGCGGCTGACATGAAATTCGATGTGCTAGACCCTAGAGCTGCTGCGCTAAGTATATCTGATCCCCGCCTTGGTGAGCTGATCCGAAGAATTGGAGCCCTTAACATTCGCGTAGAGGACGATCCCTTCGTATCGCTGGTCAGATCGATTATTAGTCAACAGATTTCCGTGAAGGCTGCGGCTACGATCCGCGGTCGTGTGCTTGAGCTGACGGGAGAATTCACACCGGAAGCCATTCACCAGCAGGAGGATCAGGCGCTGCGGGCAGCGGGTCTGTCCGCCTCTAAGGTTACTTACCTGCGTGATTTGTGCAGCCGGGTTCTGTCCGGAGAGCTGAACTTCGCCCTCTTCCCTTCCATGACCAATGATGAAATTATCGCTGCGCTTACAGCTGTAAAAGGAATCGGCAAATGGACAGCGGAAATGTTCCTCATTTTTGCCATGGCCAGGTACGATGTAGTATCCGCCGGGGATGCGGGTCTGCAGCGCGCAGCCAAATGGCTCTACGGCCTGGAAGAACGGAAGGATAAGAAGTATCTGGAGCAGATATCCCACTTATGGACACCCTATGGGGCCATTGCCGGCCTGTACTTATGGGAGGCGATCAACTGCGGGGCGGTGGACTCGGCCTCAACGCTGGAGGAGTGGATCCAGGCTGCCCAGCAGCTAGAGCCATGATCTGCGTGGGCGGCATAAGCCTACAGTAACTTTTTACAATTATAAAACGTTTGAAAGATAAGCATGGAACTTTCACGGAATTTGCGATAACATGGACAATGGACTACTTAGGTAAATCCTGTAATTTTCCATATATTATAGAGTGGGGTTGAAAATAAATTGTTCTCTTTATCCGAAGTCAGCCGTCCTGCAAAACGGTTTCTTGCGGTGTGCATCGCGCTCGTGCTCGTTCTCTCCTGTATCATTGTATTGAGCTATAACAATTACTTTCTGCTCGGCGATTTGATTAAACGCAACAATGACGACGTAAAGTACATTCACAGCGCCAAGCTGCTGCTGAATCAGGGGATACTTGCCTATAATACAGGCGAGCAGCCATCTGCTTTCATTATGCCGGGAATGCCGATTCTGCTGGCAGGCGTCATGGCTATTTTTGGACAAGATGATGTGGGCATTAATGCCTTCCGTATTCTTCAGTGTGTCATGCAGGCTTTCTCCGTCTATTTGATCTTTATTATTGGCCGCCGCGTATTTAATACCCGAATTGCCTTGATCACCGCAGCGATCTGCGTCGTCTATCCGCCGGATTACTTCTCCTCGGGCAGCATCTTGTCCGAAACCACGTTCCGTACGATTCAGCTGCTGCTGATCTGTCTGGCTTTTGTCGCAATGGATAAACGTAAGACTGTCTGGTATATTCTCATAGGTCTGCTTGTAGCCATTGCCGCATACTTCAAGCCGCACGCGACCTTGTATCCGGCCATCTTCTTCATTCTATGGTGGAAACAGCGGACACCTTGGAAGGAAATCGTTAGATATTTAACAGCCATGGCTGTAGTCTACATACTGTGCCTCCTGCCTTGGTGGATACGGAATATGATCACCTTTGACAAGTTCATTCTGTTCACCAACTCGGGAGGAAGCCCCTTCCTGCTGGGAACCCGAATTCATGGGGCGCTGCCTCCTGCCGGATTCTTCACGGAGCACCCGGAGTATGATCCGAAGACGATCTTCCAGGGGGCGGACAGCGCTGCGGTCACCAAAGGCATCGACATTATCAAATACGGCTTTGTGCATGACCCGCTGAATTATATTTATTGGTATACTTTAGGCAGATGGGTCGAGCTGTATATTCATCCGTTCTATTCCCGGCCTTTCTGGCCGATCACCCGTCCGGTGATGAACGTGCTTCAAATGATTATGATGGCGGTAAGTATGATAGGACTCGTCTGGGCACTGATCAAGCACCCGATGAAGCGAATGCTGCCGCTGCTGCTTACGCTGGCTTATTTCACACTGATCTATCAGCCATTCGTAGCCTTTAACCGTTATGGTTATCCTAATGAGATCATATTGTTCTTATTTGCTGCTTATCTGATTGACCAATTTATTGTTATGAGACAAAAAGAACCATTGCTTAACGCAAATCAGGGAGGAACAGGCATCCGATGAAGATACTCATCATTATTCCGGCATATAACGAAGAAGGAAGTATTGTGCGGGTTATCCGTGATATTAACAAACATGCGCCAGAGGCGGACATTGTCGTCGTGAACGACGGGTCCACAGATCGTACCGAGGCGCTGGCACTGGAAGCGGGAGCACATGTGCTGACTATGCCTTTTAATGTGGGAATCGGAGGTGGCATGCAGACCGGCTATATGTACGCCCGCAATAATGGCTATGATGTCGCTATCCAGATGGATGCGGACGGTCAGCACCCTGCCGAGGAACTGCCCAAGCTGATAGCCAAAGCATCTGATCACGATCTCGTGATCGGCTCAAGGTTCGTGGAAGCTACATCCTACCGCTCGTCGAGTGCACGCCGGGTCGGCATCATCTTCTTCTCCAAGCTGGTGACCCTGGTGACCCGTCAGAAATTCACGGACACAACCAGCGGCTTCCGTGCAGCGGGACGCAAAGTGATAAATCTGTATTCCAACTATTATCCGATGGATTATCCTGAAGTTGAATCGATCGTATACCTGAAGCGCAGAGGCTGCCGGATTACGGAGGTCTCCACCGAAATGCGCTCCAGAGAGACCGGGAAGTCATCGATTACACCAATCAAATCCGTATATTATATGATTAAGGTTACGCTCTCTGTGCTAATGAGTGCGGTCCGCTATGATAAACCGAAAGCCGGTGAGATCGGGTGACTATCTACTTCCTGTCAGTAATTCTATCCTTCTTGTTCCTTGCTATTGTTCTTGAGCTGGTTCGCCACCAGAAGCTGAAGGAGCAGTACTCCCTGCTCTGGATTCTGTTCGGGGTTCTCTTGTTCATCATTTCGCTTAACGTCCGGTTTATTGAGACAATTGCTTCCTGGCTCGGTGTCAAATATGCGCCTGCCATGCTGTTCCTGTTCGGGCTGCTCTTCTGTTTCGCCTTCATTCTTCACTTGACGCTAGTGGTGACGAAGCTCTCCAATCAAGTACTCAGACTGACACAAGAGCTGACGATCCGCAAAGAAAAGGAGTCCCGTCATGGACAAGATGATTAGTTACGCCTACCTGCTCGGCAACATTCTGCTGCTGGTTACCGGGCAGATTCTGTTCAAGATCGGCCTGCAGAAGAATGGTGGCCTGTCCGGTATGGGACAATGGGCCAAGCTGATCTTCTCCCCGACTATTCTCGGCGGGCTTGCCTTATACGGAATTGCTACACTGCTCTGGTTCGCGGTGCTGAACCGGCTGCCGCTTACGGTAGCCTACCCGATGCAGAGTCTGGCTTACGTCTTCGCGATGGTTGCTGCTTACTTCATCTTTGGTGAAGTGATTACTATGACCAAGATTGCGGGTGTTGCCGTAATCCTGGTGGGTGTATACTTGCTGGCGAAGTAACGGGTTAGGGGTTAAAAAGAATACACACAAACAAGGCGCTCCCGGTAACGGGGCGCCTTGTTTGTTGCTGCGTACGCTACTTACATCCCTCGCTCTGCGGCGGACCCAGCCCGCTCCGCCGCCCGCTCATGCTTGCCCGGCCAGAATGCCCAACGGCCGAGAAGAACAGTAATGGCCGGAACCAGGAATGGCCGCACAATGAAGGTATCCAGCAGAACGCCGACGGCTGTGATGATGCCGAAGTGAACGAGGACCTGGATCGGCAGGCTCGCGAGAACCGCGAACGTCCCGGCCAGTATAATGCCGGCTGAGGTAATCACGGAGCCGGTCTCACTGACTCCTTGCCGGATCGCCTCTTTGAGCGGCATATGCTTTCTTTTCTCCCAAATGCTTGAGATCATGAAGATATTGTAGTCCTCACCCAGTGCCACCAGGAAGACGAAGGAATAGAGCGGAATCGCGCCCTGAATGGCGTCTGCTCCCATTCCATAGTGAAGAATAATCCACCCTAGTCCAAGCGCCGAGAAATACGACAGAATGACTGTAAGCACCAGATACACGGTGGCTACCACAGAGCGCAGATAGATGAGCAATAGCAGGGTGATTAGGCCAATGACAACAGGAATGATGATGCGTGTATCGCGGTCACCAGTGACTTTGGTGTCATACTGTGTTGCAGTAGCTCCACTGATCCAGACGGATTGATCTGGCGCGGACATGCCTGCCGCCTTAAGGGATTGCTCAGCGACGAGACGCAGGTCCGGAATATGATCCATAGCTTCCATGGAATAAGGATTCAGGTTGAACTGGACGTCATAGGCAATAATCTGCGGGTTCATCTTGCCCTTCTGAGGCTCGCCAACCTTATCTACATAATCCAGGGCTCCCAGCTTCTCAGCAAGATCCGTATGGTTGCCTTTCGTATCCACCATCAATTTAACCGGAGCAAGCTCCCCCTTCGAGAACTGCTTACCGATGATATCGAACCCTTCTCTGGAAGCCATGTTCTTCGGAAATGAGGATAAAATGTCATAAGTAAATTTGATCTGTGAAGAGAATGCGGCGAGTACACCGAGCACGAGAACCGCGGTAATCATAACTGCCCACGGTCTGCGTACGACAAAGCTGCCTATCCGCATTTTGCCCGGCTTCCGCTCCCGTACGGATCTACCTTTTGCACGGGCGCGCTCCTGTTCCATTTCCGGTGTACGCGGAATGAACGGCCAGAAGGATACCCGTCCGAAGATGGCAAGCAGAGCCGGCACCAGCGTGAGGCTGGCAATTCCCATAATGAGAATTGAAATACTGAACGGTATAGCAAACCGGTGGTAAGATCCATATTCGGCAAGCAGTAGAGCGAACAGGGACAGAACCACCGTGAATCCGCTCATGGCGATCGCCCCGGAAGAGCCTGTAATGGCCCGAAGCAGGGCCTTACTCTTGCTGCCTTCTTCATGGAGCAGCTGACGGAACCTGGAGATCAGGAACAGGCAATAATCTGTTCCAGCGCCGAACAGCAGTACCGTCATAATGGATATCGACTGCGAGTCGGCCACGATCCATCCTTTGTGAGCCATAATGCCAAGAACAGGGCTGACTACGCCATAGGCGAACCCCACTGCAATAAGCGGAATTAGCGCCAGAATGGGAGAACGATAGATCAGAAGCAGAATGACAAGAACCAGCACTACGGTCGACAAGAGCAGCGAGAAGTCTGCATTCTTGAACAATCCGGTCGCATCAATCGAGATTCCCACAGGTCCTGTGACCCTGGCTGTCATCTCTCCGCCAGCGGTGTTCTCTACCGCAAAAGGATCGCTGCCGAACTCCGAGGCGGCCTGACTCTTGAACTCATCCAGGCTCGTCTTGAGCTGATCCGTCTCCGCGGACTTACTAAATACAATTGGTGCAGCCAGTGTGCTGCCGTCCTTGGACAACTCCGCCTTCAGCGCAGGCAGCGGCGCTTTATGCAGCGGTACTATGAAGGTCATCTCAGGCAGTGGTGACTTCTCCACCTGCTCTGTGAGCTTCTGAATATGTACCAAATCTTCATCCTTCAGGCCGCCCTCCCGATGCCACACGATGATGGCCGGTACACCCTCCCCTGTAGGAAATTCACGGCTTGCTACCGCTTCGGCCTGAACCGACGGCTTGCTATCCGATAAATTCGGAGAATTGTTAATCTCCTCTTTGTTCACTCCTGGCCATATTACGCTCAGAACCGCAGCCAGGATCACCCATACCCCCAGCATGATCCATTTGCCGCGCCGACCCGAGACCCAGGCACCGAAGCCTTTCTTCTGCTGATCCACTTATGTTCCCTCCCAATTAAATTATTCGATCATTTCTAAAATCAGAAAATTCTAATTCGAGATTTCAACACGAATGACCCATCGGTCATTTCCAAGTCATATTATATATACCCACTCTGGGTTTGCGCAACCCAAGAAAAAAATTTCATTCTTAACTTCAACATCTAGACTGTTCTATAGCTCATTCCACTCCTTTAATAATTAAAGTCACAGGAATATGTTGACATTCGAATTGGCTGTGTTTATGATTGACTTAAAGTTAAGTCAAAAAAGGAGACAATATGCCGCGATCAAAAGAAGACAACCAGAAGATTCGTGAAGAACGGATAAATGAAATTAAAAATGCAACCATTCGTGTATATGCATCCAAAGGTTTTTTGGGGACCCAGATGGATGATATTGCGAAGGAGGCCGGCCTCGCGAAAGGGCTGCTATACTACTACTTCAAGAGCAAGATTGAGCTTTTTCAGTATGTGTTCAACGCTCTTATGGAAGAGGCCTTTCAATTCTCGCAGGCACAGACTTCAGAGGAAAGAAATCTGGAGCAGTCGCTTGAGGCCTTCATTCATTTCCTGCTCTCCTCAGCCTTCGAGAAGCCGGTATATCCATTGGTCTATAAAATGCTGCCGGAGGATTTAAGCCATGTGTTCCCCGACAACGCTCAGGAAATGCAGCAAGCCTTCTTTAATCGTTTTAATAGGCCAACGGTAGAGCGGTTTAAATCTGCCATGGACAGAGGGGAAATTCCGGAAGGAAACCCGATGCTGCAAGCACTCTTGTTCGCAAGCGGAGTTCTGACGATATCTCACCTCATCGCGAGCAGACCGTCCATTACAGATGGAAAAGGTCAAGATCAAGTCATCGAAGAAATGAAACAACTATTATTTCACGGTATATTTGGTAGGGGGAATGGATGTGAGTAAACCTTTCAAAGCAAAAGGCTCCATTGTAGTATTTGCCATGGCATTAGGACTCTTGATGGCGTCGCTGGACAACACGATCGTCTCAGCCTGCATCAGCAGTGTAATTCAGGATTTGAGCGGATTCGAATCGATGAGCTGGGTATTTACAGCTTACATGCTGGCCTCGACCAGCACGATGCTGATTTTTGGCAAGCTGTCCGATATCCTGGGTAGAAAACTATTCTATCTGATCGGCATTGCCTTTTTTCTAATCGGGTCTGCCTTGTGCGGTCAGGCTCATACGATGGGTGAACTGATTGCATTTCGTGCGGTTCAGGGCATTGGTTCAGGCGCTTTGTTCCCGATCAGCTTCTCCATTATCTATGCCGCATTTCCGGATCAAAAACAAGCAGCTAAGCTTACCGGAGTATTTGCCGGAATATTCGGGATTTCCTCCGTGTTCGGACCGCAGCTGGGCACCTACATCACGACACACCTAAGCTGGCGCTGGTGTTTCTATATTAATGTTCCACTCGGCGTAATCTCGTTCTTGCTCCTGCTGTTCGCTGTCAAGGAGTCTAAAGCGGCCAAAAAACCGTCGATCGATTATCTCGGCACCTTTCTGCTGGTGGTCTCCACGATATCCCTGATGCTGGCCCTTAATTGGGGCGGGAAAGACTATGCCTGGAGCTCTTGGCAAGTTCTCGGACTGTTCGCTATAAGCCTTGTAGGTATCGTTCTGTTTATTATTACGGAAATGAAAGCCAAGGAGCCGATCCTGCCGCTGGCCATCTATAAAAACTCCGTGGTCCGTGGGATCAGTATCCTGTCCTTTATTCAGGGCGTGGTTATGTTCTCGGCGATCACGTACATACCTATTTTCTCTGTTGCTGTCTTGGGTCAAAAGAACTCCAACTCTCTTTTGACCCCGCTCATGCTTTCCCTCCTGGTAGGTGCTATTCTGGCCGGCGGACTCATGTTCAAGCTGTCCTACCGTGCTTTGCTCGGAGGATCGTCTCTACTAGGCGCCGGAGCGATATATTTCCTTATGACCGCAAGTCATTCGGCAAGCTCCTGGTACATGATCTCCATTATGATCGTGATGGGCATCTGCTCCATAGGGCCACTCATGAGCATTTCACAAATGGGCATCGCCCAAAATGTAAGCCCGGAATACATCGGTCTTTCTTCTTCTCTGGGCGGTTTCTGGCGCAACATTGGCGCGGTCGTTGGAACTTCAATTACAGCTACTGTAGTCAACAACCAATTTAAATCCATTCTTGAAGGAAAAGCGGCTTCGGCGCACATCCCTTCTGACAAAGTAGATTCACTCGCAAATCCGCAGCTAATCATGAATGCCAAAGGTTCACTTCCTGCTCCCTGGATCCATACGCTTCAGGATTCACTGGGAACAGCTATCAATCATGGCTATATTGTTGCGTTCTCGTTCGCGGTACTGGCTATTTTCGTTTCGCTCATGATTAAGGGCAAAGCAGCACCACGCACTTTGGAACCCGATGCGGTTGCCAGCCCTTCCTCATCATAATGGTGGCTGTAATAATACGTATCCGTGCCTAGCCTAAGAGGGTGTTTTGTGAGATGTTCCACGAACAGAACGTTGCATTCAGCATGACCCGAACTCTAATCATCGGCTTATGCTCACCCATTCTCTTAAGACAAGCCGACATAGGTCATAAACGCCAAACAGCAAGTCTCCAGTACCTTGGAAACTTGCTGTTTGTTTATGCATAATCCTATCGTTATCCTGCAACCTCTTGAGCGCTTCTGTTATTGAACTGGCTGTTATAGAGGTCGGCGTAGAAGCCGCCCTTATGCAGCAGATCTTCATGTGTACCCTTCTCAATGACTTTACCGTGATTCATCACCAGAATCAGACTCGCATCCCGGATGGTCGATAGACGATGGGCAATGACAAAGCTGGTTCTGTTCTTCATCAGCTCATTCATCGCTTTCTGAATCAGCACCTCGGTCCGGGTGTCCACGCTGCTTGTCGCTTCATCCAGAATCAGAATGGATGGATCGGCGAGAATGGCGCGGGCAATAGTCAGCAGCTGCTTCTGTCCCTGGGATATGTTCGAGGCTTCTTCATTGAGAATCGTATCATATCCATCAGGCAGCGTGCGGATGAAGTGGTCCGCATGTGCAGTCTTGGCAGCTGCAACGACTTCCTCTTCCGTAGCTCCAATACGGCCATACGCGATATTGTCCCGAATTGTCCCGTTAAAGAGCCAGGTGTCTTGAAGAACCATCCCGAACAAGTTACGCAGATTCCCCCGCTTGAAGTCGGTAATATTCACCCCGTCTACGGTAATTCGGCCTTCATTCACTTCGTAGAAGCGCATAAGCAGATTAATGAGGGTGGTCTTGCCCGCCCCAGTCGGTCCGACAATGGCAATCGTCTGTCCCTGCTTAACATCTATGTTCATATCCTCAATCAGCATTTGCTGGTCATTGTATCCGAAGCTTACGTGCTCGAAAGCTACATCTCCCCGGACTTCAGCAAGCTCCACAGGCCGCGTCGCCTCCGGTACTTCTTCCTCCTCGTCGAGCAGCTCAAATACCCGTTCAGCCGAAGCGACTGTAGATTGAATGATGTTAGCAATGTTGGCGGTTTGTGTAATCGGCATCGTGAACTGGCGTACATACTGGATGAAGGCCTGAATATCCCCGATATCCATCGCTTTACGAGTGACCATGATCCCGCCAATGACACTGATCAGAACATAGCCGATATTTCCAATGAAGCTCATGATCGGCATGATTAACCCCGAGATGAACTGGGCCTTCCAACCGGATTCATATAACCGCTCATTGATCTGATCGAACTTCTCGATCGACTTCTCCTCACGTCCGAACGCTTTGATAATCCGGTGTCCGGTATACATTTCCTCTACATGTCCGTTCAGTTCTCCCAAATTGTGCTGCTGGCCGATAAAATGCTTCTGTGAGCTCCCGCTAATCTTCTTGATCGCCAGAAAGCTGACAGGCAGCGTAATCAGAGCGATCAGTGTCAGCAGAGGGCTGATCGTCAGCATCATTACGATAACCCCAATGATGGTAAGTACCGAGGTAATCAGCTGGGTTAAGCTCTGCTGGAGCGTGGTGCTGATGTTATCCACGTCATTCACGGCACGGCTTAGAATTTCCCCATTTGTACGAGAGTCGAAGTATTTAAGCGGCAGTCTGCCCAGCTTATCATTAACATCCCGCCGAAGATCGTAGACCGTCTTCTGCGATACCCCAGCCATTAATAATTGCATAATATAAGTGAATCCGGAACTGATGATATAGAGTACAAGCAGGAATAGAATAATCCTCCATATATATCCAAAATCGATATGTGCTCCAGCAACATGCATCAACTTGCCTTTAATTCCTTCGAACAGCTCGGTAGTTGCCTTCCCCATAATCTTCGGACTTATAATACTAAATATCGTACTCAGCACGGCCATAGCAATAACGGCGATGATCTGAGCACGGTGCGGCTTCAAATATTTAAGCAATCTACGAAGTGTGCCTTTAAAATCCTTAGCCTTCTCCCCCGGCAGGACCATGCCCGGACCCCCAGGTCCATGACCTCTGCCGAATCCCCCACCTGGAGGCCCCTGTCTGCGCGGCTCACTCATGCGATCTCCTCCTCTGACAGCTGGGAATATACGATCTCACGATAAACTTCACTGCTCTCAAGCAGTTCACGGTGTGTACCCATCCCTGCAATGCGGCTCTCATCCATAACGATAATCCGGTCGGCATCCTTCACCGTGCTTACGCGCTGAGCCACGATAATGACGGTGGATTCGCCTGTCTCATCCTTCAATGCCGCCCGCAGCTTCGCATCTGTCTTGAAGTCCAGAGCGGAGAAGCTATCGTCAAAGATATAAATCTCCGGTCTTCTGACGAGCGCTCTTGCAATGGACAAACGCTGCTTCTGACCACCGGATACATTGTTACCCCCTTGGGATATCTCAGCATCGTACCCTTTCTCCATCTCTGAGATGAAATCCTCAACCTGAGCAATACGTGCCGCTTGCTCAACTTCTTCGTCCGTCGCTGCTTCATTCCCGTAGCGGATATTATCCGCAATGGAGCCGGTGAACAGCACGGCCTTCTGCGGCACGAAGCCGACCTTCGCCCGAAGCTCCTCCTGGGGAATGTCACGGACATCCTGACCGTCAACCAGCACGCGGCCGCTGCCCACATCATAGAAGCGCGGTATCAGGCTGATCAGTGTTGATTTCCCCGAACCGGTACCTCCAATAATAGCGGTAACCTCGCCCGGCTTGGCACGGAACGAAATGCCTGACACCGCGGGCTGTTCCGCTCCCGGATAGCTGAAGCTGACATCATCGAACTCCACATATCCTTTCAAGCTTGGTACAGCAGACTGCTCATTCTCTCTAGAATCAAGCCCAGTATTGTCGGCAGTCTGAGCAGGCTCCGCATCCTTGATCACAGGCAGCGTATCCAGCACCTCATTAATCCGAACGGCTGATGCTGAAGCTCTTGGGACCATGACGAACATGATGGATACCATAATGAACGAGAACATGATCTGCATGGCATACTGCAGGAATGCGATCAGGTCGCCAACGGCCATGCTGCCATTATCAATACGGATGCCTCCGTACCATATAATTGCAATGGAGGATACGTTCAGAACGAGCATCATCGTGGGCATCATCGCAGCCATGACCTTGTTCACTTTAATTGAAGTTTCTGTGAGGTCAAAATTGGCCTTCTCAAACCGCTTTGCTTCATGCTCGGTCCGATTGAACGAGCGGATGACACGAATCCCGGTCAATCCTTCACGAAGAACCAGATTCAAGCGGTCAATTCTTTTCTGAATAATCTTAAATAGTGGAATACCTCTGCCCGCAATCAGGAAAATCGCACCCACCAATACCGGAATAATCACCACAAATACGAGCGAGAGCGTCTTGTCCTTCGACATCGCCATGATAATGCCCCCGATCGCTAGCAGCGGCGCACTTACCATCATGCGCATCATCATCAGGAGAACCTGCTGAATTTGGGTAATATCATTCGTCGTACGCGTAATGAGTGAGGCGGTACCGAGCTTATCGAACTCTTCCAGCGAGAATCGCTCTACATGCGAGAACACTTTGCTCCGCAGTGTCTTGCCGAATCCCGTAGCCACCCGTGAGGAGAAATAGCTGGCCGCAATGGAAGTAATAATGCCTCCGAGAGCGACAACCAGCATAAATAGCCCGATTCGCCAAATATATCCGATGTCTCCTTGGACAACCCCCGTATTCACAATATCCGCCATCAGTGTTGGCAGATACAACTCAGACAAAGACTGAAGAAACACAAGTACAATTACGAAAATCAGTGGAATACGGTATGGCTTCAAAAAACGAAAAATTCTGATCATATACGCTCCCCTCCCACGACTTAACATCGTGTATCTTTATTGATCGCGCTTCTCTTCCTCTTCCCGGCCCTGATAATCACTGAGGAACCGGGTAACCTTCTCCAGCAGCTCCGCCAGCTGCTGACTCTGTTCCTCACCCAAATGCTCATATAATTCATAGAACCTTCCGAAGAAGGACTCCATCGCTTTGTGTGTTAACTCGGCGCCCTCTTGGGTCAGCTTGACACGGACAACCCTCCGATCACTCGGGTCCATCCTGCGTTCTACCAGTCCCCCGGCCTCCACACTATTAATCAGCTGGGTAACCGTGGGCGAAGTTACTTCCAGCGCACTGCTGAGCTCCGATACCGTGAATCCCTCCTTATGGTTCTTCATGCCTCTCTTGATATAAAAGAGCAGCTTCATCTCACTTGGCTTACACTGCCCTACTGAGGGTCTGCGCCAATCCGCCCTGCGGGCACGGTTAAAGGCGTCGAACAACCTTTGTACCTTCGGATTCTCGTTGATGTCCACTTATTCACCCTCTTTGGATTTGTTTGCACTATTTAATAATTAGGTAACCTATTATATTGCAAAGCTAATTATATTCCTCTCTCTAAGCCAAGTCAATAATGTTTACTCCCGCTTAAATAGATACCAAAAAGGCCCCCCAATTCGAGGGACCTTGTCATATGCAATCACCAGCTATTTGCCCGTCGCCCTGTCTGGGCGAGCTCAGGCTTGGCTGGCAATTAAGATATTGCTAACTGCTTAAGGCTCCTTACTGCTTCTTCTGATTAGGTTCTGTTGACGGCTTAGGGCCTTGCGGTACCTTCTGCTGACCAGGCAGGTCTTTCAGGCTCTTGAACGTGTAGCCCTGTCTTCTGGCTTCGTCGATGATGGATGCAAGCGCATCTGTATTATCCTTGGAAATCGCATGAATGAGCAGCACAGCGCCTGGATGCAGCTGACTGGTCACCTTTCGGAAGGCGTAGTCTGCGCCCTTCTGGTCATTCACATCCCAATCCTTATAGGCCACAGACCAGAAGACATTCGTATATCCGTACTGGCGCGTTACGCTCAGGGTACGATCATTGAATATGCCTCTTGGCGGGCGCAGGAAGGTCATCTCCTTCACTCCGGTCACTTCCGATACAGCCTGCTTTACCTTATCCAGCTCTTCCTTGATGCGCTCGTTGGATACCGTCGTCATATCAGGATGGCTCCAGGAGTGGTTGCCGATAATATGCCCCTCCGCAGCCATTCGTTTGACGAGCTTAGGCTGATCCTTCACATAGTGCCCGGTAATGAAGAATGCCGCAGGCACTTTTTTCTCCTTCAAGGTATCCAGAATCTTGGAGGTATAGCCTTTATTCTCATAGCCATTGTCAAAGGTGAGGAAGATGTCCTTCTTGGTGGTGTCCCCTGTGAAAATGGCTCCATTCTTATCGATGATATCCTTGAACCCTTCCTCATTGATGGAAGGAAGACTTCCATTAACGCTCTTCTTGAACCCGAAATGAAACGGTCCATCTGCCCTGGCCGTATTACCTGATGTAGCCAAGCTTAATCCCAAGCACATGCATATGGCTGCCGCCATCCATACCCTACGTTTCATTGATGTTCTCCCTTGTGTATATTCGTGAGGCGATCTTGTTCTATAGCAATATGATCTTAACTTTTGTTAATTGAGCCGCTTCTATACCTGAATTACAGAAATAACGCATTTAATGTATAAATCCCAATACAGAAAGGCATGAAGGTAATTGGAGGAACAACAAAATCCGAAGACCCAAAAGAAGAATTCCCTCTGGCGGCTGGGCACTCTGCTCGCATTAATCCTAGCCAAAGGGAAGACTCTGCTCGCCATCTTAAAATTCAGCAAACTGGGCGGTGCCCTTATTTCCATGGCGCTGTCCATAGGAGCCTACGCCATCATTTATCCTTGGGGCTTTGCGGTAGGCCTTGTCCTGCTCCTGTTCGTACATGAGCTGGGTCATGTACTTGCTGCCAAGCGGAAGGGGCTGCCGGTATCAGCTCCGCTGTTCATTCCTTTCCTCGGTGCATTAATCACGATGAAGCGGAATCCGCGGGATGCCCAGACCGAGGCCTATATTGCACTTGGCGGCCCCATCCTTGGAAGTCTCGGTGCCCTAGTCATGTTCGGCGCTGCGTATTACCTGGACAGCCCTCTGCTGTATGTACTGGCCAATGTAGGCTTCTTCCTTAACCTGCTTAATCTGCTGCCCATTCATCCGCTGGATGGGGGCAGGATTGCCACCGCAGTAACCCGCTGGCTATGGCTGGTTGGACTCGTTGGCGGTCTCTACATCATCATTTACCTTAAATCATTCTTATTTCTTATTATTTGGGTTCTGTTCGCCATTGAACTATATGAGAAATTCGGACGCAAGAAGAAACAGGCTCCACGTTCACTCCGGGGTACATTCCAGGTCCCGGTAGAGCACCTGCGGGAACAAGGCTACCTCATCCCTGGAACCGGGCACCGGAGAGACCTGCCTTTCACGACGTACAGCGAACTGGACGGTCAGCAGTATGTTAAGGCGGTATGGGAGGGACTTCATTTCGAGGGATTGATCGCCCTGCCTCAGCAGGGTCTGATCCAGAGAGTACAAGTGGTTCACATTGATCATATGGAGAAGGAAGACGGCCTGCACCTATCCATACAATGCCAGGTCGATTATGAGATCTTCGAGAATAACAAGTACTATGATGTCCCGATGGCTTCCCGTATAGGCTACGGAATTACCTATGTCCTGCTTGCAGGAGGATTGGCTGGAATGATGTATGTGGTTCATCAGGTAGGCAATCTCACATAACTAACCCTGAACAAATAGAGGCTGGTCGCCCGTCTTCACGACAGGTACCAGCCTCTTTGGCCATTCTCTTATTCGTCTTGCCCCGACTTCGAAAGACCGCTGTTTCTTATACTAAAGGTAAAGTAAACAATTAACCCAATTACCATCCAGATCAGGAAAGCTTCCCATGTCACCAGCGGCAGGCTGAACAGCAAATATCCACAGAAAATGATCGCAAGCAGCGGAATCACAGGCACCCATGGCACCCGGAAGGAGCGCTGCAGATCAGGACGGGCCTTGCGCAGAATAATAATACCGATGGCCACCGAGATGAACGCGAAGAGCGTTCCAATACTGACCAGATCCGACAGTCTGTCGAGGGGAAGCACGCCCGCGAAGAACGCAACGATAATTCCTGTTGCCCATGTACTGATCGTTGGTGCTTTTGTCTTAGGATTAAGCTGGGACAGCCTCTTCGGAAGCAAGCCGTCGCGTCCCATCGCATAGAGCAGACGCGTCTGCCCGTACAAGAGCACGAACAATACCGTAGTAATCCCGACAATGGCTCCGAGTGAAATGAACCCGGCAATCCAGTCTTGATGAATGAACTGAATGGCGAAGGCCACCGGGTTCTTCACATCAAGCAACTGGTAAGGTACAATGCCGGTCAGTACAGCGGTCACGAGAACATACAGCAGGGCACACACAATAAGTGAGGCAATAATACCCCGCGGCAGATCTCTCTGCGGATTACGCACTTCCTCTGCTGCGGTAGCGACTACGTCAAAGCCGATATATGCGATGAACGCGGTGGCTGCACCCGTCATCACCCCCCCGAAGCCAAACGGCATAAATGGGGACCAGTTGGAGGGCTTCACGTAGAAGACTCCGACTACTAGGAACAGCACGATGACTGCGATCTTAAGCACCACCATGATCGTATTCAGCCGGGTTGATTCTTTGGCTCCCCGCGAGACCACAAAAGTCAGCAGCAGAGCAATGAGAATGGCCGGCAGATCAATATAAGTGCCTTTGCTCGTATCAAAAGCACTGGTGAAAGCATGCGGCAGGTGAATGCCAAAGCCGGACATCAGGCCCTGAAAGTATCCCGACCATCCACTGGCGACCATCGAGGCAGCGAAGCCATATTCCAAGATGAGGTCCCAGCCTAATATCCAGGCGATGATCTCTCCGAAGGTGGCATAGCTGTAAGTATATGCACTGCCGGAGACAGGTACCATCGAGGCCAGCTCCGCATAGCAGAGGGCACAGAAGGCACAGACCAATCCTGCTATAACGAACGACAAGATCAGAGCAGGGCCTGCATGCTGGGCTGCTGCCACCCCGGTCATTACAAAGATCCCGGTTCCCACCACGCAGCCAATACCAAGCATTGTCAGATCGAATGCGCCCAGCTCTTTCTTTAATGTATTGCCTTTGTCCTTCATCTCCATCATTGATGAGATGGACTTCTTCCTCATTACATTCATCCAGATTCCCCTACTCTAAATTTAGTCAGTTTTTGTTTGTGATGAAATACGATATCTTGTATCATATTTCGCTATTATAAGGAATTTAACCAAACAAAAGAAGAATAAGCTGTGAGGTAATATATTACTTTTCTTTTTTGTCAAATTTACGAACACAAAAAAGCACCCATGTCGGATGCTTTCGCTGATATTCCAAGCTTTCGAGCGTCTTACTTGGCGGACTCGCGCTGCACCAGATCGGAGACGACCTGCTCCATCGTTATGGATGAAAGCTCCTTTTCCATGGCGCTTTGCGCCCGGGTGAAAGAAGACTCCAGAGTCGATTGGATGTTCCGTCCAACGGGGCATTCAGGGTTCGGGTTGCTGTGAATGGAGAACAGCTCATCTGAAATATCCACTTGAACCGCCCGGTAGACATCAAGTAAGGTGATCTCCGCAAGTGGACGCGCAAGCCTGGCTCCAGCTACACCTGCCGAGGTCATCACAAGCTCTGCACGGCTTAACATACCCATAATCCGGCGTATCACGACAGGATTCGTATTTACGCTGCCCGCAATGAACTCGGAAGTAATACGTCCTTCCTTCTCCAAATCGAGCAGGGATAATATATGCACTGCAACTGAAAAGCGGCTGCTGATCGCCATTTCGTCTACCTCCTAAGCCTAGTATAACCCTGATTATACCAGAGACTCCCCTGCTTGTTATTCCTCCCCGGTTAATACTTCTTGGGCGAAACGAATCCATTCCCTTGCAGCGAACGATAAATAGCGGTCCTCCCGCCAAATGATACCGAGATTCCAGGGGATTACTGGGTCCACCAAAGGCAGAATGGTAACCCGGGAAGGGTCCACCTCCCGGCACACCGTCTCTGGCAGGAGGGCGATTCCCAGGTTAGCCGCTACCATCTCACTAATTAAGTCCCATTGGGAGCTCTCATAGATGACCCGGGGTTGAAATCCAACGCGGACACATTCCGTAATAATCCGGTCATGAAGGACGAAGTCCTCCCGGAACAAGACAAAGGACTCCTCTACAAGTTCGGTTAGGGGGGCTTCCTTCCGGCCCGCAAGCCGATGTGATGGATGCACGAGCAGATTCAGCTTCTCTTCCACAAAGGAGAAGCACTCAAGCCCTTCCACGGTTACGGGGAGCACAGTGATACCTACATCCAGCGCTCCGCTGTCCGTGTCCGCCTCCACCTTCTTGGCCCCATCCTCAAACAGCTGAATCGTAATGTCCGGGTAACGCTTATGGAACTGTCCGATGATCTTCGGGAAGAAGCTGGCTCCCACCATCGGCGGAAGACCGATCCTTATATGTCCCTTCTTCAAATTCCGCAGATCATCCAGCTCTGCAGACATATTGTTGAATGATTTGACGATATTCTGAGCCTGATTAACCATAATCTGACCTGCATCCGTTAGACTGATCCGCTTGCCAATTCTGTCAAATAAGACGATCCCGAGTTCTTCCTCCATCTGCCTGATCGTCTTGCTGATGGTCGGCTGTGTGATATACAGCGACTCAGCCGCTTTCGTGAAGCTCTTCAAACGGGCTACCTCAATAAGATACTGCAGTTGACGGATATCCACAGGAAGCACCTCTTCTTCTATCATAGCCATTTGGAATGTGAAACATTCAATATATGCATTATACCTATGAAAGTAATTGATGTAAAATTTCAATATACACAGAAAATGAAAAGAGGCTTTTGTAAATGGGAAAACTAAAGTCCTTGTTGATGGGCGTTCTCCAAATCGCCATCCTGTTCTTTATTTCCATGGCTATGAATAAAATTGTGGATCTGCTTCACTTGAATATACCTGGAAGTATCCTCGGAATTATCGTCATATTTACGCTGCTGAAGACCGGCGTTGTGAAGCTGGAGTGGATCGAGAAAGGCGCTAATTGGCTGCTGGCAGAGCTGCTTCTGTTCTTCATCCCTTCCGCGGTAGGCATAATGAAGTACATTCCCATGTTAGAAAGTGATGGAGTTCGCATCCTGATCGTCGTTATTTTTAGTACATTTATTGTCATGGCCAGCTCCGGACTTACCGCGTCCCGGATCGCCAAGCGAAAGGAGAAGCAAATATGATTACCGGTCTAATCTGTCTGTTCATCACGGTAAGCCTTTATTTTGTATGCAAAAAATTGTACGGATTCAAGCCGCGTGTCTATTTATCGCCACTGCTTGTGACGCCGCTGATCTTGGTCGCCGGGCTTCTGCTCGTTCATATTCCTTATGAAGCCTACAACAGCGGAGGGAAATGGCTTAGCAGCATGCTGCAGCCGGCAACGATTGCCTTTGCCGTACCTCTGTTCAAATACTATAAAGTACTCAAGAAACATGCGGCCTTGATTCTGATCAGCGTCCTGTCCGGTTCCGTTGTGGCCATGGTATCTTCCCTGCTGCTCGCCCAGAGCATGCATCTGGATAATGCCCTCGTGAGCAGCCTTGTGCCGCGCTCCGTCACTACCCCAATAGCCATGAGTGTCTCCGAGGTGATTGGCGGCGTACCGAACATCACGGCCGTATTCGTCATTATCACCGGGCTTCTCGGTTCAATTATCGGTCCAATGATCGTGAAGATGTTCCGGATCGATAATGAGGTTGCACGCGGTGTCCTGCTTGGTACAGGCGCTCACGGTACTGGCACCTCGAAAGCCTTCGAGCTGAGCTCGCTGACAGGTACCATCTCCAGCATTTCGATGATTGTTGCCGCCTTGTTCACCCTTGGGGCAGCACCACTGATCATCTCCGTGTTAGCTCGTCTATAGTTGTAACAACCGCCTTTCTCATACTGAAGAAGCTCTGTCCCCAGGACAGGGCTTTATTAATATCAGGTTAGCCAGAAATATTATTTATCCTGCATCAAATGGATGTAAATGTATTCCCTGAAGCACGCCAGACGGTCGAAGGTTCGATTGAGGAAGTGCTCGGCGGATCCAAGACTGCCAAGCAGGCGCTTGATGATGCAGCCAAAGCGATCACGGAGAAGATCAGCAATTACAACAAAACCGTTCAGAAGTAAGTGTATATACGCCAAGAAGAACCGCAGGGCCCACACAGGCTTTGCGGTTCTTCTTGGCTTTGCTCTGAACACCCGTCAGCTTATTTATGCTTGATCTGCCTACCCAGGTTCTTATTTACCCATTTCACTATTTCGGATTCGCTGCCTGCACCTAGCTCTTCCGAGAATTCAGCATCCATGTTGTCTGCCGCCTCCTGCCCGGCGAAATTCCGCAGAGCCGAGCGGTATGCCTCATCCGGCATTTGAAGGTCGCTCTTCATGCTCTTATTGTTATTCATTCTTGCTGCCCCTTTCGCTATGATCTGCAGATTTCCTCTCCAGAATGCTCCGAAGAGCTTCGCGGTAAGCCTTATCTCCGGCGTCATCATCGCCCTCAGGCACCTGCTTCACTGCCTGCTCGGGCTCGGCCATTTGCCTTAGAGCCCGGCGGTATTGTTCATCGCGGCTAGTCGTCCCGGTTCTGGACAGAAGCTTGTCCACTGCTGCTCCGGAATCATCCCTATGAGCGGCTGAGACCTGGTCATGGGAACCTGCCTGCGGCTCTGGCTGGATTTGCAGTGCCAGATCACTCTGGCGTTCTGGTTCTTGCTGCGGCTTCGCGATCTGTTCTAATGTTCCTATATGCTGCTGCTCCGCAATTTGTTCTGTTGTCGCTCTAGGCTCCGGCTTCCCGATCTGATCTGATGTAGCCTTACGATCAGGCTCCACAATCTGTTCCGTTGCCGCTCCACGATCAGGCTCCGCGACTTGTCCTCTTGCCGCTCCACGGTTCGGCTTCGTGCTCATTCCCGGTGCATGGAGCTCCGGCTCATCTTCAAGCCTCGACTCAGCTACAGGCTCCAATATTTCATTGATCTGCATCACAGTGGGATCAAGCCGGGCAGGATCATCAGCTGCCGGACGGACTGCTCGGTCCGATAGAGCAGCTGCTTCCCCGGAGCCTTGTCCCTCTGTTCTCTCCTGCTGCTCTCTAACCCTTCTGCTGGTACGGATATTGAATATAACGAGGAATATAACCCCAATGACCACCAAAGCTGCAAATGCGTACTCCATAGAGCGCCCCCTACCTGGTCTGTGCATCCGATAATTTAGCCGCGACGCTCGCGGCCCTCTGGCCCAAAGCTCTGCCAAGGATTAAATCCTTCTCAGACGGCAGATTGGGCGGGTCATAAGGGGATAGCTCTACAGGACAGGTAACTCCAACCCCGTAATAAGAACCGTACAGGGCATTCTCCCGGATATTTCCCGGAAGGCCGACAATGATCATACCTTGATGCAACATGGGAACAATCAGATTCAGCAGGGTTGCCTCAACCCCTCCGTGTACCGTAGCGGTTGTACAGAACACGGCACCTACCTTGCCGACAAGCGCGCCCTGTGCCCATAGATACCCCAGCTTATCAATCCAATTCTTCAGCCCGCCGCTGATCGACCCGAAATGTCCCGGGCAGCCCCAGAGGATTGCATCCATCTTGGTCAAATCCTCCACCCTTGCGTCCTTAACATGATGCAGATGCACCTTGCTACCTGGAATCTCCGCCCCTTGCGCCACGGCGCGGGCTAATGCTTCGGTATGACCGTTATCACTGTCATATACGACATAAATATTCATATCCATTCCCCTTTACCTTCTATCCTTCGTGTATTGGTATGCCCGGAATAGCTGAGAATCATTAGCTCCCCATACTGAATAAGGGAAGAACTTTCAGGAAATCCTCTTCACAGGAATGAGAGCATGAACTTCGACAATACAAGGAGGGGGCAATTCCTATGAGTTCACGTGCAATTCTGGTCAATATTCTGGTTATCGTGGTTATTCTGGCCGGGGCGGGGGCAGGAATCTACTATTACAATCAGAACGCCAACTATGTCAAAACAGATAATGCACAGGTTGCTGGCCAGCCCATCACGATCAGTGCGCCAGCAGCCGGTAAGCTGGTAAGGTGGAATGCCAAGGTTGGTCAGGTCTACAGCGCGGGTGACCGCCTTGGCTCTGTTCAGTCCACAGCTGGAGCAACCGACATCACACTTCCGGTGTCCGGTACGGTCGTACAGCAGTCCGGGGTACAGAATGCTCTGGTTGCGGCGGGTACGCCGCTAGGACGGGCTTATGATTTCGATAACCTTTGGATTACCGCCAATATTGATGAGACCCGGATTAACGATATTAAAGCCGGCCAGAGCGTAGATGTGTATATTGATGCTTTTCCAGGAACGATCATATCGGGCAAGGTTGACAGTATCGGACTGGCCACTGCAGGCACCTTCTCCTTGCTCCCGACCTCCAACACCAATGCCAACTATACCAAGGTGGCTCAGGTCATTCCGATTGTGATTACCGTAGAGGGCTATAAGGGGCTTGGCATTGTTCCAGGCATGAACGCATCGGTAAGAATTCATATTTAGGGGGCACCTATGGAAAATATATCGCTCGGCCGCACCCTGACCGTTCTTATGCTGGGCGCGTTCATCTCCATCCTGAACCAGACACTTCTGAATGTGGCAATCCCGCATCTGATGAACGACTTTAACGTGTCAGCGACAACGGTCCAGTGGCTGTCGACCGCCTATATGCTGGTCAACGGCGTCCTGATTCCGATTACCGCCTTTCTGATTGAATCATTCGGAACACGGTCATTGTTCATCTGGGCTATGGCCATATTTGGAGCCGGCTCTGTCATATGCGCGGTAGCCCCCACCTTCTCCATCATGCTGATCGGCCGAATCATCCAAGCTGGCGGCGCAGGCATCATCATGCCTCTTGTGATGAATGTATTCCTGACGGTCTTTCCTCCCGAAAGGCGGGGTGCTGCCATGGGAACGATGGGCATTGCCATGATGTTCGCCCCTGCGATTGGTCCAACCCTGTCCGGTTGGATCGTGGAGCACTACACTTGGCGCATTCTGTTCATCATGGTCATTCCGCTGACTTTGCTCGATATCATCTTGTCCTGGCTCTGGCTGCGAAATGTGTCCAAGCTGTCTTCACCCAAGTTCGATGTACTTGGCACCCTCTTCTCCACCCTTGGATTCGGCTCCCTGCTGTATGGCTTCAGCTCCGCGGGCAGCAAAGGGTGGGGCAGCGCCACGGTCGTAATTACACTTGTGCTGGGTGTCCTGTTCATCCTGCTCTTCGTCTTCCGGGAGCTCGGAATGGAGAGTCCGATGCTGGAGTTCCGTGTGTTCAAGTATGATATCTTCACCATCTCTACCTTTATTGGCTCTACCGTAAATATGACCTTGTTCGGGGCCATGCTGCTCCTGCCGATCTATCTGCAGAATATCCGAGGCTTCACACCGCTTGCATCCGGCCTGCTCCTTCTCCCAGGTGCGCTGCTAATGGGGGTGATGTCGCCGATCTCGGGAAGCATCTTCGACCGGATCGGCGCACGTCCACTGGCGATCATCGGTCTTGCGATCACCGCAATCACGACTTGGGAGTTCAGCAGGCTGACCTCAGATACTACTTACGGTCACATTATGATGGTCTACACGGTGCGCAGCTTCGGCATGTCCCTCTTGATGATGTCTGTGCAGACAGAGGGGCTTAATCAGCTGCCCCGGCATCTCGGGAGTCATGGAACGGCCATGTCCAACACCGTCCGGCAGATTGCCGGCTCGATTGGGACCGCCCTGCTCGTCACAGTAATGACAACGAAGACCACCGTGCATCTGGCTGACTACGGAAATGCAGTTACGACGAACAATCCATCCGTAACAGATCAGATCGGGAACCTCAGCCAGACTTTGGCTGCTGCGGGAGGACTTCCGCCTGAAGCCGCTCAGGGTACAGCACTACAGGTCGTCTATGGTCTTGCATCCAGGGAATCCGCCATTCACGGGATTAACGATGCTTTCGTAATTGCAACCTGGATTGCTGTCATCGGTCTTGTCCTGTCCTTCTTCCTGCGGAGATCGGTAAAGCCTTCCGCTCTGAAGCCGATCGATATGCCGGAACCTTGACCTTGAAGCTCTCGCTGCACATAGCAAAGGACCCCACGGCGCAATTAACGCGCGGGGTCCTTATTTGTATGAATTCAGTTTATTTAAGTATAGGAATGAGTATGTTAAATTCGGGGTCCCCGGTATACGGGTCCTGTTCTATCGGATACTCTTCGCAGTGGGTCAGATCCCCTGGAGCCTTCTTGTATCCCTGCTCTTCAATCCAGGCAAAGATTTGCTCATAGGATTTGTCAATATTCTGTCCCTTGCGGTGCTCCAATCTGGCATAGGAAAGAGCAGGAACAGATATGCTGACCATACCCTCTGGAATCTCGTGAACAGCCGACACCTGCAAGGCAGAGTAATGAATGAAGCCGCTCTCGGTTACATGATAAGAGAGGCCAAGCAGGGTGTTCGGATCGGATACATGCTGGATTTCATGCAGACGATCATGCATCTGCTGGATAACCTGACGAATGCCACCTGCACCTGCCTCGGCAAAGGTTCCCTCCCATTTGATTCCTACCGCCAGAAAGGCCGGTTTCTCCATAATCGTGACTTCATGGCTCTGAATCATCTTCAGCTTCGCCCCTCTATTCAACGATATATTCGCTCAAAATCTGTTCCACACTTCCGGCGAAATCGTCTGAGGCTCCCCAGTCAAACTTAAAGATCATCCCTTCTGATGAGCCGGTTGAAATCGCTCTGACTTCCGTCGTTCCATAAATGTTGTCGGCAATGACCACAAGCGCAACCCGGTTCTTCACGCGAAAAAAATACTTCTCGAAGATCAGCGTTCCGATCTCCTTGCCATCGCCCAGATCATGAGATTCCTCATGGATCAGATCGGCGTCCAGTCCTTCTTTTACCAGTTCCCGTACATCCCTTGGGGTTAAATTCACTTTGAATCTGCTTTCGCTCACCTTCTTTGCATCCTCCCTGTTTAAGAGTTGTTGGCGCATCGACTAAGCGGTAGTATCTCTACTACCCAGCCTAACACTTCCCGGGGGTGCGTTTCAAATAAGGGATATGTTAGTATAAGAGTGATTTGACATTTCCAATACAGGAAGGGCGTGGACGACTTGGTAAAAGAATCATTATACGAAGCTCTGAACGAACAATTTAATTTTGAACTCCACTCTGCGCATGTCTACCTGGCTATCGCCGGCTACTGCTCAGCCGTCAATTGGGATGGCTTTGCCAACTTTTTTCTGGTCCAGGCCGAAGAAGAGCGGTTCCATGCATCCAAGATCTATAAGTTCCTGAACGACCGCGGCAGACGGGTGGTTCTATCAGCACTTGAGGAGCCAAAGAACGATTATGACTCGATTCTGGATGCCTTCGAGCATGCCTACAAGCATGAGCAGGTGAACACCCAGCGGATCTACCGTCTATCGGATCTTGCTCTGGATGACCGGGAGCATGCAACACTCCAGTTCCTGTCCTGGTTCATTGAAGAACAAGTGGAAGAAGAAGCTCTGTTCGATGGCATTATTCAGAAGTTGAAGCGGATTGATGTGAACAGCACAGCCTTTTTTGAGCTGGATAAAGAATTTGGTGGACGCTCGTTCTCTCCAGAAGCCTAAGATTAAGCAAAGATCATACCCGAACAACAAGAAAGAGGGCTCTTCGCCCTCTTTCTTTGTGTTCCATGTACAAGCCTACGATTCATATATCGTATAGCGGTTGCTTCCCTTTTCTTTGGAGCGGTACATCGCTATGTCGGAGACTTTCATAAGATCATCAGGAGTTTGCCCATGATCCGGATATATGGCGATTCCAATGCTTGTTCTAGGCTGCAGCTGAACTCCTTTAATATTAAGTGGCTCAGTAATCGCCGTTAGCAACATCTTTGCACAATCATGTATCTCTTGATCCGATCCCAATTGTGGCAGCAGTACAATAAATTCATCTCCGCCCAGACGTGCCAGGATCATATCTTCACGCTTTAAGCGCTCCATCCGTGCCGCTACGGCTTTAAGGAGTGCATCCCCAACATCATGACCGTACGTATCATTAATCTGCTTGAACCCATCCAGGTCAAAAAACATCAATCCCATTCGCTGTCCAGGGCGGCGGGACTCCTGCATATATACTGCAAGCTTCTCTTCAAATGTTCTCCGATTAAGCAAGTCGGTCAACCCATCATGACTGGCCAGATATTTAGACTTCTCCAAGGCATGCTTCAACTCGTTCAGCAGTCTGCTATTCTCCACCATAACAGTGACCTGCCTGAGTGAGATAAGGAGAATGGACACCACGATCCCACTTACGATACTATCATTCAAACCTACTTCAAACAGCATGAGGATAACCAGGCAGCCCAGAACAGCATAGGGAAGCAGCATTGTCCTCGTTAAACATTGATCCGCCTCTCCTTCTGCTAAAGCTTTAACAGAACCAGGCTGGTCTGAATAAATGCAGGCAAGAGCCAACAGGAAGGTGGCAGCTAACCAGAATGGATTGAGCAAATTGTCTATTTCATATCCGGCAAGGTCACCGAAAAGAAGATATATCGTATCACCTGCAACATACACCAAAAATCCAATGGCTAGCAATCTATTCACCGCTGTACTAAACTTAGTTCTCCTATTGTATATCAATAGAAAGTTCAGGAGTACAATAATTAAATCGCTGATCGGATAAATCAAATCTACGATAATCGTAGCTAAATCGCCGGACGAAGCCACAATAGGCAGAATCACAAACTTCCAGCTTATGGAGAAGGTGCCCACCAGAATGATCGACATATCCAGAGAATACCTCAGTCCGTATATAGTCATCTTACTGCGGACAATTAGAGCAGCGATAAACGCTATGGACTGAAGTATCCAAAAGATATCCGCCTCACTCAAATCGGGAGTAGGAGAATGAAGTACCCAATCGTAATAGACCCAGGTGGATTGTGCCAGAAATTCACCTAATATCCCCAATGAAATCAAGAACCAAAACAATCTTTGTTCACCTGGAAGCTTCTTGATCATGGACATAAACACTAGAATAGCTAAGAATGGTGCCAGGATCATTAAGCAATCGGAGATCACAGTAGCACTTGGAAATAGGAGAACGAGAACTACCTCAACGAGGGTGTATAAAGTAAACAGGATTGCAATTTTATGTCTGAGACTAAATATATGATTCACCGAATTCCGACCCCCACAATTTATGCAAATTCTGGCTGCAGTCCTATCTTATACAGTAGCGTGGCGCAAGTAAAGAAACCTCGAAAAAAATTCATTATCAGAGTCATCGCCTATTCGTTATATACTGTGCTTGAAATTGTAACAGTTAAATTATATACTGATGGTGAACTACCAAGAGAGGGGATCGGTACCACACCATGTCCAACGATAAAATGATAGGCTCCCCTAACTTCAAATGGTTTGGTCTTGCTGTTCAGGCCCTGGTTGTGCTCTCCAAACAGCCGGAGTGCTGTCCAAGCGGTGAAATTGCCTGCCAGCTGCATTCCGAAGCCACCCTGCTCCGCCGGATACTCTCCAAGCTTGCTTGCGAAGGCATCCTGGAGACAAGAGAAGGCCGCGATGGCGGTTACCGGCTGAAGCGTGCACCTGAAGAAATTTCTCTGAAGGACATTTACCTGGCCTTGGAAGAGAAAGGTCCCTACTGCAGTGCGATGCTTGAGACAACCGGTGATCATGCTTTCGGAAGAGAAATGCACGTGTCATTCTGCGCTATCGTTCAGGAAATCAACGAAAATGTGCTTCAGGTATTGGAAAGACATACCGTAGCTGATATGCTGTAGTTTTTTTCGGGTTTAACTGTGCTATTTATTACACAGTATAATATATAATTTAGGAGTGATTCAGATGAGTAACCAAGTTCAAGTGGCTCAAGATCTTTATACCGTATTAAAGGAAAGACATTCCGTTCGATCCTACGATCCGTCTGTACGCATTTCCCGGGAAGAGTTAACCGAAATCCTGGAGCTTGCCTCTACTGCTCCATCTTCCTCCAATATCCAGCCGTGGCGCTTCCTTGTCATCGATGACGAGAAACTAAAGGAAGAGCTCGTTACTATCGCGAACGGTCAGAAGCACGTTGCCGAAGCAGCAGCAGTTATTGCGGTTCTTGGAGATCTGGAATCTTATAATAAGGCAGACCAAATCTACAGCAAGACCGTAGAAGCTGGCCTAATGACAGAAGAGAACAAGAACGCGATGGTGGAGCGTATTGTCCAAATGTACGGCGGTCTGCCGAAAGACAAACTTCATAACATCAACCTTCTCGATGCAGGTCTTGTCTCCATGCAGCTTATGCTTATCGCCAAAGCCAAAGGCTATGATACCGTTCCTATGGGCGGCTTCAATGCAGAGAAATTCAAGGAAGCCTACAACCTTCCAGACACCTTGGTACCTGCAGTACTTATCGCTATTGGTAAAGCTGCTGCACCAGGCCGTTTCACCGGAAGACTGAGTGTAGACGAGACTACGTTCTGGAACTCTGTGAATTAATAGGGAATGAACTAAAAGCTGCCGAATTCAATTATAGAGCTATCCCATGCGATTTGTTCGGGTGACAAATTGCCGGGACAGCTCTTTATATTCGGTCATTTATTGAAATGGCTAACCGACCTAGATAAGCACCCCTAGAGTTTATATCCTCCTTTATGCCCCTCGCTGTCCCGGCCCCTCTTCTTCCGGGCCAGTAACCCCTTCGGCAGACAAACGCCGATAACACCCACCAGGATCATCACGGTTCCGATAAAATGATAGTACGCCAGCGTCTCATGCAGAATAATCGCTCCCGCTCCAATGGTCACGATGGTCGATAATTGGTTGAACACACTCATCTTGGAGGCTTCAATCCGGGAAATCGCATAGTTCGAGAGCAGGGAAGTGCAGAGAGAAGACAGCACAGCCAGATAGAGGATGGCGGTTACGAAGCCTACATCCGTGAATGGCTTAAAGTATGTGCTCACAGTCCCTTCTGCTGCATGTCCGGTGAGCGATATCGCGTTAAATACGATAAAGCCGATACTGATCATTACGAAGGACACGTCCGAAAGCTTCAGGCTCTTCATCCATTTTCTCGCAAGAACCGTGTAGATGGCGGAGGACAGCGCCGATAACAGGATCAAGATAAGACCTGCGGCGTTAACCGAATGAGCCTGTGTCCCTTTCATCACGAAGATGAAGACCACCCCGGCAACAGACAAGAGCATGCACAGCTTTTGCAGGAGACTCGCGCGTTCCCCCAGCAGTAACGAAGCCAGAATCATCGTAAGGATGGGAATCGTTGCCGTAATAATCCCCGCTTCAGATGATGAAGCATAGACCAGGCCAAAGGTCTGGAACGCGAAGAAGAGCGCGGGATAGAAGACTGCCAGCGGCAGAATCCGCAGGATACTGCTCCACTGGATGTTCAGCCGATTTCGGCCCAGAAGCAGCATCAGGACGGCAGCAATCAGGGATACCGTGAACCGGTGCGCGAGAATGTCTGCCGGGGTTGCCTCCTGAAGCGCGATTTTCACAAAAATAAAAGAAAAACCAATAATCAATGCATTTGCAATTGCGGCCATGTAAGCCTTCACCAGGGTATTATTGTTCATGTATAAGTTCCTTACCGTCTGCCATGCAGACTGAAGTTTCATATGCACTATTTATTCTATATGGGTTAATTGCGAGCAACAATACAATCCCTGGAAAAAAATACGCCTCTCCTCTTCTATCAGTCAGCTGATGAAGGACTAAAGTGTCATTTTTACCATATATGCCCTCAAAGCGTTGTTGTCCATGTTAGAATATATCGGATAAAGGCAGGAAATGACGAAGGATACTGTAGACAGGAGGTTCTTATTGATGAGCCACGAAGACCACGGGCTAGAGGATGATCAGGCACCCGGATGGGATGCCATCGATGCGCAGATGCAGAGAATTTATGGAGATCAGGAGCCGAAGCACTACGGGACCCTGATTCCTTATATGCTGGGAGGCCAGGATCCGCTTAATGGGATCAGCGCCTATGTACAGAATGAACCGGTGCCGCATTGGCACTTTGTAACGTATGGATTCTCGGAATTATATGAGAAGGAGTCAGAGGATACCGAGTACAGCGGTTATGGATTTGAGCTGACCTTTCGTCTTCTGAAGGAACCGGACGAGAGCGAACCCCCGGCATGGGCACTGAACCTGCTGCAGAACATGGGGAGATATGTATTCGGCAGCGGCAATGTTTTCAGATCGGGAGATTATATGGATGCGAACAGTCCGATCGCGCTTGAGCATGACACACAGCTAACTGCTCTTGCTTTCATAGATGACCCTGACCTTCCGGAAATTACAACGCCTAATGGCAAAGTGAGCTTCCTTCAGATGGTCGGGATTACGCATGACGAGCTGGAATCCATGCAGGCCTGGAATACCACCGGGGTACTTCGAGAGGCCTCGGAATCGGGAAGGCTGCCTCTGTATATTACGGACCTGTTCAGACCTTCCCTTCTAAGTGATCCGCAGCTGAGCGAGAAGATTCGGCTAGGCGCGGCCAGAGACGGGTCAAGCACCGGCTTCCTGTTCGTCGATCAGCTCCAGTGGCAGGAGCAGAAAGGGCTGTTTCGCGGAACCACGTATACCTTGGTCATTGGGGCGAAGCAGGCTTCAGTCATCAGCAAGGTTCTGCCTGGCAGGTTACTGAAGGGGAATCCGCTCACCCTGTCCTCATCCGGGAATAGGGTTACTTTCCTCCCTGGCGAGGATTCTAGCATCCGTACGGAGGATGGCGGAGTTGACTTGACCCTTAGTGAGGAAGCAGTTCGGGAGCTAAGCGGGAGGCTTGAGCTGGTAGCGCAGGAATTCAAGCTGAATGCCTTCAAGGGACTAGCCGTTAAGATCGTTAGAACCGAGATCAAGGATCGGGATGGCCAGGTCGTCCGAACGATCGGCTGATTCTGATGAGTATGACCGTTGATACAAACAGCCCCTGCCGTTATGGAAGGGGCTGTTCTTGCTGTATGGACAACGGCTATCTAATAGATAACCTAGCTTAGCCAGGATCAGATTTCTATCGTCAAATAAGTATGCGATATTTCCTCATAGGCTTCCTCGGAGTGAAGCCATTCTTCCTTATCTCCCAGGCAGTTGCAGATTAACGATGTCTCGCCCAACTGGAACTGCTTGCGATAATGAACGTGACCGCAAATTGCATACTTGATCGTGTCCGGGAATTCGGTGATTAGATCACTGTAATGCCTGCTTCCAAGAAAGGCGTTAAAGTAGTCCCAAACCGGGTGAGGGGTAGGGACAATAAAGTTCTCATGGGGCACGACATGAGTGACAAGAATAATCTTTTTATCCTTATGCCGCTTAATCTGGTTCCTGAGTTTCTGATAAAAGAATTGATGGACCTCTGGAGCACTCGATCCCCAATCTGCGTAAATTTTGTCTTTCCAGATGCGCTCGTTATACTCCATCTCCTGGAAACGGGCTTCTGCAAATTTATCGCTCCCAAAGGAGAAGTCGTACCAGCCTACATCCCCAACCACTACCCATTCGTCATTAATATGATACGGAGCGGTCGTGATATTCCCTTTGAACTCTTGGAGATGGCGGTAGAGGGCCCAAGCGTCTTTCTCCGGGTAGTCGATATTCCAAAGATCATGATTACCCGGTACGAATAGACAGTCTACTCCCGATCTGCGCTCCATCTCTTCGAGAAAGGACAGCGTGGTCGCATAATTATTGGAGACATCCCCGGCTATGATAAGAAGGTCCGTCCCGGTCTCTTGCACAATCCTGCCCAAGGCCTCCTGAACGGTCCCCTCGTTCTGTACATTGTTCTTATCGATGTGTACATCCGAAATAATGCCTATTCTCATATCTATCTCTCCTGATTCCATTAGGCGTGCAGGTGACACCTCACCAAATGGCCTTCCCCTGCAGGAGTCAGAGCAGGTACCTCTATACCACACCTCTCGTAGGCATAAGGGCATCGGCTCCGAAAGGAGCAGCCCCCCTGAATCTCCAGCGGATTCGGCAGTTCACCCTGTAAAATAATTCGCTCTCTCTTGATCTCACCCGCCCCGGCGGGAATGGCCGAGATCAAGGCTTGCGTGTACGGATGAAGCGGAGCGGCGTACAAGGCTTCTACGTCCGTCAATTCCACGACTTTCCCCAAATACATAACCGCAACCCGGTCACTCATATAATGAACCACATTCAGATCATGAGAGATGAACAAATAGGTTAGATCGAACTGACTCTGTAAATCTTGGAGCAGATTCAGAATCTGCGATTGAACCGACACATCCAGTGCCGACACCGGCTCATCCAAGATAAGAAATTCCGGCTCCAGCATCAGCGCTCTGGCAATACCTACCCGCTGTCTCTGTCCTCCGCTGAGCTCATGGGCATAATGAGCCGAATAAGCCGAATTCAGACCAACCCGCTCCAGCATGTCATGCACTTTGTATTTCCGCTCTCTCCGATCCCCAATTCCGTGGATAATGAGCGGCTCTTCCAACAATGTACCAAGGGTATGCCTTGGGTTAAGCGATGTATATGGATCTTGAAAAACATATTGAATCTCTCTTCGGACCGCCTTGGATTTCCTGCCGCGAAGCTGTGTAATATTTTTCCCTTTGAATTTGATCTCCCCACCGGTTAGCGGGATCAACTGCGCCGCCAATTGTCCGGTTGTGGATTTCCCGCAGCCGCTCTCGCCGACAAGCCCCAGCGTTTCGCCCTTTCGAATCGAAAGGGATACTCCATCCACTGCGCGGAGGACCTGCTTGGCGCGCAAACCGCCGCCGACCGGATAATGCTTGATGAGGCTGTCTATCTCCACAATATGCTCAGCAGACTGCATCTGCATCAGCTCCCTTCTCTTCCAGTAAAAAGCAGCGTGCGGAATGCCTGCCGCTGACCTGCTTGAGTACAGGAACTCCTTCAAAGCACGCCCTTGATGCATGAGCACAGCGCGTGCTGAAGCGGCACCCTCCCCTGTGCTCTCTTAAGGAAGGCACGGTTCCCTTGATCGAGAACAGGCGCTGATTCTTCTTGCCTGGTGAAGGGACCGAACTCATCAGCCCGACCGTGTAAGGATGCTTTGGTTCGGCGAATATATCATGAACAGGACCCTCTTCAACAATTTGGCCCGCATACATCACGGCAACCCGGTCACACATCTCCAGAATGACCCCAAGATCATGGGACACCAGAAGGATCGCTGTTCCTTCCTCTTCACTTATGTGCCTCAGAAGGTCCAGAATCTGTGCCTGAATCGTCACATCCAGGGCCGTTGTCGGCTCATCCGCGATGATCAGATCAGGATTGCAGGACAACGCCATGGCGATCATCACGCGCTGCCGCATTCCCCCCGATAGCTGGTGCGGGTACTGGCCAAGCAGCGCTTCGGGCCGTGACAATCCCACTTTGTGCAGCAGTCTGATTGCATGCGCCTTCGCCTCGTTCTTGGAGTATTCAAGATGCAGACGGATGCCTTCAATCAATTGCTGCCCAATCGTCAGCGAGGGATTCAGCGAGGTCATCGGATCCTGAAAGATCATGGCCACCTTCCGGCCGCGAATCTGGCGAATCTGTTCCCTACCCAGCTCATGTACCGGGCTGGACTGAACCCAGATCTCCCCACGGCGAATATTCATGTTGCCCGGAAGCAGGCCAAGCACCGACAGCGAAAGTACGCTTTTGCCGCAACCAGATTCACCGACAATACCGACAATTTCCCCGGGACGGACAGACAAATTGATTCCCTCCAGTACAGGCAGGATCTCATTTGAAGACTTGAGGTCAACATCCAGACTGCGGATATCAAGCAGGAGCGGCTGTTCATCTATCTTGTGTGGCATCTATATTCTCCTTTCTATATGGATTGAACTAAAGACTGCGTGATCGCATCCTCTCTATTTCCTGCGGTCCCGCAGATCACGAATTCCGTCACCCAGCAGATTGAACCCGAGCACCGTCAGTGTAATGAAAATACCTGGAGCCAGCGTGTACCAAGGCGCCTTGCTGATATAGCTTTGGGACTCGTTCAGCATCCGCCCCCAGCTGGGTTCGGGGGGTTGAACCCCAAGCCCAAGATAACTCAGTGCCGCCTCAATCAGAATCGCTGTGGAGAAGCTAAGTGACGCAGCTACAATAATGGAAGACAATATATTCGGAACAATGTGAGTGACAATCAGCCTCGTATGGCTTGCTCCAAGCCCCTTCGCAGCCTTGACGAATTCAGCTTCCTTGAACTGCAGGAAGCCGCTCCGGATGATACGGGCAAAGGAAGGTATAGACAGCACCCCGATGGCGATCATCGTCTGAAAGAGGCTTGGTTTGTAAATAGCCACAAGTATCAGGGCAAGCAGAATTCCGGGAAATGCCATAAGGGCATCAACGGCACGCATCAATACCTCATCCACCCAGCGCCCAACATAACCGGCCAACGAGCCAATAATAAACCCTCCTAGCACACCGATACTGACGGCCACCAATCCTACGGCGAACGCTGTACGTGCCCCTTCCATGACCCTGCTCAGAATATCCCGGCCGAAGTTATCGGTTCCCAGCAGGTGCGCACTTCCAGGTGCTTTAAGCCGGTCCGTAATATTCATGTCGTTCACTCCGTAAGGCACATAGAACAAACCGATGATCATAATGATCAAAAGAATCGATACAAGAACAACACCCAGCCATAAAGTTAGATTTGCTTTGCTATTCATGTCAGGCTCCTATTTCAACCGGATTTTGGGATCCAACCAGCGATAAGACAGATCGACCACAAAATTGAGTGTAATCACGATAAAAGCAATCAGCACGACCATCCCCTGGATCAATGGGTAATCCCTATTGCTGATGGCCGTAATCAACAAACGACCAAACCCGGGCAGGGTAAACACCTGTTCGACCACCAGACTTCCGGCCAGAATCTCACCAAAATTCATACCAACGACAGTAATGACAGGAATCAGGGCATTCTTCAGAACATGCTTGAAGTAAATGTTCGATTCCTTCAAGCCCTTGCTGTAAGCGGTCCGCACATAGTCCAGATTCAGCTGCTCGAGCATAGTTGTACGCAGATAGCGAACAACAATGGCAATCTGCGGAATAGCTACGGCTATGGCCGGAAGCAGCAGAGATTTGAACGCCAGCCAAGGGTTCTCTGACCAGGGAACGAATTGGCTGATGGAGAACCATTTCAAGGTCAGACCAAAGATGAGAATCAGCAGAATCCCGGTCCAGAACGACGGAACCGCAAGACCGAGCTGGGTGCCAATCGAGATGATTAGATCCATAACCCGCCCTCTTGCCCGTGCGGCTAGAATACCTAGGGGAATGGCAATCACAAGCGTAATGCACAGAGACATCACCGCGAGCGAGAAGGTCACCGGCAGGCGGCTGACAATCATATCAAGGACAGGTTCCGAGAACCGGATAGATTCCCCGAAATCCAGCGTCACAATCCCTTTAAGCCAGTTCAGAAATTGCTCGAACAGCGGCAGATTAGCACCGAGCTTTGCTTGAAGCTCGGCAACCTGCTCAGGTGAAGCTTCCATCCCGAGAATCGACAGAGCTGGATTGCCCGGGATGATCCGGAAGGCGGCGAACGACAGAAGAACAACAAAGAATACGGTAAGAAGCAAAGTCAATATACGTCTAGTTAAATACAAGATATTCATGATGGCGCATCCCCTTTTGAAGCCTGCTGGTCACCAGATATGTCTACTTCGATAGATATAGGGTCGAAATGTCCTGCACGTACAACGGATACTGTTTGTATCCCTCAATATTTTTCTTAAGGGCCACGTTCAAATTAGGGTCCATAATATAGACTGCTGCTGCATCATTCGTCAGAATTTTCTGAGCTTCTTTATACAAGGCAACCCGTTTCTCCGGATCAATCTCTTTAAGCCCTTCCTTCAGTACCTTGTCGTATGCGGGATCACTGAAATTGAAGAAATTGTTCTTCGAATCGGAGACATATTTATTAAGGATATCATTCGGGTCTAACTTACCGTCGAGACCAATAATCGTCATGTCATAGTCACGGCCCTGGTAGACTTGGGACAGCCAGACGGCCCACTCTACAGGCACAATTTTGACCTTAATCCCCACCTTCGCAAGCTGCTGCACAATAACCTGTGCCGTGTCCACATGGAATTTATAATTCGATGGAACGGTTAAAGTTGTCGAGAATCCATCCTTGTAACCGGCTTCGGCCAGCAGACTCTTGGCTTTGTCCAGATTCGTCTTATAAGTGTCCTGAAGACCGTCCTCATAATATTTGGACATGATCGGGCTCATATTGGACCCAAGCTTGGTCCCTTTTCCAAGAGCAACCCCGTTTATGATTTCATCTTTGTCGATCGCATAGTTGATGGCCTGACGTACCTTCAGATCATTGAAAGGCTTACGTGCGATATTGAAGGTCATCAATTGAACAAGGTTCTGCGGTGCACTTATCGACTTGAAGTCATCGCCAAGTTCATCCAGCTTCTCAGTCCCGATGCGCGGGAAAATATCAGCTTCACCGGATTTTAGAGCAAGCAGAGCAGCTTCCTGGTCAGGAATGATGCGGAACTCTACCTTATCCAGCTTCGGAACATCCTTTATGTAGTAGTCCGGGTTCTTCTCCAGAACCAGGCGCTGCCCCGGAACGTACTCTACGAATTTGAACGGCCCTGTGCCAACGGGCTTCTTATTGCTGTCCTGATAACCTTTAGGAATAACGGCTGCGGTCAAGGAGGTCAGAAAAGACGCATTGTTCTCCTTCAGCTTAATGATCACCGTGTGATCATCCGGTGTTGTTATGCTGTCAATCCCCGCAAAAGCAGGCTGGAGCGGCTTACCGGTATCTTTGCCGGCCAGGCGGTCATACGAATACTTCACATCCTGCGCAGTTAGCAGGTTCCCGTTATGGAATTTGACGCCTTGGCGAAGCTTGAATGTATAGGTCAGACCATCCTTGGAGATTTCATACGATTCGGCAATTGCCGGATACACCTCACCTTTCTCGTTCGGCTTAAGCAGCCCCTCGTACACGTTGAACATCATCTCGGAAGTCCCTGCCGCGACAGCCAGATGAGGATCCAGATAATCTGGATCTTGTGGAACGATGACTACAACGCTGCCACCCTTGGCAGCCTCACCCGGCTTCCCTGCATCCGCCGCCTCCTTGCCAGTTGCTGCGGAAGACGGACTGCCTTCAGCTTCATTCTTGGTACTGCTGCAAGCGGAGAGAACTCCAATAAGCAGCATGCTGATCATAATCCACGAAATAAGGCGATTTCTTTTCTTCATAATTCCCTCCTGAATATAGGTTATCTTTGTATAATTCCTGGTAACTCCTGAATGGACTTAATCGTATGGTCATGCCGGATCTCTTCAATCCCAAGCTGCCCAAAGCGGTTGATCAGCAGAGCTTCCATCCCCACTCTGGAACTGCCAATTACATCATCATAGTAGTTATCTCCGATATATAAGCTTTCTTCCGGGGTAACCTTTGCAGCGTGCAGAGCTTGTTCAAAGATCTCCTTATCCGGCTTCTCCACACCCAATTCAGAAGAGATCATAATATGGTCGAAATAATCGAGAAGTTTCAGATCGTCCAAGAGTCCTCTGGCACTGTTATCCCAATTACTGATCAGGCCGATCCCAATCGCATTCTGTTTCAGCCACTTAAGCACTTCAGGTGTAAAAGAATACGGAAGCCATCGCTGCTTCATATTGTTCTGTAATTCAACCAACCGGATTGTCTGGTCATGCAGATTGAAATGTAGTCCCAGCGTGTAATTCAGGATCCCTGTATACCACGGGTAGAAAGTGTTCACTTCCTTGCCTAGAGCACCGGGATACTGCCTCATAAACAGCTTATCTGTCAGATGATACGCCCGCTCAATCTCCTCCAGGGGAATGTCTATTCCCTGCTCAAGAAGAAACTGCTGATAGGCGGCCTCCCTCTGCTGGTAGACCAGCGTATACCCCAAATCAAACCAAATAAAAGATTTCTTCATGCTCTCCTCCTGATGCGGGTTGCAAAATTCAGCTACTCCTTATTCTTGACCCATGGCAGCAGAATATGGGAAGGATACAGCTCCTCATGATAAATCGTCTGGGTAGCTGTCAAAAAGTCCGTCTCCTTAACCTCCCCCGGCTCCTTGAGCCGGTTCGGATTGCGGTCAAAGGTGGGGAATAGGGAACTCGTAATATCCACGCGGATCGCATGTCCCTTAAGGAACACATTGGCCGTAGCTCCCAGTGAAATCTCGTATCTGACTACTTCACCCGGAGTCACGGGTTCAGGATGTTCCAGAGAATGACGGAAGCTTGCCCGTACAATGCCCTCAGCTATATTAATGGCCCTCCCATCCGGATACACATCGACCAGCTTCACTACAAAATCGGTATCTTCGGTTGTGGTAGATGCGTACAGAACTGCCACTAGATCACCAGTTATCGTTAAATCTTCTGTAAGAACTTCTGACGTATAGACAAGGACATCATTCCGGATCTCAATCGGCAGCTGATTCTTGGGTCCCATCGGTGCCAGATCCGGAACTGCCCCTGACCGTCCGCCTAGTGCGGGAACGGGTATCGAAGGGTGGTAGACGTAAATATCAGGATGCTCATCAGACGGCTTATTCAGGTCGAGCCGTCCATCTCCGTTAATGGAATTGGCTCTTGATTCGCTGTGCAGATAGAACGGGGTTGCCGCTGCCTCGGGAAGAGGCCACTCGTCTGCCGATTTCCACTTGTTCTCCCCCATAAGGAAATACCTTATAGGTGGCACGTCTTCCCAAGCCTCTCTCTCCCCACTCAGCCAACGGTCGAACCATTTCAGCTGAATCTGGTCTATTTGGTTGACGGCTTCAGGGCCAAAGTCCAGATCCCCCACATATCGTGACCAAGGCATGTGATACCACGGCTCCAGCAGCAAGTATTGGTTGTCTCTTGCCGTACGGGTCCCTCCCTCACTTCTCACACCAAGGAAGTTCTCAATCGTGCCGTCCAGGAAAATGTCGTACCAGCCTCCGAGATGAAGAGCCGGGATCTCAATGGAACTGTAGTTCTCTCTCAGCGATTGGGATGTCCAATATTCCCCGCGGGAGAAGTGCTTGAGCCACTCCTGATAATAGGGCGCAAGCTCTTCAGGGAAGGCATCCTTCAAGGGAAGTGACTTATACAGGTTCTGGACAGACGAGGCAAGGCTGGACAACTTCTGGACCCAGTCGTTCCGCTGACTGCGCAGAGCATGGTTCTCTCCTATGAACAAGATCCAGGACTGAATCAGGGCAAGGGAGAAGGCGCCGCTGCGGTATGTCTTCCCTTGATATGCGTCACTTCCGATCATGCCTGGAGCAATACAGGTCAAATGAGGGGGCTGCTCTGAAGCGGCCAGCCACTGGACTGCCCCTACATAAGAGAATCCGTACATTCCCACCTTCGGAATGACATTGGGCAGAGCCGCAGCCCATTCGATCGTATCGAACCCGTCCTCTCCTTCCTTGCGATAAGGGTCAAATTCCCCTTCCGAGGCCCAGCGCCCCCGGGTGTCCTGAACGACCACAACATAGCCATGCTGTGCATACCAGGATGGATGAGCATAATTCATCGTCTGCGCATCTTCCTTATTGTATGGAGTTCGCATCAGCAGAACCGGGAATTCCTTCTCTGAATCCGGCCTGTAAATATCGGCATAGAGCTTCACACCATCCCTCATGGGGACGGCAACATTACGCTGGACCCGAATATCTCTGAAATGATAACGGCCGCTCATGAAGATGCTCCTCCTTGCCTTCTGCCTGCCAGATCCCGGTATGCAGGGAGTCCGCCTGCCGGTTCAGATGTTTGGACCGCTCTTACAATTGCCGCGGCCAGCACCTCTGCTGACAGAGACCCAACAAGGTCAACCGAAGCATCCACACCTCCGGTTGCAGCTGCGAACACCGTATCCCCATCATGCAGGGTATGAACCGGGTAGATGGTCCGGGCAAGCCCGTTCTGAGCCATCTCGGCTACCTTCTTCACCTGGCTCTTGCTGAGATTAGCGTTGCTGGCCACGATAGCCAGCGTCGTATTCGTCCCAGCGGGAACCGGATTGAAGGAGAAGGGCCGCTTCGCCAGCCAGGCGATACTGTCTTCGAGCTCACCCGTATCTCCAATCGGCCCGGCCAGTACTTCTCCAGTCGCAGGGTCACGAACTTCACCCAGCGCATTGACCGCAGCAATCGCTCCAATCACCAATCCGCCAGGCAGGCTGATCGATGCGGTGCCCAAACCGCCCTTCATGGCCTTCTCAAAGCCCCCTACCTTGCCCACCGAGGCTCCGCATCCGGCTCCGACATTGCCCTCCCGGGCTTCAACATCCGAAGCGAGACTCGCCGCAAGGTAACCCATATTCCGGTCAGGCCGAACAGACGGATCTCCTACGGACAAATCGAATAACACTGCCGCCGGGACAATAGGCACTACCCCGAAATGGACATCCGCTCCAATTCCTTTCTGCTCCAGGAACTCCATAACTCCGCTTGCCGCATCCAGCCCATAGCTTGAACCGCCGCTTAGACAAATGGCGTGGACCCGGTCAACCAGACGGGTCGGTTCAAGCAAATCCGTCTCTCGCGTCCCGGGAGCAGAACCGCGGACGTCTACACTGCAGACAGCCCCATCCTCCCAAATGACGACCGTGCATCCGGTCAAAGCTTCGTCATTGTGTGCATGTCCCACTTTCGTTCCCGGCACGTCTACGATTGAACCCTTTAGCTTCATTTTGTATACCTCCTATGCTGCTTTCATTACGTACACGCTTATCTGAATAAAAAAAAGAGATGACACACCTAATAACAATTAAGTGAAGTCATCTCCGGCGGTCCGGTAAATGTGATTATTCTCATAGACATAGTATGTATTGACGAGTGACATGTTAGCACAACTTTTGAAGCTTCGTCAATCCGTAATTTTCAGGATTGACAAGCCTCATATCATTGCTTAAGATATCCTATGAATCCATAAATTGTACTAATCCCATCAATTTAATAAACATTCTACCAGACAAACTGGAGATATTTCTTTTGCCACACTAGAAATATCTCCTTTTTTATTTCATTTTTATTTGGAGGTACGATGATGTCAACATTACAAAATGGACAAGAAAATCACGTGAACAATGATCTGCTTCTTGAAGACCTGCTAAACTTCCCTCTGGTTGATGCCTTGTTCGGAAGACGCTCTAGGCGTTTCTTCTTGGGGGCCGAGATCCCTGACGGGCAGCTGGCTTATAAATCGCAGCATGAACCGCTCCCGCTTAACGAATTGGAGCGGCTGCTCATTCTGCTTGCCGTTGGGGGCGTAACCGGATGGCATCACTCGGTCACACGTCATGACCGTTATAAACCGCATCTATCCAATTACTCGGGTTCAGCCACAGGCCGGACATTCCCTTCGGCTGCCGGCTTCCATACGTCTGAAATCTTCTTCACAGATGATACAGGAACGTACATCTTCAAGACTCGTGATGCGGTTCCTGAAGTACAGCGGGATGCGAACGGAAGACTGAATGTCGAAGATCTTCTGAGCACCTATAAGAAACACATTCACAAGCTCTCTGATGAGCGCCTTCATATTCCTAACTATGAACCGTATATGGAAGGCCATAATTCTTGGGTAGCCAACAAGCCCGGCACACTGCTTGCCTTCCCGGTCGGAGACCTGGCTCAGCATACAATCGCTAACTTATGCTTCTATGTCCAGAACGGACTGTGCATTTATGATGACGTTAACCAGCGGCCCATTCCTGGCATTGAACAATTCAAAGACCTGGTGGACACAGATAATCCGCTTCCGCTCACCTTCCTCGACCAGTATTCATTAGCGGAGCTCTCGGCTGAGCTTGCCACCTCCACCTATGCAGGTGCATTAATGCAGCAAGCGCTAGGTCTTGGCGGCTGGATGTTCGACGGGATTGACCGGTTGACTGTGCTTGGGGCCAGCGGGGATCCCGAGGTACCTGGACTCGGCTTCCGCTACGACACGGATGAGCGGTGGGCTCTTCCGAACCCTACCGGGCTTGAAGATGTATTTGTCTCGTATACCCCGCCGCACTTCGAGTCTATGAAGGCCGCTGTTGATGCCTTCTGTGACAGGAAGTTTGGACCCAAGGGGCCGTTCCACCCCGACACTCCGGGACCTTGGAAGAAGAGCAGCGAAGTCCGCGGAAGTGCGCAAGTACACGATGAGCAGTTCCGCGCAGCCGTAACCCTTCAGGCTCAGTATGTCTTTGATACATTCGGTAAGTTTCCGGCTACCGTGCCCTCGGTATTTAGCTTAATGTATTTGCAGACCCACCATCTGGATTTGGACTACTATGATAACCTTTTTGGACCGAATTCTTATTTAAAATCTCATGAGCAGCATCTTGAACGTTATCACAACATCATTAGAAACAATAAGAAGAACGGATAATAGATGAGAAAAGCGTGGAGCCCCAGTCTGATCAGGGCTTAACGCTTTTCTTGCTTTTTAAATGAACCTCTCACTTCGGTAGATTCAGCTAACCCTTGTTATTCTCAATCCTTTTCTCTAATTGTTGTTGTATACTAGATTGAGATGGAAATAATAGCTATAAGCGATTTAGGAGTGTTCATACGTTGAAGAAAAGTTACACATCTCTACTTGCCATGCTAGCCCTGATGATTGCTCTCGTCTCCTCTGCCAGTGCAGCAGGATCTTCCAAGACGGAGGCCCAGACAGATTCCAACTCTGCAGGAAGTGCCCCAGCCAAGAAGACTTATGTTATCTGCATTGATCCGGGACATCAACTCAAAGGTAACTCCCAGAAGGAGCCGATCGGTCCTGGTGCTACCGAGAAGAAACCGAAGGTCAGCTCGGGCACCCAGGGCGTCGCAACTAAGAAGCCAGAGTATGTTCTGAATCTGGAGATTTCCCTGAAGCTGAAGAAAGAGCTGGAGAAGCGCGGATACAAAGTCGTCATGACCCGCGAGAAGCACAATGTGAATCTGAGCAACAAAGAGCGTTCCGACATCGCCAATAAGGCCAAGGCCGATCTCTTCATCCGCATTCACGCCGATGGGGATAACTCCCCGAAGACCGAAGGGTTCAGCGTGCTGTATCCAGCCCCCGGTAACAAGTACACCAAAGCTATCTATGCGAAGAGCAAGCTTGCGTCCGAGTATATCCAGCAGGAAATGAAGAGCGCGACGAAGGCCAAATCCAAGGGTGTTGTTCCCCGCAGTGATCTGACCGGTTTCAACTGGTCGAAGGTTCCAGTAACTTTGGTTGAGGTAGGCTTCATGACAAACCCGGCTGAAGACAAGCGGATGTCTACAACCGCTTATCAGGACAAGCTGGTTGCCGGGATTTCAGCCGGCGTGGACAAGTATTTTCATAAGTAGGTAAGTGAGTGAGTAGGTGAGTGAGTGGATGAGCGGTGATGAGTGAGGCCATCTATTCGGTATCAACTACCGATGTATCATCCAGCCCGCGCGGTGCGCGGGTTTTTGTATGCCCGAAAAACCTGATCTTTATCTCAAAAAAGCGGCTGTCCCCTTTCAAAGGGAACGGCCGCACTTTTCTTCTAATGAAATTTAATCACCCGCTGTTCCTCACTGCTCTGCTTAACAAGCTCGATGACCCTGATCGTGTTCCTCGCATCCTCTGCACTGACAGGCGCAGGCTGGTTGTTCACGATTGCCTCGTACATTCCGCTATAGAAAGATTCATAAGCACCCTTCTTCGTCTCTACTCTACCTCTTGTTAAGAGATCGCCGATGCTGATCGTCAGCTCTCCGTGCCAGGCTTCAGGATCACTCCCCCACAGATCGTCGCCCGGCTTGCTGCCCTGCTTGAGTGCGTTCTCTTGGGAATCGAGACCGGATTTAATGAAGCTGCCTTGATCTCCATGGACTTGGAATCTGGGCCCAGCCTGCTTCACGATAGAGCCGGAATGAAGAATAACTCTGAGGTGTTGATATCCTAGAATGATATGGAAATAATCATCTACGGCGGAGTTCTCTCTCTGAGCCACTACATCCCCATACACGGTATCTGGAAGTCCGAACAGATGCAGCGCTTGATCAATCAAATGCGAGCCTAGATCATAGAGCATCCCGGAGCCTTCAATGTTCTGTTCCCTCCACCGGTTAGTCGTATTAGGACGATAGCGGTCAAAATGGGCTTCATAAGAATACACAGAACCCAGAACTCCGGATTCTATAAGATCCTTCACCGTCAGGAAGTCATTGTCCCACCTGCGATTATGATACACACTTAGAATTCTGTCCTGCTGGTTAGCAATACGGATTAATTCCTCTGCTTCTTCAGCCCGGATCACGAACGGTTTTTCCACGACAACGTGCTTGCCAGATAATAAAGCCTGCTTCGCATAAGGAAAATGCGTCGTATTCGGTGTAGTAATAATCACGAGTTCAATCTGAGGGTCCGCAAATACCTCAGCCGCATCCGATACTACCTGGACATCCGGGATATCCGCTTGGACTTTTGGGGCATTCGAGGAGACGACCTTCAAGATTTCCAACCCTGGAATCGTCTGAATAACAGGAGCATGAAACGTCTTTCCAGAAAAACCATATCCTATAATACCTACTTTCACTGTACGCATGTCATCAATCCTTTCAGCAATAAGAATAGGTAAGAAGTCTAATCCGTACTTAAAAAGTTAAACGTGCATTTATAATAAGTTAAAAACTTAAATTAAGCAAGTTAATCTACGTTTATCATTAAAACACTTAACATTTATTCGTAATTTACTTATAATCAGATTAAAAAGATGATTAGAAGAGGTATATCATGAATCAAGAAGAACGAACACAAGCCATTCTTCAATATTTGAAGAACAACGCTAAAATTCAGCTTGAGGACATTTGCGAGCTGTATGGGGTATCGCGGGACACGGCTAGACGTGACTTGGTGAAATTGGAGGAGGAAGGGGCAATTATCCGGGTAAGAGGGGGCGGCATGCTGCCTACTCTAACGAAGAATATACAGAGTTACCAGGCAAGATTAGAAGTATCCGATACCAAGCGGGTGATTGGTCGGAAGGCGGCTTCCCTCATCAAGGATGGGGATTATCTGCTCATGGATACCTCGACCACGATTCAGTATACCGCTGAGAGCCTGTCTACCAAGGGCAACATTATTGTTACGAACTCTATAGACGTAGCCGGAATCTTGAGCGAGAAACCGGATATTACCACACATCTGCTAGGAGGAGAACTAAATCCCTGGCATCGCAATGTATTCGGACCCCGTACACTAGACATGTTATTGGATATCAAAGTGGACAAGCTCATTCTGGGTGCTTGCGGCCTCTCACCTGCCGGTCTGTCAGCTCCCTCCGTAGATGAGGCCTATGTGAAGGCAGAAATGATCAAGAGAGCGGATCAAGTGATTCTTCTGGCTGATGCAGCCAAGTTCGGCAGACACTTGTTCCATAAAGTCTGTGGGTTCGATCAGATTCACATTCTGGTTACAGATCAGGAACCTGATCCTGAAATGATGAATATTTTGGCGGGACATCAAGTTGAAGTCCATGTTATCTCTACGGAGAGCTAAAACACAACATACTCAAATTCATGTTCCGCTCTGGGATCATGTATGTATGCCTTTAGCATAAGTTAAAAAACCTCCGGTTCCACTGTATAGTGCAATCGGAGGTTCTTCAGGAATTCAACATCAGCTAAGGTGACGTCCTATAGCGCAGATTCATCAGCTGTTAACGCTTGGCCTGTGCCCACTTGGCATTCCACCCGCTAAAGAATGTGCGCATATCGGGAGCAATCGCCGCTTTCTGTACAAAGCCGGTGTCCCATATATCAAATCCAGCCTTTCCAGCAATCGTATAATAAGCTTCGTCCATACCCACATCTTCTATAAGGTTGGGTTTGTACGACATGAACTCCTGGAGCTGAGGCAGATTGGAATGTCGCGTTCTGAGGGTTGGAATGAAGCCCGTATCATCCGCTATGCTGGAGTCTTCCACCAGGAATTTAATCCAGGCTTTCGCAGTCTCCTTATTTTCACTGTTCTTATTGACCACATACCAGGCGTCCGAGCTAAGGGTTGCATTCATGTTGTCGGTTGTAGAGACTGGAAATGGCATAAATCCAATATCTTCTGGCTTGATTCCGCCATTCTTCCCGGCATCCAGTATTTGCGGAATTATCCAGTTACCGATGTAGAACATGGCTGATTTTCCCTGGGCAAAGCTCAGCTTGGAGTCCTCCCAATGATCAGTATACAAATCCTTCTCCACATAACCCTTATCCACCAATGTATGGACGATATTCATAGCCTGTCCGATTTCGTTGTCTTTCTGGAACGGGGCTTTGGAATTGATCATGAAGTTCAGGGCGTTGGAACGTCCGTTCATGACCGGCACCATCATCGCGCCCCATTGGGAAAGTGTCCAACCGGAGCCGTAATTCAGGTTCACCGGCGTGATTCCGGCCTGTTTCAGTTTCTCACAAACTTCGTAGAACTCCTGCAGCGTTTTTGGGGGAGAAGTGATTCCAGCTTTGTTGAATGCTTTTTTGTTATAGACAAGCCCCGTGGCGCTGACACCTACGGTGATAGCGTAATGCTTATCGGCTTGCATTTGAGCATTGCCGTAGTACAAGTTCTCGAACAGCCCCATATCATCCAGCGGTTCGAAAAACTCAGGAAAGTTTTTCTGCTCGAAGCCATTGGGCAGGATCAAGGCATCGCCGTAATTGTTGCTTAAAATCCGGACCCGGATATCGGTCTGGTAATCCTTGAGGCTTACTATCTTTACGTCCCCGACTGCCGGGTACTTTTTCTTGAATTCTTTCTCATACTTGTCGAAGGTGCCGTTATCGAGCAGGTCACTGCGATGTGTAATAAAGGTGATATCGCCTTGAACGCCAGAAGACGCTTTAGCGGCTGCATCGGTGTGAGTTAGTTCGGAACCTTCATTAGTGCAGCCTGTGAACACTACTGTACTAAGAAGTACGGCGGCGGTTAGTCCCCTCCACTTTTTCATTGTTAATCCTCCAATAGCCCATTTAAGTTGGTACATCAGTTCACCTGAAAAGAAGCCAGTGTGTCCCGCAGCGATAGGGAGAGCTGTTCCAATTCGCCAGACAGCTCCACCAGCTTGTCGCTCATCTTCAAATGATCCGCGTTCAGCGAGGCTACCTGTTCAGTAGACGCGGACGTCTCCTGGGAGACGGAGCTTACGTTCGAGATGGTGGCGCTCAGTACGAACTGCGCGTTCTTCAACTCGTCTACCGATCCGGTGACCTGTTCAGAGCGTTCAATAAGCTGACTCATTTGGTAACGGACATTTTGCAGGATTCCGTCAGTGCTCTTAACTGTTTCCACCTGAGATTGGTATAACGGATAGGCTTTGGACATTTCAGTAACGGTGTCTCCGATCTCGTCTTGAATCTTGCTGATGATCCCTGTCACGACATCGATTGAAGAACGGGATTGATCTGCCAATCGGCGAATTTCATTGGCCACGACCATGAAGCCTTTGCCTGCCGCGCCAGCCCGAGCCGCCTCAATGTTAGCGTTCAGGGCTAACAGATTCGTCTGCTGGGTCATTTGCTTCATGACATCCAAGATTTTGTGAATCGATGAGGTGCTCTCATTCAATTGATTCACACGGTTCATCATCCCACGGGTAATCTGCTCGGTGGTATTGGTCTGGTCGGTCAAGTCATTCATGTAACTAGTACCTTGTTCGCTGTACTGACTGACTTGAATGGCCGCGAGATTCATCTCTACATTGGTGTTCACAAATTTTGTCATCTGCTGATCGATTACCGTGGTCATCTCTTGCCCCTTCTCCGCCTCCAAAGACAAGGAGTAGGCACCTTGGGCGATATGCTCGGCGGCCTCGGTTGCTTCAGTGGCGGCGACCGAAGTCTGGCGGGACACACCTGCCAGCTGACCTGCTGTTGACATGACCCTTTCTGCGGAATCAAAGGTCTGTCTCACCAGAGTGGAAATCTGCTCCATCATGATGTTGAAGCTGCCCGCCAATTCTCCAATCTCATCCTTGCTTTTAATGTCTGTGCGCACCGTCAAATTCCCTCTTGCCCCTTCATTTAAAAGGTCTCGCATCTTCACTAGAGGGTTGGCAAACATACGTACCATAATGATACCGAGCACTACGGCTATCAGGGCGGAGACGATCAGGGCGAAGATGAGGAAGGTGAGGATTCGATTGGCATTCTTAAGCAGACTCTCAACCGTGATATCTCCCGTTAGGTACCAGCCAGTAATATCTGATTTGCTGTAAATATAAAGTTTTTGATTTCTTGTGCCATCCTCTTTGGTCAAAGTGCCGGAGAGCGAAATTCCCTTGTTATTCGCTGCTGGTACGGTAAAAGCTGGCTTGCTGCCGATAGCCGAACCCGCGGTGGAGTAAATCGTCTGACTTGTCGTGGGATCATAGATATTTATAGCGCTTCCTTCCCTAGAGTCGGACAGCTTCATGTCCCCTAGACGGCTCGACAATGCCTTCATGTCGATCTCGACAAAGAGCAGTCCGATGGTCCCGTCGTAATCCCGCAGGACCCGTGCATGCCCAAAGCTTGGCTTTCCTTTCCAGATAAAACCGTTAGCCGAGGCAGGGATCCAGACGGCTTCCCCTTTTGTTTGCATTGCTTTGGCAAACCAGTTCTGGGCTCGTAAGGTGTCCAAGTTAAGGTCCACAGAGCTCGATAAGGCCGAACCGTCGGGCTTGAACAGCGTGATAGAACGAATATTATCGTCGGAAGAAGCCGAATTTTTGAGGTAGTTGTTGATATTTTTCTGCTGCTCCATGTACTCGATCGTGTTCTTCTTCGTGGAGGTCAACGTACGGAGATCCTTCAGAAAATTCTGGTCCACAATAAATTGCAGCGAATCGTCTTGATATTTGCTAAAAGTCATGTCGAGATTTCTACTGGATTCGATAATCGTCTGCTTGGAAAAGCCGGATACCTCGTCCATAATAGATTGCTTTGCCATAGAGTAGGACTGCCAGCCTACCAAACTGACGATAATAAAAACGCCGATGAAGTAAAACAGAAACAGCCGGACGCCTACACTTCTCTTCGGATTGATTTTCCTCCTGCCTGTGTTCGGATCGCGTACCATTGTGCCCCACTGATGAAGCCAGCGTGAGGCCCATCCCCGGGAATGGTTTTTTTGATTATTAGCCATATTCCTACCACCTATTCCATACTCCGTTGTTCTCATTTTGCTGTGGCTGTGGCTGTGGCGTCCGACAGTACTTCGTCTGAGGAAACCTGAATTCGTCAATTTCAGACACAATTTCACAAAACTAATTGCTATTATAATCAATAAGGCTATATTTGAATAGGTAAAAATTAAGTAATGCATAAAGTTACAAAATTATATTCATTTTGTATAAATTAGTTTTGAAAAACTTAGATTTTTTGCGGTATTATAAGTGTCGTTTGATATTGTACTCCATAGTAATTCAATTTACTTTCGATCATAACGATTAATATTATTAAGTTATGTAACTTTAATTTGTTTAGTTGTAACTTAACTGTATATCTTTATAACTTTATTTCACACAACGTAAGTGCTTCTATTCAGAGAAGAACCCAAGAACTATATAGGCAAAAAAAAATGCCGCATTCTCTGCGGCTGTCCATCTCCCTAGCATAAGTTAGGCTGCTTCTCTACATTCGTGTAATAGCAGCTGAACTTGTGCTTTTTGCATATTTTCTTAATCCGGGCAGACTCACTGACAATCTCTTCAATACTTGCAAACTGCCGGGATTCATTCGTGACCACAGCGATCGAGATGCTGACCAGCGGAATGGACTCGACCTGACCGGATCTGTTCTCACTGATCACATACTGGCGCTGGAGATCCTCTTCCGAATAAAAAGCGGTTATCGTATCGTCGAACTGCCGGATGATATTGTTACAGACTTCTTCATAGGCGAAATCATTCAGGATAGCAATAAAGTCATCGCCTCCAATATGCCCAACAAAGCAGTCGGACTGCGCCACACTGCTGCGCAGAATGGAGGCCGTCGCCTGAATCAGCTTGTCCCCTTCCTTGAATCCGTACGTGTCATTGTAGGCCTTGAAGTGATCGAGATCGAAATACAGGACACTGAAAGTCTCCTGAGCTAGGGACAGCTTCAGCCTCTCATCAATGGTGAGGTTGCCCGGAAGGCCTGTCAGCGGATTAAGGAAGCTCGCTATGGTAGCCCGAATCTCGGCGAAGCTGAGCAACAGGTTCCGGATGCTGACTACGCCATGAAATTGACCGTTCCTCGTCACAATCACGTAGTCGTAGAGCTCTTCTTCCTCCCGTGCCATCGCGAGCTTGCTTACTTCGGTAATATTCTCGCTGCAGTCCACAATAAGCGGACTCTGGTTCATCACAAGTTCCACTGGGCGGCCCATATACAAATTGTATCCGTACAGCGTGCCAATCAATTGGTAGAACCGGGCTCTCATCACCAAAGCAGCCGGCTGGCTGCCGTTCTGCACAACGACGCCCTGAAGCTTAGGGTTATTCTTGAAGATCTGGTCCACCTTCTCACATTTCGTGTTCACGTAGACGTGTGGTATCACTTCCGCAATCTCTCCAATTTGTGAAATCATTCTAAGCCTCCCCTTGTACAGTATCTCAGAAAGAAACGGCCGCCTGTTCCAGCGGAAGCGCCCCCATGGTCAGTTCACTGCTGGGCCGACCCAGCGCATAGCCTTGTCCCATGTGTACTCCCCGCTCACGCAGATAAGCCAGCTCCTCCACACGCTCAATTCCTTCAGCGATGACATGAGTCCCTGATTTATTTGCATATTCCACCAGAATCATCACAATCTGCTGCTGTACCGGATTCAAATGGATATCCTGAATGAGTGAACGATCCAGCTTCACATATTCCGGCTTCAAATACACTAGTGTCTTTAAGCTGTTGTAACCCGACCCCGCATCGTCTATCGCAATTCGGAAGCCCTGAGCCCGATAAGAGGCCAGTACACCTTCGTAGGATTCATAATCGGTCACCGCCTGCTTCTCGGTCAGTTCAAATACGATCTGGCCAGGAGACAATCCATATCGCTCCACTAATTCAAGCAGCTCACCGCTTGTAATGTGCTCCTCGCTCAGGGCATGCGGATGGACATTCAAAAATATTAGAGCATTATCCCGTTCCGGCAGACCTGCCACCTTCTCCCGAAAGCTTCTCAGTGAAATTTGTCTGCAGCCCTGCTCGAACAGGGAGACCTGATCGGTCTGCCCCACGAAATCATAGAAATGCTCTGTTGTCGGGAACAATTCCGACGCGGGAGGTCTGTTCAATATCTCATATCCTACGTTCTCCCCGGTATCCAAATGGAGTATCGGCTGGAAGAAGGTGGACAGCGTCTGATTCCTCATGATGTGATGAAAGGCCACGAACCTCCTGTACTCCATGATCTCCTTCTTGCGTGCTTGATTGAGATACTGGAAATAGGTGAACAGACTGCTGTGATGTAGCCTGGAAGTATGTTGCTTTGTCATCATGCTCTCCTGCTTTCTTCTGTTCTATATACTCCTATAGTAGTACGCGTCTGATTCAGAAGATGCATGAGATTGTTAATTCAGCATTAAAATTATGAAAATAGTACCATTTTTTATGGGCTGTGTCTCTAATTAAATTATGATCTATACCTTTTCTCCACTAAAATGCTCCTGCGCGTACCGAAAGGGCAGTCTCAGGAACAGAAGCTCTGCCAGGAGGGAGAGAAATCCCCAGGCAGGCAGCAGACTAGCCCACCCGGACTCTATATTCAGCAGGAATGGCAGAAATATGATCAGACCGACACTCACCACCAGATAGAAGGCACGGCGAATGGCCGCAGCATGCCGCAGCTCACGCTTTGGATTTGGTCTTCAATTCAGCACCCCTTTCTAACCCACTTATTTCACCACTTATTCAAACCTAAGGATCTGTATTTTCAAAACAAGAAGTTAAAATGGAAAG
>RCUN01000170.1_pt1 | contig 61728 bp, 62 predicted proteins | sample 2166181 | NCBI WGS metagenome assembly RCUN01 (sample SAMN09932603, study PRJNA488358) | compost metagenome | feature: garden; material: soil; isolation source: compost soil in crotononitrile-enriched culture | place: Germany: Experimental Botanical Garden Goettingen | collected 2016-01-27 | reverse complement strand
CCAGAACGATCGCTGACGCTCTCGTGCGCTCAAGCCCTCTCCCGCCGGGAGAGGGATTTTAGAACCGCGCCCGCTGCTCGGCCGATTTCAGCGTCGAGCGGACGAACTCCGCGGGCGGGTCGGTTTCGGCCAGCACCGCTTCCTTGATGGCGCGCGGCTCGCCGAACAGGTGGCCCTGGCCCAGGGCGACGTCCAGCTCGAGGATGTCCACCGCCTGCTTCTCGCTCTCGACCTTCTCGGCGATCAGCTCCAGGCCGTAACGGCGGGTCAGCGGCGCGAAGTCGGCGGCGCGGATATCGGGCTGGGAGGGCAGGGGGGCGGCGCCGTCCAGATCCAGCAGTTGCTCGATCAGCAGGTCGGCGGCGATCTTGATGAAGCGCACGTCCGAGCGTTGCAGGTCGGAGAAGTCCAGGTCCAGCGTCTGCACCTTGTCGATGGAGAAGCGGAAGCCCAGGTCGGCCAGCTTGGCCATGTTGCGCGCCTCGACGGCGCCGCGCGCGTCGAACACCGCCTGGCCCAGTTCGAAGATCAGGGCGTCCTTCAGGTCGCGGTTCTGGCTCAGGAAGTCGAGGAACTGCGGGAAGAAGGTCTCGTCGCCCAGCGAGGCCAGGGAGATGTTGCAGAAGACCCCGACCTTGCGGTCCTGGCCGGCCAGGCGGCGCACGATCTGGGCGCAGCGGAACAGCAGCAGGTTGTCGATGGCGGGCAGCAGGCCCTCGCCCTCGGCCACTGACAGGTATTCGGCGGGCATCATGACCCGGTTGGACGGGTCGCGCAGGCGGGTGAAGCTCTCGTAGAAGACGGTCCGGCGCTGGGGCAGGGTGACGACCGGCTGCAGATAGAGGTCGATGCGGTTTTCCGTCAGGGCGTCATGGACGGTCTTGAGCAGGGTGTTCGACTGGACCTGGCGACGGCCCTCATAGGTGTCTGCGGTGATGGGCGAGGTCGCCAGACGCTCGTCGATCGACTCGCTCATCTGCTGGACCAGACCCTCCAGCATCCGCACCTCGCCGGTCAGGGCCTCGGTCTTGGAAAGGGCGCCGCTCTCGATGGCTTCGGCCAGCTCGGTCAGGGCGCCTTGCGTCGACTCCATCGCATCGGCCAGCAGGCGGTGCGCCTCGCGGACCTTGGCGATCTCCTTGCGCAGGGCGCGGCGGTCCAGAACCCCGGCGACGGCGGCGTGCAGCCCGACCAGAACCCCCAGCGCGCCCAGCACCCCGGCGGCGCCCGCGCCCGCGCCCATACCGGCGCGCCAGATCGCCGCCCCGATCGTCAGGGACAGGAACAGGTAGCCGAAGAACAGAAAACCGCCGGTAATCTTGCGCATGGGGCCGGTGTTGAACCGCCTTTCCCGTATGGAATCGGCCAAGTATCAGGGTAACTAGAGGTAACGGCTAGGGTTCGGACACAGAAATCCGACCAAATGGGAGGTTTAGGCGTGGAATTGTTTGATCTGAGCGGCAAGGTCGCTGTCATCACCGGCTCCTCCAAGGGCATCGGCAAGGCTATCGCCGAGCGTCTGGCCGAGCACGGCGCCCGTGTCGTCATCTCCTCGCGCAAGGCCGGCCCGTGCGAAGAGGTCGCCGGCGCCATCAATGAAAAGCATGGCGCGGGCCGCGCCGTCGCCATTCCCGCCAACATCGCCTCAAAGGAAGACCTGCAGCGTCTAGTTGACGAAACCAACGCGGCCTTCGGCCAGATCGACATCCTGGTCTGCAACGCCGCGACCAATCCCTACGCCGGACCGATGGCGGGCATCGCCGACGACCAGTTCGAGAAAATTCTTCAGAACAATGTCATCTCGAACCACTGGCTGATCCAGATGGTCGCGCCGCAGATGCTGGAGCGTAAGGATGGAGCAATCCTGATCATCTCCTCGATCGGCGGTTTGCGCGGGAACGCCCTGATCGGCGCCTACAACATCTCCAAGGCCGCCGACATGCAGCTGGCGCGCAACCTGGCGGTCGAATACGGCCCGTCGAACGTGCGCGTGAATTGCATCGCCCCGGGCCTGGTCCAGACCGACTTCGCCAAATACCTGTGGGAGAACCCGGAACTGCTGAAGACGGTGACAGAACCGGCGCCGTTGAAAAGGATCGGCCAGCCTGATGAAATCGCGGGCACGGCGGTCTATCTGTGCAGCCCTGCCTCGGCCTATGTGACCGGACAGACCCTTGTGGTGGACGGCGGACTGACGATTGCCTGGTGAAGACGAAAACAAAGTCGGGTTTCTGCAGGACCTGAACTGGCGACTGCAGGCGGCCGCCTTTTCCGGGCTGTTCGCCGTCCTGCGAGCGCTGGGGGTCGAGGGGGCTTCCGGTTTTGGCGGGGGGCTGCTGCGCACACTCGGCCCGCTGACCGGCACGCACAAGACGGTGACGCGCAACCTGCGCATCGCCTTCCCGGACATGGACGCCCGCGAGCGTGACCGCCTGGCCGTGGATCAGTGGGAGCAGACGGGGCGCACCTTCGCCGAGTTGGCGGTCATGGATCGGCTGACCCCCGAAAGCGGGCGGATCGACGTGGTCGGGCTGGAACGGCTGCACGCCATTCGCGACAGTGGAAAGCCGGTCGTGCTGGTCTCGGGCCATCTGGCCAATTTCGAGGTCATGGCGGCGGTCATCATGGCGGCGGGCGTGCCCTGCCAGGTGACCTATCGTGCGGCCAACAACCCCTATGTCGACGCCCTGATCCGCCAGAGCCGCGAGCGTTACGGCATCAGGCTGTTCGCGCCCAAGGGCGACGGCACGCGCGAGCTGATGGCGGGGATGAAGCGCGGCGAGTCCATCGCCCTGCTGGTCGATCAGAAATACAGCCAGGGGCCGGAGGTCGAATTCTTCGGCCAGCCCGTCAACGCCTCGCCGGGAGCCGCCAGACTGGCGCTGAAGTTCGGCACGGTGATGCAGCCCCTGTCGGTGACGCGCCTGCCGGGCGTGCGCTTCCGGGTTACGGCTCATGAGCCGATCGCCGTGCCGGACACGGGGGACAAGGCCGCCGACGTCGTAAACGGGGTCCAGGCTGTCAACCGCTTCGTCGAGGAGCGGGTCAGGGAACATCCGGTGGACTGGTTCTGGGTCCACAAGCGTTGGCCGCCCAAGGTCTATGAGGCGATGAAGGCCGGCGACATCTAGTCGAGCAGGGCGTCGGTGGCGCGCCGGAAGGGGCCGCCGAAATTTTCGGTCTGGGTGCGGCGGCGGTCCGGGCCGAAATAGCTGTCAGTCTTGATGAACTCACGCGGGTGCAGGATGACCGACTGAATCCGGGTCAGCAGAGCCAGAGGCGTGACCGGCTTGACCAGGAATTCCGTCACCCCGGCGTCGCGCGCCTGGGCCACGCGGCGCTTCTCCGAATGGCCGGTCATCATGATGATCGGCAGATAGGGATTGGGGCTGTCCGGCGCGGTGCGGACCAGCTGGGTGAAGGTCACGCCGTCCACCGGCAACATCTTGAAGTCGATAATGGCCAGATCGGCGGGGCGCGCGTTTAGCGCTTCCAGGGCCGCCGAGCCGTCATTGACCTCGCGCAACCGGCTCACGCCGATGGATTTCAGCATCGCGAAGACGATGGATCGCATGTTGGGGTTGTCGTCGGCGAGCAGAACGTCAAGCGATTGCAGGGCGGACATAGGAACACGACACAATCTGACAGGCGGCGAAAGCGCGTCTCAGCGAGGGAAGGAACGGATGTCAGGCGTCGCGCGCGGCGGCCATGAATTCCAGCGGACTGGCGTAGGCTTCCTGGCGTTCGACGGACCAGTAACGCAGGGCGGCCAGCGGAATGGGCACGCCGCTGACGGCGCAGGCCACATAGGCGCCGGGGCGCAGCACGGCGAACTCACCGTCGCCGTAATGCAGCGTGGCGGGCGAAGGCGAAACAGGCGGGGAAGCAGGCGTCGTCATGGACCGATGATTGGCACGGCTCGCGACGCGAGACGAGAGCCGAATCGCTGTGATCCGAAAGAAGTTCGACCGGCGGCGTTCGACGTCCGTTTTTGGCCTTAGAACAGGTTGCCTTGATCAGCCGCCGGCTCCTTTGGGCGAGGCGCGGGCTTGGGCGCCGGCTTGGGTGCAGGAGGGTCGCTCGGTCGAGGCGCGGCGCTCGCGCCGTCTATGGTCGCATCCCTGGCCCCGTCGCCGAAGACGATGCGGACCGCCTGGCCCGGTGACAGGGCGGCGGCGGAGCCGATCATGGCGCCCTCGGCGTCCTCAATGCGGGCGAAGCCGGGCTTGGGCCGCTTGGGGTCCAGCGTCGCCAGGGCCCGCGAAAGGGCGGCCAGCCGCGTCTCGTCGCGATCCAGCCGCCGTTTCATCGCCGGGCCGAACCGGTCGGCATAGGCGGCCAGCCGGTCGCCGCGCCGCTCGATGGCGCGGTCGAGCAGGCCCCTGGACAGACGCCCGCCGACCACAGCCAACTGGCGCTCGTGCACGGCGACGTTGCGGTGCAGGCCCGAGCCCAGGCGGCTGGCGGCGTGATCCAGCCTTTGCTGCGGCAGGGCCAGAAGGTCCTCGGGTCGGGCGGGCAGGCCGCGCGCGGCGGCGCGCAGGCGGGTGCGACGGTCTTCCAGCAGACGCGACCCCGACCGGACCAGACGGGCCTCCAGATCGCTCAACGCCCAGCGCAGGTCGGCCAGAACCGGGGTGGCGATCTCGGCGGCGCCGGTCGGCGTGGGCGCGCGACGGTCGGAGACGAAGTCGATCAGGGTGGTGTCGGTTTCGTGGCCCACGGCGGAGATGATGGGGATGCGGGCCTCGGCCACGGTGCGGGCCAGGCCCTCGTCGTTGAAGCACCACAGGTCCTCGACCGAGCCGCCGCCGCGCGCCACGATCAGCAGATCGGGGCGGGGGATGGGGCCGCCGGGCGTCATCTGATCAAAGCCGCGAATGGCGTTCGACACCTGACCACAGGCGGCGTCGCCCTGAACCACCACCGGCCAGACGATGACGCGGCAGGGCCAGCGCTCGGCGATGCGGTGCAGGATGTCGCGGATCACGGCCCCGGTCGGGCTGGTGATGACGCCGATAGTCGCCGGGAAAGTCGGCAGGGGCTTCTTGCGCGAAGGCTCGAACAGGCCCTCGTCGCGCAGCCGCGCCTTCAACCGTTCCAGCTGGGCCAGCAGCGCGCCCGCGCCCGCCGGCTCCATGCTCTCGATGACGATCTGATAGGAAGACCGCGCCGGGTAGGAGGTGATCTTGCCGGTGACGATGACCTCCAGCCCGCTTTCCGGCTGGGCGCCCAGACCCTTGACCACGCCCTTCCAGATGACGCCGTCGATAGCGGCCTTGTCGTCCTTCAGCGTCAGATAGACGTGACCCGAAGCGTGGCGGTTCACCTTGGAGATTTCGCCGCGCAGTCGCACGTGGCCGAAGCGGTCCTCCAGCGTGCGCTTCAGCGCGAAGCTGAGCTCGGAGATCGACAGGGGCGGATTGTTGTCGCGCACGGCGGCTGGCGCCTCGGCGGGGCCTTCAAAAGCATAGTCGTCGTCGGAAATCATGGCGCGACCTTAGCCCGTCTTGTCGCAGGCGGGAACGGGGCGGGGCCGCGTCCGTTAGCTTGACCATGAACCCTGCCGACCCGCCCGGAACCGACCCAGCCGAGCGCGCCCCGCGTGAGGACGAACTGGCGCGTCGCAGCAATGCTCCGGCGGTCAGCCCTTGGCTGGTCATCGTCGCCATACTTCTGTTGGGGGCGGTGATCTACGTCGCGTCCGCATTGTTTTGAAATCAAGGAAGCCTGATGAAGATCCATGCCCTGACCGCCGCCTCCGTCGCCGCTCTCATGCTGGCCGCCTGCGGTGATAACCGCACCGACGACGTGGTTCAGTCGCCCGCACCCGGCGCGCAACCCGCCCCGGTGACTGAGACGCGCGCTGACGCGGCGACGGCTGACGCAGCCCTGGCCTTCGGCATGTCGCGCTCCCAGTTGGAGGACGCCGATCTGCTGTCGCCCGACAACACTGACCTTGGCGACATCGAAACCCTTGTTCTGGATGCGTCCGGCAAGTTGACCCACGTGGTGGTCGAACTCGAAGGGCCGGACGACATAAAGGTGCAGGTGCCCGTCGATCAGGTTCGCGGTCTGGCGCGCAACAACGGCGCCGACAAGGATTTGACCACCGACCTGACGGCGCAGCAGCTGGCCGCCCTCCCGCGCTGGGCGCCGCCGGCGCAGTAACCCTTTCTCCCGCTTGACCGCGGCGGCTGGGCCGGTCATTTCGCGAGCATGAACATTCTGCTCGTCGGATCGGGGGGGCGTGAGCACGCCCTGGCCTGGAAGATCGCCCAGTCGCCGCTGGTCACGCGGCTCGTAGCCGCGCCCGGCAACCCCGGCATGGCCAGGCACGCCGAACTGCGGCCCGAGTTCAAGGCCACCGACGCCGAGGGCCTCGCCGCCCTGGCGCGGGAGATGAAGGCGGACCTGGTCGTGGTCGGCCCGGAATCGGCCTTGGCCGAGGGTCTCGCCGACCGGCTGAACGCGGCGGGCATTCCCTGCTTCGGCCCGACGGCCAAGGCGGCGCAGCTGGAAACCTCCAAGGCCTTTTCCAAGGCCTTCCTGCAACGCCACGGCATCCCGACGGCGGGTTATGGCGTCTATGAGGACACAGCCTCGGCCAAGGCGGCGCTGAACAACTATTCCGCCCCCTATGTCATCAAGGCCGACGGTCTGGCGGCGGGCAAGGGCGTGGCCATCAGCCCCGACAGGCAGGACGCAGAGGCCGAGATCGAGCGGATGCTGGGCGGGCGCTTCGGTTCGGCCGGCTCGCGTGTGGTCATCGAGGAGTTCATGGACGGCGAGGAAGGCTCGCTGTTCGCTCTGTGCGACGGCAAGCAGGCCGTCCTGTTCGGCGGCGCCCAGGACCACAAGCGCGCCTTTGACGGGGACCTGGGGCCGAACACGGGCGGCATGGGCGCCTATTCCCCGGCGCCGGTCTTTACGCCTGAACTGGTGCAGGCCGCCAACGACCGCGTGGTGCAGCCGACCATCCAGAAGATGGCGGAGGAGGGCGCGCCCTATCGCGGCGTCCTCTACGCCGGGCTGATGGCGACGAGCGAAGGCCCCAAGGTGGTCGAGTTCAACGCCCGCTTCGGCGACCCGGAATGCCAGGTGCTGATGATGCGCTTCGACGGCGACATCCTGCCCCTGCTGCTGGCCTGCGCGCGCGGCGACCTGACCAGGGCCCCCGCGCCCCGGTTCAAGGACGGCACCGTCATCTGCGTCGTCATGGCGGCCAAGGGTTATCCCGACAGCCCGCTGGAGGGCTCTGTCATTCGCGGCGCCGATCAGGATTTCGGCCCCCATGTCCAGGTCTTCCACGCGGGAACCCGCAAACGCGACGACGGCGCCCTGACGGCGGCGGGCGGTCGCGTGCTGAACGTCTGCGCCTACGGCGCGGACATCGCCGAGGCGCGCACGCGAGCCTATGAGGCCATCGCCAGGATCGACTGGCCGGGCGGTTTCAACCGCACCGACATCGGCTGGCGGGCGCTGGAGCCGCGATAGGCGGCTCCATAAAACCTAGGTCATGGCGAAAAGCAGCCGGCCTTCGCCCATGCGCTCGCGCAAGGGAACTAGGTCGGCGTGCGACACCGAGAAGCAGCCATAGGACCGGCCCAGCTTGCCCTCGCGGGCCAGGAAGGCCGGGTCGGCGTAGTCGGCCCCGTGGATGATGATGGCCCGCTCGCGCGCCCGGTCGTTGGAATACTCCAGCCCGTCCAGCAGGACGTTCGGTCCCTGCTGCGAGCCCCAGCTGGCGCCCGCCGTGGCGTAGGCGCCGATGGACGACATGTGGCTGTCCATCTGGTTCGAGAAGCGCTGGGCGAAGCCCGAGTGCGCGGGGTCGGAGCCCCGCCCGTGGCTGGTGCGATAGGCCGTGACCCAGCCGCCTTCCAGATCGACTTCGTAGAGGCGATCCTCGCCCGAGAACTTCTGGAAATCGACCAGATACATCCGGTCGCGCTTGCTGATCTTGTGGCCGTGGGTGTCCAGCGCGGCCTGGGCGCGCTCCATCAGGTCCTTGCGCACGATCCCGTGCGGATCGATGGCGGGGCCGGTCGCCCTGGCCACGGAAACCGTCTGCGGCGTCACGGTCGGGACCGGAACGACAGGAAGGCTGGCAGGCGCGGCGCCGGCGAGCTGAACGGTAGAGGCGGCGGAAGAGCATCCCGCCAACAGGGCCGAACCGCCCAAGATCAAGCCACGTCTGGAAAGCCGCATGCGACGCCCCTCGCACGATTAAACAACTGTATCGGCTTGTTTCACACAGCCCCGTAACGACGCAACCTGAGCCTTGGCGAAAGCCGACGAGCCGCTAAGGTGACACCCTTAGTTCTGGGAGGGACCGATGAAGAAACTGGCCTTGATTGTGACCGCCGCCGTGCTGGCGGCGACGTCGGCGCAGGCGCAACAAGCCCCTGCGGTCGCTGCCGTTTCCGCAGAACAGCCGACGACGTTCGTTCAAGTGGGGCGGCTTCTGGCCGATCCCTCCAGCGGTCGGGTGCTGCGAGATAAAACTCTCGTGATCAGAGGGAACCAGGTCGTCGAAATCCGCGACGGCTTCGTCGGCGACGGAAAAGTGGTCGATCTGCGCGGCGCTTTCGTCCTGCCCGGCCTGATCGACAGCCACGTCCATCTGACCGGCCAGCAGAGCCCGACCTCGCGCATGGACGAGGTGACCCAGTCGAACGCGGCCCAGGCCATGGTCGGCGCCCGCTATGCGCGCCGCACCCTGAACGCCGGCTTCACGACGGTGGCCGATCTGGGCGCAAGCAACGAGTCGATTTTCGCGCTGCGTGACGCAGTTCGGCGCGGCGACGTGCCGGGACCGCGCATCATCGCTTCGGGCTCGGCCGTTTCAGTCCACGGCGGCCACGGCGACGCCAACGGTTATCGCGAGGACATTCTGCACCTGATGTCGCCGGAAAGCGTCTGCTCCGGCGTCGAGGACTGCATGCGCGCCGTCCGCCTTCAGGTCCGCAGCGGCGCCGACATCATCAAGATCACGGCCACCGGCGGCGTCCTGTCCAACACCGCCGCCGGTCTGGCCCAGCAGTTCAGCGAGGATGAACTGGCCGCCATCGTCGCCTCGGCCCACCGCATGGGGCGCCAGGTCACGGCCCACGCCCACGGCGTCGACGGCATCAACGCCTTCCTCAAGGCTGGCGGGGATTCCATCGAGCACGGCACCTATCTGGACGACGAGTCCATGCGCCTGTTCAAGGCGCACGACGCCTGGCTGGTGCCGACCTTGATGGCCGGCGACTATGTGGCCCGCATCGCCGCCAGCCCCGATAACTTCTTCACCCCCGCCCAGACGGCCAAGGCGCTGGAGGCCGGACCCAAGATGCTGGACATGGCCCGCCGCGCCCATGCCGGCGGCGTCCGTATCGCCTTCGGCACCGACACCGGCGTCTCGGCCCACGGCGACAACGCCCAGGAGTTCGCCCTGCTGGTCCGCGCCGGCCTGACCCCGCTGGAGGCCATCCAGTCCGCCACCGTCGGCGCCGCCGAACACCTCAAGATCTCGAACGAGGCCGGTCGTCTGGCGCCCGGCATGCCCGCCGACCTGATCGCCGTGTCGGGCGACCCGCTGAGCGACGTGACCGAGCTTGAACGCGTCCGCTTCGTCATGAAGAGCGGCCAGGTCTTCCGTCAGGACTGACCCTTTGACGACGGCCATGGCTCGACCGTGTTCTGCGGGCTAGAGTGAGCCATGGCCCGTTCTTCCTCCTTCTTGATCGCCCTGGCCGCCGCCGCCGCCCTGTCCGGGTGCGCCGCGGGGCCGCGCATTGACGTCAACCCGCCTGCGGCGTTCCAGCCCGGCGCGGCGACCTATCGGCTGGCCGTCTCCGACGCCGGCGCGCCGGATGTCACCGCCGCGACGGCCGCCGTGCGTCGCCAACTTCAGGCAAGGGGCTGGCGTGAGGGCGACAAGAGCGCCGACTGGCTGATCGAGATCGCCTATGGCGTTCGGTCCCAACGCACCGGCGCCTTCACCGACGACGCGGCGCGTCAGGGCGAATGGACGGCGCCGCCGGTTCTGCCGCAATGGTGGTCGGCCCGGCGCAAGACCCATGTCCTCAGCCTGACCCTGAACGGACCCGGCGCCGCGCCGACCGCCTATCAGGCCCAGGCCGTGACCGTGGTCGGGGATCGCAAGACCGACGCCGCCCTGGACGCCCTGGCCCAGGCCGTGATCGCGGAACTGCCCGCGGCCCCATGAAACCCTTATGCCGCGTCCGCCTCGATATACCGGGGCAGGGTGAGAACGAAGGTGGCGCCGACAAGCCCTGCCTCATAGATCACCTGACCGCCGTGACGCCGGGCCACCGTCCGCACGAAGGCCAGGCCCAGACCGGACCCGCGTGCATCGGCGTCGCCGTGACCGAAGGGCTGGAACAGACGCCGCTGAGCTTCTTCAGACAATCCGGGGCCTTGATCGCTGATCCGCACGATCAGGGTCGGACGCCCATCCTCTTCGCCGCCCTCAAGGGTGCAGGTAATGACGCCGCCGGCCGGACCGTATTTGAGCGCGTTGTCGAGCAGGTTGGTCAGCAACCGCCGCAGCAAGGCCGGGTCGCCCTGAACCAGATGCTCTTCCTCGCTGTCGGGGGCCTGGATGGTCACGCCCTTGGCTGAGGCCTGGGGCCACAGGGTGTCGGCGGCGTCCATCAGCACCTGGCCCAGATCCAGGACCAGGCTGCGATAGGGCTGGGACTCGGCTCGGGCCAGCTGGACATAGCCCTCGGCCAGATCCAGCGTCTGCCGGGCATAGTCGCCGATGCGGCGCTCGAAGGCGGGATCGGTGCGGTCCTGCTTGCCGTCCAGCAGGGTCAGGATCGAGACCTGGGGCGCGCGCATGTCATGGCTGAGCAGTTGCAGGGCCTGTTCGCGCTGGCGCTCGGCGACGCGGAAGCCGGTCATGTCGGCGAAGCGGACGATGTGGCCTACGGGGCGGCCTTCGGCGTCGGTCAATGGGGCGGCCGCCACCTTCAGCACCTGACCGCCGGGGGCCAGAATATCGCCGAGGTCGTTCGCCTCGTCGGTGATGAAGCGACGCCATGACGGCTCGCCCAGGGTCAGAAACAGGTCGCCCAGCCCGGCCTCCGGGCCGAGGGCGGCGCCGAACAGGGCATGGGCCCGATCATTGGCCACCAGCACGCGCCCGTCCGGCGCGGCGACGACGGTGGCGTCGGGCAGGCTGCGCAGGGCGTCGGCGATGAAGCGATCCAGATCGCGCAGCTGTTTCAGGGCCGCGCGCAGGGTGTCCACCTGCTTGGCGACGACGTCGCCGTGACGCGGGGCGATGACGGCGGGGGTCAGGCCGGCGATCGGGATGGGCGCGGCCTCGCGCTGAAACGCCTCGACCTCGCTCTGCATATAGGCCGAGGCGGCGGCCAGGCGACGCCAGCTCCAGAAGGGATAGGCCGTGGCAAGGCCCGCGATGGCCGCAGCAGGTGGGAACCACAGGCCTGCGCTGAGGAAGGCGACGGCGCTGAGGCCCAGCGTCAAGACGATCAGCCCCGCCCCCAGCACCATATTGGCCAGGGGGCGCAGCACCAGAAAACCGCCGATCAGCAGGGCCAGCGGCAGCAAGGACAGCCCCAGCGCCCAGGGCGGGCTGAGGGTGCGCGGACCGCCGCCCTCCAGCAGGGTCTGCAGCAGGGCGGCCTGGATCTCGACGCCGGGGCTCAGCTCGCCGTGCGGCGCGGCGGGCGTGGCGTAGCGGTCGCCCATTCCGGGCGCTGTGGCCCCGACCAGAACCAGCCTGTCCTTCAGGAAGTCGGCGGGCACCTCGCCGTTCAGCACGTCGACGAAGGACAGGGTGCGGAACCGGCCGGGCGGGCCGCGATAGGCGATGGCTTCAGGCGAAGCGGCGATCAGGGCCTCGCCGCTGTCCGCGTCCGGGCGCGGCGCGGGCGGCGCGACCCCCGCCGTCTCGGCTAGGGGCAGGACCAACTGCGGCCAGCTGTGAGCGCCCGCCTGCATGTAAAGCGGCACGCGGCGGATCACACCGTCGCCGTCGACGATCATGTTGACGTGGCCCAGGCTGGCGGCGGCGCGGACCAGATCGGACGCCGGTTCGCTGACCTGCCAGGCGGCCCCGTTCTGGCCGGGGGCCTCGACCAGCAGGGGTAGGTGAACATCGCGCGCGCGGGCCAGGGCGGCGGCCAGGACGGGGTCGCCGGCTTCGGGCTCTGTGAACAGGACATCATAGGCCACGGCGCGGGGCTGGGCCTGGTTGAGACGGTCGACCAGGGCGGCGTGGACAGTGCGCGGCCAGGGCCAGCGGCCGAGCGCGTTCAGGCTGCGGTCGTCGATGGCGATGATGACGATGGACGGGTCGGCGGGGCCGTCCTGCACCCGGATCAGGCCGTCATAGACCAGGTTGTCGGCACGGTCGGCGGCGGGGGTGAGCGCCAGCCAGCCGACCAGCAGGGCCGTGACCGCCGCCACCAGCCCCCATTCGATCAGGGCGCGCCGGCCCGTGAGGCGCGCGCCCAGCCAGCGTCGCGCCGGCACGGATCAGCGCCCGATGCGAAGTTGCTGGGGTTCGGACCAGACCTGAAGCAGGCGGCCGAAGCGATGACGCGACCCCTGCACCCGCCAGGTATAGACGCCGGGCGGCAGGTCGCTGAGGGTGAAGGCCTGTTCGGCCACGCCCTGTTGATCGACCAGAGGCGGCCCCTCGGCTCTGCCCTCGGCGTCTTCTCGCGACAGCTGGAAGCGGAAGCGGGCCTCGCCCTCGCCCTCGGACTCCCAGCGGAAACGATAGAAGCGGCGGTTGTCGCGGGTCTCGCTGCTCGAGGTCAGGCCGCCGACGCCGTTGCGGGCGCGGATGAAGCTGTAGGTGGTGGCGCGGCCTTCCAGGTCCTCGGGCGACAGGGCGCTCAGGCGCAGGAAATAGGCCCCGTCCGCCAGGGCGCCGAAAGACAGGCGCGGCGTGTTCGGCGCGCTGTCGGCCTCGGCGAAGGCGTCGATCATGCCGGCGTCCGTGGCCAGACGCCCGCGATAGGCGGCGGCGCCGTCCAGTGGCGCCAGGACGAAGTCCACGACCGCGCCCGACTGCACCTCGTCCGGCTGCGTCAGGGCGGGCGCGGGCAGCAGAGGCAGAAGGCGTGTATCCGTCAGACTAGTCGACACCCCCTGATCGGCGACAGCGACGGTCTCGCTCAGGCCGTCGCCAGAATCCACTTCGACGACGCCCTCAATGACCTCGGTGGCGGAGCGGTCGGCGGCGTCGCTGAAGGCGACGCGGAACTCGGTGCCGCGCACGGCGGAGACGGAAACGGGGGTGCGAACCACGAATCCGCCCGGCCGACCACGCGGCGTGACCTGGGATTCAGCCCGCCCGGCTTCGACGGTCATGGCGTGATCGACGGCCCCGTTCAGGGCGTAGCGCCGCAACCGGGAAAGACGAACGCGGCTGTTGGACGGTACGACCACATGGCTGCCGTCCGACAGGGCCAGTCGGACGAAGGCGTTGGCGCCGGTGGTCAGGACGGCGTCCTCGGACACCGACTGACCCTGCGTCGGCGGCGCCACGCGTCCGCCCTGGCTCAGGGTGACGGCGCCTCTGAAGCTGGAGATGCGGGCCTGATCGGGATCGGCGCGCAGCAGCGACACCGGAATGGCCAGGGTGCGCCCGATGGGCAGGCGACGCGGGTCGGCCACGCGATTGTGACGCTGAACCCGAAGATAGTCCGAGGGACGGTTCAGGTAGGCGACGGCCAGATCAATCAGGGTGTCGCCGGGCCGCACGACATAGTCGAGCGTCTCGACCGCTGTGGCGGCTGGCGCGGTGCGAGCCTCGGCTCGGGGCACGGTTCCGTTCTGGGCGAAGCTGGGAGAAGCCGTGAGCAGCGCCGCCGTCAGGCCAGCGATGATCGCTCGGTTTCGGTTCATGTCTTCGCCTCTTATGCGTCCTCGGACTGCACGTCGTCCGAGAGAGCCTCAAGAGCGCCGACACGTTCCAGGCGATAACCGTAGCTGTAAATGGGCGTCAGGCGGAAGCCCTGTTCGGGGCGAAGCTCAAGCTTGGTGCGGATGCGCGAGATATGCATGTCCAGCGAGCGGCTGTTCAGGTTGGGCTCGTTCCCCCAGACGGTCTCGAGAATATAGGTCCGTGACAGGGCGCGGTGCAGGTTGCGGAACAGCAGCTGCGCCAGGGCATATTCCTTGGCCGTCAGGATCACGGTCTTGCCGTTGCGCGTTACGGCGGCGGACGAGTCATGGAAGACTGTGTCGCCGTGAATCTCGGCGCCGGGCGTCGAGGGCTGGGCGTAGGCGCGGCGCATCAGGGCGTTGATGCGCGCCTCCAGCACGGCGGGCGACAGGGGCTTGGGCAGGTAGTCGTCGGCGCCGGCGTTCAGACCAGCGACGATGTCCTCATCCTCGGCCCGGCTGGTGACCAGCAGCATGGGCGGCGGCGGTTTCAGATTGGTCCGGGCCCAGGCCAGCACTTCCAGACCCGAACGATCCGGCAGGTTCCAGTCTACAACCAGAAGGTCGAAGGTATCCTTGCGCAACGCCGAGATCAGGGCTTGAGCACGAGAGAAGAGGACGGCGCGATAGCCGGCCGTCTCCGCCACGCCGGAAATGGTTTCCAACTGGACCGGGTCGTCGTCGAGAACTGCGATCTTCATGCTACTGAGTGCTCCGAGAGATCACCCATCCATAACGCTTAAGGTCAGGCTTGGGGCCGAAGACCAAGGTCAGGATTGTAAAATCTCGTCACTTCAGGAAGAGCTTGGCCGCCGAGCGCTATCTGAGGAGGGCGACTTAACCTTCCTGCGAAGGAAGACTTGAAAAGCCGCTTCATCCGCCAGTCGCGCCACGACCGGCCAGGCGACGATGCGGTCGCGCCACGCGGGCGGCAGGCGTACCCAGTCCTTCTCCGTCGTGACCAGACCGGCCTCGAACAGGGCCGCCCGATCCGTCAGCAGGGCGAAATCACGCTCGGACAAGGCCGCGTGGTCGGGGAAGGGCACGAACTCCTTGAGGTCGCAGCCAGCGGCGATCAGCGACCGCTCCACCTTCCACGGCTTGGCGATGCCGGCGAAGCCGACCTGCGGGCCGGACGGCGGCGCGGCGGCGGGCTCCAGTCGGGCGATGAAGACAGGCAGGTCCCCAAAGGTGTCGACCAGTTCGGCGTCGGCCTCGGCCAGGTCGGCAGGCAGCAGGATGACGACCGCATCGGCGCGCGCCAGCCCGGCCTTCAGCGGCTCGCGCATCGGGCCGGACGGGAAGACCGAGCCATCGCCGAAGGGCCATTCGTCGCCGCGCGTCTCGCCGTCCACGACGATCAGGCTGAGCGTCTTTTTCAATGCCGGGTTCTGATGGGCGTCGTCCAGCACCAGGGCCTCGGCCCCCGCAGCCACGGCGGCGCGCGCACCGGCCACGCGGTCGCGGGCGATCCAGGCGGGGGCGTCGGCCGCCAGCATCAGGGGCTCGTCGCCCACTTCGGCGGCGGTGTGAAGGCTCAGATCCACCTGAACCGGGCCTTCCAGCGTCCCGCCGTAGCCGCGCGACAGGGCGGCGGCCTTGATCCCCTGCGCGTGCAGCAGGCGCAGGACCTCGCGGGCGATGGGCGTCTTGCCCGAGCCGCCGACGGTCAGATTGCCGATGGAGATGACCGGCGCGCCGGGATCGACCGGCGTGGCGCGGGCGATGCGGCGGGCGGTGACGCCGGCCCAGATCCACGAGGCGGGCTTCAGCAGCATCCGCGCCACCGGGGCATGGCGGCGGTCGCGGCTGTACCACCAGCGGGGCGTGTTCAGCTTCATCGACGGCCTCGTGACGGGGCGGCGGGCAGATGGGCCTGAAGCGCCAACCACAGCCGGTCCAGCCCGGCGGCGGCCTCGGCGGCGGCGCGGCGGCCGCGTTCGCCCATGTCGCGCGCCGCGTCGGCATCGGCCAACAGCGGGCCGACGATGCCCGGCAGTTCGGCCGGCGACAGCACCGAGATCAGCCCCCCGGATGACTTCAGCATCCGGGTCACAGCGGCCCAGTTGCTGGCGTCGGGGCCGGTGACGACCGGCTTGCCCAGACGCGCAGGCTCTAGCGGATTGTGCCCGCCCACGGCGCCGCCGCCCAGCGCCGGCGCGAAGGAGCCGCCCATGACCACCACGTCGGCCAGCCGCATGAACAGGCCCAGCTCGCCCAGCGTGTCGGCCAGATAGATGTCGGTCTGATCCGTGATCGGCTGGCGCTGGCTGCGACGGGCGAAACTGTAGCCGTCCTGAGCCAGCGACCGAGCGATCTCGTCGGCGCGATCCGGGTGGCGGGGCACGACGATCAGGAACAGCCGGTCGGCCAGATGATCCAGCGCCCCGACGATGGCCATTTCCTCGTGCTCGTGGGTGCTGGCGGCGACCACGACGGGGCGGTCGTCGATCAGGGCCGACAGGCGGCCGAACTCGCCCTGGTCATAGGGCAGGGGCTCGCCCGACAGCTTCAGGTTCACCTGACCGTCAACGCGGGCGCCCAGTAATGTCAGCCGGTCGGCGCTGGCCTGATCCTGAGGCCAGACGTGATTGAAGCAGGCCATCAGGGCGCGGGCCATACCGGGGGCCTTCTTCCAGCCCTCGGCGGTCTTGTCGGTGATGCGGGCGCTGACCAGAGCCAGGGCGACGCCGCGCTTCTTCGCCGCCATCAGCAGGTTGGGCCACAGCTCGCTCTCGACAAAGACCCCGACGGTCGGCCGCCAGTGGTCGAGGAAGGCGGCGACGGCGCCGGGACTGTCCACGGGTGCGAACTGGTGGATGACGCCGGGCGGCAGGCGTTTGGCCAGAACCTGGGCCGAGGTCAACGTCCCGGTCGTGACCAGGACGGTCACATCGGGCCGGTCCTTACGGATGCGTTCGGCCAGCGGCAGGATGGACAGGGCCTCTCCCACGCTGACGCCGTGAATCCAGATCAGCGGCCCGGCAGGGCGGGCGACGCCGGCCAGCCCCAGACGCTCGTCAACGCGTTGCGGGTCCTCCTTGCCCTGCTTGACGCGGGCGTCGAGCAGGCGCGGGGCCAGGGGCTCGATCAGGCGGGTCAGCAGGCGATAGGCGATCAGGGCGGGGCTGAAGATCACGGCCTAGATCCGCTCCAGGCCGACGATGGCGTCGGCGCGGGCTTCGACCGCCGTCAGCCGTTCGGTCCAGTCGGCGACGACTTCGGACGTTTCGGCGCCTTCGGGATACCAGGCCTTGTCCCAGACGATGGCGCCCTTGCCGAAGGGCAGGGGCAGGACGGCCCGGTCCCAACTGTTCAGCCGGATGGCAGGCTTGCACGAAAGACCGATGAACAAGACCGGCGCACCCGACAGCTTGGCCATCAGGGGCAGGCCCTCTGCCATCTGACGCGAGGGGCCGCGCGGACCGTCGGGGGTGACGGCTAGGCCGCCGACCTTCAGCTGTTTCAGACCGTCGCGCAGGGCCTGGGTGCCGCCCTTGGCCTGCTTGGCCTTGTCCTTGTTGCTAGAGGAGCCGCGCACGGCGGGAATGCCCAGACGCGCCACGGCCTTGGTGAAGAACTCGCCGTCCGGGCTGAGCGAGACCAGCCCCTTGATCGGCTGCGCCCGCTTCATCGGCCAGCTGGCCGGGGCCAGGGCCAGCCGCGAGTGCCAGAAGGCGCACAGGACGCCGCCGCCCTCGGCCCAGACCTCCTCGGCCACGGCTTCGTTTTCATATTCCCAGCGGATGGTGGCGTAGCAGAACCGCATCCATTCCGAGAGGAGCCAGGCCATGGAGGTCTGGATGACCGGATTACGCAGCGGCCTCATGCGCCGGTCTCGTCGGGCAGGGGGGAGGCGACGACGGGCGTCGGTCCGTCCAGCGACTGCTGCCGGGCCAGACGGGCGTAGAGGCCGCCCTTCTTGACGAGCGCCGTATGCGTGCCTTTCTCGACCACGCGACCGGCCTCGATGACATAGATGCGGTCGGCGTTCTGCACCGTCGACAGGCGGTGGGCGATCATCAGGGTGGCGCGGCCGTGCATCAACCGCTCCAGCGCCGCCTGGACCAGGGTCTCGCTCTCGGTGTCGAGCGCCGAAGTGGCCTCGTCCAGCAGCAGGATCGGCGCGTCCTTCAGGAAGGCGCGGGCGATGGCGACGCGCTGGCGCTGGCCGCCCGACAGCCGCATCCCGGCCTCGCCGACACGGGTGGCGTAGCCCTCGGGCAGGGCGGCGATGAAGTCGTGGGCGGCGGCGGAGCGCGCGGCCTCGATGATCTGTTCGGCGCTGGCGCCCTTGCGGCCATAGGCGATGTTGGCGGCGATGGTGTCGTCGAACAGGAAGGGCTCCTGCGTCACCAGGGCGATGCGCTCTCGCAGGGACTGCAGCTTCAGCCCGCGGATGTCCTGGCCATTGACGGTCACGGCCCCGGCGGTGACATCATAGAAACGCGGCAGCAGGGACAGGATGGTCGACTTGCCCCCGCCCGAGGGTCCGACCAGGGCGATGGTCTCGCCCGGTTTCACGCTGATGGAGACGTCCGACAGGGTCGGCGGCGCGCCGGTCTCGCCCGTCGTGTCATAGGCGAAGGAGACGTGATCCAGCGCCACGGTCAGGGGGCCGTCGGGCAGGTCGCCGGCGTCGGCGGCCTCGCGAATTTCGGGTTCGATGTCCAGCGCGCGGAACAGGCGGCGCGCGGCGGTCAGGCCCTCGCTCATCACCGTGGCCAGGTTGGTGACCTGACGCAGCGACTGACCCGCCGCCAGCAGCAGGCCGATGAAGGCGGCGAACCCGCCGACGGTCATGTCGCCTGACTGGGCGCGGAACCCGGCATAGGCCATGACGGCGGCGACCACGCCCATGGCCACCAGGTCGCTAGACGGGCCGGCGAAGGCGCGGGCGTCGGCGCCCTTGATGATGTGACGCTGGCGGCGGGCCACGACCTCGGCTACGCGGGCTTCCTCGGCCGCCTCGCGGTTCTCGATCTTGATCAGGCGCACGCCGTCGAGGTTCTCCATCAGGGCGGTGGAGAGGTTCTCGGTCTCGGTCATGGCCCCGCGCGCCGCCTTCCGCGTCTTCTTGCCGAAGCGGCGCATGATCAGGCTGACGGCCGGCACGCCCAGCAGGACGATCAGGGTCAGACGCCAGTCGATAAAGGCCATCGACGCGATGACGGCGATCAGAGTCAGGGTGTGCTGGGTGTAGTTGACGACGCCTGTGGTGAAGGCCTCGCGCACCAGATTGGCGTCGAACAGCACCGAAGAGACAAAGGCGCCCGAGTGCTGGCTGCGCAGCCGCGACAGGTCGGCGCGGATCATGGCCGCGAACAGGCGCACTTGAATATCGCCGACAATGCCGTGGCCCAGCCGGTTGACGAGGGCCGCCTGACCCAGCGACGCCAGCGTCCGAGCGAGGGCGACGCCCAGAATAGCCAGGGGAATGGCCAGCAGCGCCCGCTCGGGCGCGATGTCGAACAGACCCCACAGGCGGATCGGCGCGCCCTGCTGCACGAACAGGCCGTTGATCGCCGGCTCGAGCAGTTTCAGCAGCACCGCCGACAGGCCGCCGGCCAGGGCGGCGCACAGCATGGAGACAAACAGGGCGGTCTTGTGCCGCGAGAGATAGTCGCGCCAGATCCGGCCCAGCAGGGGGCGCAGCGGTTCGGCCATGTCGTTAGCGGGCGTGGTCATCGGCTCTCGGTCGAACGGCTGGGGCGCCAAGTCAAGCTGTGTGGCGAAGCCTGCAGGTGACGCGGTGCGGTTTCATCGCTATCTGCGGCTTATGGCGCACTACGATCTGACCACCCTGATGGGCCGATTCAAGGCGCATTGGTCCTATTTCTGGAAGGACCACGCCTTCCTGCGCACGGCCTTCACCAACGCCCACTGGCTGGGCCCCGACCTGGTGCGCACCAACCAGCCGTCGCCGGGGCAGCTGGCCTATTGGAAGCGACGCGGGATCAGGACCGTCATCAACCTGCGCGGTCAGCGTGACGAGGCCTATTACTGGCTGGAGAAGGCCGCGTGCGACCGTCTGGGCCTGACCCTGATCGACGCCCCGCTGGATTCGCGCGACGCGCCGGGCCGAGACCGTATCGACCGGGCGCGCGAGGTGTTCCGCACCATCGAATATCCGGCCCTGATCCATTGCAAGTCAGGCGCGGACCGGGCCGGGATGATGGCGGTGCTGTATCGTCACTTCCATCTGGGCGAGCCGATCTCGGCGGCCGTGTCGGAACTGGGCAAACGCACCCTGCATAGCCGCGAGGGCCTGACCGGGGTGCTGGACTATACGCTGGAGAAATATGTCGACGAGGTAGAACCGACTGGCGTCAGTTTTGAGCACTGGGTCGCCAGCGACGCCTACGACCCCAAGGCGATTCGCGCCGAGTTCAAGGCGGGCTGGTGGGGCAGGCTGGTCGTCGATCGCTTGCTGAAGCGCGAGTAGGCGATTAGCCCCAGGGACCGCGCTTCGGGCTATGGTGAGCGGTCTCCGCGTCGCGGCGGGCCTTGCGGTCGGCTTCCCACTGACGGAACCATCGGGCGTAGTTGCGCTCGCGTCCGAGGACGATCAGCCACAGGGCCAGGACGCTGATCAGGGAGATGATCCCGAACAGCTGTTGTCCGTCGATGGTCTGGCCGAACAGGGTCACGGTCGCGGCTCCGGTTTATGCGGCGGATGATGATGCCCGGATTCGGCCGGGGTGATGGGGTCGTTCCAGGCGGTGTCCTGATCTTCGCCAGGACGGGGCGTGTGCGCGGGGCCCTTTTTCACGACCCAGACGACGGCGACCACAGCCAGGATCACCAGCAGCAGGACGATCAGGGTGGGCGTCATGATGGTCACCTCTTCAGAAACGCCAAAGGCGGCTGACGGGAAAGCGCGCCAGCCGCCTGTGCGGTTCCGTAAACCTCGCCGTGAGGCGAGGGCGGCGGATCAGACGTCCGAGCGCGGGTCGATCAGCTTGTGCGCGTGCAGGATGAAGTAGCGCATGTGGGCGTTGTCGACGGTGGCCTGGGCGCGAGCCTTCCAGGCCTGCTTGGCTTCGTCATAGCTGCCATAGGCGCCGACGAACTCGACCTGGGTCAGGTCGCGGAAGACGGGCTCGGCCGGGTGGCGCATCTCGCCGCCGATGACGAGGTGAAGCAGTTGCGGATCGTGAGCCTTGTGGGGGGCGTCAGCCATGGAGAGGGGGTTCCATTGCGAGAAGGGGGAGATCAGATCGCCAGCGGGATAGGCGCTGTGCGCTTCACGATCAACGGGTGAAGGGCCGGCGCGGCGCAGATCAGGCTGGTTTGTCGCGGATCGGGGCGATTAAAGCGCCAAGCGCGGCCCATATGGTCGCTGACCCTGGCCCCGGCCTCCTCGGCGATCAGGGCGCCGGCGCAGACGTCCCAGTCCCATTTGGGGCTGATGGCGATGGCCGCGTCAAAGGCCCCGGCGGCCACCAGAGCCATGCGGTAGGCCAAAGCGTTGCGCTTGGTGAAGCGCATCTCGGGCCAGGGCTCGGCCCATTCGCGCGCCTCCATCAACCGCGCGTCGGCCAGAAGCTCGGCGTCCTCCAGCGTATCCGTGTCCGAGGCGCTGATCGGGCGACCCTGCAACCGCGCGCCGCCGCCCAGCGTGGCCTCGAACATCTCGCCCAGCATGGGGGCGTGGATGACAGCGGCGACGGGGCGGCCGTCCTCGACCACGGCGATGGGCACGCACCACCACGGCTTGTTCTTCATATAGGCGACGGTGCCGTCGATCGGATCGACGACGAAGATGCGCTTCTTCGACAGGCGGTCGGCGTTGTCCGCTGTCTCCTCCGAAAGCCAGCCGTAGTCGGGCCGCGCCGTCAGAAGGGTGTCGCGCAGCAGCTGATCGACCGCCAGATCGGCGCTGGTGACGGGCGAACCGCCTTCCTTGGACCAGACCTTCAGCCCCGCCTCGCGATGCTCCAGCGCCAGCTTGCCCGCCGCCAGGGCCGCGTCGCGGATCAGGTCGAGGTCGGACAGAAGGTCGGTCATTTTCCGGCGATGGCCACCGCGTCGAACATCAGGGAGGGGCTGTTGAAGGAACCCCGGAACTCCAGATCCGATCCTCGCACCAGCCGGGCGTAGAGGTCGATCAGGTTGCCCGCGACGGTCACTTCGCTGACCGGATAGGCGATCTCCCCGTCCTCGAACCAGAAGCCCGAGACCCCCGCCGACCAGTCGCCGTTGTTGGCGTTCAGCGACGGCCCGAACATGGAGGTGATCAGCAGGCCCGACCCGGCCGCGGCCATCAGGCCCGCCTTGTCCTGCTCGCCCGGCGCCAGATGCAGGTTGTGGGTCGAGACGCCCGACGGTCCCGCCAGCCCCCGCGAGGCGTGGCCGGTCGAGGCCATGCCCAGCTGGGCGGCGGCGGCGGTGTTCAGCAGCCAGGTGGTGATGACCCCGTCCTCGACGATGTTGCGGCGCTCGACCGCCACGCCCTCGTCGTCAAAGGGGGTGGAGCCCAGACCGCGCAGGCGGAAGGGGTCGTCGATCATGTCCACGCCCGCGGGCAGGACCCGCTGACCCAGCTTGTCCTTCAGGAAGGAGCTGCCGCGCGCGATGGCCGGGCCGGAAATGGCGCCCAGCAGCGGCGACAGCACCTGCGTCGCGATGCGGTTCTCGAAGATGACCGAGGCGGTGGTCGAGGCGATCTTGCGCGGGCCGGTGCGGGCCACGGCGCGCTCGCCCGCCTTCAGGCCGATCTCGGCGGCGCCCGGCAGATCGGACAGGTAGCGGGTCGCACGGCTTTCGCCGCCGCGCTCCATGGCCCCGTCCTTTTCGGCGATGACGCCGACGCCCAGCGAAAAGGCGCTGCCCTTATGGCGACCGTCGAAGCCGTGGGATGTGACCAGACGCCATTCGCTGGCCGACCATGAGGCGTGGCCGCCCTCGGACTTGGCCACGCCGGACACGGCGAGCGCTGCGGCCTCGGCCTCTGCGGCGGCGGCTTCCAGCGCCTCGGCGGTGCGCTCGGACGGGTCGAACAGGTCGAGGTCGGCGTGCGGGCCCTGCGCCAGCCGGTCCTGCGGCGCCAGATTCGCATAGGGATCTTCCGGCGCCAGTTTCGCCATGGCCACGGCGCGCTCGACCAAACGGGCGCGGGTGGCGTCGGACAGGTCCGAGGCGGACACCGTCGCCTGACGCCGCCCGACGAAGACGCGCAGCCCCAGGTCGCGGGCCTCCTCGCGCTCGACCTCTTCCAACTCGGCGTTGCGCACGCCGACGGACAGGGAGGCGCGGTGGGCGGATACCGCCTCGGCGGCGTCGGCGCCGGCCTTCAGCGCGGCGCCGACCAGATCGGAAAGGATGTCGGGGGAGGGCGTCTTATCGGACATGCCCCGATATGGCGGACCCGCCCCCGCGCTGCAACCATTCGCCGCTAGATCACCGACCAGGCGATCAGGCTGACCGACGCCACCAGCAGCGCCAGCCAGGTCAGGACCATGCCCGTGACCCGGCCCAACGACGGCCCCTTCTGGAACAGCAGGCCCAGGGCGTGGATGATCCGGCCCGCGAACAGCACGCCGCCGACGCCGTGGATCAGCAGGGGCGGGGCGCCGACGAAGGCCAGCAGGATCAGGCCGCAGATGCCGGCGGGAATATACTCAGCCGCGTTGCCGAAGGCGCGGACGGCGGGCGTCATCTCGGGATTTCCGCCGTCCCCGAACTCGATCAGATGCCGACGCCGACGGCTGACCACCACGCTGGACAGGACCAGCAGCAGCAGGATCAGCAGCCCGCCCCACAGGGTCGCGGCCTGAATCGAAGGCACCATGCTCACTTCTCCCGTCCGACCGGATAGAGGCGGAAGCGCTGATCATAGAAGGGCGTGCGCTCATAGAACCAGGCCAGACGGGCGTCGCCGTCGGCGGCGAAGGCAGGCTCGGTCGCCAGCTTGGCCTCGAACTCGGCCTTCAGCGCCGGATCGGCGGCCAGCATCTTCTCGGCCAGAGGCGCGATGGCGTAGGCCTCGATGTACTCGACGCGGTTCAGCACCTCGGGGAACATCCCCCAGGCGAAGAAGCTCTCGCTCGACTGCGGCTCCAGCAGCAGGATGGCGACGTCGCCCATCGGCTGATCGGTCGGCACGCGCACCGAACCGACGGGATAGGTCCAGTCCTTGGCTTCCGCGCGAACCTCGCCGACCGTGATCGGCACATGACCTTCGTTGGTGCGGCCCGAGACCTTGGGATCGACCAGGCGCAGCATGTCGACGGCCACCGTGCGCGGCGCGGCCAGCGTCTCCATCTGCACGCCGTGCATCTTCAACCGCGCGATGATATCGGCGCGATAGGACGGCACCCAGTAGGCGGCCGGGCGCTTCAGCGTCAGGGTCGGGTGTGAACCGAAGTAGGGCACCTGCCACAGCTCCGGGTCCGGCTGGCCCAGCCAGCGCAGTTCGGGACGGCCCGAGGCGGCGCTGTCGTAGGTGTCGTAGAGGATGCCCTTGAAGGGGCGCATCCGCGTCGGCTGCTCGTCGCCGTCGAAGTTGGCGGGCAGTTCGGCGGGACGCAGGGCGCGGTCGGCGCTGATGGCGGCGCGCAGGGTCTGCGACTTCTCGGCCAGAACCTTCAGCGCTTCTTCAAGGAAGACATAGGTCCCCAGCACCCGCTGCTCGTGCGGCTTCAGGCTGTGGTTCTCGATCAGGATGGTCGGGACGTGGGCCGCCGAGCCCCAGCCGTTGGAATAGCGCTCGCCCAGACCGCCGTCGTTCATCCCCTTCTTCGGGTCGCGGTCGTCGATGGCGAAGACCAGTTCGCCGGGGATGTGGCCCTGGGCCTCCAGCGCGGCGTTCATCTCGGGCTTGAAGGCCTCGTCCAGCCATTGGGCGATGGCCGGGCTGCGGCTCCAGACCCCGTCCTCGCCGTTGTAGCCATAGGTGACGTCGTATTGATAATCGATGCCGTCGGTGACATGGATGTCGACGTAGAGGTCGGGCTGATACTTGTGGATCAGGCCCATGACCGCCTGCATCTCGGCCTGATCCAGCTTCATGAAGTCGCGGTTCAGGTTCTGGTTGGTCGCCGTGTGGCGCCAGCCCTGATTGCGCGGTCCGCGCTGGTTGGGGCGGGAGTAAGGACTGGTCCGCTCATGCCCGTCCACGCTCAGGATCGGGATCAGGATCAGGTTGGCCCGGTCCAGCAGGCCGTCCTTGCCGTAAAACGCCATGTCGCGCAGCAGCATCATGCCCGCGTCCTTGCCGTCGATCTCGCCCGGATGGATGCCGGCCTGGGCCAGCAGCACAGGCTTGGACGGGTCCAGCGTCGCCCCATCCTTGGACGCGATCACCGCATAGAGAGGACGGCCCTCCGGCGAGACGCCGAACGGCTCAATGCGGATCAGATCGCTGGCCGCGTCCAGCCGGTCGAACCAGGCGCGCGTGTCGGCATAGGAGGGCGAAAAGTCATGCGCCGCATCGGCCTCAAAGGCCGTGACCCAGGGATCGGCGGCGTCGCGCAGCAGGGCCTTGGACGCCCCGTTCCACGCAGGCGCGGGCGGCAGGAAGGCCTGATCCCAGGGGGCGGCGTTGGAGACTGAGTTCGGGGTCTGGGACATGGCGGGGCTCACGCAGGCGACAAGGGCGGCGACAGTCGCCGCAAGGAGATAATCAGCGCGCATGGCGTTTCGTGGGCCGATCATCATCGTCTGGCAAGCCTCTGACAGTTCACGGGTTCAGCCCGCGCCGGTGACGAGCGACCAGCCGCCCGCCGCCGCCAACGCCGCCGCGGACCGGGACATCTGCCACAGGCTGTAAAGCAGCACCACGGCCAGGGCGCCGACCGCCACGCGACGCCAGGGCGCAAATGCGGCGGTCGCCGTTCCGACCACGAAGACGGCGACCCCGGTCCACAGGGAGGCCGAACGGGCGATTCTGGCGAAACCGGCATCCGCCTGACCGAGGATGACGACCATGATCGCCACGATCAGGTTGGCGCCCAGGATGCAGCCGAACACCAGCTTGCGATGGGCCCAGAAGTGGGCGTCCAGATCGACCCGCTCATGCGCCCCCTCGGCTGAGACACGCGGAAAGGTCACGCTGGCCGCCACATAGAAGGTCGCGGCGATGCTCAGGCTGACCAGCAGCAGGAAGGTGTTGAACGGCGCCCCGCGAAAGATGACCCAGGCCTGATTCCAGAAGGTGGCGATGTCGATGGCCACGAACAGGGCCAGGGCCGGGGTCAGCCAGCCGAAGCGGATGCGCTCGCGTTCATGCAGCACCCGCGCGAAGCCGCCGACCAGTTCGGCCACCGACAGACCCAGCAACAGGCCGTAGAAGCTGAAGAAGAACTCGAACGCGCTCAAGGCAGCCCCCCGACCAAGACGGGGGCAAGCTAGACGGTTCCTTGTCCCCGCACCAGTCGGGGGCGAAGAGAGTCGGGCCCTAGAATTCCTCCCAGTCGTCGGTCGAGGCGACGGGGGCGGCGGACAGGCCCCGTCCGCCGACGTTTTTCAGGGCGATGACCGTGCGGGGCGCGGACGATGCGCGCTTCACGGGCGCGGGACGCTCCTGTCGGGTTTCGGCGCTGGTGCGGAAACGGCGCATCAGGTCGGCCAGACTCGTGGTTTCCTGGGCCAGGGAATGCGAGGCCGCCGTAGATTCCTCGACCATGGCGGCGTTCTGCTGGGTCATCTGGTCCATCTGGTTCACCGCGACGTTGATCTCGCCCAGGCCGCTGGCCTGTTCCTTGGCCGAGGCGGCGATATTGGCCACCAGACCGCTGATCTGGGCCACCTCGTCGATGATGCGAGTCAGGGCCTGGCCGGTGTCGTCGACCAGTCGGACCCCTTGATTGACCCGGTCGGTGCTGGAACTGATCAGGATCTTGATCTCCTTGGCGGCTTCCGCCGAGCGCTGGGCCAAAGCCCGCACCTCGGAGGCCACCACAGCGAAGCCGCGACCGGCTTCGCCCGCGCGCGCCGCCTCGACCCCGGCGTTCAGGGCCAGGAGGTTGGTCTGGAAGGCGATCTCGTCGATGACCCCGGTGATCTGGGCGATCTGCCGGGCCGAGGTTTCGATCTCGCGCATGGCGGTGACGGTTTCATCCACCACGTCGCCGCTGCGGCGGGCGCTGTGGCGGGTCGCCTCGACGATGTCGCGGGCCCGGTCGGCGCCGTCCGAGGCCTGACGCACGGTGGCCGTCACCTGTTCCAGGGCGGCGGCGGTTTCTTCCAGGCTGGCGGCCTGCTGTTCGGTGCGGCGCGACAGGTCGTCGGAGGCCTGGCTGATTTCCGAGGTGGTGGAGCGGATGCCGGCGGCGCTGCCGATGATCACGGTCATCGTCTCTTCCAGACCGCTCATGGCCAGGTTGAAGTCGTCGCGCAGCTTGCGATAGTCCTCGGGGAAGTCGGCTTCCAGACGATAGGTCAGGTCGCCGTTCGACAGGCGCGACAGGCCCTCGCCGACCGAGGCGACGACGAAGCGTTGCTCGTCCTCGGCGGTCTGACGGATGGCGTCGTTACGCAGGCGTTCGGCCTCGGCGGCGGCGCGGGTCTGCTCCTGCTCGGCCCTGAGGCGATCGGTATCGGCCAGTTGATGGCGGAAACCGTCCAGGGCGCGGGCGATGCCGCCGAGTTCATCCATGCTGCCGGTTCCCTGCACCGGCTCCTCGTAGCGCCCGGCGTTCAGCGCCTTGACCGAGGCGGTCAGGCGCGCCAGCGGCTGGCGCACAACCTTGTCCGTGACGAAGAAGAGGCTGGCCAGGACGAGGGCCAGGATGACCAGGCCCCCGATCATCATGGCGATGGCCAGACGGTCCGACGGCCCGTTGATGGCGGCGGTCGGGATGTCGGTCACCAGACCCCAGGTGGCGTTCAGACCCGTCAGGGGCGCGGGGCTGACCTGGCGCTCGATGCTTTCGCCGCTCAGGTTGTGCAGGCCGGTCAGCAGGGTGGGTTGGCCACGGCTCAGCACGGCGCGCACGGCGTCGGCCTGATCTTCGGCATAGGGCTTGGTGAGCAGGGCGGCGTTGGGGTGCGACACCCAATTGCCGCTGCTGGACAGCAGCATGACCTGACCCGATCCGAGCGGCTTCATCTTGCCCAGCAGAGTGGACAGGTCGTCCAGCGCCAGGTCCAGACCGGCCACGCCGATCACCTTGCCGCCAGAGACGACCGGATAGGCGACCGAGGTCATCAGCACCGACTTGCCGCCGACGTCATAGGCGTAGGGCTCGACGATGGCCGGTTTGCCGCTGTTGAAGGGCTGGGTGAAATAGGGCTGCTCGTAGTCGTTGCCGGCGTTTAGCGGCTGCATGGTGATTACGCCGCCGTCATTGACCCAGTAGGGCAGGAAGTTGCCGGCGGCGTTCGAGCCCAGATCGATCCGGCCCGCCAGAGAGGCGTCCCGACCGTCAAAGGCGCCGGGGGCGGCGATGAACCAACTGCCCAGAACCAGCGGCGTCGCGGTGGCGGCGGGCTTCATCATGGCCATGACCGAGGCGCGGTCGCGCAGGCCGGTTTCATGCGCCTTGCCGATCATTTCGGCCATCGAACGGGCGGTGGCGGAGGCTTCGTTGATCTGGCCGCCGACGTTGGCCACGGCGCCGTCGCTCAGGGCCTGGGCGTAGTCGTGCGACAGGCCGCGCGCGACGGTGCGCGTATTCTGGGAGACGGCGAAGGCTGCGCACAGCAGCAGGACGCCTGTCACCGCGCCGCCCGCCATCAGCATTTTGCCGGCGACGGTCAGATTCTTGAAAGCAAGCATGATCACTCCTCGACCCCTCTCCGGCTTAACGGTGAGAGGATTAAGGAGAGGCTAGCGGGACTGGAGTTCGGCGAGCGCCGTCCGCGCTATTTCCAGATCGGGCTCTTGTCGCCCGGCAGGCCCAGACGGTCCCACAGGTCGTTGACCCGCTCGACCACGGCCTCGTCCATGCGGATCTCCTCGCCCCATTCGCGCTTGGTCTCAGGCTCCCACTTGTCGGTGGCGTCCAGGCCGATCTTGGAGCCCAGGCCGCTCTCGGGGCTGGCGAAGTCCAGATAGTCGATGGGGGTGTTCTCGATGACGGTGATGTCGCGCGCCGGGTCCATCTTGGTCGAGATGGCCCACATCACGTCCTTCCAGTCACGGGCGTTGATGTCGTGGTCCACCACGATGATCCACTTGGTGTACATGAACTGCCGCAGATAGCTCCAGCAGCCCATCATCACCCGCTTGGCGTGGCCCGGATAGGCCTTCTTCATCGACACCACGGCGATGCGATAGCTGCATCCCTCGGGCGGCAGCCAGAAGTCGACGATCTCGGGGAACTGCTGGCGGATCAGCGGAATGAAGACCTCGTTCAGCGCCTCGCCCAGCACGGACGGCTCATCCGGCGGACGGCCGGTGAAGGTGGTCAGATAGATGGGCTCTTTCCGCATGGTGATAGCCGTCACCTGGAAGACCGGGAACTTTTCGACCGAGTTGTAGTAGCCGGTGTGGTCGCCATAGGGGCCTTCTTCCTCGAACTCGTCCAGCAGGACATGGCCTTCCAGCACGATCTCGGCGTTGGCCGGCACCATCAGCGGCACGGTCTTGCAGGGGACCAGCTCGGCCTTGGAGCCGCGCATCAGGCCGGCGAACTGATACTCCGACAGGGTTTCCGGCACCGGGGTCACGGCGGCCAGGATCGTGCCGGGATCGGCGCCGAGCACGACGGCGCAGGGCAGGGGCTCGCGCTTGCCGGCCTTCTTGTGCCGGGCGTAGTGCTGGGCTCCGCCCCGGTGCGCCAGCCAACGCATGATGGCCTTGTCCTTGCCCAGGACCTGCATCCGATAGATGCCCAGGTTGAAGTCGTCCTCGCGGTCGTCCGACGGCCCCTTGGTCACGACCAGACCCCAGGTGATCAGCGGCGCGGGCTCGCCGGGCCAGCAGCCTTGAATGGGTAGGCTGTTCAGGTCGATCTGATCGCCCTTCAGCACCACCTCCTGAACCGGGGCCTTCTTCACCGTCTTGGGCCGCATCGACATGACGGTCTGCGCCAGAGGCAGCATCTCCATGGCGTCGGATAAGCCGCGCGGCGGGGTCGGATTGCGCAGGAAGGCCAGCAGTTCGCCGACCTCGCGCAGCTCGCCCGCTGTCGTCCGCGTCTTGCCCTCCAGCGTCACGCCCATGGCCACGCGCTTCACCGTGCCGAACAGGTTGGCCAGGCAGGGGATGGGGCTGATCGAGCCGTCCGGCATGACCGGCTTCTCGAACAGGACCGCCGGGCCGCCGTTCCTCAGCAGCCGGGTCTGGATCTCGGTCATCTCCAGATGGGTGGAGACGGGTTCGGAGACGCGAACCAGTTCACCATCGGCTTCGAGGACAGCGATGAAATCGCGCAGGGACTTGTAGGCCATGCGCTGACGCTTAGGCGGACGCGAGCCGTCTGTCACGCCGTCCGAAGGTGCGGTCGATCGCCACGACGATCAGGCCGACGATCAGGAAGAAGATCAGCAGGCCCCCGAAATGGATCGCGACCTTGCCCAGTCCCAGCGTGTCCGCGTCCACGAACCAGTAGGGCCACCAGCCGCTCAGCCAACCGTGCGCCAGGGTCCAGCCGCCATAGATCAGCACCGGGATCAGCCATTTGGCCGGATCGATCCAACGCAATCGGCCCTTGGGCGTAAACGCCAGCCAGTCGATCACGAAGGCGGCGGGCATGACGTAGTGCAGCAGACTGTTGCCCACCAGGGCCCAACCCTGCGGCTCCCAGACGCCCGCCAGCAGGAAGTGATAGACCACCCCGACCACCACGATAAACATGGCGACAGCGGCGCGGACACCTTCGCTCAGCGTCCAGCGCCCGATCCGGCTGTTCGGCGCCACGGCCGGCGCGGTCAGGGCCAGAGCGACCAGGATGTTCGAGAGGATGGTAAAATAGCTGAAGAAATTCAGCGTCAGTTCGCCCACGCTCTTGTCCGTGGCGCCGCCCAGCATAAGCCCGTACTGCAGGCCGAGCGCAAACCAGCCGAGGCAGGCGAAAAAAGCCCGATAGAGGCGGGCCATCAGTATTCGGGCTTGTCTGCCGCCAGCGCCCACACCGGCAGGTGCAGGGCGCGGGTGGCGGCGTCGATGCCGGCGGAATCCAGATGCTCGCGGCCCGCCTCGACCCGACGCAGGGCCTCGGGCGTCAGGTCGAGGGCGGCGGCCAGATCGTCGGCCGCCACGCCCCTCTGGTCGCGCCAGCGCCGGATGCGGGCGCCGACGACGGCGTCCATCGGATCAATCCCCGGAAAGCCCAGAACCGAACCCATGGCGTCCTCCCGACGCTGGCATCCTATGACGCTGTCAGATCAGGCATCCTGATCCCAATGGAAGGCTTCGTCCAGCCAGTCGCCCAGACGACCGTCGGGACGGGCCAGGGCGTGGATTCGGGCCATTTCGTCCGCCGACAGTTCGAAGTCGAAGATGTCGAAGCTCTCGCGGGCGCGCTCGACCCTGGTGGTGCGCGGGATGGCGATGACGCCCTGCTGGATGAACCAGCGCAGGGTGACCTGACCATTGGTCTTGCCGTGAGCCTTGGCGATCTCGCCGATCACCGCGTCGTCGGCGATCTTGCCCTGGGCCAGCGGCGACCAGGCCGTGATGGACGAGCCCAGTTCGCGCGCGGTCTCGATCAGGGTCTTTTGCGACAGGTAGGGGTGGTATTCGACCTGGTTGGTGATCAGCGGCGCCTTCGACAGCCCCGCCGCCTCGCGGAACAGGCTTGAGGGGAAGTTCGACAGGCCGATATGCCTGGTGAAACCCTTCTCCTGCGCCGCGTTCAGGGCGCCGATGGTCTCCGCCAGCGACGGCGTCGGCTTGGGCCAGTGCAGCAGCAGCAGGTCCGGCGTCAGGCCCAGGCTGATCGCAGACTCCTCGGCCTGTCGCAGCAGGGCGTCGCGATGGAAGTGCTCCACCCAGATCTTGGTGGTGACGAAGATCTCGTCGCGCGCCACGATGCCTTCGGCCACGGCGTCGGCGATGCCGTCGCCCACGGCTTTCTCGTTCTTGTAGATCCAGGCCGTGTCGATGTGGCGATAGCCGATGCGCAGGGCCTCGCGCACCATGCGCCGCGCGTCGTCGGCCTCCAACTGCCAGGTGCCGAAGCCCAGCAGCGGAATCTCCACGCCAGAGGCGACGACGGTGGGTTGATCGGCATAGGGCATGGGTTGGCTCCGCGAAGTCGGGGGAGCGCTCGATATAGGCGCCGGATCAGCCTTCGCCATTCTCCAGCCAGTGGAAAATCCGGTCCCACAGCGGCTCCATCCCCTTGCGGAAGGCACCTTCGTGGCCGATGCGCCGGGCGCCGAAGTCGGACGGCGCATGGACGCTGATCTCGGACGGGGCCTTGGGATAGACGCTCAACAGGTCGTTCGCGGTGTTCGGCGTGGCGATGGGATCGTCGGTGAAGATCCACGAGCGGATCGGGGCGGAGACGGCCTCGTAATGATGGGGCCGCAGGCTCGTCTCCAGCTCCCTGGAGAAATACGCCCGCTTCAGGCACCAGCGCCGCCAGGTGGTGAAGACCCCGCGCGGCAGGTCGGTCCCGCCCCACAGGCCGCCGCCCTTGATATAGCCGTGCCGCATCAGGCTGAACGGCCCGAAGCCCAGCCAGAAGAACAGCTCCAGCGGATTGTAGGCGCGGTGGTGCCCGCCCCACCATCCGGTCCCGACCGAGACGAAGGCGTGGCGTTCGATCCGGTCCTGATTGGGCATGAAGCCCAGGAAATGCCCGCCGACGCTGTGCCCGACATGGACCACGCGCAGGCCCGGCGCCGCCGCGATCAGGGCGTCCAGCGCGGCGGGCATGTCCAGCCGGCCCCAGTCGGTATAGTCCATCGCCATGGCCTTCAGGTCGTCAGGCCGCGACCCGGCGATGCCCCGGAAATCATAGGTCAGCACCACCGCGCCCCGTCCGGCCAGATGCCGGGCGAACCGCTCGTAGAAGCCCTTGGGAAACCCGGTCCCCGACGACACCAGCACGGCCACCCGCGGCTCCGCCGCCGACACCAGCCGCATCGACAACGGATAGCCGTCGGCCGCCGGAGCGGTGAAGTCGCGGGTCACGAGCTCGGTCATAGGGTCCGTCCTGTTTAGAAACGAACTGTAAGCGATTGACGCGGCGTCAGGTCAAGGCTTCACCGGCGGTGACGCCGTGACCGGCCCGAGCGCCAGCAGCCCGTCGAATTTTCCATTCTGCTGAGGCGTCAGGACGACGCCCCGCGCCTCAAGGTCGTCCGTCGTCGGGACCGGCGCGGCGCCGCAGTCGTCCAGGCACATCCACGCTTCTCCGCCCTGATGAGCCAGGCTCAGGGACAGGATTTCCTCGGGGCGGATATGGGCTGCGGCGGGCAGGCCCAGCGGCAAGCCCACGCGGCGAATCTTTTCGGCATGGACCCGCCCGACCAGCGCCAGAACACGGGCCTGCGGCTGGGCCATGGCCTGACGGCTCCATAGAACAGCCCGATCCATTTCGGCAGAGGATTGACGGAAGCCGTCGACACGCGGGCTGTTCGGGACTGAGGCGACCACGTTCATGTCGGCGGCTTCGCGAAGCATGGCGCGGAGCCTCAGCAACAGGTCCAGCATGGCCTCGCTGCCGCGCCCGTCGTGGTGGACAAAGGGACCGCGCGGATAGGCGGCGAGGACCGCACGGGCCTCGGCGTCGGTATCGGCCTCCATGAAGGCGTCCAGCGTGGGTTGAAACTCGACCGAATACTCCAGCGAGACGACCACTGATCCCTGTTCGAGCGCGGCGCAGACCAGGTCAGCGAAGGCGGCAGGGGCTTCTATCGTGCCATGGGTTTCGCCGACGAAGACATAGCGGACGTTGTCGCGCCAAAGGGCCTCGGCCCCCGCCACGGGCCGGCAGCCGTCGGACCAGTCCAGCGCCGAGAGCAGCCCGGCGGCGGCGAGTGCGGTGATCATCAGGATTTCCTCAATAGGCCAGGGCGTTGCCGTCCTTGCGCATCTCCGTCGCCGCGCCGTAGGTCCAGCGACCCTGCTCGTTGATTTGCTTCATCACGTTCTGATAGCCGCCGAAGCCGCCGTCGGGCGGGCCGAGGTCCCAGCCCATGGCGGTCAGCTGCTGCTTGGTCGCCTCCGGCACGCCCGATTCCAGATGCAGCTTGCCGACGCCCTCGGCGGGCTGGCCGGTCGGCTCGGACGAGCCGTAGTGCTGCCAGCGCGGGCTGTCGCCGGCCTCCTGCGGGTCCAGGCCGTAGTCCACCATGTTGATGATGATCTGGGCCTGTCCCTGCGGCTGCATCCCGCCCCCCATGACGCCATAGGCCAGCCAAGGCTCGCCGTCCTTGCAGGCGAAACCGGGGATGATGGTGTGGAAAGGCCGCTTGCCCGGCGCATAGACATTGGGGTGGCCGTCGGTGAGCGAGAACAGCTCGCCCCGGTCCTGGAACATGAAGCCCAGCGTGCCGCCGTCCGGGCCGTCGGGCGTCAGGCCTGAGCCCATGCCGCGATAGTTGGACTGGATCCAGCTGACCATCATCCCGTCCTTGTCGGCCACGCTGAAATAGGTGGTGTCGCCCTGGGTCGGGGCGTCGCCGGGGAAGACGCGATCCATGACGCGGTTGGGGTTGATCAGCCTGGCGCGCTCGGCGGCGTAGGCCTTAGAGTTCAGCCACTCGGTCGGGGCCTTGGCAAAGCGTTCGTCGGCGAAGTAGCGGGCGCGGTCCTCGAACGCTAACCGTTTGGCCTCGGCCTGATGGTGGATGGATGCGGCGGACTGGAAGCCCATGCCCTTCAGGTCGAACTGTTCGCAGATGTTCAGGATCTGGTTGGTCGACAGGCCTTGAGTGTTCGGCCCCAGGGAATAGACCTCGACTCCGCGATAGGTGGTCATCAGCGGCTCGACCCATTCGGTGCGGTGGGCGGCCAGGTCGGCGCGGGTCATCCAGCCGCCGATGCGTTTGAAATAGCGCTCGATGTGGTCGGCGATCACCCCGTCATAGAAGGCGTCGCGCCCGCCCTCCGCGATCATGCGGTAGGTGCGGCCCAGGTCGGGATTGGCGAAGACCTCGCCCGTCTTCGGCGTGCGGCCGTGGGACGTATAGACCTTCTTGCGGTTGTCGTTCTCCTCGATCAGGGACGCGCCCCGGTCGAACCCGGCCATGTTGCGTTCCAGATACCAGGCGATGACCTGGGGCACGGGCACACCCTGTTCGCACAGCTCTGCGACCGGGATCAGAATGTCCTTCCACGGCAGCTTGCCGTAGCGCTGGTGCGCGCTCCACCAGGCATCGACCGTGCCGGGCACGTTGACGGTCACGGCTCCGTATTTGGGCAGGTAGCCGTCGGGTCCGGCCTTGGACCGGGCGGTCGCCAGCGAGAGGCCTCGCGGGCTGTTCCCCGAACCGTTGAAGCCGACGACCTTCTTTTGCGTAGGGTCCCACATCAGGCCAAAGGCGTCGCCGCCTATGCCGTTGGCGGTCGGCTCCAGGAAGCCCAGGGCGGCGTTGATGGCGATGGCGGCGTCGATGGCCGAGCCGCCGCGCCGCAGGGTGTCCAGGCCCAACAGGGTGGCGGCGGGGTGGGCGGTGGCCGCCGCGCCATTGGCGCCCCAGACGGTCGAGCGACCGACGAACTTGGGTCCCGTCACCCGGTCGCCGATGCCGACGCCGGCGTAAGGGTTGGTCGGAGCGGAGGCGGCGGGTGCTTTCGCTGGCGGCTGCGTCGTCCGGGCGACGCTCGCGCCGGCCCCGGCCAGAAGGGCGCCCGCGGGCAGGGTGGACAGGAAGGTGCGACGGCGCATGGCGAAATCCCCCGAGAACTGAAGGCCGTATCAAGGACCGGGAGCGGGGCAGGGGCAAGCGCGGGTTGACGTGCGGTCAAAGAAAAAGGGCCGTCCCGAAGGAGCGGCCCTGATCCGTTTGAGCGGACTTGCAGTCCTACTCGATGTCTTCGTTCAGCAGGCCGACCTTGTAGAAGCCGTTTTCCTGAAGCTTGTTCATGACTTCCATGAACTGGTTGTACTTCACTTCCGGCTGGGCGCGGACGAAGACGCGTTCTTCGCGGCAGTCGGTCGTCACGGCCTGGGCGGCGCAGACGTCGGCCGGCAGGGTGGCGACTGAGGTTTCCTGCTCGGCGATGTAGATGCTGCCCGATTCCTGGATCGTGATATACACGGGTTCCTTGGGCTTGTCGGTCGGCGACGGCGGGGTCGCCGGCGGCAGGTCCAGCTTGATCGACACGGTGGCCAGAGGCGCGGCGACCATGAAGATGATCAGCAGCACCAGCATGATGTCGACGAACGGCGTGACGTTGATGTCCGCGTTCTGTTCGATCGTTTTGCCGCCCTGGCCCGCGGGACCGGAAAGTTTAGAGCCCATACGCCGTCGTCTCCCATCACAGCTCGCATTCTTTGACGAGCAGCACTCAAAGGTATGTCTGGTGTCTTGGCGTCCCGCGCCGGGCTTGTAAAGCCGTCATGCGTGACGAATTCGCGTCATCGGGCAATAAGATTGCAAAACCGGCCGCTTCGCACCTGCGAAACGACCGGATCAAACCCTTTGAGACTCGGCTCTTTGTCCTCAGCCCCGCGCCAGCTTCAGGAAGCGGTCGGCCAGGGCCGGGTCGGCCTTGAAGGCGCCGGTGAAGCGGGTGGTGATGGTGGTGACGTGGCGGTGATGCACGCCGCGGGTGGTCATGCACTGGTGCGCCGCGTCCAGCAGGACGGCCACGCCGCGCGGCTGCAGGTGCGATTCGATGGCCTCGATGATGTCGTTGGTCAGCGTCTCCTGGTTCTGCAGGCGACGGGCGAAGATCTCGACCACGCGCGCCAGCTTGGAGATGCCCACGACCTTCTCGCCCGGCAGGTAGGCGACATAGGCCTTGCCCAGGAAGGGAGCCATGTGGTGCTCGCAGTGGCTCTCGATCTCGATGTCGCGCAGGATGACCATGTCGTCATAGCCGGTCACGTCCTCGAAGGTACGCGACAGCTCCTTGCCCGCATCGGCGTCATAACCGTCGAACCATTCGGCATAGGCGTCGACCACGCGTTTGGGCGTGTCGATCAGGCCGGGGCGCGCCGGATTGTCGCCCGCCCAGGCGATCAGGGTGCGCACGGCCTCCAGCGCCTGTTCGCGGCTGGGGCGCGCGACGGCGGTTTCATCGGTGACAAGGACGGGCTTGGCGGGCGAAGTGCTCATGAACTGATCCAGCGGGGCGGGGAGACCGCCAAGGCTACCTTTTACCAATCCGTTCGGACTGTGTATCAGGCCGCTATATGGGACACGCCGTCCGTCCCGCAAGAAAACTCGCAAAGACTGTCACCCATGCCGTTGCATATCCACGACACCCTTCGCCGTGAAAAGCGCGCCTTCACGCCGCGCGATCCGAACCGGGTGACGCTCTATGTCTGCGGCCCCACGGTCTATGACTACGCCCATATCGGCAACGCCCGCCCGCCGGTGGTGTTCGACGTCCTGGTGCGCCTGCTGCGCCGGACCTATGGCCCGGACAAGATCATCTACGCCCGCAACGTCACCGACGTGGACGACAAGATCAACGCCAAGGCCGCCAAGGAAGGCGTGCCGATCGGCGAGATCACGGCGCGGTATGAGGCCGCCTATCTGGCCGACATGGGCCTGCTGAACGTCAGCCCGCCCGACATAGCCCCGCACGTCACCGACTACATCGACGCCATCACGGCCCAGATCCAGGCCATCATCGACGCCGGCAACGCCTATGCCGCCGAGGGCCACGTCCTGTTCGACGTCTCCTCCTATCCGTCCTACGGCGCGCTGTCGGGCCGCAATCTGGACGACATGATCGCCGGCGCCCGCGTGGAGGTCGCGCCCTACAAGAAGAACCCGCACGACTTCGTGCTGTGGAAGCCGTCCAAGGCGGACGAGCCGTCCTGGCCGAGCCCGTGGGGGCAGGGGCGCCCCGGCTGGCACATCGAATGCTCGGCCATGATCGAGAAGACGCTCGGTCTGCCCATCGACATCCACGGCGGCGGCATCGACCTGGTCTTCCCCCACCACGAGAATGAGATCGCCCAGGGCGTCTGCGCCCACGGCCACGCCCACGGCGATCAGGCCCATGACGAATACGCCCGCTACTGGATGCACAACGGCTTCCTGACCGTGGACGCCGAGAAGATGTCCAAGTCGATCGGCAACGTCCTGCTGCTGCACGACCTGGTCCAGGCCATGCCGGGCGAGGTAGTGCGCTGGGCCCTGCTGAGCGCTCACTATCGTCAGCCGCTCGACTGGAACCAAACCCTGCTGGAGCAGAGCCGCAAGAACCTCGACCGCCTCTACGGCGTCCTGCGCGACGCCAACGCGGCCCTGGCCGACTTCGACGAGGCCACGTTGGACGAGGCCGAGATGGAACTGGCCGAGAATGCGATGGACCCGGTGCTGGACGCGCTGGAAGACGACCTCAACACGCCCGGCGCCATCGCCCAGCTGTTCGGCCTGGGCAACGCCCTGCGGGACCTGCTGAACGACGCCGAGGCCGACATCAACGACGTCGCCATGGCCCGCTGGAGCCTGACCGAAGCCGCCGGCCTGCTCGGCGTGCTAGCTCTGACGCCGGACGAATGGTTCGAGGGCGGCGATCCGGCGCTCAAGGCCGAGGTCGAGGCCCTGCTGGAGCAACGCGCCGCCGCCCGCGCCGAAAAGAACTGGGGCGAAGCCGACCGCATCCGCGACCGCCTCAACGAACTGAACGTCGTCGTCATGGACGGCCCGCAAGGCGCCAGCTGGCGCATGAAGGGGTAGGGCGCCTCTATAAAACCCTTCTCCCCTTGCGGGAGAAGGTGGCGGCCGCAGGCCGACGGATGAGGGGTTTCGCTACGGCGAGCCCCTCATCTTCGTCTTGGCTAAACGTTTATGAGGCGAGGTCGTGCAGACCCCTCATCCGACCTTCCCCGGATCAAGTCCGGGGTCGGGCACCTTCTCCCGCAAGGGGAGAGGGAGAATCAGCGCGCCCGCCTGATCAACTCGTCCGCCAGCACGTCCGTCAGATAGCCGTCCGCCACCCGCCCGTTGGCCTGCTGCCAGCGGCGCAGGGCCGCGCGCGTGTTCGACCCGATCACCCCGTCCACGCCCTGGGTGTCGAAGCCCATGCGCGTCAGAGCCGTCTGGGCGCCGACACGCTGCTCGCGGGTCAGCGGGCCGTCATTGGGCCAGGTCGCGGTCAGCGGCGGCTTGCCCGCCACCCCGTCGGCGATCAGACCGATGGCCAGGGCATAGCTGACCGAGTTGTTGTAGCGCCGGATCACGTAGTGGTTGGGCAGGGCCAGGAAGACCGGCCCCTTGGCCCCCTGCGGCAGCAGGATGGTGGCACCCTCTGCGGCCTCTTCCGCATTCAGCGCGCCGCCGTTGGCCAGGCGCACGCCGCGCGCCGACCAGAAGCCCCAGTCGTGCTTCGGTCCCTCGGCCTGGCTGTAGTCGAAGTCGGCGGGCAGGATGACTTCATAGGCCCAGCCCTGGCCGCGCTTCCAGCCGGCCTGGGCCAGCAGGTTGGCGGCGGAGGCCAGGGCGTCGGCGTCCGAGCCCCAGATGTCGATCTTGCCGTCGCCGTTCTGATCGACGCCCAGCTTCAGATAGCTGTCGGGCATGAACTGGGTCTGACCCATGGCCCCGGCCCAGCTGCCCTTCAGGCCGCTGCGGGCGCGCTTGCCGTCCACGACGATGTCGAGGGCGTTCTTCAACTGGTCCTCGGCCCAGGCGCGGCGGCGGCCGTCATAGGCCAGGGTGGCCAGCGAGCGAATGACGTCGAAATCGCCCTGGACCTGACCAAAGGCGCTTTCCTGCGCCCAGACGCCCAACAGGATCTCGGTCGGCACGCCGAATCGCTGCGTCACCTCCCACGGCACGCGGTCCACGCGCTGGCGGGCCATGGCGATTCGCGCCGGGGCGGTGGCGCTCTGGATATAGGCGCCGGCCGGGCGCGAGAACTCGGGCTGGTTGCGGTCCAGGCGGATGACGCTGGCGTTCGGCGTGACGCCGTTCAGCTCGCGCGAATACTCCCATTTCCGCGCGCCGCCGAGCCGATCGAGGAAGCTCTTCTTCCAGGCCTCGAAGCTGGCCTGGTCATAGGCGTCGGCCATGTCCGTGGCGGGGGGCGGGGTCGATGGCGGGGTCGCCGGCGCTGGCTCGACCACGGCGGGCGGAACAGGCTGCGGCTGAGGCGGGGACGGCACCATGGGCGCACAGGCCGCCACAGAACCAATCAGGACAAGACGATAGGCGATACGCATGAGCACAGGCTAACGCCCCCAAATTCCACGACCAATCACAAGCGCGCGAAGCGGAAAGGGGTTTCCGTGAAAAGGGTTAAGTCGCCGCTAACCCTTTTCAACAGTTGCGGGTTAACGAACGGCGTTTTACATTTCAGCTCCCTTGGACACGGCCTGGTGGCGGAGGGGCGACGCGCCGGACGTGCATGTCCGGAGACCCTCCGTTCGACCCGGAGGCCAGGCCTCCAGCGGAATCCCGGTGCTGAATGTTGACGAAAGGCGAGGGCCTCTCTATACGCACCGCTCCGCCGCAAGGTCCTTGTCGCAAGGACCCGCGCATTTGTTTTTGACCGCCCTCACGGGCCTCCAATTCTTCGGGACGTCCGACCATGAAGGTCCGTAGCTCGCTTAAGTCGCTCAAGGGTCGCCACCGCGACTGCAAGATCGTTCGCCGCAAGGGCGTGGTCTATGTGATCAACAAGACCGACCCGCGCTTCAAAGCCAAGCAAGGCTAAAGCCTGTCGGCGCCGGTTTCGGCGCTGCGGTTGTGATATTCAAAGGCTGCGGACACTGTCCGCAGCCTTTTTCGTGTCTGGACGTAAGGCTGCTTGAACGCGGCGATTCGGCCTCTTGAGCGGTTCGGACGATTCCTTTCTTGCCCTCTCGGCCCCCTGTCTGCTTGAGAGTGGGTTCACGGTCGCCCGTCGGCCAATTCAAGTTTCGGAGCTTTCTTCATGGCCGACGACGCCCCCGCCTTTGACGCCTCCTCGGACGTCCTGACCGCCACGGCCCAGGGCCGTCTGCGCTCGATCATCGAGCGCCTGGAGCGCCTCGAAGAGGACAAGCAGGCCGTCATGGTCGACATGAAGGAGGTCTTCGCCGAGGCCAAGGGCGAGGGCTATGACGTCAAGGTCCTGCGCAAGGTCCTGCGCCTGCGCAAGCAGGACAAGGCCAAGCGTCAGGAAGAAGAAGCGATTCTGGACCTCTACCTGTCGGCCCTCGGCGAGATCTGAGGGAGGCGGGCCTGAAGCGCACCCCCTTCAAGCCCCCCAGCGATCGCCCTTCACGCTCCGGCAGCCTGAAGGGCGGCGACGCGACCAAGCTGCGCTCCAGCGGGCTGACGCGCTCAAGCAGCCTGAAGGGCGATAGCGCCACTAAAAAGAAGCCTTCACTGAGTCCTTGGGAGCAGCAGAAGGAAGCCGCCAAGCGGTCCGCCCTGAACGCCCTGAAACGCGCCCGCCGCTCGGCAGAGAAGGCGGGCGTTTCGCTGTCCGAATGGGAGGGGGACTTCCTCGATTCGGTCGGCGAGCGCATCCAGACCCACGGCCGCGCCTTCGCCGACCTCGAAAAGGGCGCCCCCGGTCAGGCCTTTTCGACCATGCAGACCCGCAAGCTCAAGGAAATCACCGCCAAGGCCAACGGCGAGGAAACCCGCCCCTGGATGCGCAAGGCGAAGAAGACGGAGGAATAGAGTTCGCCTCTCGCCGTCATTCCGGGGCGCGCAGCGAACCCTGAACCCAGGCGGTGACGGCTTCTCCGCTATGCCAATGGACTAGCGCCTGGCCCGGATCGCCCCCTGTCCGGGGGGCGTAACGGTGGTGGATTACTGCCCTACCTAGGCCGGACTAGACTGGAGCGCTGAATCAAGGCGGCATTCACTAGTGGGCAGTGAGATCATCTTTATCATCCCAGTGGTGCTCGGCTTCGCTGCCGTGGCGACGCTCGGCGGCACGCTGGTGGTTTGGCTTGTCTGGATGTTAGCCCACCGATGGGGACCGCTTTCATGGCGAACCGGTTCGCCCCGCTTCCCGACCGGCGCGATTGCTGCGGTGCTGCTTGCCATCTCGTTGCCTGTCGGATGCGTACGTTCCTGCCAGCCTGTCCACCAGCCCGAAAGCCTCAGGACAGTGGCTGCGTTTGAGGTGCCGCTCACTTCTGCGGACGACCGGGTCGATTTCCTCACTATCCTCACCGCTGAGGCGAAAGCCGAGGGCCTCGACTTCAATGTTGAGACGGAAGAGGAAATGGAGCGCTGGGCGGAGATGTCACCCGAACTTCGCAGGTCTATCCATGCCACCGTCTATCGCGGCGGTGACAGCCGCCAGACCGAGGCTTACGTCTCCGATAGATCGCACCTGGGCCATCCGTGGATATCCTTCACCCAAGGTGAAGATCCTGCGCTGGCGCTGCGCTTCCGTAAACGATTAATGTCACGGACCGTTGAGCGATGGCCTGAGACATTGAGCGTGCCGATCGCCCAGACAGGCTCACTCCCGAATAAGGCGGACTTAGTCCGGGGTGACCATGGCTATGAAATCAATCCGGCCAGAATGGCTGGATACATTTGCGGAACCGCTCCCGGTAACGCCCCTCATTCGGCCTGCGACTAGACGACCTGCCGCTTCAAGAACGCGCTTATGTCCGCTTCCCACCGTCAGCAGGTCCGCTTTGCGGCCAGTCCCTACTTGGTGCTCCACGGGCGCACGGCGCCGCTTTTGACGCGGGCGGCCTGTTCGCGCTGGAAGCGGCCGCCGCGCGGGGGCTTGGGGCGGGCGGCGATGGCTTCCTGCTTTTCGCGCAGGGCGCGCTGGATCGGGGTCTCGGTCGGCGCTGCGTCCGCCGGGGCGGGAGAGGCGGGCTGGTCGTCGCGTTTGTCGCTCATGGTCATAGTCTAGCACGTCATTACAGATGACCCGTCACGGCGTCTGACGTAACCTTGTCCTTCGAGTGGAAGCGCGGGGCCAGCGAATGTCGGCGGTATGGGACGGGTTCAGGAGGTTGGCGGATTTCCGCGGGCGGGATCGGAGAGGGCGCTTCTGGCCCTACGCCCTGGTCGTGGCGGTCCTGCTCTATGTCGGCATGGCGGCGGCCATGATCCCGATGATGTCCGGCTTCTTCGATGAGGCCGCGCGCTATGCCGCCGAAAATCCGGAGCAGGTGACTGTGACGGCGGGGGTTGGCCAGTACTCGGTCCAGATCAACGATCCCGAGGCCGAGCTGATGCCGGACCTGAGCGGGCTGTTCTGGGCGGTGCGGCTGGTGTTCGTCGCGGCGGGGGGGCTGCTGGCGGCGGCGGTGACGCGGCGGCTGCACGACACGGGGCGTCCCGGTTGGTGGGGCCTGCCGCCGCTGGTGTTCGCCGCGATCGCAGCCACCCTGTTTCCCTGGGTGATGGAGCGTTTCATGCAGTCGGACGAGGCGGCGATAGGCCCCTTCTTCCTGCTGTTCGCCAACAATATGCTCTACATGGTCAGCCTGATCGGGCTGATTGTCCTGCTGTGCCTGAAGGGAACGCCCGGACCCAACCGTTATGGGCCGGAGCCGAGCTGAGCTCGCCTCAGCCCGCTTCCTTCAGCTGCTCTTCCAGCCCCTGTTCGCGGACCTTGCGGTACAGGGTCGAGCGGCCGATGCCGAGGCGCCGCGCGATCTCGCTCATGTGGCCGGAATAGACCTCGATGGCGTGCTGGATCAGGTCGCGTTCGATCTCTTCGAGGGTGCGCAGGTGGCCGCGCGCGTCGATGATGCGGACAGGACTGTCAGGCTGGCCCTCGCCGGTCGCTTCGCTGGCGGGCGTCTCGGCGCGGTCATGCGAAATAGCGCCGGCCGACGTCAGCGGCATGGCGACGCCCGAGATGGCGGGGAAGTCGTGCGGCTGCAACAGCGGCGAATCGGCCAGGACCAGGGCGCGATAGATCGAGTTTTCCAGTTGGCGCACGTTGCCGGGCCAGTCGAAGCCCTGCAGCAGGGCCATGGTCTCGACGGCGCAGCCGGCGACGCGCTTGCCTTCCTCGACGTTGAAGCGGGCGATGAAGTGTTCGACCAGGGCCGGGATGTCCTCCCGCCGTTCGCGCAGGGCCGGGGCCTCGATCGGGAAGACGTTCAAACGATAGAAGAGGTCCTCGCGGAAGGCGCCTTCCTTGACCTGCTGGGCCGGGTCGCGATTGGTGGCCGAGACGATGCGGACGTCGACCTTGACCGCGCGCTTCGATCCGACCGGGTCGATCTCGCCTTCCTGCAGGGCGCGCAGCAGCTTGACCTGCATATCCAGCGGCAGTTCGCCGATCTCGTCCAGAAACAGGGTGCCGCCGTTGGCCTCCATGAACTTGCCGGCGTGCTTGTCGGTGGCGCCGGTGAAGCTGCCCTTCTCGTGGCCGAACAGGATCGACTCGACCAGATTGGCGGGCAGGGCGCCGCAGTTGACGGCCACGAAGGGCTTGCCGGCCCGGTCCGAGGCGCCATGCAGGGCGCGGGCGATGACCTCTTTACCGACGCCGCTTTCGCCGGTGATCAGTACCGGTATGCCGGACTTGGCGGCGCGCACGCCCAGAGCCTTGACCATGCGCATTGGCGGGCTGTCGCCGACGATGTCGTCGAACGAGGTCCGGCCCGAAACGTGTTTCTTCAGGCGCCCGATTTCAGCCGACAGCTGGGTCAGTTGCAGGGCGTTGCGCACGCCGATCAGCAGGCGCTCCGGCCCGACCGGCTTGACGAAGAAGTCCTGAGCCCCGGCCTGCATGGCCTTGACCACGGTCTCGATGCCGCCATTCGCTGTCAGGACGATGACCGGCACGGCCACGCCCGCCGTGCGGATTTCCGCCAGCGTCTCCAGACCCGACAGGCCGGGCATGACCAGATCGAGCAGGACCACGTCGGCGCCGCCGCCCTTGGTCAGGCGGTCGATCGCCTCGCCCCCGCTTTCAGCGTGGACGACAGCATAGCCTTCGCGGTCGAGCACCGCCTGAATCAGGCGGCGCTGCGTAGGATCATCGTCGACGACCAGAACGGTCTTGGCCATGTGAAACACACCCTAAAACATCACCGTGACGGCCGTCCTCGTTGCTCGGGATCGGCTCGTTTCGAGACAAGCCTTAACAGGCAGGGGGTGAAGATCGGGTTTCGGAGAACTGAGTCAGGGGTTAACGGCCACGGTTTCGGATTCGTTATCGGGGCATTCCGGTTCGCCTTGCTCCAGCCGTAGCCGCATCCCGCCCATCATCATGTCTGGGAACATCGGCGGCGCCGGTCGGAAATCGCCCGCCTTGAAGGACTTGGAGAGATCGATGTCATCGGCTGCACAATAGGGCGGCTGATACCGCGCCCATTCAAACCAGCGACCGTCTGCTTCCTGTTTGAAGACCATGATGACCCGCTGAGAGGCCACCAGGATTTCCGCCTTGCTGTCCTGATCCAGATTGAGCGTGCGGGCCTGACACGCCTGACCGGTGGCGCAGCTTTCGAGGGGCGAAAGGCGCGCATATTGCTGCTGGAAGGAGGCGGGCAGGGGCGTTCCGTCCGCAGTTTCCACCTTGATGTCTTGCGGCCGGGGCGTTGGCCGTTCGGGCGGGTAAAAAGTGTGTGGGCTCTTGCTGTCGAGCGCTTCCTTGGCCAGCCGCGCGACCTCGGCGTCTGACGACTTGGCCAGGTCGGCGAGGGCGGCTTGCCCGGTCTTGCCCGCATCGAAGCGCAGGAAGGCATAGTCGAACCGGGCCGCGCTGACGGCGCCGCGCTTCAACCGGGCGACCTGATCTCCGACCGATAGGCGGGCCGGGTCCAGCAGGGGGCTGAACAGGGCCAGGATGACGCCCACCGTCAGGACGGCGGCGGCGACATTGGTGCGCTCCAGCGGCTTCATCCACGCGGTCTTGCGCCAGAAGGGCGCCAAGAAGGGACAAAGCGCCGCCCAGCCATAGCCCGCTGCATAGACTGCCCCGACCAGGGCGCAGGCCGAGGCGATGATCCGGTCCGGCGTCAGCCCGTGCTGGCCGATGCGCAAGGACAGACCCGCGACGGCGATCAGGATCAGCGGCGTCAGCAGAACGGCGGCGACCCGCACGGCGACCCGCAGCACGACCGGCGGCAGGTTGTCCTCGCGTCCGTCCTGATAGGCGGTGTTGATCAGGATGATCAAAGCGGCGGCGGCCGACAGCACCAGGGCGGTGGCGCTGCCCGTCTTCCACAACCCGTCCAGCCCGGTGAAGGGCAAGGCCAGCAGGAAGCCAGCCACCAGAACCGTGATGACCAGCAGCAACCAGGACAGCAGCATCAGGGCCACAGTCCGCACGCCCCGGATCAGGCCAGCGCGCACATCGGTCAGTTGCACCGCCACGGCGAAGACCAGGCAGGTGACGGGGATGGAGAACCATTCCTCGCCGATCAGGTCCTGAAGGAAACTCAGGCCGATGATGCGGAACAGGGCCGCGCCGAGGAAGAGCAGCAGCCAGAAGGCGCCGGTGAAGCCCAGCGACAGGGCCAACTGCACCCCCGCCTTCCACGCCGTGTCGAAATAGTCGTCGAAGTCGGCGATCCAGCGTCGGGCGGCCACCGCCGGGACGATCAGGTGGTGGGCGATGAACAGGGCGGCGGCCGCGAAGGCGATGACCGGGAAGCGGAGATAGGGCGGATAGAAGGACTCGCGCACCTGCTGCGCCGCATCATGCCAGCCCAACAGCATCAAAACGGCGGCGGCGATCAGTCCCCAGACCGCCAGTCCCTTAACAGACAGCCGCCCGACCCCCGCCAGCAGCATGACCGGCGTAAAGGCCACGGCCAGGATCAGCGCCCCGAACAAGGGCGGCTGGGTCGCGGGCCAGGTCAGGGCGTCATGCGAGGCGCCGCTGCGATACAGGGCGTAGAGCAGCAGTCCCTGAACCAGCCCGATGCCCAGTCGCGCGAACGCCAGCCTCTTCGTCCCGCCCAGTGAGGCGCGTCCGGTCTGATCGTCGTACGGTTCAGTCATGGCATGGCCCCTTGCGCTTGGCCGGCAGGGTGGACCGCGACGGCGACAAGGGGAAGCGCCCACTCCCAATTCTTCCTTCTCCCCTTGCGGGAGAAGGTGGCAGCCCTCGGACGTGATCCGGGGGCTGACGGATGAGGGGTCTCGCGAGGGTGGATGACGGATGCCGATTCAATGCGCGGCGCGCCCCCTCAACCGACCTCGCTCTGCTCGGCCATCTTCTCCCGCAAGGGGAGAAGGATGCTTGGGGTACTAACGCCTCTTAAGGCTGCTTGAGCATCTCTATGCGCAGGCGCCCGCTTGCGCCCGCCCGTCCGCTTCCCCACAACTTGACCATGAACGCCCCCATCAAGACTCCCGACCTGACCGACGCCCCCCTGTGGGACCTGGCCGACCTCTACGCCTCGCGCGAAGATGCGCACATCGGCGCCGACCTGGACCGCGCCAAGGCCTTGGTGGACCGGATGAACGCCTTCCAGGGCCGGCTGGTCGGCCAGCGGGGCGACGCGGCGGCTCTGGGCGCGGCGCTGGATCAGACCATCGCCCTGTATGAACAGGCGGCCGACGTCATGGGCGGTCTGGGCGCCTTCGCCTTCCTCGCCGCGTCGACGGCGCGCGATGATGCGGGAGCGCAGGGGTTTGAGGCCAATATCCGCGAGAAGATGACGGTTATCGCCACCCCGACCGTCTGGCTGACGCTGGAGATCAACCAACTGGACGAGGCCGAGATCGCCGCGGCGCTTTCCGCCCATCCCGCTGCCGCGCGCTGGTCGCCGTGGCTGCGCCGCGTGCGGGCGATGAAGCCGCACGAACTGTCCACCGAACTGGAAACCTTCATCGCCGAGCGCGGCCCCATTCAGGCCCAGTGGCCGCGTCTGTTCGACGAGACCCTGGCGGCGCTGCGGGCCGAGGCCGACGGCGAGAGCCTGACCCTGTCCGAAGCCCTGAACCGCCTCAGCGACGCCGACGGCGCCAGGCGCGCCTCCGCCGCTGAAGGCCTATCGAAAGCCTTCGCCGACAAGGCCCAGACCATGGCCATGGTCATGAACACCGTCGCCGCCGACAAGGCGCTGGAGGACAAATGGCGCGGCTTCAAACGCCCCGCCGACAGCCGCCACCTGGGCAACGAGGTGGACGGCGAGAGTGTCGACGCCATGGCCGAGGCGGTGGCCGAGGCCTATCCGCGCATTTCGCACCGCTATTACGCGCTCAAGGCCAGGGCCATGGGCCGGACGACGCTGGCTCACTGGGACCGCAACGCCCCCATCGAAGCCACGCCGCCCCGCACCTATGACTGGGCGCAGGCGCGCGAGGTGGTGCTGGCCAGCTTCAATGACCTCGGCGGCGACTTCGCCGAGCGCGCGGCCTGGTTCTTTGATCGGCCGTGGATTGACGCCAAGGCGCGACCGGGCAAGCAGTCCGGCGCCTACGCCCACCCGGTGACGGCGGACCGCCACCCCTACGTCTTCCTCAACTGGATGGGCGAGCGGCGCGACCTGCTGACCCTGGCCCACGAGCTGGGCCACGGCGTGCATCAGACCCTGGCGGCGGCGCAAGGCAGCTTGCTGGCCGACACGCCGCTGACCCTGGCCGAGACGGCTTCGATCTTCGCCGAGGGCCTGACCTTCGACCGCCTGCTGGCCGAGGCGACGCCGCAGGATCAGCGCGCGCTTCTGGCCGGCCGCATCGAGGACGGCCTGAACACGGTGGTGCGCCAGATCGCCTTCCACCGCTTCGAAACCCGCTTCCACGACGAACGCGCGGCGGGCGAGGTGTCGGTCGAACGTCTCGGCGAGATCTGGATGGAGGAGCTGGGCGCCAGTCTCGGCCCGGCGGTGACGCTGAACCCCGGCTACGAGAACTGGTGGGCCTACGTCAGTCACTTCGTCCACTCGCCCTTCTACGTTTACGCCTACGCGTTCGGCGACCTGCTGGTCGCGGCCTTGATGGAGACCCGCGCCAAGGACCCGGCGGCCTTCACGCCCCTCTATCGCGACCTGCTGTCGGGCGGCGGGGCCCATACCTATGTCGAGGCGCTGAAGCCTTTCGGCCTGAACCCACGCGACCCGGCCTTCTGGACCATAGGAACCCGGCGACTGGAACGTCTGGTCGATCAGTTCGAGGCCCTGTCGGCTCAAGGCTGAGCGAGGCAAGACGCCGCGCGGGCTTGAGCCCCGCGCGGGCGTCGCTATAAGAGCCGTCGAAATCTTGACTCTTTTTCGGAAGACCTGAATGGCCGACCAGCACGCAGACCACGCCGAACACGCCTATGTGCACGGCTCGATGGAAATCTCGGAACAGGTTTCGACCTGGCATCTGTTCCTTTTCCTGTCCAAGTGGGGCTCCCTGGCGACCGCTGCGCTCCTGGTGCTGCTGACCGTCTGGTTCGCTGTAGGCGCGGGTTTCGTGGCTGGCGCGATCAGCGGCGTGGCCCTGTTCGTGATCGGCTTCTTCGCCCTGCGTTCCAAGCCCGCTCACTGACGATCCCGCCGCGCTTGCGGCGATGCGATATTTGCATAGCCCGCCGGACCCCGCGTTCGGCGGGCTTATCTTTTGAAATTAGGCATGGGATGCGGCACGATTTTGCCCCTCCTTGCTTCAAGGGGCCGTTCTGGAGCAAATAAATCACGCAGTTGCAGAAATTTCGACTTTGACGCGCCCTTCGCCTTCGTCCTAACGTTCGGGCTCTGGGGGACTTGGGAGGGATTCGCTTGGCTGTCGCCATCGCCGTGACCCGCGAGCGCCGTGAAGGCGAGACGCGTTGCGCTGTAACGCCGGAAACGGTGAAGAAGCTGATCGCCCTTGGCGCGACCGTCTCGGTCGAGGCCGGGACGGGCGTCGGTTCGTCCATTCCCGACGCCGACTACGCCGAGGCCGGGGCCACGGTGAAGCCCGACACCCGCGCGGTGCTGGAGGGCGCCGACATCGTGCTGAAGGTGCGCGGCCCCACGGCGCAGGAAACCAGCGCGCTCAAGCCCGGCGCCATCGTCATCGCCATGCTGGACGCCTGGCGCGAGAAGGACACGGTCGAGGCGCTGAAGGGCGCCGGCGTCACCGCCTTCGCCATGGAATTCGTGCCGCGCATCACCCGCGCCCAGGTCATGGACGTGCTGTCGTCCCAGGCCAATCTGGCCGGCTATCGCGCGGTGATCGAGGCGGCCTACGCCTTTGGCCGCGGCTTCCCGATGATGATGACGGCGGCGGGCACGGTCGCCCCGGCCAAGGTCTTCGTCATGGGCGTCGGCGTGGCGGGCTTGCAGGCCATCGCCACGGCGCGGCGTCTGGGCGCGGTCGTCACCGCCACCGACGTGCGCCCGGCCACCAAGGAACAGGTCGAGAGCCTGGGCGCCAAGTTCCTGGCCGTCGAGGACGAGGAGTTCAAGAACGCCCAGACGGCCGGCGGCTACGCCAAGCCGATGTCGCCGGAATACCAGGCCAAGCAGGCCGCTCTGACCGGTGAACACATCAGGAAGCAGGACATCGTCATCACCACGGCCCTGATCCCCGGACGCGCGGCGCCGGTGCTGGTCAGCGCCGAACAGGTGGCGTCTATGAAGCCAGGTTCGGTCCTGATCGATCTGGCGGTCGAGGCGGGCGGGAATGTCGCCGGCGCCAAGGCGGGCGAGGTCGTCACGACGACGAACGGCGTCTCCATCGTCGGCTACACCAACCTGCCGGGCCGGATCGCGGCCGACGCCAGCGCCCTTTATGCGCGCAACTTGACGGCCTTCGTCGGATTGATGCTGAAGGACGGCGTCGTGACGCTGGATCTGGAAGACGAAATCCTCAAGGCCGCTGTCGTGACGCACGGCGGGGCCGTCGTGCATGAAGGAGTGAAGGGCTGATGGAACACGTCGATCCCACCGTCTTCCGCCTGGCCATCTTCGTGCTGGCGATCTTCGTCGGCTATTATGTGGTGTGGAGCGTGACGCCCGCCCTGCATACGCCGCTGATGGCCGTGACCAACGCCATTTCCAGCGTCATCATCGTCGGCGGCCTGATCGCCGCGGCGGCGCTCAGCCCCGAGGCTGCGGGCCCGAACGCCTGGATCGCCAAGGGCGCGGGCGTGGTCGCCGTAACGCTGGCCAGCGTCAACATATTCGGCGGCTTCATGGTCACGCGACGGATGCTGGCCATGTACAAGAAGAAGGAAAGGCCCAAGGCCTCGTGATCTTTTCGTCGGTTCTGTTCGCCTTCTATGTCTCCTGGGCCGTCACCGGCCTGGGCGTGGCCCTGTGGATCTGGAGCTGGGTGCGGGTGAAGGACCCCATCGGCAAGCTGCGGTTTCAGGACTGCGGCGTGGTGCTGGTCTTCGCCGCAGTCCTGACCCGCATTGTCATCCAGAACCGCGAGATGACCGTCTTCGACTGGGCCATGATATTCTTGGGGCCGCTGTTCATCGCCGCCGCGCTGTGGCGACTGTCCCGCACCCAAAGCCTGACCAAACGCTGAGAGTAACCGTGATGAAGACCACCCTGATTTTCGCCGCCGTCCTGACCGCCGCTGTCGCCGCCTCGGGCGCCGCTTCGGCCCAGAAGACGGAAGAAGTTGGCCAGAACCCTTACGGCGGCCTGCACTGGTCCGTGGCCGCGCCGCAGGGTGCCAGCTGGGCGTTGCAGTGCCAGTTCGCCCCGGTGACCATCCGCGGCATCCACATGAACCGCATCAACCACACCGGCACGGGCCGCATGGCCGGGCGTCTGCCTAGCGACAACGGCAGCTGCCGCGTGACCAAGACGGGCGGCCAGGGCGGCGTCGGCGTCGCCGTCGTCAAGAACGGGGTGGCCACCGCCGCCGGCACCAACGACCCGGCCGCACCGGCCGTCGTCAACGTCTTCTGATCTGAAATGACCGACTGACATGACCCTGGGGGAGGGGATCTGATGAACGCATCCATAGCCGCGCTGGCCTATCTGGCCGCGGGGGTCCTGTTCATCCTCTCGCTCAGGGGCTTGTCCAGCCCGGAGACCAGCCGCCGGGGCAATACGCTCGGCATGATCGGCATGGCTCTGGCCGTAGGCGTGACCCTGCTGACGCTGGGCACATCTGGCGCGCTGGATATGATGACGCTGGCCCTGATCAGCGGCGGCGTCGTGGTCGGCGGCGGGGCGGGGGCCCTGATCGCCAAGCGCGTGCCGATGACGGCCATGCCGCAGCTGGTCGCGGCTTTCCACTCGCTGGTCGGTCTGGCCGCCTGTCTGGTGGCGGTGGGCGCCGTCTATGCCCCCGACGCTTTTGGCATCATGACGGCGGCGGGGGGCATCAAGACGCTGTCGATCGTCGAGCTGAGCCTCGGCGTCGCCATCGGGGCCATCACCTTCACCGGCTCGGTCATCGCCTTCGCCAAGCTGGATGGCCGGATGAGCGGTTCGCCGATCCTGCTGCCGGCGCGCCACCTGATCAATATCGGCCTGGCCCTGGGTCTGGTCTTCCTGATCGGCGTCCTGATCGGCACTGGCGGCACGGCCATCTGGGCCTTCTGGGGCGTCTTCGCTATCGCGCTGATCCTGGGCGCGACCCTGATCATCCCCATCGGCGGCGCCGACATGCCGGTCGTGGTGTCGATGCTGAACTCCTACTCTGGCTGGGCCGCGGCTGCGCTGGGCTTCACGCTGGAGAACATCGCCCTGATCATCACCGGCGCCCTGGTCGGCTCGTCCGGCGCCATCCTCAGCTACATCATGTGCAAGGGCATGAACCGCAGCTTCATCAGCGTCATCCTGGGCGGCTTCGGCGGCGGGGACGCAGCGGCGGCGGGCGGCGGCGTGGTCGAGACGCGCCCCGTCAAGCAGGGCTCAGCCGAGGACGCCGCCTTCATCATGAAGAACGCCTCCAAGGTCATCATCGTCCCCGGCTACGGCATGGCCGTGGCACAGGCCCAGCACGCGCTGCGCGAAATGGCCGACAAGCTGAAAGAAGAGGGCGTCGAGGTGAAGTACGCCATCCACCCCGTCGCGGGCCGGATGCCGGGTCACATGAACGTCCTGCTGGCCGAGGCCAACGTCCCCTATGACGAGGTGTTCGAGCTGGAGGACATCAACTCCGAGTTCTCCTCGGCCGACGTCGCCTTCGTCATCGGCGCCAACGACGTCACCAACCCTGCCGCCAAGACCGACCCGCAATCGCCCATCTACGGCATGCCGGTTCTGGACGTGGAGAAGGCGGGCACCGTCCTCTTCATCAAGCGCGGCATGGCGGCGGGCTACGCCGGCGTAGAGAACGAGCTCTTCTTCCGCGACAACACCATGATGCTGTTCGCCGACGCCAAGAAGATGGTGGAGGGGATCGTGAAGGCGCTGTGAGGGCGAGCGCCCGGTTTGGGCTCGTCCTGCTGCTGGCGGCCTCGGTCGCGGCCTGCTCGGCCATGATACCTGTGCGCATCAGCGGTTCTCTGGAAGCGCCGACAGCCACCTTCGGCTCTGATCGGGCAAAGCCCGCGAAGGCCTGCCTTGACGGCTTGGCGGTGCATGAAATGTCCAACGCCATGATGCGCCCCGTCTGGTCGATCGAGGCGCGCGGCAGAGAGTGTCGCGACCTGAGGCAGGTCGTCTATGGCGAGGCGCCCGAGGGCTTCGAGACGACGGTGTCGCCGGTCCCGCTGAAGCCCGGCGTGCGCTACGCCGTCGTTGGCTACGGCCTGACCGGTGGACCGCTGAGCCGCGTCCCCTGGCGCGGCGGCGACGACTTCGTCTTCGAGGACGGTCAGTGGCGTCCGGCGCCGCCTTTCCTCCCTGGCCGTTGAGTCCCGCCGCGAACAGCGCCATCAAGCGACTGAATTGAAGCGAGGACGGCCATGATGGAGGAGGGGGAGATCGTGTTCAGCGCGGACGAGATCATCGCCAATCTGTCGCTGACGCCGCATCCCGAGTGCGGGCATTTTCGGCCGATGGCGCGCGATCCAGGGCTGGCGGCTTGTGGGTCGGAGGCCGTGACCGAGTATCGGCTGCTGGCGGCGGACGATGCGGACGACTGGCGTCCCGTCGAGGCGACCGAAATCTGGGCCTTCTACATGGGGGCGCCGCTGACGCTGGAGATCGTCACGGATCAGGGGGTGAGGCCGCTGGTGCTGGGACCGGACCAGAGGCAGGTCGCCGCGCCCGCCGGGGCGTGGCGGCGGATGCGCAGTCAGGGCGACTGGAGCCTGGCCGCCTGTTCGACGGCGCCGGGACTGGCGGTCGAAGCCGTGGAGGCGCCTCATGTCTGAACCCAAGACCCAGCCCACCAACGTCTCGGTCGAGGGCTTCCTCGCCGCCGTCGACCCGGCGCGGCGGCGCGAGGAAGGCCATATCCTCTGCGCCTTGATGCAGGAGGTTACGGGCGATGCGCCGGTCCTGTGGGGGCCGTCCATCGTCGGCTTCGGCCGCTACGCTAATGTCACCGCCAGCGGCAAGAGCGCCGACTGGCCGCGCATGGGCTTCTCGCCGCGTAAGGCGGCCCTGACGCTTTATCTGGCCTCGACGCCGCAGACCGAAGCCCTACTGGCGCGACTGGGACCGCACACGACCAGCGTGGCCTGCCTCTACATCAAGCGTCTGGATCAGGTGGATATGGGCGTGCTGCGGGACCTGTGCATCGCCAGTCGGGACGAGATGAAACGCCGCTATCCCTGATCTGCTTGTCGGACGCGTGCAGGGGCCTATAGCGGTTGGTCATGCGCACCTTCCTGATCGCCGCCGCCGCCGCCGCCGCCGCCCTCTTGTCCGCCTGCGCCACGGCGCCGCTGAGGGCCGTTGATACACCGGTGGAGACGGTCGACCTGCTGCTGACCTCAGCCACGGTGGTCGATGTCGAGAAAGGCACGACGACACGCGATCAACTGGTAGCCGTGCGCGGCGGCGACATCATCGCCGTCCTGCCCGAAGGGGAGGCCTCCCGCTATCGTGCGGCGCGGACGACGGACCTGGGCGACCGTTATGTCATGCCGGGCCTGTGGGACATGCACGTCCACTTCGGCGGCGGCGAGACCCTGGTCGGTGAGAACGCCGAACTGATGCCCCTCTATGTCGTCAACGGCGTGGTCGCAGTGCGCGATGCGGCGGGCGATCTGGCCCAGCAGGTGCTGGACTGGCGCGACGCCCCGCCGACGCCCGATAGCCCGCGCATCTTCACCTCCGGTCCCAAGATCGAGGGCATCGCGCCGGTCTGGAAGGGCGTGATCGAGACCGGCAGCGAGGCCGACGTGGATGCGGCCCTGGACCGGCTGCAGGCCCTGCGCGTCGACTTCGTCAAGATCACCGACAACACCCTGAAGCCCGAGCTCTTCCTCTACGCCGTGCGCGAGGCGAAGAAGCGGGGCATGAAGACCTCGGCCCACATCCCGGCCAGCATCACCGTGCTGGAGGCGGCCGAGGCCGGCCTGTCGTCGATCGAGCACCTCGACTACGCCATGAAGGCGGGCTCGAAGGATGAGGCCGCCATCGCCGCAGACTATCTGGCGGGCAGGTTCACCTACGCCCAGACCATGCGGCGCTACGCTGACACCTTTGAAGTCGAGACGGCGCGGCGCGTCTATGCCCGGCTGCGCGAGTTGGGCACGGCGGTGTCGCCGACCCTCTACGGCTCGACCACCCTGGCCAATCTGGATCTGGACGACCATTCGCATGACGACGGCCTGGCCTATGTCGGGCCTGGCATTCGCGCCACCTATGCGTGGCGCGTCGAACGCGCCGCGCGGGCCACGCCGCAGCAGGTCGAGGACCGCCACTTCGTCAAGGACGTGACCGCCCGCACCCTGCCCATGCTGCGTGACGCGGGCGTGGTCATCCTGACCGGGACGGACGCGGGCTTCCTCAACTCGTTCAACTATCCGGGCTTCTCGCTGCACGACGAGCTGGAGCTCTATGTGAAGCTGGGCCTGACTCCGCGCGAGGCCCTGATGGGCTCGGTCGTGGACGGGCCGCGCTTCCTCAACCAGGGCGCACGCTACGGCGCCGTGGCGGCCGGTAAGTCGGCCGACCTGCTGGTGCTGGAGGCCGACCCCCTGGCTGACGTGTCGGCGACACGTCACATCGCCGACGTGGTGCTGCGCGGGCGTCTGATCGACGCGGGTGAGCTGGAGCGGATGCGCGACGAGATCCGCACCCGGGTCGTCGTCCGCAACGCTCGCTTCACGCCTTCGCCAGCGTCCTGACCCGGGGCTCGGATCGACGAAAAGCCCTACGCCGCCATTCGCCAGTCGGCTTGCGCTGCGGCGGGGACGGCGTGGAATTCGTCCCACAGGGCGTCCTCGTCGGAGTAGCGGCTGCTGGCCGAGGCCGAGATGACGTCCACGACCTGTTCTTCCTGACGGTCCCAGATGACGGCGAGGTCCGAGGCGCCTTCGGCTTCGCACGGCACGATCATGTAGCGGTCGGCGAAGGTCTTGCGGGCGGGCTTTTGAACCGTCGGGGTGCGGGCGAAGGCCATGTCGTGATCTCCTGAAGCGATTGCCTCTTGCTGATGTTGAGAGGATGCGACAGCATTACGCCAGTTTCGGACGTAGGCTTGTGGAGAAGTTTCTTGCGGCACGACAAGGCGGCCATGGTCATCGATCTGGCGCGGGGCATGGCGGCTAGCGCCGAGGGGCTGACGCTGAACGAGATGGCGGGGCAGTTGCGCGTCGGTCGGCGCACGGCGGAGCGTATGCGCGACGCGGTCCTGATGCTGTTCCCGCAGGTCGAGGAGGTATCGGACCCGCCGACCAAGCGCTGGCGCATTCGCGGCGGTCTGTCTGCGTTCGAGCAGGCGCCGACCGCGACCGAGATGCTGGAGCTGACCAAGGCGGCTGCGGTCCTCCGCGCGGCAGGCGAACCGGCGCGAGCGGGGGCGCTGGAGGGGCTGGAGCGCAAGGTCAAGGCGGCGATGCGCTCGACCATCCTGAACCGCATGGCCCCCGATCTGGAGGCGCTGGTCCGGGCCGAGACCATCGCCGTCCAGGCGGGGCCAAGGCCCACCGCTGACGAGACCATGCTGGCCGAGATCCGCGGTGCGGTCCTGGCCGAGCGTCCGCTCAGCTTCATCTATGCCCGTCCCGGCGCCGAGGCGCGCAGCCGTAGCGTGGCGCCGTGCGGTCTGATGTTCGGGCGGGCCAACTATCTGGTGGCGGCGGACCGTGAGAGCGGCCGCATCCAGACCTTCCGCCTGGACCGCATGTCCTCGGTCGAGGCGGGCGAGGGAACGGCGCGTCCGCCCGCCGAATTCGACCTGGCCGCCTTCGCCAGCCAGTCCTTCGGCATCTATCAGGACGAGATCGAAGACGTCGTGCTGCGGATCACGCCGGAGGGCGCGACCGAGGCGCGCGGCTGGCGCTGGCACCCGACACAGACGCTGCAGGATCAGCCTGACGGGTCGGTCGTGGTGAGGTTCCGCGCTTCGGGCATGCGTGAATTGGCCTGGCACCTGTTCAGCTGGGGCGAGCAGGTGACGATCGAGGCGCCGCAGCGGCTGAAGGCGGTGATGGCCGGCGAACTGGCGGCGGCGGGCCGCGCCCTTTCACGGGCGCAATCGTGAGCAAACCGTAAGCTGACGCGGACGCCGCGTCGCCTATGCTCAAGCTGAACAGTCCGGAGTTTCCCGTCTTGCGTCTGAAAGCCCTCGCCGCCTCGACTGTCCTGGCTACGGCCTTGCTGGGCGCCTGCGCCGCCGCGCCCCTGCCGCCGGGAACCTGGGACGTGCGCGCCGCGCCGGTGGTCGAGGTCGTGCGCGACGGGGAGCGCTGGACGGCGGACTATGTCTTCAATCGCGACGCCCAGGTCTGGGCCTTCATGGATTCGGCCCTGATGACCGACGTGCGTCAGCCGTGGCGCCCGACCCAGTGGACGGTCGAGACGCCCGGCGTCGTCATGGAGCGGCGCGGCCACTATGACGTGATCCGCAGTCTGGACGGCGGCCCTGTGCCTCGCCACGTCCGCTTTTCGATCAAGCCCAAGGCGGTCTATCTGGAGGCGGAATACGGCACGCTGACCTTCTCAGATGGTGCGGTGGCCTTGCCGATCCGCCAGTTCGACGTCTTCGCCCTGTCATCGGTCGAGGCGGCCGAGGCCATGCCTGCCGACCTGAACGGCATTGATCTGGAAGGCGGGGCCTCTACCGTCACCTGGCGCGACATGGCCGGGCCGGTGCTGTTCAACGGCAAGCGGCAGACCAATCTGACCACGACGGGGGAGCGCTCCTACGTCCTGCTGGGCCAGGCGCGGGTGACGCCCGGCGAGGGGCTGACCACGGTCATAGACCCCAACCTGCCGCCCTGGATCGGCGAGGAAATCCGCAGCTTCGCCCCCCATGTCGGGGACTACTACCTGCGCCGCCTTGGGGCGCCCGGCGTCGGCAGCGAGACCTCGACCGTCATGGTCAGCTGGAACGGCCCGACCGAGCGTCTGTCCAGTATGGGCGGCAGCGTCCTGCCGGGTCTGATCGTCATGAATTTCGAGGGCGTCGGCGTGTTGAATCCCACTCAGCAGGTGCTGGAGCGCTCGCGCTGGTTCATCGGCCACGAAAGCGCGCACTTCTGGCTGGGCCAGGCGGTTCGTTATGAGTTCGCCCGCGACGCCTGGATCACCGAAGGCGGGGCCGATCTGATGGCGGTGAGGGCGCTGAAGGCCTTGGACCCAGCCTATGACGACCGTGCGGAACTGCAGACCGAGGTGGACGACTGCACCGACCTTGCGCGGGGCAAGCCGGTGGCTGAGGCAGGCGACCGGGGCGAGCACCGGGCCTACTACGCCTGCGGCGCCGTCTTCGCCATGGCGGCGGAAGCGGCGCAGAAGCGGCGCGACGGGGGCGACTGGTTCGATTTCCTGCGGCCGGTTCTGGCCGCCAACCGTGAAGACGGGGTGTTGAGACGTGTTGAATGGCTGGACGCCCTGACCCGCGTCTCGGGCGATCCGTCGCTGGCGGAGAGCATCGACCGGATGCTGGATCAGGGGGCGGTTGATCCCGCCGCCGAGATCGCCAGCCTGTTCCGCAGAACCGGCGTTCCGCACCGGGTCGAGAACGGCAAGGTCGTGTTGGTCTGATCGCTGTTATTTGATCGGGATCAAGGCCAAACCTGGCCCGGGGGCGTTCTATCGTTCTGGAACGAGAGGAAGTCGCGATGACCTGGTCCAGCCTGATCGTCTATGTCGATGACGAAGCCGACAACACCCAACGGATTGAGCAGGCGGCCGCCCTGGCCAGGGCGCACGGGGCGCATCTGATCGGAGTGTCGGCCTGCGCGCCCGAGACGCCGGTGGCCGACGCCTATGGGGCAGGTATCCTTCTGGGCGAGGTGCTGATGGAGCAGCACGAACGCGCCGAAAACGCGCTGAAGGGCGCCGAGGCCCGTTTCCGTGAGATCGCCACCCTCGCGGGCGTGTCGTGCGAATGGCGCGCTGACGTGGGCGATCCGACCAGCCTGTTGATCAAGCACGCCCGCGCCGCCGACGTTCTGATCGTCGGGCGCGACGCGGCCAACGCCAGCGGCTGGCGGGCGCCGCATCCGGCTGATCTGGCCATGCGGGCGGGGCGCTCGATCCTGATCGTGCCGCCGAATCCGGCGCGGTCGGTGGCCGGGGCTCCGGTCCTGCTGGCCTGGACCGACAGTCGCGAAAGCCGGCTGGCCGCCGTCGCCGCCATCCCCATGCTGCGCGAGGCCGAAAGCGTGCGTGTACTGGAACTCTGCGATCCCGAGGACATGGACGGCGCGCGTTTGCGCACCGCCGACGTCGTGGCCTGGCTGACGCGTCATGGCGTCAGGGCCGAGGCCGAGGCCCGCGCGCATGATGACCGCTCGGCGGGCCGTCGCCTGCTGGACTGCGTCGCCGAAATGAAGGCCGGCGCCATCGTCAGCGGCGCCTGGGGGCACGCCCGGATGCGTCAGTGGATCTTCGGCGGCGTGACGCAGACCTTGATTACGGAAAGCCCGGTGGCGCTGTTGCTGGCGCACTAGATTTCCCTTCTCCCGCAAGGGGAGATGGGAAAGCTAAGCAAACGGATACGGACTCACCGACTTGGACCAGTCATCCACCGTCAGGGCGCGACCGACTGGCGGGGCGGCGCGTTCGGCGCAAGGGTGGCGTTCGCACAGGCGGCAGGCCGGGCCGATGGGGGTGACCTCGGGCTTTTGCAGGTCCAGACCGCGGGCGTAGATGAGGCGGTGGGCGTGCTTCAGCTCGCAGCCCAGGCCGATGGCCAGGTCCTGACCCTCGGTGAAGGCGTCCTGGCCCTGGCGGTCCACGGTGCGGGCCAGGGTGAACCAGCGGCCGCCATCCGGCGTCTCGATGATCTGGGTGACGATGCGGCCCGGCGTCCTGAAGGCCGAGTGCAGCCGCCAGCGCGGGCAGGCGCCGCCGAAGCGCGAAAAGGGAAAGGCGCCCGAGGCGTATCGCTTGGACACATTACCCGCCTGATCGACCCGCATCAGGAAGAAGGGCACGCCGCGCGCCGTGGGGCGCGACAGCGTCGTCAGCCGATGCGCCGCCTGTTCGAAGCCGATGCCGAAGCGGGCCTGCAGCCGGGCCAGATCATAGCCGGTCTCTTCCGCCGTGCGCTGGAAGGCGGCGTAGGGCATCAGGATGGCGGCGGCCAGACTGTTGGTCAGCGAGGTCTTCAGCAGGTTGCGGGTTGGGGCGTCGGGGGCGTTGGCCGCCTCAGTCAGGGCCTGAAGCTCGGCGCCATGCTCCATCAGCGCCAGCTGGCTGGCGACGGCGAAGGCGCGCGACGACGGCCCCAGCGTGTCGGACAGCAGCAGCCGCCCCCGGTGCGGATCAAAGCGGCGGGTCCATTCCACCATGACCTCGGCGGGCAGGGTGCGGACGGTCAGGCCGTGACGGGCGAACAGCCGTGCGCGGGCCAGGGATTCGAAGCTTTCGTCGGGCGAAGACGCCTCAGCTCTCAGAGCCTCGTGCAGGGCCTCGCCCAGGGCATCCAGTTCGGGGACGTGGTTGTGCCGGGTCTGGATGTACTCGCGCACCCATTCTGAGGGACTATCGGCGGGAGAGGCGGCGCCGGCGACCTCGGCCTCGGCCCGATCGCGCACGCGGCGGTCGGAAAAGGCGCGATAGAGCCTCAGGATGGCGTCGGCGGCGGCCGGCTGATCCTCCGCCAGTTGCACGATCTCGTGGCGCGGCACGGCCAGGCCCTGGAACAGGGGGTCGGCGAAGGCCTCGGCCAGTTCGGCCTCGGAGGCGGGGCCGCCGGACTGGCCGAGGTTGCGCAGGTCCACATCGTAGGTTTCGGCCAGACGCAGCAGCAGTTGGGCCGAAACAGGGCGCTGATTGCGCTCGATATGGTTCAGATAAGAGGGCGAGACGCCCAGATCGCTCGCCATCGCCGTCTGCGACAGGCCGAGGTCGCGCCGCAGCCGTTTCAGGCGGCCGCCGAGGAAGAGTTTGCGATCAGCGGCGGCGTTCATGACGCGATGATGTCACGATATGACTGATTGGCAAGTGTCATGATGTGACTGTTTGACTTGAATGTCGAGCGTCATGCTGTGTCGTTCGTGACGGTGGCGTGTTCAGGTTTCGGCAGCGGCGGCCCATTCTTCCTTCTTGAGGCCGCGCCCATCAAAAGCCGAGTTGAACATGACGACCTTCGCCGATCTGGTTCCTTCGCCCGCTGGCCGTTTCGACGGCATCGAACGTCCCTATACGCCGGAGGACGTCCTGCGCCTGCGCGGGTCGGTGCCGATCACGCATACCCTGGCCGAGCGCGGGGCCAATCGTCTGTGGCAGCTGCTGCACGACGAGCCCTTCATCAACGCCCTGGGCGCCGTCACCGGCAATCAGGCGATGCAGATGGTCCGCGCCGGTCTGAAGGCCATCTATCTGTCGGGCTGGCAGGTCGCCGCCGACGCCAACACCGCCGGGGCCATGTATCCCGACCAGTCGCTGTATCCGGCCAACGCCGCGCCGGAGCTGTGCCGCCGCATCAACC
>RCUN01000166.1_pt1 | contig 62422 bp, 52 predicted proteins | sample 2166181 | NCBI WGS metagenome assembly RCUN01 (sample SAMN09932603, study PRJNA488358) | compost metagenome | feature: garden; material: soil; isolation source: compost soil in crotononitrile-enriched culture | place: Germany: Experimental Botanical Garden Goettingen | collected 2016-01-27 | reverse complement strand
CGGGAACAGGCCCGGTCCGCACCCGGCTGCCCGTCTGGCAACCGGCCCTGCCACCTTGCAACCATGCCTGTCCGGCTGGCGAGAACATCCAGGCCTGGCTTGCCTTGGCCGAAGCGGGCCGCTTCGAGGCGGCCTGGCAAACCCTCATCGAAGATAACCCGCTGCCTGCGGTCCATGGCCGGGTCTGTTATCACCCCTGCGAGAGCGCCTGCAACCGCGGTCAGGTGGATGAATCCGTCTCCATCCACGCCATCGAACGTTTCCTCGGCGACGAGGCACTGGTCCATGGCTGGCTGCCGGCACCGCCTGCCCCTGCCAGTGGCAAGAAGGTGCTGGTGATTGGCGCTGGCCCCTCCGGCCTCTCCTGCGCCTGGCACCTCAACCGGCTCGGCCATCAGGTGGAGATCCGCGAAGCGGGGCCACTGGCGGGCGGCATGCTGCGCTTTGGTATTCCCGCTTACCGCTTGCCCCGCGACGTGCTGGATCGGGAGGTGGCCCGCATCGTGGCGGCCGGGGTGACGCTGACCCTCAACCACAAGGTGGAGGATGTGCTGCGCGAGCGTGATGAAGGGGACTTTGATGCTGTCTTTATGGCCATCGGTGCCCATCTGGCCAAGCGGGTCGATATTCCGGCCCGCGAGGCGGGCAAGATCCTCGATGCGGTGAGTTTCCTCGAACAGGCCAGTCTGGCCGAAGAGCAGGGCTTGCCGCCCCCCAAACTGGGGCGGCGAGTGGCGATCTACGGCGGCGGCAACACCGCTATGGATGCGGCCCGTACAGCCCGCCGCCTCGGGGTCGAGGAGGCGATGATCATCTACCGTCGCGACCGGGACCACATGCCCGCCCACGCCTTTGAAGCCGACGAGGCCGAGGAGGAGGGGATCAAGATCAACTGGCTGCGCAGCATTCGCCAGCTCGACAACACCAGCATCGAAGTGGAGGTGATGGCGCTGGATGCCGAGGGCAAGCCTGTGCCCACCGGCAAGTTTGAAACCCTCGAAGCGGACTCCCTGATCCTGGCGCTCGGTCAGGAGGTAGACCTCTCGGTGCTGGAGAGCATTCCCGGCGTGCGAGTCAACAAGGAGGGAGTGGTGCAGGTGGCGGGCAACCTGATGACGGATGTGCCGGGTCTCTTTGCGGGCGGCGACATGGTGCCCTCCGAGCGCACCGTCACCATCGCCACCGGCCACGGCAAGAAGGCGGCGCGCCATATGGATGCCTGGCTGCGCGGTCGCCACTACCACAAACCGCTCTCCTACCCGCTGGTGGGGCCAGAGCAGTTGCAACTCTGGTTCCAGACCCACGCGCCCGCCAGCAGTCAGCCGGTCAAACCGGCGTGGGCGCGGGACGACTTTGGCGAGATCATCGGCGGGCTGGATGAGGTGGCCGCCCGTTACGAGGCGGCGCGCTGCTACTCCTGCGGCAACTGCTTCGAGTGCGACGGCTGCTACGGCAGCTGCCCCGAGCAGGCCATCGAGAAACTGGGGCCGGGCAAGGGCTATCAAGTGGATGCGACGCGCTGCACCGGCTGCGGTGCCTGCCATGACCAGTGCCCTTGTCACGCCATCGAGCTGCGCCAACCGGAGGAGTCCCAATGAAACATGAATTGATCATGGTCGACGGCAACGAAGCCGCGGCCCGGGTGGCGTATCAGCTGAGCGAAGTGTGTGCCATTTACCCCATCACCCCGAGCTCGACCATGGCCGAACTGGCCGACGCCTGGGCGGATGAGAAGCAGACCAACCTGTGGGGTAACATCCCCACAGTGGTGGAGATGCAGAGCGAAGGGGGGGCGGCCGGGACTGTACACGGCGCCCTGCAGGCGGGGGCGCTCGCCACCACCTTCACCGCCAGTCAGGGGCTGATGCTGATGCTGCCGAATATGTACAAGATCGCCGGCGAATTGACCTCGGCGGTGTTCCATGTGGCGGCCCGCTCGCTGGCGGCCCAGGGGCTGTCGATCTTTGGTGACCATCAGGATGTGATGGCGGCGCGCAGCACCGGTTTTGCCATGCTCGCTTCCGCCTCGGTGCAGGAGGCGCAGGATCTGGCGCTGATTGCCCATAGCGTCACCCTGCAGTGTCGGGTGCCCTTCATCCACTTCTTCGACGGGTTCCGTACCTCCCACGAGGTGAACAAGATCACCGCGCTGCACAAAGATGAAATTCGGGCGCTTATCGACAACGACTGGGTGCGTGCCCACCGCGCGCGGGCGTTGAACCCGGATCATCCGGTGATGCGCGGCACTGCCCAGAACCCCGACACCTATTTCCAGTCCCGCGAGAGCGTCAACCCCTTCTACGAGGCGGTGCCGGCGCGGGTACAGCAGTGCATGGACAGCCTCGGCAAGCTGACCGGCCGTCACTACAAGCTGGTGGAGTACCATGGCGCAACCGATGCCACCGATGTGATCGTGTTGATGGGCTCGGGGGCGGCCACCGCCCGCACTACGGTGGATTGGCTCAACCGGCAGGATCGCAAGACCGGGGTGCTGGTCATTCGTCTCTATCGCCCCTTCCCGGTGCAGGCGCTGCTCAATGCGCTGCCCACCAGCGTGCGCCGCATGGCGGTGCTGGATCGCACCAAGGAGCCGGGCGCCGGCGGCGAGCCGCTGCTGCTGGATGTGCAGAGCGCGCTGATCGATGGTTTGCAGCGCGGTCTTATCAAGCGGCTGCCGTGGCTCAGTGGCGGCCGCTACGGTCTCTCGTCCAAAGAGTTCACCCCTGCCATGTGCGCGGCGGTGTTCGAGGAGCTGGCATCCGATGCACCGCGTCCACGCTTTACCGTGGGAATTGTCGATGACGTGTCGGGCCTCAGTCTGGCCTGGCACCCCATCGGCGATCTGGAGCCCGCCAGCCGGGTGCGGGCGCTGTTCTTCGGACTCGGTGCCGACGGCACGGTCGGCGCCAACAAGAACAGCATCAAGATCATCGGCGAGCTGGAGGGCTTCCACGCCCAGGGCTACTTCGTCTACGACTCCAAGAAGTCGGGCTCGCGCACCGTCTCCCACCTGCGCTTTGGCCCCGAGCCCATCGACGCCCCCTGGCTTATCGAGCAGGCGAGTTTTATCGGCTGCCACCAGTGGGGCTTTGTCGAATCGGTAGACCTGCTGGAACATGCCGCGGAAGGGGCGACCCTGCTGCTCAATGCCCCCTATGAGGCGGACAAGGTGTGGGGCCAGCTGCCCGAGCGGCTGCGCGCCCGTATCCGCGCCCTCAATATCCAGCTCTACTGCATCGACGGGGATCGGGTGGCCGAGCAGAACGGCATGGGCAATCGCATCAACACCATAATGCAGACCTGCTTCTTCGCGCTGGCCGGGGTGTTGCCACGGGACGAGGCGATTGCGCTGATCAAGGAGAGCATAGAGAAGAGCTATGCCCGCAAGGGGCCAGAGGTGGTGGCGCGCAACTTCGCCGCGGTGGACGATACCCTGGCTCACTTAAGCAAGGTGGCGATCCCGGCCGGTGACGAGCAGATCAGCGACTATCCGCTGCCACTGGCGCCGGGCGGCAGCGACTTTGTCCAGCGGGTCACAGGCGAGATGCTGGCGGGGCGCGGCGATCTTATCCCCGTCTCCATGTTGCCGGTGGATGGTACTTACCCCACAGCCACCAGCCGCTTTGAGAAGCGGGATATCGCCCGCGAGATCCCCATCTGGCACTCCGATATCTGCATCCAGTGCGGCAACTGCGTCTTTGTCTGCCCCCACGCGGCGCTGCGGGCCAAGTTCTACCATCAGGACTGGCTGGCGACCGCCCCCGAGGCGGCCCAGTCGGTGCCCGTCACCGCCAAGGGCTTCCCCGACAGCCGCTACACCTTGCAGCTCTATCCGGAGGATTGCACCGGTTGCGGCCAGTGCGTGCAGGCCTGTCCGGTGCGGGTCGGAGCGGATGCCCGCCATCAAGGCGAGAGTGCAGAAGGAGAAAGTCATGAAGGCGACCGTGCCATCACCATGATGGACAAGGCGCCGCACCTCGCTGGCCAGAAACAGGCGCTGCGCTGGTTCGAGAGCCTGCCCTGGCCTGCCCGCGAGCGGGTGGATTTCTCCACGGTGCGCGGTGCCCAATTCCTGGAACCCCTGTTCGAGTTCTCCGGCGCTTGCGCCGGTTGTGGCGAGACCCCTTACCTCAAGCTGCTGACCCAGCTGTTTGGCGATCGCATGCTGGTGGCCAATGCCACCGGCTGCTCCTCCATCTATGGCGGCAACCTGCCGACCACGCCGTGGGCCAAGAACGGCGAAGGAAAGGGGCCGGCCTGGTCCAACTCCCTGTTCGAGGACAACGCCGAGTTCGGCTTTGGTTTTCGTCTCACCGCCGATCAGCATCACGGTCAAGCGGTGGCGGCCTTGCAGGCGATGAAGGGAGAGCTGGGGGAGACGCTGGTCGAGTCGCTTATCAAGGCACCGCAGCGGCTGGAGTCGGAGATCCGCGCCCAGCGCACCCGGGTGGCACAAGTGCGCGAGCGGCTGGAAGAAGTGAAATCCGGCAAGGCCCGCGAGCTGCTATCGCTTATCGATCAGCTGGTGCGCCGCTCGGTCTGGATCATCGGCGGCGATGGCTGGGCCTATGACATCGGCTCGGCGGGGCTCGATCATGTGCTTGCCTCTGGGCGCGATGTGAACGTGCTGGTGATGGATACCGAGGTTTACTCCAACACCGGCGGCCAGATGTCGAAATCGACGCCGCTCGGTGCCGTCGCCAAGTTCGCGGCGGGGGGCAAGACGCTGGCCAAGAAGGATGTAGCCTTGCAGGCCATCTCCTACGGCAACGTCTATGTGGCCCGCATCGCCTTTGGTGCCAACCCGCAGCAGGCGCTACAGGCCTTGCGTGAGGCCGAAGCCTATCCGGGCCCGTCGCTTATCATCGCCTACAGCCACTGTATCGCCCACGGCATCGATATGGAGTTCGGGTTGACCCAGCAAAAACGCGCCGTGGCCTCCGGTCACTGGCCGCTGATGCGCTACAACCCTGTATTGCGTAGTGCGGGGCAGAACCCCTTCAGCCTCGACAGCCTGCGTCCCTCCATTCCCCTCGCTACATACCGCCAAGAGGAGAACCGCTACCAGGTGCTGGCACAGAGTCATCCTGAAGAAGCGCAGCGGCTGATGCAGGTGGCGCAGCAGGTGGTCTGGCAGAGGTGGGCCACCTACGAGGAGATGGCCACCCGCGAGGCCAGCCATTTCCATCCGCCGGTGTGATGATGGCGTGAAATCGTCATAACCAAGCGGGCCAGTGGCCCGCTTCTTTTGTTTCCGGTGTCAAAGAGGAATGGCCTGCACCACGTCGTCGTGAGCGGGCAATAAAAAGCCCGGCTTTGAGCCGGGCTGGGGGATAAGTTGCTTATCCGGGTATTCGTCGAGGCGTCTAGTGTGGATGTTGTTTGAGGATGTCGTATATCTCCTCTTTCAGTTTAAGTTTCTGTTTTTTCAGATCCTTCACCTCGGAGCTGTAATCGCTGGCGTGATGTTTTTCCAGCTTCCTGATCTCCGCATCCAGGTCGTTGTGCAAGTCAAACTTCTCTTGGAAATGGACATCACTGCTCTTCAGTTTCGAGATGAGATCTCTGTACTCAGGGAACATGTAATGAAGCCTCCTTGGTGTCGTTTGATTGTGCCTTGACCTTCAAACTACCCCTTCCCCCGGGAGATAAATGTGATCCCGATCCAATTTGAGGCCACGGATTTACTGCATCTGGCAGATGATTTTTAACTGATTGAATCACAAGCAGATAAGCGATTTATGGGGAGTGCATAGAGGACGGAACTGGGATCCTGTTCACAGTTGTGAGGCTTTGATGACGGTAACGGCGCGACAGACGGGCAGCAAGAAGGGGCGCGGGGCCCCTTCTTGCTAACAGGTGTAGCGTTTACTCTTTTTTCTTTTTCTTCTCGGGCAGGGGCTTGCCGTCACGGGCTATCACCTTGCCCACCTCGAAGCCTATCTGGGCCGCCAGCTCTTCCAGATCCGGGGCCTTGGCCTCGTTGCCGATGGCGTACTGGTAGTTGGCTATGGTGATCTTCTCGGCCACCGGGGTGCCCGGCACTATGGGCTCACGCCAGCCCTGGCCCACATGGGCCACCAGGGTGCCGTTCATGATGAGCTCGCCGACGATTTCCTGGGTGGGGATGCCCTTGCCGTAGGTGAGGCCCTGGGGGTGCTTCTTGCCGACCAGGGGTTCGTTGCTGGCGGGCACCAGCTTGGTGCGGATCAGCCACTTGGGATCCTTGTGCTTGCCCACCGCCTTGCCGGTCTGGTACTCGTTGATCTTGATGGTCTTGATCATCTGGGCCATGAAGTCCTTGGTCAGGGCCTTCTGCGCCTCGCTGGTCTGGTCGATGACGATGGGGGCCACGTACCAGGTCTGGAGGGCTTGCGCCTTGGGGGCCGCCGGAGCGGTTTGTGCCATGGCGAGCGGGCTGAGCAGGATGGCCGCCAACAAGAGTCCGATTTTCTTCATTGTGATTCCGCTTATGTTTCAACAAGAATTTTGTTTTGCCAGCGACGACTGCGCCAGCGCCAGAACATGGCCAGACCGCGAACCCACTCGTCGCAGGCCAGCGCCAACCAGATGCCTACCAGGCCATAGCCCTGCATGATACCAAGGAAATAGGCGAGGGGAACGGCAATGCCCCACATGGAGACGAGCGCCATGTAGAGCGGGAAACGGGCATCCCCAGTGGCGCGCAGGGCGTTGATCACCACCAGGTTGAAGGTGCGGCCGGGTTCGAGGATGAGGCTGATGAGGAACAGCTGCGCCACCTGGGTGATGATGTCGGCATCGTCGGTGAACAGGCTGATGATGGCGCGTCCGTTCAGGGCCGCGGCGATGGCAATCAGGCTGGTGACGATAAGGCCAAGTTTCAGGCTCTTCATCAGTTGGCGATAGGCCTGTTCGAAGCGACGAGCCCCCGCCAGGTGGCCGATGATGATCTCGTTGCCAAGGCCGATGGAGAGGCCGAACAGCAGGATGAACAGGCAGATCTGGAAGAAGTAGGACTGGGTCGCCAGCGCCTTGTCGCCGAGCAGGCCGACGAAGGCGGTCACCACCATGAACTGCAGCATCCAGGAGAGGTTCTCCCCCGCCGCCGGCAGACCTATGTGCAGCACCTTGTCCAGCATGGCCTTGCTGGGGCGAAGGATCTCCGGCAGCCGCAGCCGAATGCCGGTCTTGCGCGCCACCAGCCACACCAGCAGCACCACACCGACGATGCGTCCGGCAACAGTGCTGATGGCGACCCCGGCGACCCCGAGCTGGGGCAGGCCGAACCAGCCATAGAGCAGCAGCAGGTTGCCGACGAAGGTGATGAGGTTGACGATGAGGGTCACGTACATGGCCTGACGGGTGTGGCCATGGGCGCGCAGGGTGGCTGCCAGACAGAGCGCCGCGGCCTCCGGCAGCAGGCAGAGCCCGATGATCTGCAGATAAAGGGTGGCATCCCCCATCAGGTGGGCGGGCAGGTTCATCAGCGCCAGCATGGTGCTGGCGCCGGCCATGACCCCGACCGCGGCCACCAGCCCCACCAGCAGGTTGAAGCCGATGGCGGTGTGGATGACCACGCGCGCCTTCTCCCTATCCCCCGCCCCCAGATACTGGGTGATCACCACGCTGGTGCCGATGCTGACGAAGCTGAACAGGGTGATGGCGAGATCGAACACCTGGTTGCCGACTGCCAGTGCCGCCACCCCTTGATAGGAGACGTGGCCCACCATGAAGGTGTTGAGGGCCCCGGTCAGGAAGTGCAGGGCGAGATCGATGAACAGTGGCCAGGTCAGGGCGAAGAGGGTGCCCGGGCCCGCGTGGGATTGAGTCTGCATGGGATGTCCAAATACTGGGGATGGCCCTCGTCAGCGCCATCTGGACGGGCATTTAACACCAAGCGGGTGCGGGGTGCAATCCTGCCCTGAGCAAAGAGGAGGCCGGGCTGGCCCGGCACCCTCTCGCCGGGTGGCACCGTCAGACCGGGGTGGCGCCCGCTTCCTGCTCGCAGGGCCGGGTGAGGTGCGCCGAGTCCGGCAGCTCGTCGTCCTGGGGCCAGCGGGAGAGCAGGGTATCCGTGGTGCTCTCCACCACCTCGTCATCCTTGAACACAGGCTCCCGGTAGCAGCGGGTCAGGCGCAGGGCCTGATACATGTCGGGACTGAGGATGACCCCCTCGTCCCCGATCCGGATCCCCGCCTGCTTGAGCCACTGGGTCATCTGGCCGTGGCGACCGGCCATCACCATGTGGATGCCACGGCGTCTGAGCTCCTTGTGCAGCTCCCCCACCATGCTCATCACGCTGATGTCCTGATGGGTGAAGCAGGCCACCGCGTCCACCACCAGACACTTGGGATTGTGGGGATCCTGCACCAGCAGCGCCAGCACCCGCCGCTTGAAGTAGGGGGCGTTGAAGTAGGTCAGCGGCGAGTTGAAGCGATAGACCAGGATGCCGGGAATCGCCTTGGCCTGCTCGTTGTCCCCCAGGGTGCGCACCACCCCTTCGTCGTCCATGCCAAGCAGCTGATCGGTGGGGCGCATCACGTTGCGCAGGAACTGGAACAGGCCCAGCAAGACCGCGAGGGTGATCCCCGGAATGACCCCCATGGTCAGCACGCTGACGAAGGTGATGAGGGCCAGCCAGAAGGCGGCGCGGTCCGAGTCGCGCAGGGCCCAGAGGCCGCGAAAATCGGTGAGCGACAGGGAGGCCATCACCAGCACCACCCCGAGGGCGGCGGTGGGGATGAATTTAAGCGGCGCCGTCAAATAGAAGGTGATGAGGGCGATCACTGCGGCGGCTATGATGGAGACCAGCTGGCTCTTGCCGCCGTTGGCGTCGTTGACCGCAGTGCGTGAATCCGCCCCGCTGATGGCAAACCCCTGGGAGACAGCAGAGGCGAGGTTCGCCATGCCGAGCGCCCTGAACTCCTTGTCCGCATCGATTTCGTAGCCGTTCTTGGCGGCGAAGCTGCGGGCGGTGAGCATCATGGAGACGAAGCTCACCATGGCGAGGTTGAGCGCCGGTAGCACCAGCTCGCGCATCAGGCCGGGGGGGAATTCCGGCATCTGGAAGGCGGGCAGACCCGAGCCCACGGCCCCCAGGGTGGCGATGTCGAACTGGCCGAGATTGAGGGCCCACACCAGGGCCGCAGTCACCACCATGGCCACCATGGAGGAGGGCCAGGATGGCTTGTAGCGCTTGGCCAGCAGCAGGGTGAGCAGGGCGGTCAGGCTCATGGCCAGGGTCGGCAGATGGGTCTGGGTAAGGTAGTCGGTGCCATTCAAGATCCGCTCGATGAGATAGCGCTCGCTGAAGGTGAAGCCGAAGATCTTGGAGAGCTGACCCACCATGATGGTGATGGCCACCCCATTGAGCAGCCCCATCAGGATCGGGCGGGAGAGAAAGTCCGCCAGTACCCCCAGCTTGAAGCGGCTGGCGATGAGGCACCAGAAGCCGGTCATGGCGGTCATGGTCATCACCAGTTGCCACTGACGGGTGGGATCCCCGGCGGCGAGCGGCGTCACCACGGCGGCGATGACGGCGCAGGTGGCGGCATCCGGGCCGACGATGAGCTGGCGGGAGGTGCCAAAGAGGGCGTAGACCACCATGGGCAGTATGCAGGAGTAGAGGCCGACGATGGCGCCCACCCCGGCAAGCTCCGCATAGGCGATGGCCACGGGCAAGGCCACGGCCGCCACCGAGAGGCCAGCGCGAAGATCCGGCATCAGCCAGGCCCGCTGATATTGCAGCAGGGCGGCGAGGCCCGGCAGCCAGCGTTCGAGAGAGAAGAAGTCGCGCATTATTTAACCCATTGAGTTATAAACAGCTTTTCCTTAGTGTGCCCAAGGTTGTCGGCCCATTGCAATCCGGTCATGGCCAGTTCACCACAAGGTCAGGCCAGATGCGCTGCCACTGTTTGTCCCTGATCCTGTCGATGAAGATCCGGCTCTCCTGCCGGCAGCGCGGATTGGGGCTCACCTGCAGGGACCAGTTGGGGGCAAAGCCGTAGGGGGCCAGCCACTCGAACGAATCGTCTGCCAGCAGGCGGACCCCGATGCAGGTGGGCACCTCTACCCAGTGACTGAGCGCCGCCAGCGAGCTGGTAAAGGGGGCCACTTGCTGGCGTACATGCATGCGCGCCTGATTGCGTACCTCCCAGCGCTGGCCGGGCAGACGCTCCGCCAGCCAGTCTTGGTGCCCCCGCTCGGCCAGCCCTTGTGGATCCCCTGCATCCAGATAGATGAGATCTATGTCGTTGAGGGGAGTGGGCTCGGCCTTGTGGTGCAGGTGATCCCAGATGAGGTTGCGCACAAAGCCCGCCCCCAGCGCCCAGTCCGGCAGGGCCAGCTCCCGCGCTGCCCAGAGGCAGGCCATGCGCAGGGGATCGGCCCGCAGCAGGGCCTCGGTGTGGGCTTGCAGCTGCGCCTCCCTAGGGGCTTGTGCCTCAACCGGCATGACGGCGCAGCCAGACATCTATGTAGCTGCAGCTCGGCACTATGGTGAGCCCCTCTGCCCGGGTCCAGTCGTAGAAGTTACGGGCCAGCTTGTCGGCAATGCCCTGTCCGCGCAGCTCGGACGGCACCTGGGTGCTGTAGGCGTCTACAGTGGTTGCGTCCAGCCTGCGGTAACTTAGGCGGGAGAGCTTGCCGTCCACCTCGCAGATGAACTGCTGCTGGTCGGCCTGATGAAGAATGTCGCTCATGGAGGCTCCTCAAAGGGTGGGGAAGGGATATCAGAGCATGCTGGCCGGACTTTGCCAACCGTGCTCTTTGCGGGCCGAGGAGGCTCGCTTACACTGACCGGCCTGCGAGCGGCTCGCTAGGCAAGGTATAGAACAGTTAGCAGAGGATGGATCCCGTTATGGCCTTCGCCACCCTGGAAGATCTGATTGGCAATACCCCGTTGCTGCGCCTGCGCCGCATCAACCCCTGTCCCGACGTGACCCTGCTGGTGAAGCTGGAGGGCAACAACCCCGCCGGCTCCGTCAAGGACAGACCGGCCCTGAACCTCGTTCGGGCGGCGGAGGCGAGCGGTTACTTAGGGCCAGGGGCACGACTCATCGAGGCCACCTCGGGCAATACCGGCATAGCGCTGGCCATGGTGGCGGCGGCCCGGGGGTACAGAATGCGGCTCGTCATGCCGAGCACCATGAGCCAGGAGCGGCGCGATGCCATGCAGGCCTATGGCGCCGAGCTGGTGCTGGTGGAAAACGGCATGGAAGAAGCGCGGGATCTGGCGCTGGCCATGCAGGCCCGCGGCGAGGGGCTGGTGCTCGATCAGTTCAACAACCCGGCCAATCCGGATGCCCACTACCTCTCCACCGGCCCCGAGATCTGGCGCCAGAGCGAGGGGGCCATCACTCACTTCGTCTCCGCCATGGGCACCACGGGCACCATCATGGGGGTCTCCCGCTACCTCAAGGAGCAGAACCCGGCGGTGCAAGTGATAGGCCTGCAACCGGCCGAGGGGAGCCAGATCCCCGGCATTCGCCGCTGGCCAGAGGCCTATATGCCCGCCATCTTCGATCCCGAGCGGGTCGATCGGGTGCTGGATGTGACGCTCGATGAGTCGCTGGCCATGATGCGCCGGCTGGCGCGGGAAGAGGGGATCTGCTGCGGGGTCAGCTCGGGGGGCGCCGTGGCCGGTGCCCTGCGGGTAGCGGCAGAGCTCAGCCAGGGGGTGGTGGTGGCCATCATCTGCGATCGGGGGGATCGCTATCTCTCCACCGGGGTCTTCACGCCGTCCATCTGATCCTGCGCCAAGCCGGCCCTCTGCGGGTCGGCTTGTAGGTCATTCCCACACCTGTTCCAGCAGCGCAAGCAGCTCTTCCCTGTCCGCATCCTTGCGGTTGTAGAGCAGGGCGCCGTCGTTGATGGCGAGATCCCGGATATCCTTGAGCACGGCTCTGTCCGTCACGCCGGCTTCCGCCAGGGTGCGCGGCAACCCTACCGCCTGCCAGAGACTGTCCCGCAGGGCGCAGAGTGCATCCAGGGCCGCCTGGGGACGCAGCGCCTGTGGGGTGGCCGCGAAGCGCTCCGGCCCCGCCAGCGGCAGCAGCAGGCGGGCCAGCTCAGGGTCTATCTGCGGCCTGTTGTAGTCGAGCACCGCGGGCAGGAAGAGGTTCATGCACAGGCCGTGGGGCAGGTGGCAGCGGGCCCCCAGGCTGTGGCCGAGGGCGTGCACCAGCCCCACCATGGAGTTGGAAAACGCCATGCCCGCCAGGGTGGAGCCCTCCGCCAGTTGCAGCCGCAGGTGCTTGTCTTCGGGGGCCTGCAGCACCTTGGGCAGGGCATCGGCTATCTTCTCCACCGCCATCAGGGCCAGGGCGTCGCTGACCGGGTTCTTGGCATTGCCGATGAAGGCCTCGATGGCGTGGGTCATGGCGTCCATGGCGGTGGCGGCCGTGATGGGCAGCGGCAGCCCCCGGGTGAGGCGCGGGTCCAGCACCGCCAGCTGGGGCAGCAGGAAGGGGGAGGTGAAGGGCACCTTGCGCCCGCTCCCCTCGTCCCGGATCACCGCCACCAGGGTCACTTCCGATCCGGTGCCCGCCGTGGTGGGCACCGCCGCCAGCGGTTTGAGGGGGCGGGTCAGGCAACCGGCCCCCGCATGATCCAGCAGCCGCTCCCCGCCCAGGGTGACCAGGATGTTGACCGCCTTGGCGGTATCGATGACGGAGCCGCCCCCCAGGGCCACCAGGCTGTCACAACCCAGTTCCCGCCAGCGGGTGGCGATGCGCTCCACCACGGCGGTGGAGGAGTCGGCTGGGATCTCGTCCCAGATGGCGGCGACCGGCAAGCCCCCCTCCGCCAGCACATTGGCCAGCAGGGTGGCGAGCCCGCTGCCGCCGACCCCCTTGTCGGTCAGCAGCAGCGGACGGCGTGCCCCCAGTGCCATCAGCTCGTCCGGAAGCTGTTCCAGCGCCTGCTCCCCTGCCATCAATCTGACCGGACAGAAGAAATCGTAATAACGGCTCATGATGTTCATCCTTCTTTTCAACCGGTCAGCAGACCCAGGTAGATGTGGCAGGCTCGCGTCAGCTTGTGGCGCGGGCTCGGGTAGTGGCGCAGCAGGGGCCGCGCGATGAAGGCAGGCAGGATCAGGGCTTGCAGCTGCTCCAGCGCCCGCACCAGATGCATGGCCGCCCCGAGATCCCCCTCCACCAACAGCCGGTTCTCGCAGAAGGCCTGATTAATGCCGAGGCGAAAGCTGAGGGCGCGAAAGGCGATGGCGGGGTGCTTGAAGCAGACCCGCAGAACATGGGGACTTGTTGCCCCAAGGGACGCGGGGCCGCATCGCCAGCGCCCGGCCACCTGGTGCAGGGTCAGCCCATAAGGCAGCCCATGCACCTCCAGCCGGATGCGAAGCCCCTCCGGCAGCGGGGCGAGCTCACTGCGCACCGCCTCGTCGACCCGGGCGGCGCGGCACAGGGTGCGGCCGATGATCCAGAGCAGACTCCCTATCCAGAGGCGCCTGCCGGTGGCAAGCCAAGGATCACGCGTCATGAAGGCCTCCTGCAATGGCGGACCAGAAGAGGGCGAAGGCGCTGGCCTGCCAGTGGGGATCGTCCCCGAGCTCGGGCTGGTCGACAAAGAGGGAGGCACAGGCCAGAAACTGGCTCTGGCACACCTCCAGCATCAGGACGGGGGGCGCCTGCATCAGCTCGCCGCTGGCTTGACCCCGGGCAAGCAGGCGCGGCAGGAAGCGTAGTGTCTCCCCCAGGATCTGGCTGCGCAGCGGCCGTGCCAGCAGGGGGGAGTGGAAGAAGCCCAGCACGAACTTGAGCTCGTGGGGATGGGCCTGCATCCAGCTCATCGCCTGACACCAGTAGTGGCGCGCCTGCTCCCTGAGTGGCAGGGCCGGATCCGCGTCGCTGATGGCGGCGCCAAGGCGCAGCTTGACGTCCTGGTAGAGCTGCTGGATCAGCAGCTCCTTGCTGGGAAAGTGGTGGAACAGGGTGCCGTTGGCCACCCCGGCCGCCCGGGCGATGCGGGCGGTGGCGGCCCCCTGCAGGCCATCCTCGGCGCACAGGGCAAGGGCGGCATCCAGGATCTGGCGGCGTTTGTCTGTCATGGGATCGCTCATGTTGCCTCCTAGCGCAGGAACAGGGCCATCATCAGCTGCTGGTACCAGCGCCGATAAGGGGGGTGGATCAGGTTCCCCGTGCTGAAACGGCCGCGGCGCAGCACGGTTTTCGCCTTGGAGAAGGTGAGAAAGCCTTCGTGGCCGTGGTAGTGCCCCATGCCGGAGGGGCCTATGCCGCCGAAGGGGGCGTCGTCCGCCGCCACCTGGAACAGGCACTCGTTGATGGCCATGCCACCGGCGTGGGTCTCCCGGATGAGGCGGCTCTGCAGCGTCTCGTCCAGGCTCATCAGATAGAGCGCCAGCGGGCGTGGCCGAGCCGCCACATAGGCAATGGCCTCCTCAATGCTGTCATAGGGCACCAGGGGCAGCAGGGGGCCGAAGATCTCCTGCTGCATCAGCTGGCAGTGGCCGGGCACCTCGGTCAGCAGGTGGGGCACCAGGCGGCGGGCGCCGTCATCCCGGGCCGGCGAGGCGCAAGGGTGCGCCTGGGCACCCGCCTGCTTCGCCTCCGCCAGCCAGGCGGTGAGCCTCTCATACTGGGCCGCGTTGATGATGGAGCCGTAATCCGGACTATCCAGCCCCTTGGGATAGAGGCGGCGAAAGTGCGTCTGATAGGCTTCGATAAAGCCCTGCTCCTGCCCCCGCGGCAGCAATACATAGTCCGGGGCCACGCAGATCTGGCCGGCGTTGAGGCTCTTGCCGAAGATCATCCGCTCCACCGCCAGGGCCAGGGGCATGTCGGGGGCGATGAGGCAGGGACTCTTGCCACCGAGCTCCAGGGTCAGCGGTGTGAGCTGGGGCGCGGCGGCAGCCATCACCTGCCTGCCCACCGCCGTGGAGCCGGTGAACAGCAGATGATCGAAGGGCAGGGTGCTGAAGGCGGCCGCGAGTCCCGCATCTCCCTCGATGAGCACCACCTCGTCGTCGTCAAACACCGCCTCCAGCAGGGTTCGCAGCGCGGCATTGGTATGGGGGGTGAACTCGGAGAGTTTGATCATGGCGCGGTTGCCGGCGGCGATGGCGCCGATGAGGGGGCCCAGACTCAGCATCACAGGGAAGTTCCAGGGTACCATGATGCCGACCACGCCAAGCGGTTGATAGTGCACCTCGACCCTGGCGGGGGCCAGCAGCAGGCCGGGGTGGCGCCGCACTGGTCTCATCCAGCCCTTGAGCCGTTTCAGGCTGTAGTTGATCTGCATGACGCAGGGCAGGATGTCGGCGACCAGGGAGTCGTAGTCGCTGCGCTGGCCATAGTCCAGGGCCAGGGCGTCGCAGAGCGCCTGCTTGTGGGCGAGCAGGGCGCTCTTGAGCGCGGTCAACCGGCTGCGGCGCTGTGCCAGGCTCGGCATGGGCTGGGCCTGACAGGCCTGCTTGAGGCGGACCAACTGCTCGGGCAGGGAGAACTTGTCTGGGGACTGGGTTTGTATGGCTTCCATGGTTTGCTCCGCACAAAAACTGACCGACTGATTAGTCGGTCTGAATCTACCGGCTTGTTGCCAGCTTGTAAACGGGAACGTGTCAGGCAAGGGATGGATGAAGGGGTTCTCCGATGGAACTGTGCTCGGCCCCACAGTTTTGGGCTATCTCGATTGGTGAATTATCCAATAAGGGGTAGTTTTTGCCCATCAACTCAGATGGAGTGCTGCACATGACTAGGGAATTGCACAGCCTGCTGGCCAGGCTGGACGATGTGATCGAGCGTATGCCGGACAGTTTCAACACCTATGAATTTACCCAGAAGCTGGCACTGCAACACCAGCGCGAGTATTTCGCCGCAGGCCACTCCCTGGCGGAGCAAGACAAGAACCTGCTGCGCCTGCTCCACGAGAAGATAGCCCTGGCGCTGGCGAGCCATGATGGTGTCATCGAAGGGGCCTTGCTGCCCTGCGTGACCCCCTGGGGGGAGAGAGCCACTTCGCCCCGCTGGCACCGCAAGCACTGAGCCTCTGCGCAGCCTATTTTCGGCGCAGTACATAAAGAAGAAGGCCCCTCGGGGCCTTCTTCGTTGCTGTTCGTTGGTGGCGGCTACTGGGTCAGGCGGCGTGCCTGCCAGTAGCGGCTGTTCCAGTAGACGTTGTCGAGGCGCGAGCGGATCACCCCCTTGCTGGTGGAGGCGTGGATAAACTCGCCGGACCCGGTGTAGACCCCGACGTGGTATTGCTGCCAGCCAGTCTTGAAGAACACCAGATCCCCGTGCTGCAGCCGGTATCTGTCCACCGGGCGGCCCAGGCTGGCCTGGGATTCCGTGGTGCGGGGCAGGGTGAAGCCCAGCACCTGCTGGTAGGCAAGCTGGGTGAAGGCGGAGCAGTCGAGGCCGGCGCGGTTGGTGCCACCCATGCGATAGGGGACGCCGCGCCACTGCTGATAGAAGCCGTCGAAGGCACTGGCCTGGCGGGCAGGTGGCGGCTCCGGGGTGCTGGAGCAGGCGATGACAAACAGGGCCAGCAGGGGCGGCAGCAAGGTGCGAAACATCTCAACTCCTTGATAGGGCACAGGATTCATCATAGATGATGTTCCTGCCTGGAACCTGAACAGCGATAGCATAAATGCTTGCCGAGGGCAGAAAATGCACTCCCGGCAAGCCAGTCGTCAGTCGGCCGCCTTGGGAGTTATCAGCGGCGTGAGCAGCTCGGCGATCTTGTAGAAGGTCTGCACCCGAGTGGTGCTGGGGCGCCACACCAGGCCGATCTCGCGATAGGGCTTCTCCCCTGGCAGGGGAATGGCCACCAGATCCGAGTTCTCGAGGATGCCGGCATCTATGGCCATCTGGGGCAGGAAGGTGGTGCCAAGGCCGGCGCCCACCATCTGTACCAGGGTGTGCAGGCTGGTGGCGGCGAACGGGTTGATCTTGCTCTTGTCCCGCAGCCGGCAGGCACTCACCGCGTGTTCGGTCAGGCAGTGCTCCCGCTCCAGCAGGAAGATGCTCTGATTGGGCAACTCCTTGTAATCGAACGGCATGTGCAGCCCCGCCGCCATGTGGGAGGGCATCACCATGTGGAAGGGATCCTGACCGACCGTCTTGCAGTGAAAGCCGCCGATCTCCACCGGCAGCGCCAGGATCAGCAGGTCGAGCTGGCCCTGCTCCAGCTGCTTGAGCAGATTGGTGGTGGTGTCTTCCCGCAGCAGCAGCTCCAGCTCCGGATAGGCCTTGCCGCACACCTGCAGCAGCTTGCTGAGCAGGAAGGGGGCTATGGTGGGAATGCAGCCCAGGCGGACGGTGCCATGCATGACGCCCCCCTGCTGCTGGCCGAGCTCCATCAGATCCCGGGCATCGGAGAGCAGGTTGCGCGCTCGCGCGACGATTTCCATGCCGACCGGCGTCATGATGAAGCTCTTGTGATCCCGCTCCACCAGTTGCAGGTTCATCATGTCCTCCAGGGTCTGGATCCCGGTACTCAGGGTGGACTGGCTGACATGACAGGCCTTGGCGGCACGGTTGAAATTCTTGTGCTCGTCCAGAGCGACCAGATACTGGAGCTGTTTCAGGCTGGGCCAACGTTGCATAGGGGAAACCCGATCGATGCTATCTATTTGATTTGATTAATCTACCATCGAGAGACTACTTTGTCGCCGAGATTAGGCGCCCTCCTGGCAGGATGTGTGCGTCACGGGGCAGGCGGAGGGGAGAGGTCCGGCATCCTCCCTCCCGTGATGGCAGCGACTGCCTTGGGAGCTTATCCCCTTGTGCCAGCCCGTTGAAGGGGGGTTGCCATGGGATGTGACGGGGATCGGCCTTCCCCGGCGTCTTGCGGGGCCGCCCATGGCCGGCCATAAAAAAACGCGCCTGTTGGCGCGTTTTTGCAGGAGTGAGGGCAAGCTATTCGTCGAAGATACCGAAGTGATCCTTGGCGAAGTTGACCCGTTGCTCCACGTTCATCTTGACCTGACCCAGCTTCTCTATGGTCTTGAGGTTGGGCACCAGGCCGCGACCGTTGGCGATCTGGATGGCGAGACCGGGACGGGCGTTGAGCTCCAGCAGCATGGGGCCGCGGAACTTGTCGAGCACCATGTCGGTGCCGATGTAGCCCAGACCCGACATCTCGTAGCAGGAGGCGGCCAGGGTCAGCAGGGTATCCCAGTGGGGCACCTTGAGATCGTAGAGATCCAGGCCTGTGTCCGGGTGGTGGCGCAGCGGGTTGCCAAACTGCACCGCCCGCAGGGCGCGACCGGTGCGCAGGCACAGACCCACCCCCACGGCGCCCTGGTGCAGGTTCGCCTTGCCGTCCGAGGCGGCGGTGGAGAGGCGCATCATGGCCATCACGGGGAAGCCCTTGAAGATGATCACCCGGGCATCGGGGACCCCTTCGAAGGAGTAGCCGTCGAACACGTCATCGAAGTTGATGAGGCCTTCCACCAGCGCCACGTCGGGCTTGCCGCCCAGGGAATAGAGGCCCGCCAGTATGTTGGAGACATGACGCTCCAGATCCTGACCGGTGGAGGCGCTGCCGTTGGGCTTGTAGAAGCTGCCCTCTTGCTGGCGCAGGATCACCAGTATCCCCTTGCCCCCCGAGCCGCGGGCCGGCTTGATGCAGAAGCCCGGCCAATCCTTCACCAGCTCGGTGATGCGGGTCACGTCGTGCTGCTCGCGTATGGTGCCGATGAGTTCCGGCACAGTCACCCCCGCATCCAGCGCTATGCGCTTGGTCTTGAGCTTGTCATCCACCAGCGGGTAGAGACGACGCGGGTTGTAGCGGCTGATGTAGGAGTGGTTGCGTTTGTTCATGCCGAGGATGCCTGCTTGGGACAGGCTCCACGGACTGGTGTATTTCTGCCAGAACCACATCTGTTACTTGTCCTTACCCGGGGTGGCACCGGACTTCATCTCGTCCACCAGCGGCTTGAAGCGCTTGAGCTCGCTCAGCTTGTAGCCGGTGTAGTTACCCATCACCAGCACGGTCGCCATCAGCACCAGTTGCAGGCCGAGGAAGTTGAAGGTGAGGTGACGAATGAGCTCGTTGTCCATGGCCAGGTAGGCGATGACCGCCACCAGCAGGGAGCCGCCACCCTGACGGAACACCTCTTTGGGGCCCTCTTCTTCCCACAGGATGGACATCCGCTCTATGGTCCAGGAGAGGATGATCATCGGGAAGAAGGTGATCTTCATGCCGTCGGTCAGTCCCAGCTTGAAGGCAAAGGCCGAGAAGATGCCGATCATCGAGATCACCATGATGATGATCGCCGATATTCGGGCCACCAGCAGCAGGTTGAGCCTTGAGAGGTATGAGCGGATCACCAGGCCGGTGCCGACGATCAGCAGGAAGCCGATGAGACCGGTGACCAGGGAAGTCTGGATGAAGGCGACCGCGATCAGCACCGGCATGAAGGTGCCCGAGGTCTTGATCCCCACCAGGACCCGCAGGAACACCACCATCAGCACACCGATGGGGATCAGCAGCAGCCCCTTGAACAGGGCTTGCTCTTCCAGCGGCAGGCTGTGGATGGAGAAGTTCATCATCTCTGATTTTTCGAACTTCTGCGCCAGGGCCACGTTCACCGGTTGCTCCTGCTCGATCATCGAGAAGGTGACGCGGGAGTTGTGACCGCCGGTGACGTCCAGCAGGGCGCCTGAGTTGTATTCCCACAGCAGCAGGTTACCCGGTTGTCCCTGTTCGCCGGTTTGCGGGTTGAACAGCTTGTAGTCGGTCGGGCTGTTGAACACCTGCAGGTAGTCCACCAGCTCCTGACGACGGCGACCGTCTTCCAGGCTCAGGGCGTGTACCACGCGCGCCGGCACCTCGGCATTGTTGAGCAGCTCGGCGATCAGGCTGGCGCGGCTCTTGTGAGACTTGAGCAGCTCGGCGTTCTGTTCCTGCTTCTCGATCTCCTTGATGATCTCGCGGGTCAGGGTGTAGCCGTCGGCGGAACGCTCCTGGGCGCGCTCGAGGATCTGCTTCATCGCGGTGGCGTAGGGCTCACTCTCGATCTGCTTCTCGATGGCGGGCGGCAGGGGGTTGGCGGCGGGTTTGGCATGGGCATCCGCCATCATGTCGACCCGGTAGTAGAGCTCCTGGCGGCCGGAGGCGCTGCGGATGGACCACTCGGCGCGGGCATCCCCGTCTTTTTCCACGAACGACAGGCCGTAGCCCGGGCTCGCGGCATTCTCGTTCATCAGGGTGAAGCCGGGCTGGGTGCCCGGAATGGCCAGGGAGGCGATGACCGGCTCGCCGGTCGCCTCGAACTCGAGCTTGGCTTCGATAGACCAGATCTGACGTTTTTCACCGGGCGTGAGGGGCACGTCCAGGGCGACATGGTGATAAAACGTCATTCCCAGGCCGACAATGAACAGCAGGGCGACCAGCAGATAGAACGGCTTACGGGAAACCATGGATTATTTTACATCCTTGAGCTTGGGTTTTGGTTGGATATACTCGCGGGCCACGTCGACCACGGCGATGTCTTTCAAGAATTCACGGCCCAGCAGCACGGGGAAGGTCATGTCGCTGCGATCTTTGAGGGTAAACTCGGCCTTCTCGGTCATGTCGCCGATGCGCACTGTGAGACGCACCACGGGACGACGGTCGAGGTCGTCGGCAGACGCCTGACGCACCCGCACGTGACGCACCAGGGGCGCCTCGATCTGGATCTTGTCGTCCATCTCCTGGTGGCTCAGGAAGAAGCGCACCCAGTTCTTGCCGTTGCGCTCGAAGATGGTGATCTCCTGGGCGCTGATGGAGGAGGTGGTGGCGCCGGTATCGACCCGTGCCTGGAAGGCATCGTTGGCGGCATCGACCCAGATCCACTCGGCTTCACCCACTAGCAGCTTGCCGTCGACAGTGTGGCCCTGGCTCGGGGCCGGGCACTTCTCGGTCGGGATGGCCATGGGCTTGGGGGGCTCGGGTGGCAGGGTTGCCAGCTTGCTGTCGACTTTCTTCACGGACTCTTTCATGTTGGTGACATCGGTGTTGAGCTGAACCAGCAGGTGCTGTTGCTGCACATACTGCTTCTGTTGCTGTTCCATGGATGTTTGCAGGCGTTGCTCGCTCAAGCTTATCTCGTTGCGAAGCTCCGCCAGCGTCAGGGTCGGGACAGGGGGCGCTTTTTCCATACTGACACACCCGCCGAGACTGAGCAGGGAGAGCAGGGTCATTCCTTTTAATTTGCTTTTCATGTCATTCATTTAACTGTGCTTCCTGGAATTGGGTCAGTGTAACTTCCACAGCCGCCATCGGCTAGTCTTTGGCCTTTCTGGCGATCAGTACGGCACGCTTGGGTGCCGGGTATCCTTCGACCGTGAGTGCAGGATCATCGGGATCCAGATAGTCACTCAGGGATTCGTTAATCATCCAGTCGGTACGACGCTGTTCGTCGGTGCTGGTCATATTCTCGTCCACTATCCGCACGTCGCTGAAGCCGCAGCGCTCGACCCAGAGTTTGAGGGCCGCGCTGGAGGGGATGAACCAGACGTTGCGCATCTTGCCGTAGCGATCGGTGGGCACCAGCACTTCCCGCTCGTCGCCATCAATCACCAGGGTCTCCAGCACCAGCTCCCCATCGTCTTTGAGCTGATTGCGCAGCTGTTCGATGTGTTCGATGGGGGACTTGCGATGATAGAGCACCCCCATGGAGAAGACGGTGTCAAAGGCACGCAGCTCCGGCAGCTCCTGGATGCCGAGCGGCAACAAGTGCGCCCGTTGATCGTTGCCGGCGAAGTGGCGAATGGCCTCGAACTGGCAGAGGAACAGGGGGCTCGGGTCTATGCCGACCGCGAGCCTGGCCCCTTCCCCCACCATGCGCCAGAGGTGGTAGCCGCTGCCGCAGCCCACATCCAGCACGTAACGACCTTCGAGGGGGCTGATGTGGGGCAGCACCCGATCCCACTTCCAGTCGGAGCGCCACTCGGTGTCGATGTGGATGCCGTGTACGGTAAAAGGCCCCTTGCGCCAGGGCATGAAGTGGCGCAGCAGGCTCTCGGTCTTCTTGCGCTCCCCCTCGTTCATGCTCTCAAGGCTGCCGATCTCGACCCGGCTTTTCAGCTCGATCTCGCCGGGGGACACCTGCGGCAGCTTGTTGAGGGCCCGGTTCCAGCGCGGCAGATCCCCGTGCAGGTTGTCGTGCTGCCAGGCGTGCAGCTGGGCAGGCAGGGTGTGCAGCCAGTGGCTCAGCCGGTTCTTGGCGATCAGTTGATAAAAGTTGGCGAAATCGATCATGGCTGGGCGTCGCTTGATTTGATGGCAATCATGGAGCCGAAGTTGAAGCACTGGAACCAGAGATCCTGATGGGTGAAACCGGCGTCCCGCAGGCGGGCACGATGGGTCTCCAGGCTGTCGGTGCGCATCACGTTCTCCAGCGCCGTGCGCTTCTGGCTTATCTCCAGCTCGCTGTAGCCGTTGGCCCGCTTGAAGTCCAGATGCAAGTCGATGAGCAGTTCGTTGACCTGGGCATCCTCGAAGCGGAACTTCTCGCTCAGGATCAGGATGCCACCGGGGCGCAGGCCGTCGTGGATGCGCGCGATGAGGGCGGCCCGCTTCTCGGGGGCGACGAACTGCAGGGTGAAGTTGAGCACCACCACCGAGGCGTTCTCGATGGCGATGTCGCAGATGTCCGCCTCCACCAGCTCCACCGGCACCTCGGACTTGAAGCCCGACAGGTGGGCGCGGGCGCGCTCTATCATGGGGTGGGAGAGATCCACCGCCGTGATCTGGCAGCCGGGCTGGTTGACATGGCGGCGCATCGCCTGGGTCGCCGCGCCAAGGGAGCAGCCGAGATCGTACAGGCGGCTCTGGGGCTGGGCGTAGCGGGCGGCCATCATGCCGATGGCGGAGATGATGTTGCTGTAACCCGGCACAGAGCGCTGGATCATGTCGGGGAAGACATCGACGACCTGTTCGTCAAAGCAAAAATCCCCCAATTGGGCGATGGGGGCGGCAAAAATCTGATCGTGCATGCTGGCGCAACCTGACAGCCGGTGCGCGAACCGACTGTGTGTTCAATGGAGTCGTTGGGTGACGCCCGTCCGGGTCGTCACCGGTTTACGAACGGGGTGGCTGGCCTTGAGATCCTTCGGGCCCGCCCCGTTCGCAATGGACCATCATCCTGGTCCTTTATGGGGATGAGCCGTCTGCGGCAGGTGTTGCCATGGACAGCGGTCAGAGCCCTTTACCGGGAACCGGACGGTCGCCTGCAACACTATGCAATGGCGGGCGTCCGGGTCCTTGCTTGGGGCGGTAGTGTAGAGGAAAGGTGGGCGTTTGTCTTGACGCCGAGCCCCGTGGGGCCACAAAAAAACGGCTTTTTTTAGCGGTGAAACAGGGGCGGGGAAGGGAGCGGCTAAAAGGGCAGCAGGCCCTGGCGCGCGCGATCGTTTTCCCCCGGCCAGGGGGCCATCTCCTGACCGAGCAGCCGACTGACCTGACGGGCCAATTCGGGGGCCCGGGCATTGTCGGCGGTATGGATAAAGAGGTAGAGATCCTTCCCCTCTGCCAACCATTGTTTCCAATGGGGCAACCAGGAGGGCAAAAAGGGGTGATTGTCCTCGGGATGAGGAAGGCCGATGAGGCGCACCACCGGGCTGTTGGCCGTGGCGAGCAGGTGCACCGGCAGGCGCGGCTTCTTGCCCTGGGCATCGACGAGGGCTGCATTTTTTGCGGCGAGGCTGGCGGGCACCGAGAAGAGCGGTCGGCTGTCGAGCATGATGCGGTTGATGCCTTTGTCCATCAGCAGCCGGTTCAGGGCGCGCTCCGCCTCCCCCTTGGCGAAGAAGTCGGGGTGGCGCACCTCGAGGGCATAGGTGAAATCCGGCGGCAAGCCCTCGAAGAAGGTGGCGAGGCGCGGCAGGCCGGCGGGGCCGAAGCGGGCGGGCAGTTGCAGCTTGAGCAGCCCCAGCTTGTCGTGCAGGGGCGCCAGCAGGCGGATGAAGTCCGTCACCTGTTTGTCGGCGCTCACCAGATCGCTCTGGTGGCTGATTTCTTTCGGAAACTTGAAGCTGAAGCGAAACTGGGGCGGCACCGCATCGGCCCAGCGGCGCACCGTTTCCGGGGTGGGGGAGGCGTAGAAGGTGGTGTTGCCCTCCACCGTATTGAACACCCGGGCATAGTGGGCGAGGTGCTCGGCAGGCTTGGCGCCCACCCCCAGCAGCTGGCCGGGCCAGGCCGGGTGTGACCACTGGGGCAGACCCAAATAGAGGCTCATGTTGGTTCCTGTCTGCGGATTTATGCTGTTTTGCTCCCCTTTTTGCGCCAGGACAACAAAAAACAGGGCAAAGGAGGCTGCGGGCCATTTTACCCAAATGGGGGTTTTCCTCTATAATGCCAGCCCTTTTGTTTGCCAAATCGTTGTGACTCACGGGGTTGTGCGCCTAAGGTGGCGATGACCGGGGTCACAAGGTTGCCAGACAACGACGCTTGCCGATGTTCTCGCCTCGCGCGTCGACCCCTCAAGGGGCCACTCGGCGCGAGCCGGCATCGGCGGCAAGTATCCGGCTCGGGGAGCCGGATGATATGAGACTGATTTCAAACCGGGTAAGAACCAGGATCTGGCCAGCTGTGAGACAGACGGTGCTTGCCAGTCGTGCCCGGCGACCCAAGGTGAACCGTCTCTCTACCATTTCGAAGGAAGAAGTCCATGCGCTCTATCTATTGCGGACAGGTCAATGAGGCCCATGCCGGGCAGACCATTACATTGTGCGGTTGGGTCCACCGTCGTCGCGATCTCGGCGGCCTCATCTTTATCGACATGCGCGACCGGGAAGGGATCGTGCAAGTCTTCTTCGACCCGGACAAGCCGGACGCCTTCGCCCTGGCCTCCGAGCTGCGCGGCGAGTTCTGCATCCAGGTGACCGGCGTGGTGCGTACCCGTCCGGACTCCCAGCGCAACAGCGACATGGCCACAGGTGCCATCGAAGTGTTCGCCCACGAGCTCACCATCATCAACCGTGCCGAGCCGCTGCCGCTGGACTTCAACCAGGTCAACAGCGAAGAGGTCAGCCTCAAGTATCGCTACCTGGACCTGCGTCGCCCCGAGATGGCCAAGTACCTGAAGACCCGTGCCAAGGCCAGCGCCTTCGTGCGTCGCTTCATGGACGAGCAGGGCTTCCTCGACATCGAGACCCCCATGCTGACCAAGGCGACGCCGGAAGGGGCCCGTGACTACCTGGTGCCGAGCCGGGTCCACAAGGGCAAGTTCTACGCCCTGCCGCAGTCCCCGCAGCTGTTCAAGCAGTTGCTGATGATGTCCGGCTTCGATCGCTACTACCAGATCGTCAAGTGCTTCCGCGATGAAGACTTGCGTGCCGACCGCCAGCCGGAATTCACCCAGATTGATGTGGAGACCTCCTTCATGACTGCGCCCCAGGTGCGCGAAATCATGGAAGAGATGATCCGCAAGCTCTGGATGCACATCCTGAACGTGGATCTGGGCGACTTCCCCATCATGACCTTCGACGAGGCCATGCGCCGCTTCGGCTCCGACAAGCCGGACCTGCGCCTGCCGATGGAGCTGGTGGATGTGGCAGATCTGCTGACCGCCGTTGAGTTTGCTGTGTTCGCCGGCCCCGCCAACGACCCCAAAGGCCGCGTGGCTGCCTTGAAAGTCCCGGGCGGCGCCGAGCTGTCTCGCAAGCAGATCGACGAGTACACCAAGTTCGTCGGCATCTATGGTGCCAAGGGCCTGGCCTGGATGAAGGTCAACGCCGCCGCCAACGGCCTCGAGGGCGTGCAGTCCCCGGTGGCCAAGTTCCTGTCCGACGAGATAGTGCGCGAGATCCTGGCCCGTACCGGTGCCGTTGACGGCGACATCCTCTTCTTCGGCGCCGACAGCAAGAAGGTGGTGTGCGACGCCATGGGCGCCCTGCGCCTGAAGGTGGGCCGCGATCTTGGTCTGGTGGAGAACGTCTGGAAGCCGCTCTGGGTCATCGACTTCCCCATGTTCGAGGAAGATGGCGAAGGTGGCCTGGCTGCCATGCACCACCCCTTCACCGCCCCGAGCAACCTGGGCCCGGCCGAGCTGAAAGCCAACCCGGTGAGTGCCTATGCCAACGCCTACGACATGGTGATCAACGGCTACGAAGTGGGCGGCGGTTCTGTGCGTATCCACAACAGCGAGATGCAGTCCACCGTGTTCGACATCCTGGGGATCACTCCGGACGAGCAGCGCCTGAAGTTCGGCTTCCTGCTGGATGCCCTGAAGTACGGTACCCCGCCCCACGCTGGTCTGGCCTTCGGTCTGGACCGCCTCAGCATGCTGCTGACCGGTACCGACAACATCCGGGACGTGATCGCCTTCCCGAAAACCACGGCAGCGGCCTGCCTGATGACGGATGCTCCCAGCTTCGCCAACCAGGCCCAGCTGACCGAGCTGGCCATCGCCACCGTTGCCAAGGCCGATGCCAAGGCTGACGCCTGAGAAGATTGAAGAACGGGTCGCCATGCGACCCGTATCCCATTGATTTCAAATTATAACGGAGAGTTTTTATGGCAGGTCACAGCAAATGGGCCAACATCAAACACCGCAAGGCGGCGCAAGACGCCAAGCGTGGCAAGATCTTCACCAAGCTGATCCGCGAAATCACCACCTCGGCTCGCCTCGGTGATGCTGATCCCGCCAACAACCCGCGCCTGCGCGCGGCGGTAGCGGCTGCCCTGACCGGCAACATGACCCGTGACACCATCAACCGTGCCATCCAGCGCGGCGCCGGTGGTGGCGATGGCGAGCAGCTCGAGACCATCGTTTATGAAGGTTACGGCCCGGCGGGCTCCGCCGTCATGGTGGAGTGCCTGACCGACAACCGTAACCGCACCGTGGCCGAAGTGCGTCATGCCTTCAGCAAGTGCGGCGGCAACCTGGGCACCGACGGCTCGGTCGCCTACCTGTTCAGCAAGAAGGGTCTGCTGACCTTCGTGGGCGTGGACGAAGATGCCCTGATGGACGCGGCCCTGGAAGCGGGTGCCGATGATGTTGTCACCGAAGAGGATGGCTCCATCGAGGTCTACACCACCCCGAACGATTTCGGCACAGTGCTCGATGGCCTGGAAGCCGCCGGCTTCAAGCCCCAGAGCGCCGAAGTGACCATGATCGCCTCCACCGAAGCCGAGCTGGACGCCGACACAGCCCCCAAGCTGATGCGTCTGATCGACATGCTGGAAGACCTGGACGACGTTCAGGAGGTCTACCACAACGGCTCCATCTCTGACGAAGTGGCCGCGCTGCTCTGACAGCACAGCCTCTAGCCCCTGACCGGGGATAAATACCAGACGGCAGCCTCAGGCTGCCGTTTTTTTATCTTACTGACTCTCCTCTGGCCCCATTTCCTTCGCTTTGCCTCCCTTAATGTCCGCTTAAGTTTGCCTTCTTACTCTCTCCTTGCATCCGGGCCGCTGTGCCCATCACCGCGTTGTCTGCTCGGGAAGAGAGACGGGTGACAGGGATGCCCACAACGGAGCCCCCATGCAGGGTCTCCAGATCACTGGTTTGTCGGAGTCTTCTTATGCGCCTCACTCTGGGAGTGATGAAGGTCAATCTGTTGCTGGTGCTGCTGTTTGCACTGGTGTTCAACTGGCCCATTTTCCTGCACTTTTACCGTATTCTCAGCGCCCTCGAGCACGTCAAGGCGGGGTTTGCCCTCTCTATTCCCCTGGTGCTGGTCGCCGCCCTCAATGCGGTCTTCCTGCCGTTCACCTTCCGCTATCTGCTCAAGCCCTTCTTCACCTTTCTGATCGTCACCGCCTCCCTGGTCAGCTACGCCATGCTCAAATACGGCATCATCTTCGATGTGGGCATGGTGCAGAACATACTCGAAACCAACAGCGGGGAGGCCACTTCCTACCTCAATGGTTCAGTGGTGCTCTGGTTCCTGCTGACCGCCGTGCTGCCGGTGCTTGGCCTCTTGTGGCTGAAGATCGAATACCCAACCCCCTGGTACAAGGGGCTGGGCATGCGTCTGGCGGGGATCGCCCTCTCCCTGCTGTTCCTGGTGGGCGTCGCCGCCCTCTATTACCAGGATTACGCCTCGGTCGGGCGCAACAACCATACCATCGTCAAAGAGATAGTCCCCTCCAACTACGTGCGCGGTCTCTATCGCTACGCCCGGGATATTCTCTTCGCCACCCCTGTCCCTTATCAGCCGATAGGCACAGATGCCAGGGTGGTCGACAAGGGCGGCAAGCCGACCCTGATGTTCCTGGTGGTGGGGGAGACGGCCCGCAGCCAGAACTACTCCCTCAACGGCTACCAGAAGCAGACCAACGGCTTCACCATGAAGGAGCCGGATCTCGTCTCCTTCAGGGACGTGCGCTCCTGTGGCACCGCCACCGCGGTCTCGGTGCCCTGCATGTTCTCCAACCTCACGCGCCGTGGTTATGACGAGACCCTGGCCAAGTCCAGGGACGGCCTGCTGGACGTGCTGCAACACGCCGGTGTCTCTGTGCTGTGGAAGGAGAACGACGGCGGCTGCAAGGGGGTGTGCAATAACGTGCCCACCCTGGAGATCGAGCCCAAGGCCTTCCCCCAATACTGTGAAGGAGATTCTTGCTATGACGAGGTCTTGCTGCAGGGGCTGGATCGGCAGATCGCCGGGATGAAGGGTAAGCAGGGCAGCAAGCTGGTGGCCTTCCACCTGATGGGTAGCCATGGCCCGACCTACTATCGCCGCTACCCGGCCGGGGATCGTGTCTTCCTGCCGGACTGCCCGCGCAGCGACATCGAGAACTGCAGCAACGAGGAGCTGGTCAACACCTATGACAACACCATCCGCTACACCGACAAGGTGCTGTCCCAGCTTATCGCCAAGCTCAAGACCCTGGAGAGCCAGTACAACGTGGGGCTGGTCTACCTGTCGGATCACGGGGAATCCCTGGGGGCGCTGGGGCTCTACCTGCACGGCACCCCCTACAAGTTCGCCCCGGACGATCAGACCCGGGTGCCCCTGCTGACCTGGCTCTCTCCCCAGTTGCAGCGGGATCGCGGGCTCAATCAGGATTGCCTGCGCCAGGAGGCGGGCAGCAAGCGCTTCTCCCACGACAACTTGTTCCACTCGATGCTCGGCATCATGGACGTGCAGACCCAGGCTTATGACGGCAAGCTTGATCTGTTCAAGCCGTGCCGGACGGGGTAAGCCACCGCGTCCGATTACGCCGCTACGCGGCTAATCGAACCTACGCTCGAAGCATCCATCAATAAAAAACGGCAACCACTGGCTGCCGTTTTTATTGATGCAAGGCGCGGCCTTACTTCTGCTCCATGATGATCTGCAGCAGATCCCCCTCCAGCAGGGAGCGCTTCACCAGGGCGAAACCGCCTATGGTGGGCTGGTTCTGGAAGCGCGCCTTCACTATGGGCAGGCCACGGTGGAAGCTTGGCAGGGACTGGTGCTCGACGCAGCGACGGATGGCCGGGATCAGGATCTCTTCGGCGGCGGTGATTTCACCGGCGATCAGCACCTTCTGGGGGTTGAACAGGTTGACCGTGATGGCGATGGCCCGGCCCAGGTGTTCTCCCACGTTCTCGATCACGCTGCGGGCCAGCTCGTCACCGGCCATGGCCGCCTTGCACACCTCCTGGATGGTGATGTGCTTCTCCTGCAGCGAACTCAGATGGCCGCGGCTGATGAGCTCCTTCACCTTGTCGACGATGGCCTCGTTGGAGGCGATGGTCTCGAGGCAGCCGAAGTTGCCGCAGTGGCAGCGCTTGCCGAGCGGCTCGACCTGGATGTGGCCGATCTCGCCGACGTTGCGGTTATGACCGAGGAACACCTGCCCCTTGGTGATGATGCCGGAGCCGGTGCCTTGGTGCACGCTGACCAGGATGGAGTCCATGCAGTCGCGAGATTCGCCGAAGAAGTGCTCCGCGAGCGCCAGGGAACGGGTGTCGTTGCCCACGTAGCAGGGGAGGTTGAAATGGTGCTCCAACAGCTTGGCTAGGCCGAGATTGCGGATCTGGTAGGTGGGGGTATAGATGACCATGCCGGATTCCGGGTTGACCAGACCCGGCATGGTCAGCGCGATGCTGATGAGGTTGCGGCTACGCTCGGTATTGGCATCGATGAAGGCGCCAATTTCCCGCAGCAGCATGTCGACCACGGGTTGCTGCTCGATCTCGGTCACCTGGGTGATGTGCTGATCGAGCTCCTTGCCGTCGAGATCGTACAGGCTCAGTTGCAGGTAGCCGCGACCGAGCTTGGCGGAGACAAACTGAAAGCGATGCTTGATGGTGGTCAGGGAGATGGCGCGTCGTCCGCCGGTTGACGCCTGGGGCGAGGTCTCCCTGATGAGGCCATGCTCGATCAGTTGCCGGGTTATCTTGGTCACGCTGGCCGGTGCCAGCTGACTCAACTCGGCAATTTTGACCCGCGAGATGGGCCCCTGCAGGTCAATGAGTCGATAGACGACGGCACTGTTCACCTGCTTGATAAGATCTACGTTTGCTATTTGTCCGCCAGTCATAGTGTCACTGTGTTGTGTAGTGTCCGTTAACCACGGTCCCGCAGACCGTGAAGGCCTGATCAAAGACGGTGAGGTTGGCAATTTTTCCGACCTGGATACTACCGAGACGTGAGTCCCATCCAATGGCGCGAGCGGGGTAAAGGGTGGCCATTCTCAGTGCTTCATCGAGCGGTAATCCGACCTGTTTGACCAGATTCTCCACCCCTTCAATCATGGTGAGGGCGGAGCCGCCGAGTGTACCATTCTCATCGACGCACTGACCATCGCGGAAATAGACGGTTGCGCCACAAAAATCAAACTGTTCAAAGCCTTCCGGTGCCCCGGCCGCAGCGGTGGCATCGGTGACCAGCACCAGTTTCTCGCCGAGGATCCTGTGTGCCAGGCGCACGTTGGCCCAGTGCACGTGGTGGCCGTCGACGATGACGCCCGCATAGACATCCTTGCGATCGTAGATGGCGCCTACCACGCCCGGCTCGCGACCGTTGAGGGTCGGGGTCATGGCGTTGTAGAGGTGGGTGGCAAAGCGCATGCCGTTGTCAAACCCGGCCATGGCCTGGTCATAGTTGGCGGCGGTGTGACCGGCGGAGACCAGGATGCCGGCCTCCACCAGGCGGCGGATGTGCTCCGGCTTGTTGCGCTCCGGCGCCAGGGTGATCTTGGCGATGGCGTCGCTGTTGGCGCAGAAGAAATCGATCATCTCGTCGACGGGCTGACGGATCTGCTCCGCCGGGTGTATGCCCTTGCGCTTGAGGTTGGTGTAGGGCCCTTCCAGGTGGACGCCCAGCACCTCGTTCGGACGGGCGGCCATGTAATCGCGAGTCACCTCCACCGCAAGCTTCATGTCTGCATCCGGACTGGTGATCAGGGTCGGCAGGAAGCTAGTGGTACCGGACTTGAGGTTGGCTGCCTGCATGGTGGCTAGCGTCTGGGTGGTGATGTGACCGTTGAACATGACACCACCGCAGCCGTTGAGCTGCACGTCGATAAAGCCGGCGCTGAGGTTGGCGCCCTTGAGATCAATGCGCTCGATGCCGGCGGGCAGCTCGGCCAGGTGGGAGATGGCGACAATCTTGTCGCCTTCGATCAGTACGCCGTGGCCGGTCAGCACGCAGCTGCCGGTATAGAGGGTGCAATTAGTCAGTGCGTACATGACGGCTCCTTACAAACGGTCGATGTTGGCGGCTTCCAGCTGCTGGAAGTAACGGACCGTCTTGACTTTCAGCTCCATGGTGGAGGGCTCGTCGCACACCATCATGCCCTTGGGATGCAGTTGCAGGGTGGAGATGGTCCACATGTGGTTGACGCAGCCTTCCACCGCGGCCTGCAGGGCCAGCGCCTTGGCGTGACCGGTCACCAGGATCATGATCTCCTCGGCATCCATCAGGGTGCCGACACCCACAGTCAGCGCCAGCTTGGGCACCTGCTCCATGTCGCCACCGAAGAAGCGGGAGTTGGCGATGCGGGTATCTTCGGTCAGGGTCTTGACCCGGGTACGGGAGGCAAGGGAGGAGGCCGGCTCGTTGAAGGCGATGTGGCCGTCGTTGCCGACGCCGCCCATGAAGAGGTTGATCTTGCCATAGGACTTGATCTTGTCCTCATAGCGCTTGCACTCGGCCACCAGATCCTCGGCATTGCCGTTGAGGATGTTGATGTTTTCCGGGCGAATGTCAACCTGGTTGAAGAAGTTGTTGTGCATGAAGCTGTGGTAGCTCTCCGGGTGCTCCTTCGGCAGGCCCACGTACTCGTCCATGTTGAAGGTCACCACGTGCTCGAAGCTCACCTCACCGGCCTGGTGCAACTCGATCAGGCGCTTGTAGGTCGTCAGCGGCGTGCCGCCGGTGGGCAGGCCCAGCACGAAGGGGCGATCGCTGGTCGGTTTGAACGCATTGATGCGGTCAACGATGTAACGGGCAGACCAGAGACCCACCTGGCTGGCAGACTTCAACGGGATCAGGCGCATTCTATATACCTCAGAACGGTTGCCGCACAGGATTGACGGCAAGGGACCAAACACGGATTCAAGTTGTTTTATAGCGTAAATAAAGATTGCGAACTAAGCCACATCTATCCGCTACCTTTATCTCTGTTGAGTGATAATGATCACGAAAGTTGGTTTATTAATTTGCGAAGCGAAATAAAACAAATAGACTGCCAATCAAGCCTTGATGGCTTATGCGTCGAACGTGATAAGCACTTAATTTCTAGAAAAACATCAACTAAGGAGAGGAACCGTGAACATTCTCGGTTATTTGCAAAAGATCGGCCGTGCCCTGATGGTGCCGGTAGCGGTATTGCCTGCCGCAGCGATCCTGATGGGGATTGGCTACTGGATTGACCCTAACGGTTGGGGTGGCGAAAGCGCGCTGGCGGCTTTCTTGATCAAGGCGGGTGCCGCCATCATCGACAAGATGGCCATTCTGTTTGCCGTGGGTGTCGCCTATGGCATGTCCAAGGATAAAGACGGTTCCGCCGCGCTGGCCGGTCTGGTCGGCTATCTGGTAGTGACCACCCTGCTGAGCCCGGGTGCGGTCTCGCAGATCCAGCAGATCCCGCTGGACCAGGTCCCTGCCGCCTTCGGCAAGATTGAGAACCAGTTCATCGGTATCTTGACCGGTGTCATCGCGGCTGAGCTGTACAACCGCTTCAGTGGCGTCGAGCTGCACAAGGCGCTGGCCTTCTTCTCCGGCCGTCGTCTGGTGCCGATCGTGACCTCCGTTGTCATGATCGTGGTCTCCTTCATCCTGATGGCTGTCTGGCCGATTATCTATGGTGGCCTGGTCTCCTTCGGTGAATCCATCGTCAGCATGGGCTCCACCGGTGCCGGCATCTACGCCTTCTTCAACCGTCTGCTGATCCCGGTCGGTCTGCACCACGCCCTGAACTCCGTGTTCTGGTTCGACGTGGCCGGCATCAACGACATCCCGAACTTCCTGGGTGGCCAATCCTCCATCGACGCCGGCAAGGCTGTCGTGGGCGTGACCGGCATGTACCAGGCTGGCTTCTTCCCCATCATGATGTTCGGTCTGCCGGGTGCGGCACTGGCCATCTACCACAGCGCGAAGAAAGAGAACAAAGAGAAAGTTGCCTCCATCATGATCGCGGCCGCCTTCGCCGCCTTCTTCACCGGGGTGACCGAGCCGCTCGAGTTCTCCTTCATGTTCGTGGCGCCGGTGCTCTATGTCATCCACGCCCTGCTGACCGGTCTGTCCGTGTTCATCGCCTCCAGCATGCACTGGATCTCAGGCTTCGGCTTCAGCGCCGGCTTTGTTGACATGTTCATTCAATCGCGCAACCCGCTGGCGACCCAGTGGTACATGCTGCTGGTACAAGGCCTGGTGTTCTTCGGTCTCTACTACGCCATCTTCCGTGCCGTGATCGTCAAGTTCAACCTGAAAACCCCGGGTCGTGAAGATGACGAAGCCGTGCCGGTACAGGCTCAGACCACTGACCGCACCGAGCTGGCTCGCCAGTATCTGGAAGTGCTGGGTGGCCAGGACAACCTGGTGACCATAGATGCCTGCATCACCCGTCTGCGTCTGACCCTGAAAGATCGCAGCATCGTCGACGAGCGCAAGCTCAAAGCCCTGGGCGCGGCCGGTGTGGTCAAGCTCGGTGAGCAGAACCTGCAGGTGATTCTGGGCCCCTTGGCCGAGATCATCGCCGGTGAGATGAAAGCCCTGCGTTAATCGAGCGACTCGCTCACCTCAAGTCTAAGTCCATTGTTGACATAACTAAGGGCCCCGCTCAGGGGCCCCATATAAAAAAAGCCAAGAAAATCCAACCTTTACTTCAAATGAGAGCAGCAGTTATGAACTTGAAACATTCTCTGTTAGCCATTGCCATGTCTACCGTTTTCGTCAGCCAGGTACAGGCAGCCGATGCCGCCAAGCAAGCCGTGGTCGATTCCCTCGCCAGCAATCTGGTCGTCAAGTACGAAGTCGTCACCAATGACGGTGCCGGTGCCGGTCTCGACTGCCAGGCACTGGGTTCCGAGTGGGCGAGCTGCGGTGTCGCCAAGCTGCACCTGACCAATACGGGTGCCGACGTTACCTCCAAGGACTGGAGCATCTATGTCTCCTCCATCCGCCGCATCCAGCGGGTGGACAACGACCAGTTCACCATCACCCACCTGACCGGCGACCTCTATCGTTTGACGCCAACCGAGAAGTTCCAGGGCTTTGCCAAGGACGCCACGGTCGAAGTGCCCCTGGTGGTGGAGTACTGGGTATTGTTCGAATCTGACATCATGCCGAACTGGTATGTCGCCAGCGAAGGGGCCGAGCCGAAAGTGCTGGCCAGCATGAGCAACATCGACGATGCCACCACATATGAGAAGCCGATGCCGGCCGACGGCTGGAAGCGTACCAAGGATGACAACAACATCCTGATGAACAGCGAGACCCGTTTTGCCGCCAACCAGACCAGCACCTTGCTGCCTGCCGGCAAGATTGACGACCAGATCCTGCCGACCCCGATGAAGCAGGTGGTCAAGGCCGGCCCCCAGGTCGACTTCTCCACCATCAAGCTCAATGCCCTGGATTTGCCGAGCGATCGCGCCGAGGCCATCAAGGCTCAACTGACCAAGCTGGGTGTTACCCTCTCCGACACCGGCTACCCGGTTACCATCAAGCTCGGCAGCAAGCTCAAGCAGGCCGAAGGCTACGACATGACCATAGGCAAGCAGGGCACTGTGGTGCAGGGTCATGACATCGACGGGGCCTTCTGGGGCGCCCAGTCCCTGATCTCCCTCTTGGGGGTTGACGACAAGCTGGTGAGCCAGATGATCGTCGAAGATGCTCCGCGCTTTGAATACCGCGGCATGCAGACCGACGTGGCCCGCCACTTCAGAAGCCCGGAAACCATGAAGAAGCTGGTTGACCAGATGTCTGCCATGAAGCTCAACGTGCTGCACCTTGGCCTGACCAACGATGAAGGCTGGCGCATCGAGATCCCGGGCTTGCCGGAGCTGACCGAGGTCGGCAGCCAGCGTTGCCACGATCTTTCCGAAACCAAGTGCTTGATGCCACAGCTCGGCTCAGGCCCCACCAGCGACAACCAGGGCTCCGGCTTCTACAGCAAGTCCGACTACATTGACCTGGTGCGCTATGCCAAGGCCCGCGGTGTGACCGTGATCCCCGAGATCAACATGCCGGCGCACGCCCGTGCCGCCGTGGTCTCCATGGAGGCGCGCTACAAGCGTCTGCTGGCGGAAGGGAAGGAAGCGGAAGCGAACCAGTTCCGTCTGACTGACCCGGATGACACCTCCAACGTCACCTCGGTGCAGTTCTACGACAAGATGTCCTTCATCAACCCCTGCCAGCCGGGTGCCGCCACCTTCGTGGCCAAGGTGATGGATGAAGTGGCCCAGATGCACCAGGCCGCTGGTCAGCCGCTGACCGCCTGGCACTACGGTGGTGACGAGGCGAAGAACATCATGCAGGGCGGTGGCTACCAGGATCCGGCCGTCACCCAGAAAGCCGATCTGGTCGCCTGGAAGGGCAACGTCGACTCCAGCAAGCAGGATAAGCCGTTCGGCAAGTCCCCCATGTGCCAGAAGATGATCGACGATGGCAAGATCAAGGACGTGGCCGAGCTGCCTGTCCACTTCGCCAAGGAAGTGAGCGAGATGGTCAAGGGCCACGGCTTCTCCACCCTGCAGGCGTGGGAAGATGGTCTGAAGTACGCCACGGACGCCAGCGTGTTTGCCACCGACAAGACCCGGGTCAACTTCTGGGAAACCCTCTACTGGGGTGGCTTCAACGAGGCGATGAAGTGGGCGCACAAGGGCTACGATGTTGTGCTCTCCAATCCTGACTACCTCTACTTCGACTTCCCGAATGAGGTACACCCGGCCGAGCGTGGCTACTACTGGGCAACCCGTTTCAACGACACCCGCAAGGTGTTCGCCTTCGCCCCGGAAAACCTGCCGCAGAACGCCGAGACCTCGGTTGACCGCGACGGCAACGCCTTCGTGGCCAAGGGTGACCAGGATCCGGTCAAGTTCAAGGGGATCTCCGGTCAGCAGTGGAGCGAGACAGTGCGCACCGATGCCCAGTACGAGTACATGGTCTACCCGCGCATCTTCTCCGTGGCCGAGCGCGCCTGGCACAAGGGCGGCTTCGAGCTGGATTACGTGAAGGGTCGCGAGTTCTCCGGTACCACCAAGCACGTCAACAAGGCCACCCTGAACAAGGAGTGGAACCAGTTCGCCAACCTGCTGGGTCAGCGCGTGCTGCCCAAACTCGACCAGGCTGGTGTTGAATATCGCCTCTCGGTACCGGGTGCCAAGGTGGTGAACGGCAAGCTGGAAGCGAACGTGGATCTGCCGGGTCTGCCCATTCAGTACAGCCTGGACGGCACCAACTGGACCGCCTATGACGCCGCGGCCAAGCCGAGCGTGACAGGCAAGGTCTGGCTGCGTACCACCAGCTTCGATGGCAAGCGCACCAGCCGCGTCACCGAGCTGAACTGATAGTCCTCAATCCATAACGCAAGGTGGGTCGCAAGACCCGCCTTTCCCAAGGCCGATATGTCATCGGGCTTGGGAAAGGTTGACTGTGCGTGTGAACCTTTGTTGTGTGTGTATTGTCTGTTTTTCATCACTTGTGACCCCGCCTCGTGCGGGGCTTTTTTTAGCCAGGGTTCAGAGGGGCTCTCGCTGTTTCCCGTTTTTAGCACGCCAATGGCCCGGATTGGCCAAATTCAGGTTGAGGCAGGGCGCGTAATGAGGGATCATATCCGGCTTGACGGCGGGGTGATGAGGGTGCCAACCGGCACAACTTCCGCCAGTGACGCATTTTTGAGGTGAGCCATGAGCGAGGCGAGCAGCCCAACCAACTTTATCCGTCAGATCATCGATGAAGATCTGGCCAGCGGTAAGCACAAGAGCGTGCATACCCGTTTTCCGCCGGAGCCGAACGGTTATCTCCATATTGGCCACGCTAAGTCCATCTGCCTGAACTTCGGCATCGCCCGTGACTATCAGGGCCAGTGCAACCTGCGCTTCGATGACACCAACCCTGCGAAGGAAGACATCGAGTTCGTGGAGTCCATCAAGCAGGACGTACAGTGGCTCGGCTTCCAGTGGAGCGGCGAGATCTGCTACTCCTCCGACTATTTCGACAAGCTGCACGGCTATGCCATCGAGCTCATCGAGAAGGGTCTGGCCTATGTGGACGAGCTTTCCCCCGAGCAGATGCGCGAATACCGCGGCACCCTGACCGCCCCTGGCAAGAACAGCCCGTTCCGCGATCGCAGCGTGGAAGAGAACCTGGCGCTGTTTGCCAAGATGAAGAGCGGCGAGATGGCCGAAGGCAGCGCCTGCCTGCGCGCCAAGATCGACATGGCATCCCCCTTCATGGTGATGCGCGATCCCGTCATCTATCGCATCAAGTTTGCCCACCACCACCAGACCGGTGACAAGTGGTGCATCTACCCCATGTATGACTTCACCCACTGCATCTCGGACGCCCTGGAGGGGATCACCCACTCCCTGTGCACCCTGGAGTTCCAGGACAACCGTCGCCTCTATGACTGGGTGCTGGACAACATCAGCATCGACTGCCATCCCCGTCAGTACGAGTTCTCCCGTCTGAACCTCGAATACACCGTCATGTCCAAGCGCAAGCTGAACCTGCTGGTGACCGAGGGGCACGTCAGCGGTTGGGACGATCCGCGCATGCTGACCGTCTCCGGGCTGCGTCGCCGTGGTTACACCCCGGCCTCCATCCGCGAGTTCTGCCAGCGCATCGGCGTGACCAAGCAGGACAACATCGTCGAGATGAGCATGCTGGAAGCCTGCATCCGTGACGATCTCAACGAGAACGCCCCCCGTGCCATGGCGGTGCTGCATCCGGTGAAAGTGGTCATCGAAAACCTGGCCGCCGATGAGGTGCTGACCGCACCGGCGCACCCGAGCAATGCCGAGATGGGTACCCGCGAGCTGAACTTCACCCGCGAGATCTTCATCGACGAGGCGGACTTCAAGGAAGAAGCGAACAAGCAGTTCAAGCGGCTGGTGCTGGGCAAGGAAGTGCGCCTGCGCAACGCCTACGTCATCAAGGCCGAGCGGGTCGAGAAGGATGCGGACGGCAAGGTCACCTGTATCTACTGCTCCTACGATCCCGAGACCCTGGGCAAGGATCCGGCCGATGGCCGCAAGGTGAAGGGCGTGATCCACTGGGTCAGCGCTACTCACTCCCTGCCGGCCGAGATCCGTCTCTACGACCGTCTGTTCAAGATGCCGAACCCCGGTGCCGAGGACGACTTCGAGGCGGCGCTCAACCCGGATTCCCTGGTGATCATCGCCGGTGCCCGGGTCGAGGCGTCCCTCAAGGACGCCAAGCCTGAGTTTGCCTACCAGTTCGAGCGTGAAGGGTATTTTTGCGCCGACAACAAGCTCTCAAGCCCGGAGCACCTGGTGTTCAACCGCACCGTGGCTCTGCGCGATGTCTGGGGCAAGGCCGAGGCCTGATGGCTGCCGTCTGACAGGCAGAGGGCAGGGGAGACCCTGCCACTCTGGTCCGGATTGCGGACACAAAAAAAGCCAGCGTGATGCTGGCTTTTTCATGGCTGCTCGCAGCCGACGGCGTTATTCGTCGTGTTTGCAGTCACCGTTCACGCAGTGACCATAGAGATAGAGGCTGTGGTTGGTCAGGCGGATATTGTGGTGTTTGGCGATGTCGCGCTGACGCTGCTCGATCACCTCGTCAGAGAACTCGATCACCTTGCCACAGTCGAGGCAGACCAGGTGGTCGTGATGCTCCTGGGTCGCCAGCTCGAACACCGACTTGCCCCCTTCGAAGTGGTGACGGGTGACGATACCGGCATCATCAAACTGGTTGAGAACGCGATAGACGGTAGCGAGACCAATCTCCTCACCCTGATCGATCAGCCGTTTGTACAGATCTTCCGCACTGGTGTGCTGGCAGTCCGGCTGTTGCAGGATTTCCAGGATCTTGACGCGGGGCAAGGTGATCTTGAGCCCGGCCTTTTTTAACGCTTGGTTGTTGTCTGCCATATTCTATTTATTCGCATTCTCGAAGGTGTGGTTATTCTGATTGACTGCCGCTGGAATGGCAACCACGAACTCGCTTGGCCTGTCATTATAGGTCGTAGCCAAGTCAAAAATAAACCCAGTAATTCAAGGGGTTTAGCACATTTCCCCCTGTGGAAGATTAATCTGGCCAGCCCGGTTCAGGCTTGCTCGGCGAGGGAATGTTGATACTATGTCACTTCTCTATAGTCTGGTCGGATGAGATCCATGGATTGGCTTTTTGACAACGCGGCCTGGGTGCGCCATGCCCTCAACGCCTGGCCCCCGTTCTGGGGTGCGGGCATCAAGATAGAAACATTGAGCCCTGATTTTCGCTTCTGTCGGGTCACCCTCAAGTCCCGCTGGTGGAACAAGAATGCCAACCGGACCCAGTTCGGCGGCAGCATGTTCGCCATGACGGATCCCATCTATCCGCTGATGCTGATGGGCCATTTCAAGAACCGCTATTACGTCTGGGACAAGGCGGGCAGCATCAATTTCATCAAGCCTGGCAAGGGGATGCTGGTGGCGGAGTTCAATCTGACCGACGCCAAGCTGGCATCGATCGTGGCGGCGACCGAGGGGGGCAACAAGCATTTCCCCGAGTTCGAGGTGCAGGTACAGGACAAGCGGGGCGAACTGGTGGCCCAGGTCAGGCGCACCCTGTATGTGAAATCCAAGCCGGAGCACAGGACGCCGGGTCAGGCTGCATCGACCATGAAGGAGTAAAAACAACAAGGGCCCCAGCGGGGCCCTTGTTGTCAGAGGAGGGAGATCACTCCAGCTCGCTCAGACACATCTCTTCGTGCAACTGCTTGCACCAGCCCTTGACGCGCTCGGCAGTCAGCTCCGGCTGGCGATCCTCATCGATGCCCAGACCGACGAAGTGCTTGTCATCTACCAGTGCCTTGGAGGCCTCGAACTCGTAGCTCGCGGTTGGCCAGTGGCCGATGATGATGGCACCTTTGGCTTCGACGATGTCACGCAGGGTGCCCATGGCGTCGAGGAAATATTCGGAATAGTCTTCCTGATCGCCGCAGCCGAAGATGGCAACCAGCTTGTTGTTGAAGTCGATCTCTTCGAGCTCGGGGAAGAAGTCATCCCAATCGGCCTGGGCTTCGCCGTAGTACCAAGTCGGGATACCGAACATCAGCAGATCGAAGCTGTCGATGTCGGCCTTGCTGCTCTTGGCAATGTCACGGACTTCAATCAGTTGTTTGCCCAGTTCTTTCTGGATCATCTTGGCGACAGCTTCGGTATTACCGGTATCGCTGCCGAAAAACAGACCTACACTAGCCATAGTGTTTAGTTACCCGTATCTGGTTAATGCTTAACGGTTCAGATTGCGATGCCTGCTGCATGCGCAGACTCAATCTGTTGCTTCAGGATAGATTGGATCAGCTCGGCTCGGCTGACGTTCTGTTGTAGCGCAAGTTGGTTCAGGCGCTCCAGCAATTCGGCCTCCACCTTTAACTCGACCCGTTTCAGGCCGTTCTCCCGATCGCGCTTGAGCTGGTTGCGCTTGTTGATCTTGAGTTGGGTCTCACGGGGGAGTGGATTGGTCTTTGGCCTGCCGGGGCGCTTCTCAGTTGCGAACAGATCCAGTGTTGTTCGATCAGTTTGCTGTTTGGCCATACATCACAGATGAAAAGTAGTTAGCCGATCCCTGAGCCTTCCCAGCCCATTTCGATCAGCCCCTTGGCGACAAAACCCGCGCAACCCAGAAACAGAACCAGCCAGACGATGAGACGACCGAAACGGGGCACGTTGCCGCGTTTGAGAACGTCGTGAATGGCCAGACCAATCAGCAGGAAGATGGCCACGAAGAACAGCTTCAGGCCCAGACTCTCGATCAGATCGATGTGTTCACTCAGCATGGATTGCGCGCACTCCTTATGAAGGGCGCACTATATCACAAAGGATTTGAAACTGTTAACCGCCTGTCGACAGGAAATCCACAACCAGTTTGTTGAACAACGCCGGCTTTTCGGCGTGCAGCCAGTGACCGGTTCCGGCGATGATGCGGGCCTTCGCTGCCGGAAATTGTGCCATCACAGTCTCGGTGTATTGGGGCTGCATATAGTCGGAATCCCCCCCCTTGATGAACAGGGTCTGCCCCTCGAAGCGGGTCTGGTCGTCGGGCCAGCCCATGATGTTGGCGTAGTTGTGCTCAAGGGCCGGCACATTGAAACGCCAGCCCCAGCCCGCCTCGGTTTTGGCGAAGGACTTGAGCAGGAACTGGCGTACCCCGGGGATTTCGATATGTTCAGCCAGGATGGCTTCCGCCTCGTTGCGGCTTTGAGGAAGGCGCTCGAGCGTGGCGTTGAGTCCGGCGAACACATTCTGGTGGCGGGCATGGGGATAGGCCACCGGGGCGATGTCGGCCACCACCAGCCGGTCGACCCGAGCAGGGGCCTGCTTGGCGACCTGCATGGCTACCTTGCCCCCCATGGAGTGACCGACGAGGGCCACCTGCTCAAGCCCGAGCTGATCCAGCAGGGCGATCACATCCGCCCCCTGCTGTGGATAGCTCATCTCGCCGCTGTGAAAGGAGGCACCGTGGTTGCGCAGATCGACGCTGATGACCCTGTACTGCTCGCTGAGGGGACGGGCCAGCAGGCCCAGGTTGTCCAGGCTGCCGAACAGGCCGTGGATCAGCACGACGACCGGGCCTTGTCCTTGATCCTTGAAATTCAATAATGAGTTTTGTTGCAAAATGACACCTTATCGGTCGTGGGCTGTTTCGCCATATTTTTAACACACTGAAAGAAAAGGATTTCATTCCTCAGGGGGGATTTTTTTGTGGTTTTTTTTCCAAAAAAACGACCCGGGATCGGCTATCAGTGCGGGGGATCACACACCTGGCCCCGTATTATGCCGTATTCTCAAGGAGATTCATGCACATCTGCCAGCCCCTCCCTTGGGCTGCCGGGTTTGCCTATGTATAATCGCCGCATCCGAATTTCGACGAGTCCAGCGCATCCCTATGAAAACCATCGAGCTTGATGACGATCTCTACTTCTTTATCGCGAGCCAGACCCGGCACATCGGCGAGAGTGCCTCCGATATCCTGCGCCGTCTGCTGGAACAACCCGTCAAGGCGGGGACGACAGTGCCGGCCGCGCCTGTGGTCCAGTCTCAACCCCTGGCCGATGCCATGGGACTGGAAGCCCTGCTCGATTCCGACGAGCTGCAAAAAGAAGAGAAGTCCATCAACCGCTTCATGCTGGTGCTCAGCACCCTGTACCGGGACAACCCGGATAGCTTCACTCAGGCGACCGAGATAAAGGGGCGCAAGCGCGTCTATTTTTCCCGGGATCCCGAGGCACTGCGTGCCAGCGGCAGCACCACCAAGCCCAAGCAGGTGCCGGATACCCCGTTCTGGGTCATCACCAATACCAACACCAGCCGCAAGCAGAACATGGTGGCCCAGCTGATGGCCAGCATGGGTTATGACGAGGCTCTGACGGCTCGGGTGTGCGGCGCAGTTTAACGCATCACAGACTCAAGGCCTTGCCAGGCAAGGTCTCACCAAGGAAAACGCCATGGCACAGCATTCCCACGCCGGCAAGCCGGCCCGCATAAGCGATCTGACCAACATTCCCCGTCTGGTCAGCGCCTACTACCTCAACAAGCCGGACATGAGCCGCCCCGAGCAGCGGGTGGCCTTCGGCACCTCCGGCCACCGCGGCAGCGCCCTGCACAACGCCTTCACCGAATCCCATATCCTGGCGGTGACCCAGGCGCTGGTGGAGTATCGCCAGCAGGCCGGCATCACGGGCCCGCTGTTTGTGGGCATGGACACCCACGCCCTCTCTGAGTCGGCGTTCTCCAGCGCGGTGGAAGTGCTGGCGGCCAATGGCGTCGAGACTCGTATCCAGGCAGGCCTCGGCTTCACACCGACCCCGGTCATCTCCCACGCCATCCTGCGCCACAACGCCGGCAAACCTGCGGCCCTGGCGGACGGTGTGGTGATCACCCCGTCCCACAACCCGCCGGAAGACGGTGGCTTCAAGTACAACCCCCCCCACGGCGGTCCTGCCGAAGGGGAGATCACCAAGTGGGTGGAAGACCGCGCCAACGCCATTCTGGAAGCCGGTCTGGCCGGCGTGAAGCGGATGCCGTTCGCCGAGGCCCTGGCCAGTGAGTTCGTGGTCGAGCACGACTATGTCACCCCCTATGTGGACGATCTCGAGAACGTGCTGGACCTGGCCGCCATCAAGCAGGCTGGCATCAAGATCGGGGTGGATCCGCTGGGCGGCTCTGGCGTGGCCTACTGGGATGTGATCGCCAAGCGCTACGATCTCGACATCGAGGTGGTGAACTATCGCGTCGATCCGACCTTCTCCTTCATGACCCTGGATAAAGACGGCAAGATCCGGATGGACTGCTCCAGCCCCTTCGCCATGGCGGGCCTGATTGCCCTGAAAGACAAGTTCGACATCGCCCTTGGCAACGATCCTGACTACGACCGTCACGGCATCGTCACCAAGGCGGGGCTGATGAACCCGAACCACTACCTGGCGGTGGCCATCCAGTACCTGTTCACCCACAGAACCGGTTGGTCTGCGAACGCCGCCGTCGGCAAGACGCTGGTCTCCTCGTCCATGATCGACCGAGTTGCCGGCGAGATCGGCCGCACCCTGAAAGAGGTGCCGGTCGGCTTCAAGTGGTTCGTGGATGGTCTTTTCAGCGGCGAGTTCGGCTTCGGCGGCGAGGAGAGCGCGGGCGCCTCCTTCCTGCGCAAGGACGGTACCGTCTGGACCACCGACAAGGATGGCTTCATCCTGGCCCTGCTGGCCGCCGAGATCCTGGCCGTCACCGGCAAGGATCCCCAGGCCCACTACGATGCCCTGGAAGCGAAGTTCGGTCGCTCCAGCTACCGCCGCATCGACGCTCCCGCCAACAGCGCCCAGAAGGCGGTGCTTTCCAAGTTGGATCCGGCGCTGGTGGAAGCCTCGACCCTGGCCGGTGAGCCCATCCTTGCCAAGCTGACCAAGGCCCCCGGCAACGACGCCGCCATCGGCGGCCTGAAGGTGGTGACCGAGAACGGCTGGTTCGCGGCGCGCCCCTCGGGCACCGAGTCCATCTACAAGATCTACATGGAGAGCTTCAAGGGCGAGGCGCACCTGGACCTCATTCAGCAGGAGGCCCAGCAGATCGTCTCTGCGGCCCTGGCCAAGGCCGGCATCTGAGCCTGAAGCCAGTCACTGAAGCGCATAAAAAGGAGCCATATCGGCTCCTTTTTGCTGTGTGCCTGGCGGGGATCTGGTGCCCGATCAGCCATTTCCCGGCTGGTCTGGGCAAGCCTTGGCAACCTGCCCGCCCTTGAAGAGGGGACGGGTCGGCAGCTTCATCAGGAACAGGGAGAGCAGGATCACCGCGATGCCGAGCCACTGGCGGCCGTCCAGGGTCTCTCCCACCAGCAGCACGCCGAAGGAGACAGCCACCATGGGGTTGGTGAGGGCCAGCATGCCCATCACCTCGGGACCGTGGCGCTTGAGTCCCCACAGCCAGGCCCAGTAGGCCAGCGCCGTGTTGAGCAAAATAAGCCAGATGAGCCCGGGGGCACTCGCCGGCTGTGGCAGCGGCATGGGGCCCGCCAGCCACCAGGCGAGCGGGATCAGCATCAGGCCCCCGAGCAGCAGTTGCCAGGCGGTCAGCGCCAGCAGATCGCTCACCGGCCAGCGCTGCATCCAGCGGCTGGACTGGCCGATGAGCAGGGTGGCAAGCAGGGCACATGCCACGCCGACGGGATCCAGGTTGGCGGAGGGATTGAGCAGCAGGAGCACACCCGCGAGCCCCATCAGGCCCAGCAGCAGCCACTTCAGGCTGGGTCGCTTGCCATCCTGCCACCAGGCCAGCCCCATCAGAATGAGGGGCAGGGTGGCGCCCAGGGTGCCCGCCACCGCCCCCGGCAGGCGATAGGCCGCCACGAACAGCAGGGCGAAGAAGGCGGTGATGTTGCAAAACGCCAGCAGGAACTGCCGGTTCCAGGTGAGCGGTGGCCGGCGGGGATGGAGCAGCAACAGCAGTATACCGGCCGGCAGCGCCCGCCACACGGCCACCCAGTAGGGGGAGTAGTCGGTCAGGTAGAGGCTGACGACGGCATAGGTACTGCCCCAGAGCAGGGGGGCGAGCAGGGCAATCAGCAGTGGCATGGTTGTCTCGCAATAAAGTATCTTTAAGTAAAGATAAATTAGCCGCGAGTTAGTTTATTATCAAGTATCTTTTCGAAAAGATAATGGAGCCGGAATGGATAGTGATCATGTAGACCTGCTGCTGGCCCAGTGGGCGCGGCAGCGACCGGATCTCGACTGCTCTCCCATGGGGGTACTGGGGCGGGTGGCGCGCATGGCGGCCATCGCCGGGCGCGAGGTGAGTGAAGAGCTCAAGGGGTGCGGCCTGCTGGGCTCAGACTTCGACATACTGGCAACCCTGCGCCGGGCCGGTGAGCCGCTGACCCCGACCGCCCTCTACCAGTCCGCCATGTTGAGCTCGGGGGCCATGACGGCCAGGCTCGACAAGCTGGAGCAGCGTGGCCTGATAAGACGTGAAGCCTCCCCCGATGACAGGCGAAGCCTCTTGGTCTGCCTGACGGAGCCGGGGCGGGAGCTGGTCGACCATGCGGTGGAGCGCCATGTGGCGAACGAGCGGCGTCTGCTGGCCCCGCTGACGGATGAGGAGCAGGGGCAGCTGGCCGCTCTGCTCAAGCGCTGGCTGCTGGAAAACGAATAGCAAAACGGGCCCGATGGGCCCGTTTTCGTAGGGTGGGGCTGGCTCAGTAGCCGCCTCTGGCATCCCTGACCGCCAGACCCAGCTGCCACACCGCCATGGCGTAGTGGGTGCTGTGGTTGTAGCGGGTGATGGCGTAGAAGTTCGGCAGGCCGTACCAGTACTGATAACCGGTGCCCACGTCCAGGCGCAGCAGGCTCGCCTCCTTGTGGTTGCCGAGCGACGCTGTGGGGGCCAGCCCTGCCCCGCGCAGGGTGGTGACCGGGTAGCGGGTCTGGAAGCCGTGCTCATAGCCGGGCAGCTGGCCTTGACCGCGTACCGCCACCGGTTGCCCCTTCTCCCAGCCATGGGCCTTGAAGTAGTTGGCCACGCTGCCGATGGCATCCACCGGATCCCACAGATTGGTGTGGCCATTGCCGTTGAAGTCCACCGCATAGCTCTGGAAGCTCGACGGCATGAACTGGCCATAGCCCATGGCGCCGGCGTAGGAACCCTTGGGTTCGGTGGGATCCATGCCCTCATCCCGGGTCATCACCAGGAAGGCCTCCAGCTCGCCGGTGAAGAAGGTTGCCCGGCGCGGATAGTCGAACGCCAGGGTCGCCAGGGCATCCAGGATGCGGGTCTTGCCCATCACCCGGCCCCAGCGGGTCTCCACTCCTATGATGCCAACGATGATCTCGGGGGGCACCCCGTAGATCTGCTGCGCCCGATTGAGCTCGCTCTCGTACTCACGCCAGAAGCTGACGCCGTTTTGCACATTGTCCGGGGTGATGAACTTGGCGCGGTAGCGATTCCAGGCACCGGTCGGCCCTGTGGGCGGCGTGGTGGTGGGCGCCTGGGCGTCCATCAGCCGGATGATCCAGTCGTAGCGCTCGGCCTGGGCCAGCACCCGATGCAGCTCGGCGCCGTTGAAGCCGTGCTTGTCGACCATGCGCTGCACGAACTGATCCACGTTGCTGCGGTTGGCGAAGTCTCCCTTGCTGACCCCCTGCTGGTAGAAAGGTTTGCTCGGCGGCGTCTGATTGATGAAGGCGCTCTGGGGCTGCGGCTTGACCACGGGCTTGGGGGCCGGTGTGCTGCTGCAGCCATACAGCAGAGGGAACAGGGAGAGGGTGAGAAGAAGGCGACGCATATGGTTCTCGTGAGCCTGAAAAAGAGTGCCGTCATGGTAAAACATTGGCGTCCATGCGCAAGTGCTCAGTGCATGGCCTGGGGGCCATATTCATCAGCCGCTGAATTCGCCGACAGGCCCCTCTCCTCTCAACGCAGGGTGTGGTAGCCGCTCCAGAGCCGGGTCAGGGTGGTGATGGCGCAGAGCAGGGCGAAGCCGTAGGCCAGCGGCCCGAAGGCCCCGGGCCAGAGGCACATCAGCACGAACAGGCTGATGGTCTCGCTGCCCTCGGTCAGACCGCCGATATAGTAGAGGGACTTGTGGTGGTAGACGGGGTTCTCGATGCCGCGCTTGCCCGCCATGACGGCAAAGGCCAGGAAGCTCGAGCCCGTGCCCATAAAGGCGAACAGCAGGGTGGCGGCGGGCAGGGCGTTGGCGGGGTCACCGAGGGCAAAGCCCAGCACCACGGCGGCATAGAAGATGAAGTCGAGGCTGATGTCGAGGAAGCCGCCGCAGTCGGTGATCCCGGTCTGGCGCGCCACGGCCCCATCCAGGCCGTCCAGCAGCCGGTTGAACAGGATGGCGGCGAGGGCCCAGCCGTGCCAGCCCAGTGCCAGCAGCGGCAAGGCCAGCATGCCGACGGCAAAGCCGGTGAGGCTTATCTGGTTGGCGCTGATCCCGGCCCGGCACAGGGGGGCGGCCAGCAGCTGGAGGGGGCGGCGAATGAGGGGGATCAGGTGGCGATCAAACAAAGTCGGAGTCCTCTTTGGTCAAGCAGGGAGTGGTGAGTGTCAGGACAGTCCCCGGGGCATCCTCCTCGTCGTGGGTAACCAGCAGGGCGGGCATGCCGAGCGTCTTGAGCCGCTCGAACACCAGGGTTCTGAAGGCCGCCCGTAGCGGCTTGTCCAGCCGGGAGAAAGGCTCGTCCAGCAGCAGGGCCTCTGGTTCTGCCAGCAGGGCCCGCAGCAGGCTGACACGTGCCTTCTGACCGCCGGAGAGCTGGCCCGGCAGCTTGTCCGCCTGCCCTGCCAACCCCACCTCTGCCAGCGCCTCGAGGGCGCAGGCCCGTCTCGCCGCCATCCCCCTGAGATGCGCCGGCATGCCGAACATCAGGTTCTCTGCCACCGTCAGATGGGCAAACAGCAGATCGTCCTGAAACAGCATGCCGATGCGCCGCGCCTGGGGCGCCAGGGGGGTGAGCAGCCGCTCGCCGAGCCGTATCTCCCCCGCCAGCCGGATAGGCCCAGGGGGCAGCACCCCCGCGAAGGCCGCCAGCAGGGAGCTCTTGCCGCAGCCGCTCGGGCCCATCAGGGTCAGCACCTCGCCGGGGGCCACCGTCAGGGGGGGCAGTGTCAGCATGGGGTGATCATCCAGATAGAGGGTGAGCGCGGTGGTATGCAGCATGATCAATGCCTCAGTGCGGGGTTGATACGGCGGGGCAGCCAGAGCACCAGGCCGTAGATGAAGAGTGGCAACAGCAGTTGCAGCAGGCCATAGAGGCCAGCCAGTCGCCGGTTGAGGCCGCTGCCGATGGCCACCGCCTCGGTGGTGATGGTGATCACGCGGCCCGCGCCAAACAGCAGGGTGGGCAGGTATTGGGCCAGGCTCACCGCCGCTCCGACCCCGAAGGCGAACAGCAGCGGCCGCGCCAGCAGCGGCCCCTTCACCCGCCACCAGGCGCGCCAGGGGCTGGCCCCGAGGGAGAGTGCCGCCCGGGTGAGGCGATCGTCGAATTGGCGATAGGGGCCGTGCAGGCAGAGATAGACATAAGGGAAGACAAACAGCAGCTGGCTCCACAGCACCCAGCCCGGACCTATGCCGTCGACGCCGCCGAGCCAGTCGAGCTGCAGGCGCAACCCGAACAGCAGGCTGGCCTGGGGCAGCAGCAGCGGCAGGCAGATGAGCCAGAGCGGCCACTGGCGGTCAGGGGTGCGGCGGCCCTGCTGTGCCTCCAGGGCGAGCACCGCCAGCAGCAGTGAAAGGGCGGCGCAGAGCAGGGCCAGCCACAGGCTCTGCCACAGCAGGGGCCCCAGGGTGGGCAGCAGCGCCAGCCAGTGGTGGCCGCTCCATTCGCTGGGCCAAAGTGCGGGGAAGGACCAGCGCCGGGCCAGGGACCAGAGCAGCAGGGAAGCCAGTACCAGCAGGTTGATGGCGAGCAGAACCCAGACCCCGGCCCGGGTGAGGTGCTCGGGCCAGGGCGAGGGGAGACTGCGCCTGCCATCCAGCCAGCGGGCCTTGCCAAGCGCCCCGTGGCTCCACTCCAGCAGCCGCAGGGCGGCGAGCAGCAAGAGGTTGAGCGCCAGCAGCAGCAGGGCGCCGCTGGCGCTGGCCCCGCGCCACTGGAGGTCCGGGTCCTGATACCAGAGCCAGAGCCGCACCGCCAGAGGGGCAGGGGCATCTGGCCCCAGCAGCAGGGCGAGATCCACCACCCCCAGGCCATAGGCCGCCACCGCATAGAGGGGCAGGCGCAGGGCGGGCCAGAGCGCGGGCAGCAGCAGGCGCCACCAGATCTGCGGCCCGCTGAAGCCCATGGTTTGCCCAAGCCACTGCTGGCGGCTGACTCGGGCGGGGTCGAGGGCCGAGAGCGCCATCAGCAGCAGAAAAGGGGTCTCTTTCAATATGAGCGCCAGAATGAGGCCGAGCCCCCAGGGATCTCTCAGGGTCTGCCAGTCGGGGGGCAAGTCAAAGCCGGTGAGGGCGGGGGAGATCAGGCGCAGCAACCAGCCGGAGGGGGCGAGCAGGAAGGCCACGCCGATGGCGAAGGCGACGTGGGGCAGGGCCAGCAAGGGGGAGAGCAGGCGGCGCAGCCCGCGCATCCAGGGCTGCCCCTCCCCCTGGGCGAGCAGCAGGGCGGTGAAGAACAGGGCCCCCAGGGTGGAGGCCCCCGCCACCCAGAGGCTCAGGCCCAGCGAGTGCCAGAGCCCGGGCTGGGCGAGCAGCAGGCTGACATGGCCTTTGGCCAGGCCTTCAAGCAGCAGGAGCAGCAGACCGCCGGCGACAGGCGCGGCCAGCGACAGGGCGCACAGCAGGAGAAAGAGGAGGCGCCAGGGCCGGATGCTCATGGTCTAGTGGCCGTAGCGTTCGGCCCAGGCCGCTTCCAGCCGGGTCTGCCAGCTGGGATGGGGTTCGGCCACCGCCTTGAAGCGCAGGGCCGGCTGGCTGTTCCCCGGCAGGGCATCCTGGCGCAGCACGCTGGGGTCGCCCCAGAACGCGGGATCCGCCTTGCGGGCCTGGGCGGCAGGGCTTAACAGGAAGTTGGCCACCACCTTGGCGCCGGCCCGGGCGCTGGCGTTGAAGGGGATGGCGAGGAAGTGGCTGTTGGTCAGGGCCCCCTTGGCCATGGCAACGGCCCTCACCGCAGGGGGCAGGGTGCCGTTTTGCACCGAACTCTGGGCCTCGCCCGGGTTGAAGCTGATGGCCATGGCCAGCTCGCCGTCATCGAGCAACTGCCTGGTCTCGGCGGCGCTGGTGGGGAAGAGTTTGCCCTTGCGCCAGAGCACGGGGTGCAGCTGATCGAGCCAGCCCCAGAGCGGGGCCGTGAGGCGGGCAAAGTCGGCGTCGCTCGCCTCCCGATAGAGGGGCGTCGGGTCCGGCGTCAGCTCCAGCAAGATCTGCTTGAGGAAGCTCGAGCCATGAAACTGGGGGGGCTTGGGGTAGGTGAAGCGGCCAGGGTTGGCCTTGGCCCAGGCGAGCAGCTCGGCCGCCGAGGTGGGCGGGGTGGCCACCTCGTCCCCATTGACCATCAGGTTGAGCTGGCCAATGCCCCAGGGGGCCTCTAGTCCTGCGACCGGCACCGTGAAGTCCTTGTGCACCGGCAGCTTGGTGTCCACCAGCGCCATGTTCGGCAGATCCTGAGTGAAGTGGGCTCCCAGCAGCCCCTGCTCCTTGAGCGCCTTGAAGTTCTCGCCGTTGACCCAGAGCAGGTCGATGGGGCCGTCCGACGTCTTGCCCGCCTGCTTGCTGGCCAGCAGCTGGCTGACGCTCTGGGCTATGTCATCCACCTTCACCTGCACCAGGGTGACCCCGTATTGGCGCTCAATCTCCTGACCCGCCCATACCAGGTAGGCGTTGATCTCCGGGCTGCCGCCCCAGGCATTGAAATAGACGCGCTGGCCCTTCGCCTCGGCGAGGGTCTGTTGCCAGGTCGTCTCGGCGGCGTGGAGCTGGGTCGTCAGCAGCAGGGCGGTGGCGAGCAGGGGACGGAGCAGGGCGCGAACTCGGGTCTTGAACATGGTGAGGGTCTCGTGGGCTCAGGCGCCGCGGCGCCAACTGTGATAACGGGCCAGCAGGGTCAGCAGGCGGGTGGGCTGGTGGGCCCACTTCCACTCGCCCGCCACGTATTTGTTCCCCTCCATCAGGGTGGGATAGGCGTGGATGGTGCCCAGGATCTTGCCAAGCCCCAGGCGGTGGCGCATGGCGAGCACAAACTCGGCGATCCGCTCGCCGGCGTGAGTGCCCACTATGGTGGCGCCAAGGATTTTATCCTTGCCCGGCACCGTCAGCACCTCGACAAAGCCGTGGCGCTCCCCGTCGGCGATGGCGCGATCCAGCTCGGCCAGATTGAAGCGGGTCGCCTCGAAGGGAATGCCTTGGGCCTCGGCCTCCTTGCGGTTGAGGCCGACCCGGGCAATCTCGGGGCTGGTGTAGGTGGCCGCCGGGATCACCCTGTAGTCAGCCTTGAAGCGTCTGAACTGGCCAAAGAGGGCGTTGACGGCGGCATACCAGGCCTGATGGGCGGCGAAGTGGGTGAACTGATAGGGGCCAGCGACGTCTCCCACCGCCAGTATGCTGGGGTAGTTGGTGGCGAGGAAGCCATCGACTGCTATGGTGCCACGGGGGGCCAGCTCCACCCCCAGCTCTTCGAGCCCGAAGCCGCTGACGTTGGCCACCCGGCCGAGCGCCAGCAGCAGCTGATCCCCCTCAACCAGGTGCGTTTCCTCCCCCCGGCGCAGTTGCAGCCGGATAGGCAGAGTGCCCTCAACCGCGGGCTCATAGTCGGCGCGCTCAGCCCGCCAGCCGGTGAGCAGGGTTACGCCGTCGTGGGTCATCTGTTCGGCCAGCGCCTCGGCCACCTCCCGCTCTTCCCGGGGCAGCAGCTGATCGGCGAGCTCCACCAGGGTGACGGGAATGCCGAGCAGGGCAAGGCTCTGAGCCAGCTCGCAGCCGATGGGGCCGCCGCCGAGCACCAGCAGGTGGCGGGGAGGTTCGCGCAGTTGCCAGAGGCTGTCCGAGGTGAGGTAGGGCACCTGCTCAAGACCCGGCAGCTTGGGCACCAGAGGCCTGGCCCCGGTGGCGATGACGATGTGGCGGCTGCTCAGGCGTCTGCCGTCCACCTCCAGCTCCCAGGGGGAGACGAGGCGGGCCCGGCCCTGGATGCACTCCACCCCCAGTCCTTGATAGCGTTCAACCGAATCGTGGGGCTCGACCTCCTTGATCACCGTCGCTACCCGTGCCATCACGGCGGCAAAATCGGCCTGTGATTGACTGGGGCTGAAGCCAAGCTCGTCTGCCTTGCGCTGTTCAAAGGCGAAGCGGGCGCTTCGGATCAGCGCCTTGGAGGGAACGCAGCCGGTGTTGAGGCAATCCCCCCCCATTCTGTGCTGCTCGATCAGTGCCACCCTGGCCTTGACTGCGGCGGCGATGTAGCTGGTGACCAGGCCCCCGGCACCGGCGCCCACCACCAGCAGGTTGTAGTCGAAGCGAGCCGGTTTGCGATAGGGGGCATGCAGCCGGCGCAGGGCGAGCCTGCGTTGCAGCCAGCGCATCAGCCAGGGCATCAGGCCGAGCAGGGTCAGGGCCGCCACCAGGCCGGGGGAGAGGATCTTGCCCGTGCCGGTGAGGGTGGCGAGTTCGCTGCCCGCCAGCACATAGACGAAGGTACCCGGCAGCATGCCGAGCTGGCTGACCCAGTAGTAGGTACTGACTCTGATGGGGGTGAGCCCCATCAGCAGGTTGACCAGAAAGAAGGGGAAGAGGGGGATGAGGCGCAGGCTCAGCAGATAGAAGGCCCCATCCTTCGCCATGCCGGCCTCAAAGGTGGCCAGCTTGTCGCCGAAGCGTCGGCTCACCCAGTCGCGCAACAGGAAGCGGGCGCTGAGAAAGGCCAGGGTGGCTCCCAGGGTGCTGGCAAAGGAGACCAGCAGCAGCCCCCAGCCGACGCCGAACAGGGCGCTGCCTCCCAGGGTCAGCAGGGCGGCGCCGGGCAGGGAGAGGGCAGTGGTTGCCACGTAGAGGAGCGTGAACAGCAGGGCCGCCTGGCCGAAATGCGCCTGCACCCAGGCCGAGGCTTGCTCCTGGTGGGCCTGCAACCGGGGGAGGCTGAAATAGGCATCGAGATCGAAGGCGAAGAAGGCGCCGATCAGGCATCCCATCACCAGCAACAGCAGCAGGCGGCCCCGGCTCATTGGCCGTCCCTGTCGGAGGGCGCCGGGCGCTCGGGCTGCACCGGCAACTGGCAGAAGCCCTGGGGGGCGATGTCGAGGGCGGCATTGAACTTGGCCGACATGTTCTGGAAGGCGATGAGGCCGGTCAGCTCCACCAGGGCATCATCATCGAACCAGGGCTTGAGCCGCGCGACCTGCTGGTCGCTCACCCCGTCCAGCCCCGTCATGGCCTCGGTGTAGTCGAGCACCGCCCGCTCGCGCTCATCGAACAGGGGGCTTTGGCGCCACTGGGCCAGCGCCTCCACCTTGTCGCTGGAGCCGGCGCGCTTGATGAGGGTCATGGCGTTGATGTCGACGCAGAAGCGGCACCAGTTGAGCTGGGAGACCCGCACCGTCACCAGGGAGCGCAGCACGGGGTCTATGGGGGAGCGCTTGCGGTTGATGACGCCGTAGAGGGTGGCGACGGCGGCAAACAGGCGCGGCGAGCGGCCCCAGCACTTGCCCGGGATCAGCACCTGACCGTAGTTGCGTTGCTGCAGCCAGAAAAAGGGGCGGATAAACCAGGCATATTCCCGATCAGGCTTGACCTCAACGCGCATGTTATTCCTCTTGTTCCATTTTCTGCATCTTGGGTTTGTAGGCGCCCCCCAGCCGCTCGTTGAGCCGGGTCAGGAAGTTCTGGATCCGTGCCCGGTTGACCCCCAGATCGCTGCGCCCCTGACGGGAGGCGGATCGCATGTCGACCCGGGTCTCCTTGGGGCCCGTAAAGACCCGCAGCGCCACATCATCCTCAAAGCCGAACCAGCCGGTGGTGACCACGGCATCGAGGCCGTCCGGGCTCGGGCGCACCCGCCAGCCGAGCTCCGTCATCAGCTCGTCCGCCTCGGCGATCACCTCGGCCGGGGAGGCTCGGGTATAGAGAGGACCGGGGTTGCCGGGGAAAACTTGCAAGGGGGGGGCATTGACGGGGAGATCCTGCGCCGTTCTCAACTGCTCGGCCCACAGCAGGCGGGGCGGATGATGGGGATCCGTGCTGACGTCGTTGGTGAGCGGCGAGCGCAGCGCTTGAACGACAAACAGCAGGGGCAGCAGCAGGGGGGCTATGCCCCAGGCATCGGCCCACAGACAGGGGGAGCTGCGGTAGCGCCAGGGCAGGCGCAGCAGGAGCCAGAGGCTGATCAGGGCGCTCGCGAGGCAGAGGGCGAAACCGAGCCACCAGGGCCAGAGATGGGCCCGGCTGCCGAGGGCGCCCCCCAGGGGCAGCAACCAGGCCAGCAGGGGCCACCACAAATAGCTGTGCATATGCAGGATCCACTGGTTATGATGGAGCAATGCCCAGAAGGATAAACTTAATTACCTGATAACGTTAGTAAATTATCTTTATCTTGGCGCTTTTTGCCGCCCTGCACGCAGGGGCAGCAGGGCGGTGGCCAGGGCCCGGCCGGGCGGGGAGCCGGCGGGCGCCCTTGTCAGGGCAGAGGGGACACGGGTAAGGGCGCCTGCCCTCAGTTGCGGTAGAGCACCTTGATGAGGTGGAAGCCGAACTTGGTGCGCACCGGCCCCAGCACGGTCAGGAGTTCCCCCTTGAAGACGGCATCGTCAAAGGCCTTGACCATGTCCCCCTTGGAGAACTCCCCCAGATCGCCGCTACGCTTGGCGGAGGCGCAGGTGGAGAAGCGCTTGGCCATCTGGCCGAAGTCGGCACCCTTGGCGAGTTTTTCCTTGATCTCGAGACACTCTTTCTCGGTCTTGACCAGGATGTGCTGGGCACAGGCTTTTTTCATCGGAACGCTCCTCGGCGAGGGTAAAGGGGGCGCAAGGGTACTCCAATTCGGCGCGCGCGTCAGCCCCGCCGGCGGCACATCAGCCGCGGGTATGGGTCGCCAGACGTGCCCTGGGGCGAGACTGCCAGAGGATCTCCAGCCCCAGCAGGGCGTAGAGGCTCCAGATGGCCAGGGGATTGAGCCAGTCACCGCCGAGCTGCAGGGTGAGCAGGGCGCCGCCGACCAGCAGCAGGGCTATCCCGGGCAGGCGCCAGTGGACCGGCAGCGGTGCCAGCATGGCCAGCCCCAGCAGCAGGGCGAGACCGAAGGGCAGGTTGAGGGCGGTGAAGGCCAGGGCCTGCTGACCGTTCATGCCGGTCAACAGGGCCAGCAGGGCACTGCAACAGGCCAGGAAGGTGACGAATTCGAGTCGGTCGGCTATGTAATCAGCCAGTTGTTCGCTATGTAAGTGCATGGGATCTCTCCTGCGATTTGATGACATCAGTGTGGGGCAGGGAAGGTGGCAGTGGCAGCGGGATAAATCGATTGGATTGAACGAAGCTTTAGTGCCACCTATTCAAGTTGTTGATTTAAACTTATTTTCCTGTTCAATAGCAGGATATGGCAATGGGGGCGCCAGACGGTGATGTCAAGCCTGTCAGGGGATCCTGGGTCTCAAGGTCCGGGGTAGTCCGACAGGGGTTGTCGCGTGGCGAGCGCAGCTACGCCACGGGTGGCGACGGGAAGGCGCTGCCGGCATCGCACCTGGCTGCCGCTTTTTTGTACGACCCTTGCCGGGAGAGTGCGCACTTTCCCCGCTGACGGGCTGTTTTCCCTCTCGGGTCCCGGTGAAAGCCAGCCCCGGAAGAGGATGCCAGCCCCGGGGGAGAGGGGGATTTCGCGACTGCGGTTATGCTAGGATGAGCCGCGCTCGCCTGGGGTGGGCCCCATTATCATTCTAAATCGAACAGTTTTTTACTTATGTTATTCGGGGAAATTGACGTTTGACAGGATGCCATCCTATTTTGCCTGCCGGGTTCACCTCACCCGGGCGAACCCGTCGCCCCGGGCTCGGCACCTTGCTGCTCGCCCTCTCTCTATGGCTGCTGGTGACCCCCGCCATGGCGGCCAAGCTGACCTATCAGATCAAGGGCATCAAGGGGGAGCAGAAGGATAACGTCGAGGCCTATCTCAATGCCCTGCCGGTCTACCAGGAGCGTCAGTATCGTCCCGCCCGCGCCAAGATCACCGAGAGCGTGCAAAAAGCCCTGCAGGTCTATGGCTACTACCAGCCGAAGATCACCCTCGCTCGCGACAAGAAATCCCCCGCCAGGGTGGTGATCGAGATAGCACGGGGGGAGCCAGTGCTCATCTCGCGCCTCGACATTCTGCTGGAAGGGGAGGCGGGCAGCGACGAGGTCTACAGCGAGCTGCTGGACAAGCTGCCCCTGAAGGAGGGGGATCCCCTCAACCACGGCAAGTACGAGTCCATCAAGGCGGATCTCGGCAGCCTGGGGCTGGCGCGGGGCTATTTTGACGCCAAGATCAGCAAGAGCCAGGTGAAGGTCTTCCCGGATCAGGGCAAGGCCGAGATCTATATCCTGTTCCGCTCCGGTCCCCGCTATCACTTCGGCGAGATCAACTACGATGCGACGCCGGAGGCCCTGCGCCTCATCCGGCCGCTCATCAACATCAAGAGTGGCGACCCCTATCTGGCGATCCGGCTGGCCGAGATGTCCCAGGACGTCTCCTCCACCAAGCTGTTCAAGCAGGTGGACATCAAGCCCATGATAAGCCAGGCCGAGGGCAATCGGGTGCCGGTGCAGGTGACCCTCTCCAACCGGGTCGACCACGAGATCGAAACCGGTATCGGCTATGCCACGGACGTGGGGCCGCGCCTGAGTGCCACCTGGGAGAAGCCCTGGGTCAACCGCTATGGCCACAGCCTCTCCAGCACCGCCAAGATCTCGGCCCCGGAGGCGGAGCTCAGTTTCGACTACCAGATCCCGGTCGGCAACCCGCTGCGGGACTACTACTCCCTGCAGGCCGGCTACCAGTATACAGACAACAACGATACCCGCTCCGATCTGGCCACCTTCGGCGTGCACCGCTGGAAACGACGGCCGGAGAGCTGGGACAGGGACGTCTTCATCCGGCTGGAGAACGAGCGCTACGTGCAGGGCAACGACGAGGGGAACAGTCTGCTGCTGATCCCCGGGGTCTCCTGGTCACGGTTGCGGGTGCGCGGCGGCCTGGTGCCGGAGTGGGGGGATCGTCAGCAACTGACGACGGAATTCTCCAGCCCCTACTGGGGCTCGGACATCAACTTCATGCGGGTGTGGGGGCGCAGCAAGTGGCTGCGCACCCTGGGGGAGGATCACCGCTTCCTGATGCGGGTCGAGCAGGGGGCCATCATAGGGGATGACTTCTCCCTGGTGCCCCCCTCCCTGCGTTTCTTCACCGGTGGCGATCAGACCATACGTGGCTACGGCTATGAGACGGTCTCGCCGAAGGACGAGGATGGCAAGCTCACCGGCGGGCGCTACACCAGCGTGGGCAGCCTGGAGTACAACTACCGCTTCAGCGACAAGTGGCTCGGCGCCCTGTTCGTGGATGGCGGCACGGCCACCGTGGACTACAGCGAGGCTTGGAAGATAGGCACCGGGGTCGGGGTGCGCTGGGTGACGCCCATCGGCCAGGTCAGGCTGGATCTGGCGGTGGCCATCTCCGAGGAGGACAAGCCGTTGCGGCTGCATTTCGCGCTGGGGCCTGAATTATGATCCGGTTTGAACCCACTCATCCTCTCTCTTCTCTCTCCTGGCCGCTGCGGCTGCCTCTTTCTCGGGGGTCTGCGCTGTGATCTGGGTAAAGCGTATTTTCTTGTGGCTCATGGGGCTCGTCTTCCTGCTGCTCATCGGCGTCAGCCTGCTGGGCTTCACCCATCAGGGCAACAAGTGGCTGTGGCAGCAGGCCAAAGGGGCGCTGCCCTCCCTCAAGGGGGAGCTGGTGGCGGGCCAACTCGGCTATGGCTGGACCCTGGAAGGGGTCGGCTGGCAGGACGAGCTGGTGGACGTCACCGTCGAGCGGGCCGTGCTGGACTGGGATCTCGGCAAGCTGCTGCAGGGCAAGCTCTGGATCAAGTCCCTGACGGTCACCCACCCTGTGGTGAAGGTCGCCGACGCTGAGCCTGTGCCGGAAGAGCCCACCGAGCCCTTCGTCTGGCGCCCGTTGCCACTGCGCATCCAGGTGGACAGCCTCAAGGTGACGGATCTGGACCTGGACGTGCCCGGCGTTGGGGTGACCCTGACCGCCCTCGACATCGGCGCCACCCTGGATCGCAAGGGGCTCATAGTGCGCGGGCCCGTGCTCGATGGCCTGAACGTGACCCTGGACGAGGCCCCTGCTGCCGACGAGGCGGCCAAGCCGGCCGCCAGCAAGACGGCCAAGGCGCAGGGCGCGACCAAGGCCAAGACCGAGCCCAAGGAGACCGCGACCGCCAAGGCGAAGCCAGAGGCGGCCGCCCCCATCCAGCTGCCCGAGATCCGCCTGCCATTCCCCATCCAGCTGGAAGGCCTGGCGGCGACCCGGGTGCGCTATCAGCAGGGGGAGCTCGTCGAGGGAGTCGACAAGCTGCTGCTGTCGGCCAAGGCCCAGGATGAGCGCATCGAGGTGCGTGAGCTCTCCTTGCGCCACGCCATGGCGGATCTGGCGCTCAAGGGCCATGTCAGCCTGACCTCGGATTATCCCCTCGCCCTGACCCTGGATGCCAAGGCCCGCAAGGGGCTCAAGCAGTGGGAGCTCGACACCGAGCAGGCGAACCTGACTCTGGATGGCTCCGTGGGCAAGCTGGGGCTGGCGCTCAAGGCCAAGGGGCCGATCGCGGCCAACCTCAAGGGGACGCTGGCGACGCTGGATCCCGACTTGCCCTTCGATCTGGCGCTGGACTGGAAGAGCCTCGGCTGGCCGCTGCACAAACCGGCCAAGGATGAGCCTAGCTATCGGCTGGACAAGGGCAGCCTGAGCGCCAAGGGTAAGCTCTCTGGCTATCAGTTTGCACTCGACACAGCCGGCAAGGGCACGGACGTGCCCCCCTTCAAGCTGGCGCTCTCGGGCAAGGGGGATCTGGAGCAACTGAGCCAGATAAAGTTGCTGCTGGGCGCCCTGAAGGGGGAGCTCAGGCTCGATGGCAAGCTCGCCTGGCGCAAGGGTGTCCAGTGGCAGGGGACCACCGAATTCAAGGGGATCAACCCGGCCGAGCTGGTGCCCGAGATCAAGGGGACGCTGGCGGGCAAGATAGCGAGCCGCTTCGAGCTTGACGAGGCGGGCCACTGGCAGCTGGCCCTGCCGGAGCTCAAGGTGGACGGCAAGCTCAACCAGTATCCGCTGGCGCTCAAGGGCGCCCTCAGCGGCAACGACAAGATGGAGTGGACCATACCGGCCCTGGCGCTGCAAAGCGGTCCCAACCAGTTGCAGGCCAAGGGGGCGCTCACCGCCCAGGCCTGGAAGCTGGATGCCCAGATAGATGCCCCCAAGCTCGGCGGCATCTACCCCGGCCTTGGGGGCGACCTCAAGGGACAGGTGCGCGTCACCGGCAGCCAGCAGGCGCCGAGGGTGAATGCGGATCTGGCCTCGAGCCGCCTCGCCTATGCGGGAACCGTGTTCAAGAAGACGGCCATCAAGGGCAATGCTCTGGTGGGGGACAAACCGGCTGGCGAGCTGGCCCTGACGGTGGCGAGCCTGGTGCAGGGGACGACGGTGCTCTCCAAGATAGCCCTGAACCTGAGTGGCGATCTCGACCGCCACGGGCTCACCTTGACCATGAAGGGGGATCCGGTGGCTGCGGATCTGAGTCTGAATGGCAGCCTGCGCGGGGATCGCTGGCGCGGCACCCTCTCCGATCTCAAGGTGAAGACCCCGCTCAAGCGCTGGTCCCTGACCGCCCCCTGGTCCCTGGATCTGGACTTGCCCAGACAACAGCTGACCATGGGGGACCTCTGCCTGGGCTCCCAGAAGGCCAGCCTCTGCGTCAAGGGCAGCCAGATCTCGGCCGCCCAGGGCAGCCTGGAGTTTGCCCTGAGCGAGTTCGACCTCAAGCGGCTGCGCCCCTGGTTGCCGGACAACTTCCGCTGGCAGGCGGTGCTGTCGGCGGACGGGCGCGCCAGCTGGCGCGGCAGCCAGCCGACCCTGCACGCCACAGTGCGCACCACGCCGGGTACATTGGTGGCCGACGAGATCAAGACCGAGTACCAGCGCCTCGAGCTCGGGGTCGATTTCGAACGCCAGCAGGCCGCCATCCGGCTCGATTTCGCCTCCAGACAGATAGGCAACATAGACACGGATCTGCTGATAAAAGAGCCAGCGGGTCGTGGCCAGCTGTCGGGTCAGCTCAAGTTTGACGACCTCAAGCTGGCGACCTTTGCCCCCCTCATCCCCGAGGTGCGCTCCCTGCAAGGCTTCATCTCGGCGGATGCCCGCTTCGATGGCACCCTGGCGGCGCCCCTGCTGTACGGTGAGCTGAACCTGCTGGAGGGGGAGGTGCAGACCCACTCCGACATGGTGACCCTCTCCAGGCTGGTGACCCGCCTCAAGATAGACGGCAACCGGGCCGAACTCGACGGCTCCATGCTGGTGGGCAAGGGGCCGCTCGTGCTGGGGGGCTGGCTGAGCTGGGCCAGGCTGCCGGTGACCGGCAGCCTCACCATCAAGGGCAAGGATCTGGAAGCCCAGTACCCGGGCATGGGTCGGGTCAGGGTGACGCCTGACATCGCCATCTCCCTGGGGGAGGAGACCAGGGTCAGCGGTCAGGTGGACATCCCCTGGTCGCGCATCCTGGTCAAGACCTTGCCGGAGAGTGCGGTGGCGGTCTCGGATGACGTGACCGTCATCTATGACGATCTGCCGCCGGTGCCCAAGGCAGATCCCCTGCCGATGGAGATCAAGCTCGCCATCCGGCTCGGTGACGATGTCCGGCTGGAGGCCATGGGGCTCAAGACCAAGGTGACGGGGGCGCTCGGCATTCGCCAGGATCCTTCCAAGCCCTTGGCGGGCAACGGTCAGCTGGAGCTGAAAGATGGACGCTTCAAGGCCTACGGCCAGAACCTCATCATCAAGGAGGGGCGGATCCTCTTCTCCGGCCCCATCGATCAGCCCTATCTCAACATAGAGACCTACCGGGATCCCGACACCATAGAGGACAACGTCACCGTCGGGGTCCGGGTGACGGGGCCGGCGGCCAAGCCGAAGATCACCGTCTATTCCGAGCCGCAGATGGCGCAGTCCGAGCAGCTCTCCTACCTGCTGCGCGGCAAGGGGCTGCAAACCAGTGGCGAGGATGGCGGCTTCAACGGCCTGCTGGTGGCAGGGGCGGTGAGCCAGGCGAGTGGGGTGGTCTCCAGTATCGGGGAGTCGCTTGGCATGAGCGATGTGGCACTCGACACCGCAGGGAGCGGTGACGATACCCAGGTGACCCTGTCTGCCTACCTGCTGCCCGGCTTGCAGTTCCAGTACGGCGTCGGGGTGTTCAGCCCCATCGCCGAGTTCAAGCTGCGCTACGAGCTGATGCCCAGACTCTATCTGCAGGCCATGAGCGGGGTGGCCCAGGCGGTAGACATCTTCTATCGCTTCACCCTGTGAAGGGGATGAGCACGAAAACGGGAGGCCTTGGCCTCCCGTTTTTCATGGTGCATTCTGGCAGGGCAGGGCAGGGCAGGGCAGGGCAGGGCAGGGCAGGGCAGGGCAGGGCAGGATTGGGATGCCCGGAAAAGCAAAAACCCGGCGCCAGGCCGGGTCTTCAGAAGAGTGGTGGAGGGAGAAGGATTCGAACCTTCGAAGGCAGAGCCGTCAGATTTACAGTCTGATCCCTTTGGCCGCTCGGGAACCCCTCCACGGGGTATTTTCCTGATTGTTCGCACTTGAATGGTGGAGGGAGAAGGATTCGAACCTTCGAAGGCAGAGCCGTCAG